>WNFD01000577.1_pt1 | contig 43396 bp, 39 predicted proteins | sample 5400491 | NCBI WGS metagenome assembly WNFD01 (sample SAMN13153343, study PRJNA577476) | soil metagenome | isolation source: 120 cm saprolite under Douglas fir tree site 2 hole 2 replicate 2 | place: USA:California | collected 2015-04-18
CGAGCTGGATGCCCCGGTCGGTAATCCGAAGGAGCGGCAGCTTCTGCGGATAGCTGACGAACGGATTGACACCGTTCCAGTAGGGATTGGCGCCAGGACCGGTGAAGCTGGGGAGCGGCGTCGCGGCTGGCGGCGGGACTTGGGCGCGAGCCGGCCCACTGAAAGCGAGACCGGCGGCACCCGAGCCCAGCCACGCGAGCAGCGATCTCCGGGAGAGGCGCGTCGCGTCGATGTTCGGTGATTTTTGCGCCATCACAGGCCCTCCTCTTCCGGAATCTCTCTTACGATAGGCGAACGCGCCGTGCGGCGACACGGATCACGTGAGAATTCCGCAAGATCACGCAAACCGTGACCATACGCCCCGGAAGCGCCGGCCCAGATAGCTGGCGGCCTGGGAGGTGTTCGACTTGCTCGTACAACAGGGCGAGAAGCTCACGGCCCTCATCAAGCCAGCGCGCGATCTCCCGCCGGGCGGATATCGGTCGCTCTCTACCCAGTAAGCGCAGAATCGTGTTGACACGAAAGAGCGGCGGGCTCTAGCGTTTCTAGACCCTTGATCGGGTACCGACGTTCCGTTCCCATAGTCTTGGGACTGCAACCTGCGCTTCTGCCTGGCGCTGGGCCTGCACGAACGTCGGGTCTACATCGGCGAGTTCGACGAGGAATCCCGCGATCCTCGAAACCGCCCGACGCGTGATACCCCGCCCCGACGCCACGCTCGGCCACATATCCAGGCCTGGGGGCGCGCGGAGGCCTCCGAATCTGGTGCGACGAGTTGAACGCCAACTGGCCGCCCGACCTCTGCCGGCGTGCTACCCAGTATGTCGATGTCTTCGACTACTCCGGCGCGCTGATGGGCTGGCACTATGACGACCGATGGAAGGACAGCGACTATGACGGTTACGAGGCGCTGGGTTACGGCACTGTCGCGAGGAGCAGGTAGTAGTGAGGATCCCGAAGGGCGACTACGACAAGCCGGAGATCGCGCCGGCTTGGCTGCCGATCGAGCAGCGCAACGAGGCGGGCGAGCTAGTGCCCTCGAGGCCCATCATCCGCTGCGCGTGCGGCCGTCTCGCCAGCATCCCTCTCCACCACGTTCACGCTGACGGCCGCGTCACGGCGAGTTTCCTGGAGCATAGCTGCGGCTTCCACGAGTTCCTGGAGCTCGGAGGGCTACGACGGCCCGGAGTTCCCGCACCGCCCATGACCAAGGCGACCTGGATCGCGCTCCTACGGAGGTTGGTCTCAGCAGGTGGGAAGCCGAAGGCCTATGGACCGCCCAGACCAAGGTCTACCCAGAGAACGTCGCCCACCTCAAGGCCGCCGATGTCCTGGAGCTCGGTCGCGAGATGTTGCCCTCCCTGCAGCGGCTCCGCGACCTGCAGCGCGCGCGGGGCGCTACCCACCGACCGGACCCCTAACCGCCCTGCCCGGTTCCCGTGCCCCTTGGGCAGGAATCGCGATCTACGAACGCGGCCGCGGCCTCCGCATAAATCTCCTTGCCGACGACACGCTGAATCCAGCCCGCCTCGGGCGGCCAGGTCACACCGAGTAGGGCCAGTTGGTCCTTCGTCCACCCGCCACGTTCCGATCTGCCCTGCATGATGAACTCCCGGGTCACCAGCACAGGCGTCAAAGCGGGATCTCCTCGTCTACTACCTTGCGGAGGGGGCTCCCGTCGTTCATGGCCTTGACCAGCAGCCCGATCAGTCGGGCCGGGGTCACCTTCACGGTACCGTCGAACTCGTAGAAGGCGTAATCAGTCTCCTCCTCGAGGTAGGCCGTCAGCAGCCGAACCATCTCGGAGACATGACGCCGGGTGGGTACGGGCCTCAAGGTCTTCCACACCTCGAAGGCCTCGACTTTCGCGGAGCCCGTAGAGATCCGCTTTGGGATGGCTGCCCACAGGTGGTCGAAGCCGGCCACCCGGTAGGGGTCGGTCGGGGCGGCCGCGGCCGGCGGCGGAACATGGGGAGCTTCTCCGGTCCGGCCTCGAGGGGCTGCTTGGGACGTGTGCTTCTTCTCCTTCGCGGCGCTGTGCTTCTCGCTGTGCTTCTTCGAGACCTTCATGGTGGGCTTCGAGACATCCATGGCTCGGGCACCGCCCGAGTGCCTGTAGCTTGAATCTCCTGCAGTCTTCTCCTGCAAGTCATCTACTGGTACTACCGAACTGAGCTTTCCCGAGTTCGCCATCTTCCCTTCCCCTAGGTGGCCATCTTCCCTTTTGTCATGTGCCCCCTGAATCCACTCGTTCCACAGGTCGTTCAGGGTCTCCCGGTTGACCCGGAAGTACGGCCGGTGCTCGAGCCGTGCGTAGCGCTCCTCCACCACCCCGAGCTTCTTCTTCCCGAGGAGCGCCCGGACGCCTAGCTGCTCCTTGTAGGTGAGGGTCGTCTCCTCCTCCCATTCCAGCACCGACTTGTAGACCCAGCCGTCCGGATCCTTACCCTTCGGGGTCCACCACATCAACTGCTGGAGGAAGAGGGCGGCCTTGATGTTGCCCAGCATCCGGGCCACCTCGGGGTGATAGGCGATGGTGCGCCCAAGCTGCTCGAAGAAGTCCGAGAACCCTGGACCACCGGCACCAGAGATCAGCGGGAAGGCATCAGGGTACGTCTCGAACGGTGTGGAACCCGCATGGCTTGACTTGAACATGTCGCACGCTCGCGGTGAAAGATTGCCGGGCCGCTTCAGTCTGACCAGGAGAGCGGAGTGTGCGGGACGTCTCTCGTTGGTGGAACCTCAGCACTTACGGGCGGCCGTCGTCGCCACCCGGCACCTTCAAGCTACGATGGCGGAGAGGACTAAGTCCAACCGCATCCTCGACGAGCGTGACCCCGGCCCGCGGCGTGCCCCGTGGGCAGGAAAATCCCGGGGACTGGCGGGAGCTACGGCTTCCTCGCGGCCGGCAGGTAGGCGCCCCGTGGGCCCCCGCGCTGGCCCGCAGGGAAGAGATCTCGCCCGGCCCGACCTCGTTCCCCACGCCGCACGACCACCGCGCTCCTGGGCGTCTACAGCGCGCGGGACGCTGCCCTGGAGGGCCGCCGCTGGTTGCGCGGGGGTTGCGCCGAAGAGCTAGTTGCGCGGAGAGCACCACCCTGTGCCGCCATGTTCCGCACTATGCAGCCAGGTGAGCCACACCCATGCGACAGCTAAGCAGGCCCCGGACTACCCGAGGAAGTAGCGGCGCGGGTCGAAGAGGCGGACGAGAGCCAGCTCCTCCGCCGTCGGCGAATCGAAGCGGCGCAGCGTGGGGGCCACCTGAAGGTCCCAGCCGCAGGCCTCGCGGGCCGCCTTCACCGCGGCGGCTTCCGGGCCAGCGCCGAAGAGGCCGGTCAGCGTGAGGTCGCCGTGCTCGGTGGTCTTCTCGTACACGCCCAGGTCCGAGACCACCGTGCGCACCGTCCGGCCGGGCGCGGTGATGTACGGCACCTTGTCCACGAAGCGCCGCGGCGACTGCTGCAGGCACACCACGACCTCGCGCGAGGACGAGGTGATGTCGTTGGCCCCGCCCGAGCCGGTGATGTAGGTGACGCCGGGCATGATGGTCGAGTTGATGTTGCCGTGCTTGTCGATCTGCCCGGCCGCGAGCGAGCCCATGCACTGGTTGTGGCGCCCGCCCATGAAGATGCCCATCACGTGCAGGATGTCGGTCAGCATCTTGGACGACGGGAAGTTGCGGAACGAGAACACGAAGGGCTCGGCCGGGCGCGGCAGGTAGCCGACCATCCCGGTCTCCGCCATCAGCTCGACCTCGGCGCCCGATTGCTTGAGCTGGTAGGCGGCCAGCCACGCGGCCAGGTTGGAGTTGCCCACCCCGGCCAGGAACGTCCGGTAGCCGCGCGTGCGCACCTTCTCGGCGAGCATGCGGGACGCCGCCACCACCATCCACTCGCTCGGGGTCGCGCTCGCGCTCGTGGGCAGCCGCGAGGCGAGCGTGTCGAGCTCCGAGACCCAGGCGTCGGTGTGGGCCCGCCCCTTCGTCTCCATGAGGCGGGCGTAGCCGAGCTTGGAGAGATAGGCCGCGTGGTCGGGCAGGTCCAGCATCCACTCCCGGATCCACGCGTCCGCGGTGTCGGCGCTGCGGAAGGCGCGGCGACACTCGAGGATCCACTCCATGTCCTCGGCGTAGCCCTCGAGCTCCGGCACGTTCATGCCGTACATGCCGCCCGGATGGTTGCCGTGCGGAGTCTCCACCACTGCGCGCACGTACTGCGACGGCAGCCGCACCAGGTCGGCGTGCCGCCGGATGAAGTCGGTGGAGACGATCTTCTCCACCGTCACCACCGCCCCGCCCCGGGCCGCCATCGCCCCGTACATGTTCTCGTTCATCGGCGAGGCGGTGATCACGTTGCCGGCTCGATCGGCCACCCAGCCGTGGAGCAGCGCCACGTCCGGGACGAGGGCCCGCACGTAGGCCACGCGGCCCTCGGCGCCGAACGGATCGTCGGCCGCGATCAGGTCCCCGGCCCGGGCGTTGTCCTCCTCCATGGTCGAGCCCAGCAGCGAGCGGGTGGGCAGGAACGGCACCCCCATCGCGCCGGCGAGCAGGCGCAGGGGGAAGGTCAGCATCGACCAGTTCGACACCTCGAGCCGGCCCTCGAGGACGGCGCGCGAGATCAGCGCCTGAGGCGTCGGGAACGGATACCCCTCGCCCATGAACGTGGTGATGACCCGGCGCACGAGGCCTCCGTGCACGAGCGCGGTCCAGGGCGAGCCCAGGCCGACGGTGGCGAGGGTGAAGCCGGGGGTCTTGCCCCACCACTGCCGCACCAGCTCCCGGACCGCGGGGTTCGGGCGGCCGTGGGCGGCGCCGAGGTAGACCGTCGCGCCCGCGGGGACGTGCTGGCGGATGGCCGCCTCCAGCGAGGTGGTCCGGTCGGGGCCCTCGTGGACCGGAATCGAGAGGCGCTGGCGGATCGCGTCCTGGAATGGCTGGCTCAGCATGGGGACCCCTCACCCTGCCCTCTCCCCAAGGGGGAGAGGGAGAGATGGTCAGGCGGCACGGCGGCCGCCGAAGATGCGGCTCTTCATCCTCGACGGGACCCAGCGGGCCAGGCGGCTCGCCACCGCACCGATGCGGTCGAGCGAGGCCGGCGAGCCCGGCCAGTAGCGGAGCAGGAGCGGCCGCTCGATGAAGTTGATCACGCCGTCCACCACCACCGCAGCGATCACGAGGTCGTCGAGGTAGCCGACCCACGGGATGAAGTCCGGGATCAGGTCGATCGGGCTCACGAGGTAGACCGCCACCGCGGCCAGCACCACCTTGGCCGCGGTCGGTACGTCGCGGTCGCCGGCCAGCGAGACCAGCATCCGGGCCAGGCGCGGCAGGGCGAGCAGCAGCTCCTTCATCGCCTGGGCACGGGGCTACTCCAGGCGGTCGGCGAGCAGCTCGGCGATGTCGCGGGTCTTGATGGTGTCGCCGACCTCCTTCGCCTTCACCCCGTCCTCGAACATCGTCAGGCAGAACGGACAGGCGGAGGCCAGGATGTCGGGCTTCACCTCCATCGCCTGCTCCACCCGGAGCTGGTTCACCCGCCGGCCCTCGTGCTCCTCGAGCCATGCGCGGCCGCCCCCGCCGCCGCAGCAGAAGCCCTTGGCGCGATTCATCTTCATCTCCACCAGGGTGCCGCGGGTCACCCCGGCCAGCACCCGGCGCGGCTCGTCGTAGATGTCGTTGTAGCGGCCGAGGTTGCACGCGTCGTGATAGGTGATCCGCTCGTTGTCGCGCTGGGCGGGCTGGAGCCGCCCCGCCCGCAGCAGCTCGTCCATCAGCTGGGTATGGTGGATCACCCGGAAGTGGCCGTCGAACTGCGGGTACTCGTTGCGGATGGTGTTGAAGCAGTGCGGGCACGCGGTCACGATGGTCTGGAACGTGTACCGCTTGAGGGTCTCGATGTTGCCCTGGGCCAGGGTCTGGTAGAGGTACTCGTGGCCCAGACGCCGGGCCGGCTCCCCGGTGCACTTCTCCTCGTTGGCCAGGATCGCGAAGTCCACCCCTGCCGCCTGCAGCACCCGTACCAGCGCTCGCGCCACCTTCCTGTTGCGCTCGTCGAAGGAGCCGTAGCAGCCGACCCAGTAGAGGTACTCGGCCTCGTGGACGTCGGCCATCCGCCGCACGCCCAGGTCCTTGGCCCACTCCGCGCGCGTCTCCCACGACATCTGCCACGGGTTGCCGTTGGTCTCGAGGTTGCGGAACGCAGGCTGCAGCTCGGCCGGGAAGCGAGACTCGGTGAGCACCAGCCAGCGGCGCATGTCGACGATCTTCGGCACGTGCTCGATGAAGACCGGGCAGGCGTCCACGCACCAGCGGCAGGTGGTGCAGGCCCACAGCACGTTGTCGTGGATGACGTCGCCCACCAGCGCCGTCTGCGGCGCCTGCGCACCGGTCTGACCGAGAAGCGCTGGCGCTTCGTTGAAGAGCCGCTCCCGGAGGTGCAGGATGAGCCACTTCGGGTCGAGCTCCTTGCCGCTCATGTTGGCCGGGCAGCGCGAGGTGCAGCGGCCGCACTCGGTGCAGTTGTAGGTGTCGAAGAGGTCCTTCCAGGCCAGGTCGGCGAGGCTGCCGACCCCGAAGGTCTCCGAGTTCTCGAGATCGACGTTGCGGGCCTGGCCCTTGGGCTCGAGCGACGAGAAGAACACGTTGAGCGGCGAGACCAGGATGTGCAGGTGCTTGGAATACGGCAGCAGGACCAGGAAGCCCAGCAGGGTGGCCGCGTGCAGCCACCAGGCGGCGTGAAAGATCACGGTGACCGCGACCGCGGGCAGCGCGGCGAGGACGCGGGCGATGGCCTGCCCCGCGAACTGCCAGTGGTCGGAGGCGGCGGGCGCGAGCACGATGCGGCCGGCGTCCGCCACCAGGTCCGTGACCATGAGGCCCAGGATCAGCAGCAGGATCACGTTGGCCTCGGTCGAGAGGTTCAGGCGTCGGGGCCGGGTGACGAGCCGGCGGAACATCGCGTACCCCACCGCCAGGATCACCAGCACGCTGAACACGTCCTCGAGGATCAGGTAGGGCGCGGTGTCCGACATCAGCGGCAGGAAGAACGACTCGGTGACCGCCTTGCCGAAGAACTCGACGGTGCCGAGGGTCAGGATCACGAAGCCCCAGAAGATGGTGGCGTGCATCAGGCCCGGCCAGAAGTCGTTGGCGAGGAGGCGCGCCTGCCCGAACACGTACACGATCACCCGGCCCACGCGCGCGGGGATCCGGTCCCAGCGGGCGAGCGGCTTGCCCTTCAGCAGCAGGCGCAGCAGGTAGAAGGCCCGGCGCCCGAAGAGCACGCCCGCCGCCGCGATCAGCCCGTAGAAGAGCAGCCAGCCCGGGATGATTCCGTACCACTGGTGAGAGGGCAACATCAGGGACGCCTCATGGGTTCGATAGTGTGGGGTGCACCCTCGGAGGTGTCAAGGGCGCCTCAGGGTCTGGGCGAGGATCCGGGCCACCGCCGAGTACGGATCGAGACGGCCCGCGGTCACCGCCTCGATCGTGGCGCCGAGCGCGGCGTCGGTCTGCACCCGCTCGGTGACCTGGGCGGTGAATTCCTCCACCAGCAGCGCCTCCAGCTCGGCACGGCGCCGCGCCTGCCGCCGCGTCTCGAGCGCGCCCGCCTGCTCCAGCACCGCGCGGTGGCGCTTCACCTGGCCCATCAGCTCGTCGATCCCCACGTCGTTGACGGCCTGGGCGGCCAGAACCGGCACCTCCCAGTCCACGTCCTTGGGCGCGCCCCCGCTCGTGTAGTGCAGGTGGACGCTGAAGCGCAGCTCGGCCATGAGGGCGTGCGCCCCGTCGCGGTCGGCCTTGTTGACCACGAAGACGTCCGCCACCTCCATCAGACCCGCCTTCATGGCCTGGATGGAGTCGCCGGACTCCGGGACCAGGGTCACCACCGTGGTGTCGACCTGCCGGATGATGTCGAGCTCGGTCTGCCCCACCCCGACCGTCTCGACGATGATCCAGGGGAAGCCGAAGGCGTCCATCAGCTTGATGACGTCGCCGGTGGCGCGGGCGAGACCGCCCAGGCTGCCGCGCGTCGCCATGCTGCGGATGAACACGTCGGGGTCCAGGGTGTGGGTCTGCATGCGGATCCGGTCGCCCAGGACCGCGCCGCCGGTGAACGGGCTGGACGGGTCGACCGCGATCACACCCACCGGCTGCTTCTCCGCGCGCAGCCGGCCGGTCACCCGGTCCACCAGCGTGGACTTGCCCGCGCCGGGCGGCCCCGTGATGCCGAGCACGTACGCGCGACCGGTGCGCTCGTGGACCGCCCGCATGATCTCGGGCACGTCCGGCGCGCGATTCTCGACCCGGGTGATCAGGCGCGCGAGGGCCAGACGGTCGCCGTCCAGCATGCGACGGACGAGATCGCCCACGGGCGGTACCGCGCTCAGGCGCCCGGCCAGGGTGAGGCGGCGGACTCGGACGGCTCCGCGCTCAGGCGGGCCTCCATCACCAGGGCGTCCTCGCCGGTGTCGAAGTAGTAGCCCTTGCGGCGACCGATCACCCGGAACCCGAAGCTCTCGTAGAGCCCGAGGGCCTCGGTATTGGTGGGGCGCACCTCGAGGAAGGCCAGGCTCACCGCGCGGGTCTTCGCGTCGCCCAGGACCGCGCCCAGCAGCCCGCGGGCCACCCCGCGGCGCCGCAGGTCCGGGTGCGCGGCCAGGTTGGTGACGTGGATCTCGTGGCCGATCTCCCAGAGGCAGAGGTAGCCCAGCAGCCGGCGGCCCCGGCGCGCCACCAGGCAGCGGGCGACGCGATTCTGGGTGAGCTCGTAGCGGAAGGCGCCGCGCGACCACGGGGTCTGGAACGACGCGCGCTCGATGACGAGCACGTCGTCCAGGTCCTCGAGGGTCATCGGCTCGATCGTCAGCGCGTCATCGTCACGCGTTGGGTCACGCAGGCCGAGGTCACGCATGTCGGGCCCGGAGCTCGGCCTCCGAGGGGCGGAGATAGAGCGGGGTGAGTCGCTCGGCGGAGACGCCCCCGCCCGACCGCAGCATCGCGTGGCCGAGCGCGCCGACCACCGCGGGCGAGGGCAGCGACTGGGCCGGCGGCGCCTCGCGGAGGCCCGCGCCGAGCCGGGCCAGGTGCGGCCGGCAGGTCGCGACGCCGTCGCCCGTCACGATGATCGGCGCCTCGAGGCGCGCCGCCGCGTCGGCGGGGGGCAGCGCGAGGTAGTCCCACACCCGGATCATCTCGACCCCGCTCCACCGGTAGAGCGAGCAGTAGACCTCGCCCTTGCGCGCGTCGAGCAGCGGGCACACCGGCGCGTCGGCGAACGGCAGCGTGGCGGCCAGGGCGTCGAGCGTCGGGACCGGCGCGATGGGCAGGTCGAGGGCCAGGGCCAGGCCCTTGGCGGTGGCGGTGCCCACGCGAAGGCCGGTGAAGGAGCCGGGCCCGATCGAGACCGCGAGGCCCCGCAGGCTCGACATCTCCCACCCGCAGTCCTCGAGCAGCCGGTCCACCACCGCCATCAGCCGCTCCGAGTGGGTGAGCGCGATGTTGAGCCGGCTCTCGCCGACCAGGCGCCCGTCGTCGAGCAGCGCGGCGCCGCCCGCAAGCGTGGCGGTCTCGAGCGCCAGCAACCTCATGCGCGGCAGTCTAGCATGGCGCGGCGGCCGCACGCGGCCGGCCACTTTCGAGTTGACAACCCATCGCGTCGGCCCGCATCCTTGAGTCGACTGATGGCCCCGCCGCCGCGACAAACCGACAGCCAGATGGACGCGGAGGTTCGCGAGAAGATCCATCTCGAGATCCTCAAGCGAACCGGGGCCTATCACGCGAACGACCACGTTCTCCTCCCCTCCGGCCATCACACCAGCGAGTACATCGAGAAGACCCTCGTTACCACCGAGGCCTCCTTCACCGAAGGGCTCGGGGCGGTCATCGCCAAGCACTTCGCCCAGTGGCCCATCGACGTGGTGCTCTCGACCGGTCCCGGGGCCCTGATCCTCTCCCACTGCGTGGCCCGCGCGCATCCGTCGCGGCCCACCCTGGCCTACGGCACCAAGGGCGTCAGCGCGGGCAAGCGGCGGGTCACCCTGCCGGTGGAGTTCCAGCGCTTCATCCGCACCGGCACCAAGGTGCTGATCGTCGAGGATCTGGTCAGCTCCGGCACCACGGTGCGCCTCCTCTCCCAGCTCGTGGAGGACCTCGGCGGCCAGGTGATCGGCATCGGCGCGCTGTGGCGCCGCACCAAGAAGGCGGAGATCGGCGGCAAGGAGATCTTCAGCCTGGTGAGCCGTGACTTCCCGACCTACGCCCCCGAGACCTGTCCGCTCTGCAAGAAGGGCGTGGCGCTCAACCAGGAGTACGTGAAGCGGCGCGAGCATCGCAAGCCGTCGTCCGCCCACGAGAAGTCGTAGCCTCATCGCCCCCAAGATATGGGGGCTGCACCGCGTCAGGAACCCTCTATCCGGTATTTTCCGCTTGACACGTTTTTTACCCTCCCCTATTGTCCGGACAGATCGACCGCGTGACGCGCGGGGATCGGGAGGGGGGTGACATCACATGGCGAAGAAGAAGGCCGCGAAGAAGAAAAAGAAGAAGTAAGGCGCCACTCGTGGCGCTCGGCCCTGTCGGCCCCATCCCGGCAGGGCCGTTCCATCTCCGAGTCCGCCTCCACCCACCACCGACCCCGTGACCCACCGACACGCCTACGCCCTGCTGCTCGGAGTCGCCATGGTCTGGGCCGGGAATTTTCCCCTCGCCAAGCTCGGCCTGCACGAGCTGGGCCCGGTGACCATGTCGGCCACCCGCGCCGTCATCGCGGCCCCGCTCCTGGTGCTGGTCTCGCGCGTGCTGGAAGGCCCGCTGCCGCCGCTCGCCCGTCGCGACCTCACCGCGGTGATCGTGCTCGCGGTGACCGGGTTCGTGGGCAACTCCGCGCTCTGGTACGTGGGTCTGCGCTACACGAGCCCGGCCAACGCGGGCATCCTGGGCGCGGCCTCGCCGGTGGTGGTGGCGCTCGCCGCCGCGGGCTGGCTGCGGGAGCGGCTGTCCCCGATCAACCTGGCCGGGATCGGCCTCACCCTGGCCGCGGTGCTGCTGACGATCACACGCGGGTCGCCCGAGATCCTGCTCACCCTCTCGGTCAACCGCGGCGACGTCATCATCCTCACCTCGCAGATCCTGTGGGTGATCTACACCCTCTACAGCCGGGCCAACCTCTCGACCTTCTCGCCGCTGCAGATGCTGGCCGGCGCGCACGTGGTCGCGGCGGGCCTGCTGCTCCCCCTGGCCCTGCTCGAGCGGCCGTGGCAGAGCTTCGCGCACGCCTCGTGGGTGGGGTTCTCGGTGGTGCTCTACAGCGCGCTGCTGGGAACGCCGGGCCACATCGCCTTCTACCAGGCGGTGCGCACCATCGGGCCCGGGCGGGCCGCGGTGTTCATGAACCTGATCCCGTTCCTGGTGCTCGGCCTCTCGTGGCTGATGCTGGGCGAGCCGATCCGCTGGTACCACCTGGTGGGCGCGATCGGGGTGATCGCGGGCGTCGCCCTGACCACCCGTCGCTAGCGCTTCACGGCCGCCTTCGACCCCTTGCTCGACACCGGCTTGGCCGGCTTGTCGTCCTTGATCAGGTGCTTCACCTCGTCCATGAACTGGGAGATGTCCTTGAACTGGCGATACACCGAGGCGAACCGCACGTAGGCGACCTGGTCGAGCTTCTGCAGGTGCTCCATGACGATCTCGCCCAGCTCGAGGCTGGTGATCTCCTTCTCGGCCCGGTCGTGCAGCTTGGCCTCGATGTCGGCCACCACGTCGTCCACCGCCTGCACCCCGACCGAGCGCTTCTCGCAGGACTTGAGGATGGAGCCGCGGAGCTTCTGCCGGTCGAAGGGCTCGCGGCGACCGTCGCGCTTGACCACGTGGGGCAGCACGTCCTCGATGTACTCGTACGTGGTGTAGCGCCGGTGGCACTTGAGGCACGCCCGGCGGCGACGGATGAACTCCCCGTCGCGCCCCACCCGCGAGTCCACCACGCGGTCCTCGGTGTGGCCGCAGAACGGGCACTTCACTTGAGGCGCCCCGCGTAGAGGGGGAACTGGGAGGTCAGCTCCTGCACCTGGCCGCGCACCGCCGCCTCCACCGCCCCGTCCCCCGCCCGGGTCAGTACCCGGTCGATGAAGTCCGCGATCCGCGCCATCTCCGGCTCCTTCATGCCGCGCGTGGTGACCGCCGGCGTCCCGATGCGGATGCCGCTCGTGACCATGGGGCCCTTGGTGTCGAAGGGGATGCCGTTCTTGTTGACGGTGATCCAGGCCCGGTCGAGGGTCTCCTGGGCGTCCTTGCCGGTGACGTTGCGGGTGGTGAGATCCACCAGGATCAGATGGGTGTCGGTCCCGCCCGAGACCAGGCGGAAGCCGCGGGCCATCAGCGCCTCCGCGAGCGCGCGGGCGTTCTTGACGATCTGCCCCTGGTAGGCCCGCCACTCCGGGGTCTGGGCTTCCCGGAAGGCGACCGCCTTCGCCGCGATCACGTGCATGAGCGGCCCGCCCTGGATGCCGGGCAGCACGGTGCGGTCGAGATCCTTGGCGTACTGGCTCCGGCACATCACCATGCCGCCGCGCGGCCCGCGCAGGGTCTTGTGGGTGGTCGTGGTGACGAAGTCGGCGAACGGGAGCGGCGAGGGATGGAGACCCGCCGCGACCAGCCCGGCCGGATGCGCGATGTCGGCCATGAAGGCGGCGCCCACCTCGTCGGCGATCTCGCGGAAGGGCTTGAAGTCGATCGCGCGCGGGAAGGCCGAGCCCCCCGCGATGACGAGCTTGGGCCGGTGCCGCCGGGCCAGATCACGGACCTCGTCCAGATCGATCCGCTCGGTGTCCTTGCGGACCCCGTACGGCACGATCTGGTAGAAGCGGCCCGAGAAGTTGATCGGGCTGCCCGCGGTGAGATGCCCGCCGTGGGCCAGGTTCGGACCCAGCACGATGTCGCCCGGCTTGAGCAGGGTGAAGTACACCGCCATGTTGGCCTGCGAGCCCGAGTGGGGCTGCACGTTGACGTGCTCGGCCCCGAACAGCTCCCGCGCCCGCCCAATGGCCAACTCTTCGGCAATGTCCACGAACTCACAGCCGCCGTAGTAGCGCTTGCCCGGATAGCCCTCGGCGTACTTGTTGGTCATCACCGAGCCCACCGCTTCCAGCACCGCCTCGGAGACGAAGTTCTCGGACGCGATCAGCTCGAGGTTGCGGGACTGGCGCTCGGTCTCCGCGCGGATCGCCTTGGCGATCTCCGGATCGGTCTGCTCGAGCGGGCTCATGGCTGCACCCGGTCGCCGGCGTGGCGGGACTCGACGTCCGCGATCTTGGCGACCCGCCGCGCGTGCCGGCCGGCCGCGAAGTCGGTCTCGAGCCAGGCCTGGAGGATGTCGGCCGCCATGTCCGCGCCCATGAGCCGGCCGCCCAGCACCAGCACGTTGGCGTCGTTGTGCTCGCGGCTCATGCGCGCGGTGTAGAGGTCGGCGCAGAGGGCCGCGCGCACGCCCGGGACCTTGTTGGCCGCGATGGACATGCCGATGCCGGTGCCACACACCAGGAGGCCTCGCTCGACCTTGTGATCGGCGACCGACTCCGCGACCAGAGCGGCGTAGTCCGGGTAATCGACGGATTCGGTGGAGTGCGTGCCGAGATCAAGTACCTGGTAGTTGTGGTTTATCAACCAGCCCTTGAGGGCTTCCTTGAGCCCGTATCCGGCATGGTCGGCGCCGAGCGCAATGGTGGAAACCACCCGCCAACCTTACGCTCCGTCGGGGCTGGGTGTCAAGGAACCCGCTACCGGTAGGGGGCGTGAGCCCGCCACGATCAGGCTCCGACCTCCTCCCGTCCGTCGAGCACCGGCTCCGGGACCTGCGCGACGACCGCGTCCATCTCGGCGAGGATCTCGCGGCGCCGATCGGCCAGATGGCGTGCGAGATCCCGGTCGAGCACGAGCCGGAGCAGGGCCCGCGTCTCCCGGTAGAGCCGGCGCAGGCGCTCGCTCCAGGCCAGCGCGAAGAAGCCACCCGGCCCGAGCAGGACGATGAAAAGCGCGAGGAGCAAACCGCCGCCCCAGCGCCAGAGCAGCCACGCCTCCGCGATCCACGCGAGCGGGTACAGCACGACGCCGGCCACCAGCTTGTAGGTGGCCTCCACGTCCCCCTCGGGACGGAGCAGGCGGACCGCGGCCCAGGTGAGCCAGTACGGCAGCGTGTGGCTCGCGAGGCCCCAGAGCGCCAGCGGGAGCCCGCCGAGCAGGGCCGCGAGCTGGCCGCCCGCGTAGCGCAGGGCCACGCTCGGGGCCGGCGGCTTCAGCAGCACCGCGGTGCGCAGGCCCGCCTCGTCCAGGTCCTTCACGTAGCGCTCCATCTGGCCGCGCAGCAGCGAGAGGCGCGCCGCGTCGTGGCGGCTCAGGTACCGATAGGCGCGCGTGGCGCGCCGCCGCCAGTCCGCGCGCGCGGGCGCGTCCCACTCCCCGCCCCGCTCCTGGCGCCAGAGCCGCTCGGCGTGCTCGACCAGGCGCAGCGTCTGCCGGTCGTCCACCCGCGCGATGAGCCCGCGCATCGCCTCGCCGAGCCGCGCGGTGAGCCGGCGGGCGGCCTCCTCGGGCGAGGATCGCGCGAGCGCCACGCAGTCGGCCACCGGCACCGGCTCGCCGATCGAGACCAGGGCCCATCCGGTCCGGAACGTGCCGGGCTCGTGGAACATGAGACCGACCGGCAGCAGGGTCACCGGGCCGACCGAGTCCGCCTCCGCGGCCAGCAGCATGCGCGCCGCGCCGGTGCGGAGCGGCATCAGGAGCGGCTCGGGCTGGCTCACGCCCTCCGGGAAGATCAGGATCGCCTGGCCGCCCCGCAGCGTGGCCGACGAGGCCTCGAACAGCGCGGTGTTGCGCGCCGGATCGGTGCCGCCCTCCTGGCGACGGTGCACCGGCAGCGCCCCGATCAGGCGAAGGAAGGGCCCGATCAGAGGATTCGAGAAGAGCGGCGCCTTGGCCACCGAGACCAGGCGCCGGGGAAAGTGGCCCAGCAGCAGCACGCCGTCCACGAGCGCGTTGTGGTGGTTGGCGGCCACGATGAGCGGGCCCACCGGCGGGATCCGCTCGGCGCCGATCACGTCGACGCGACGATAGAACAGCGCGAGCAGGAGGCGGGCCAGCGCCCGGACCAGCCGGTAGGGCGCGGGAGCGTCGCTCAGAGCGACACGCGCTGGCCGTCCTCGGCCACGGCGGCCGGCCAGCCCAGACGGCTCGTGATCGCGTCCCGGAGCGAGGACGCCGCGTCCGGCTCGCCGTGGACGACGTAGGTCATGCCGGGCGGCCGGGTGAAGCCGCCGAGCCAGCGCAGGATCTCCTCGCGGTCGGCGTGGGCCGAGTACGCGTCGCTCACCATGATCTGCGCGCGCACCGGGACCACCGCGCCCAGCATCTTCATCTCGGTCGCCCCGTCCTTGAGCACGCGCCCGCGGGTGCCCGCCGCCTGGTAGCCGACGAAGAGCACGGTGGTGCGGGGATCGGGCAGGAGGCGCTTCAGGTGGTGGAGGATGCGCCCTCCGGTGGCCATGCCGCTGCCCGCCACGATGATGCCCGGCCCCGCGGCATCGTTCAGCCGCTTGGAATCGTCCACCGTGCGCGCCAGGGTCAGGTGGCGCGGAGCGAAGGGCCGGATGCCGTCCGCCTCCAGGGCGGTCAGCGCGGCGTCGTGCTCCTCGGTGTGGCTCGCGTAGATCGCGGTGGCCTGGATCCCCATCGGGCTGTCGAGGTAGACCGGAAGGCGCGGGATCGTCCCCTTCGTCTCGAGGGCGCGCAGGTCGTGGAGGATCTCCTGCGAGCGGCCCACCGCAAAGGCGGGGATGAGCAGCCAGCCCTTCTGGTCGACCGCGCGCCGCACCGCGGCCGCGAGCCGCTCGGTGGGATCGTCCGGCGAGTGCACGCGGTTGCCGTAGGTGGACTCCACCAGCAGCACGTCGGCCTCGGCCACCGCGTCCGGATCCACCATGATCGGCACGTCGTAGCGGCCGAGGTCGCCGGAGAACACGAGGCGGCGCCCGCCGATCACGCAGGTGACGAGCCCGGCCCCCAGGATGTGCCCCGACGGCGTGAAGCGAGCCTCGACGCCGGGCGCGGGCGTGAAGCGCTCGCCGAAGGCCACGCGACGGGCCCGCGCGAGCACGCGGTCGGCGTCCGCCACCGTGTAGAGCGGCAGCGCGGGGTCGTGCTTGCTGGTCCGGTGGCGGTTGGCGAACGCGGCCTCCTCTTCCTGGAGGTGCGCCGCGTCCGGGAGCATGATCCGGAGGAGATCGAGCGTGCCGCCGGTGCAGTAGACCGGCCCGGCGAAGCCGTCGCGGCAGAGGCGCGGCAGGTAGCCGGAGTGGTCGATGTGAGCGTGGCTCAGCACGACCGCCTGCAGCGTCTTCGGATCCACCGGCGGCGGAGCCCAGTTGCGCAGGCGCAGGGGCTTCAGGCCCTGGAAGAGCCCGCAGTCGAGCAGGAGCCGGCTCGCGCCGTCCTCGAGCAGATGCTTGGAGCCGGTCACGGTGCCCCCGGCCGCCCCGAGGAAGGTCAGGGTCGCGGTCACTCGGAGATGGACTCCCGCACGGACCGACGACGCTCGCCGCGCATCGGGTACGGGCCCGCCCCCGCCGGGAACTCGAACGTCTCCTGCTCCGCGGTCTCCACCCCCAGGGTGACCAGGCGCTCGATGTCGAGCCGCGCCTCCATCGCCGCCACCGCGGCGGCCTCCATCCGGGTGTCCGGGTGGCGCGGCGTGAAGAGCGTGCAGCAGTCCGCGTCGGGCTCGATGGAGATCTCGTACGTCCCGAGCGCGTGGGCCTGCTCGGTGATCTCGAGCTTGTCCATGCCGATCAGGGGCCGCAGGATCGGCACGCCGGCCACCTCGTCGATGCGCGTGATGTTGGCGAGCGTCTGCGAGGCCACCTGCCCCAGGCTCTCGCCGGTGACCAGCGCGGGCGCGCCCGCGTGCCGGGCGAGGCGCTCGGCGATGCGCACCATGAGCCGCCGGTAGACGACCACGCGGGCGGGCGGGGGCACCGCCAGCACCACCTCGCGCTGGATCTCCCCGAAGGGGACGAGGAAGAGGCGCGAGTGGTACTGCCACTGGGTCAGACGGGTCACCAGCTCGCGCGCCTTGGGGCGGGAGAGATCGGGCAGGTAGGGCGCGCTGTGGAAATGCACGAACACCACGCGGCAGCCCCGCTTCATGAGGCGCCACGCCGCCACCGGCGAGTCGATGCCGCCCGACAGCAGCGCGGCCACCGTGCCGCTCGCTCCCACCGGCAGGCCGCCCGCCCCCTGGTCGCGGTCCGCGTAGACGAACGCCTCGCCGGGCAGCACCTCCACCCGCACGTCGAGCTCGGCGTGCTCGAGGCTGACCCGGACGTCGGGTCGGAGCGCGAGCACGTGCGCGCCCAGGTCGCGATTGAGCTCGACCGAGGTCAGCGGGAACGTCTTGAAGGCGCGACGGGCCGAGATCCGGAAGGTCCGGAACTCGCGGCCCTCGATCGCCTGCCCCACCGCCGCCCGCAGGGCCTCGCGCGAGACGCCGGTGCGCAGGGCCAGCGAGAAGTTGGCCACCCCGCACACGCGGGCGAGCCGCTCGCGCAGACGCGCCGGGTCCGGGTGGCGCGAGAGATCCAGCATGATGCGCCCGGTGAGCTGCACCAGCCGCACCGGACCGAGGTCGGCGATCGCGCGCAGGAGGTTCTCTTGCAGATGCCGGAGGAAGAGGGGGCGATTGCCCCGCTTGAGGCTGATCTCGTGGTAGTGGAGGATCGCGGCCGGCACCGTCTGATGAGTCGACATCACTCGGCCTCCGCGGGTCGGCGGTGCTTGGGCCGCCGGCGGTAGACCGTCCGCGGCACCTCCACCTTGGGCGGCTTGGCCGGCATCGGCTTGCGAACCTTGAAGTGGATCGAGTCGTGGATCGGCTTCCGGCGCTGCTTCATCCGGCAAGTATATCCCGCCGGTCGGCGGTCAATAGGGCGCGCCCGGGAAGGTGTTGATGCCGGCGGGCCGGCCCGCCGCCTTGTACATCTTGACCGCGCCCACGCCCGCCCCGCCCCACAGGCCCTCGATGACCCCGTCGTGCAGCGCCCAGCTCCGACCGCGCACGGTCCGGGCCGCGTCCGGCCGGCGGAAGTGCGAGGAGCCGTCGAGCGCGGGCAGCAGCGACCCGCCCTCGGAGAACCCGGCGTGGATCTCCTCCATCACGTCGCGGCCCATCAGGTAGCCGCAGCCCCGGCGCTCGTACAGGATGGCCGAGTGGTAGAAGAGCGGCTCGATGAGGTAGATCTCCTTGCCGATCAGGGTGCAGAAGCTCTCCATCGCGTCCAGCACCCGCGACAGCAGGCGCAGGCCGCGCCGCACCTGCCCGGGGGCGAGCCCGTCCTGCATGGCGCGCGCTTCCTCGACCACGTTGCGCGAGGCGGTGCCGAAGAGGGTGTCGCGCCCGTCCGGGTCGCGGTCGATCGCGAAGCGCGGCCCGGCCGGGTCGGTGATCTGCACGAAGGCCAGCTCCGGCACCGACAGCGGCGACATCTCGACGTCGACCAGCAGCGCGGGATCGCGATCTTCGGTCGAGGAGCGCACCTCCACCCGGGCCCACGGCTTGTCCGGGGGCGCGGTCACCCGCACCAGCCGGGCCCCGTCCCGGTCGCAGAGGGTGGAGGGGTCGATCGCGAAGCGGTCGAACAGCTCGTCGGGCACCAGGCGCGCGTAGAGGGCCTCCGCGACCTCGCGGGGCAGCGCGTTGATCTCCTGGATCGAGCCGAGGCCGAGCCCCTCCGCGCGCAGGTCCATGGCGTCCGGTCGCGCCCTAGCGGGGTCCCGCCGGCGCGGGGCCGGGCTCGAGCGTGGGCAGGAGCCCGCGCGCGGCCTCGAGATCCTCGGGGGTGTTGACGTTCATGAAGACGACCTCGGGGGCGCGGTGGCGAGCGACCTCGTCCTCCCCGATCGCGAGGACGCGCACGTCCTCGTAGAAGCCGACGATCTTGAGGCGACCGGCGCGCAGCCGCGTCTCGATCGGCGCGAGGCACGCCTTGCCGTAGCAGGCGTGGAGCGTCTCCCACTGCGCCCCGACGCGCGGGACCACCACGTCTGCCTCCGCGGCCCGCGCGGTGACCAGGCGCGCCACCTCCACCATCAGGAACGGCATGTCGCAGGCCACCGTGAACGCGACGTCGCCGCGCGCGGCGCGGAGGCCGGAGTAGATGCCGCCGAGCGAGCCCCCGTCGGGGAACGCGTCGGGCACCATCGGCAGTCCGAGCGAGGCGTAGAGCTCGGGGGTGTTGGTGACGAGCAGCACGTCGTCGGCCACCGCCCGCACCACGTCGGCGACCCGGTCGATGATTCGCCGCCCGCCCAGCTCCATCAGGGCCTTGGGCCGCCCACCCATCCGCACGCTCCGGCCCCCGGCCTGGATCACGCCGGTTATCCGCATGCCGCCTCGACGATCACCGGCCCCTGCCGGAGGATCCGGGGGGGCCAGACCGTGCAGTCCGCGACGGTGGAGCCCGCGCCGCCCACGGTCGGCCCGCCGTCGAGGATCAGCTCGACCCGCCCCTCGAAGTAGTCGCGCACCGCCGCCGCGGTGAGCGCGGGCGGCGCCTCGCTCGGATTGGCGCTCGGCGCGGTGATCGGGCGTCCCGCCGAGCGCACGAGCGCGCGGGCGACCGCGTGGCCGGGCATGCGCACCCCGATGGTGGAGCCGCCCCCGGTGAGCCCCGCGGGCACGCGGTCCGCCGCCTCCAGCACGAGGGTGAGCGGGCCGGGCCAGTACCGCGCCATCAGGGCCCGGGCGCCGTCGGAGACGCGGGCGGCCAGGCCCACCGCCATCTCGATCGAGTCGACCAGCACCAGCAGCGCCTTGTGCTCCGGCCTCCCCTTCACCTCGAACACCCGTGCGACCGCGTCGGAGTCGAGCGCGTCGGCGCCGAGACCGTAGAAGCTCTCGGTCGGGAACGCCACCAGCCCGCCCGCCTCGACCACCGCGGCGGCGGCCGCGATCGAGCGCACGTCGGGCTGCTCCGGATCCACCGCGCGGATACGCGTACGGATGGGCGGGGCGCTCACCCGAGACGTCTCAGGGCGTGATGGCCGATGTCGCGCCGGTAGTGGGCCCCGTCGAAGCGGATGCGCTCGACGCCGGCGTAGGCGGTGCGGATCGCGGCGGCCACGTCGGCGCCCAGCGCCTGCACCCCGAGCACGCGGCCGCCCGAGGTCACGAGCGCGCCCCCCGCGAGCGCGGTGCCCGCGTGGAACACGTTGACGCCGGGAAGCGCGGCGGCGGCCTCCACCCCGGTGATGACCCGGCCCGTCTCGTAGGCCCCGGGGTACCCCGCGGAGGTCATGACCACGCACACCGCGCTCTCCGGGCGGAAGCCGAGCGCGGGCGGCAGGCCCTTCCCGGTCGCGGCGGCGAGGAGCAGGGCCAGCAGGTCGTCCTCGAGGCGCGGCAGGATGGCCTGGCACTCGGGGTCGCCGAAGCGGCAGTTGAACTCGATGACCTTCGGCCCCTCGCGCGTGATCATCAGGCCCACGAAGAGGACGCCGGTGTAGGGCGCGCCCTCCTCGGCCATGGCCGCGATGGTGGGGCGGACGATCTCGCGCATCACGCGCTCCTGCACGCCCGCGTCCATCACCGGAGCCGGCGAGTAGGCGCCCATGCCGCCGGTGTTCGGGCCGCGATCGCCGTCGTGCACCGTCTTGTGGTCCTGCGCCGCGACGAGCGGCAGCACGCCGGTCCCGTCGGAGAGCGCGAAGAACGACGCCTCCTCGCCCACCAGGAACTCCTCGATCACCACCGTGAGCCCGGAGTCGCCGAAGGCGCGCGCCTCGAGGCACTGGGCGACCGCCCGGTCCGCTTCTTCCAGGGTCTGGCACACCACCACGCCCTTGCCCGCGGCGAGGCCGTCGGCCTTCACGACGAGCGGTGCGCCCAGCTCCCGGCAGTAGCGCCGGGCCGCCGCCGCGTCCCGGAAGGTGCCGAACCGCGCGGTCGGGATGCGGTGACGGGCCATCAGGTCCTTGGCGAAGGCCTTCGAGCTCTCGAGCCGCGCCGCGGCCGCGCTGCCTCCGAACACCGCGAGGCCGGCCGCGCGGAGCCGGTCGGCCAGCCCGAGGGCGAGCGGGGTCTCGGGCCCCACCACCACGAGGTCGGGCCGCTCCTGCTGGGCCAGGGCGACGATCTGGTCGATGGCGGTGTCCTTGATCGGCACGCAGCGGGCGTGGGCCGCGATGCCGGGGTTGCCGGGCGCGGCGATCATGCGCCCGAGGCCCGGACTCTGGGCGAGCTTCCAGGCCAACGCGTGCTCGCGCCCGCCGCCCCCGACGAGGAGGACGTCGGTCATTCCTCGCTCTCCGGCGCCGCGTCGTCCGCGCCCCCGGCCTCGCCGTCCTCGAGGTGTGCCCGCGCGATCTTGGCCCACGGGCTACCCAGGTCCAGCTCGAGGTAGCGCCGCCAGTGGATCGCCGCGCTCTCGCTCCGCCCCATCTTGGCCAGCACGCCGGCCAGGTTGAAGTGGGCGTCGGCGTAGTCCGCGTCCAGCTCGAGCGCGCGCCGGTACCACGTCACCGCCACCGGGAAGTCGCCGAGGTCCTCGTGGAGCGAGCCCAGGTTGAAGGCGGCCTGGCAGCAGCTGTCGTCGGCCTCGAGCGCGGCGCGATAGCACTCGCCGGCCCGCTCGTACTGCCCCATCCGGTGGTGCAGGAGCCCGAGGTTGTTCCAGGCCGCCGCGTAGCCCGGGTCCATGTCGAGCACGCGCTCGTAGGCGTCCACCGCCGACTCCCACCGCTCGGGGTCCCCGTCCCACTCCGAGGCGCGCTGGAACCAGACCTCGGCCGCGTCGGCGGGCGGGATCAGCGGCCGCACCATGCCGGTCAGCAGCACCTCGCGCGTCTCGCGCTCGAGGTCGCCCGCCGCGAAGTCGAGCAGCGCCTGCCCGGTGCCCGGGTCGAGGCGCAGGCGATCCTGCTCCACCACCACCCGGCGATCGTGGACCACCAGCCGCAGCTCCGCGAGCGGGGTCTGCACGTCCGGGACGAGGCGCCGGGCCCCGTCCAGCGCGGCCCGCACCTGTCGCACGCTCGCGCCGCTCTCGAGGAGCTGGGCCGCGGCCCGGGCCGAGACCAGCTCGCGGAAGCGGACCCCGCGCGGGTCGTCGCGCAGGAGCCCGAGGCGCCTCAACTGGGATCGACGCTTGGGGGACAGCCGCAGGAGCCGCGTCAGCTCGCGCAGCGAGAACACCCGCTCGGGAGGATGACTAGTGCTTGAAATGGCGGATCCCGGACACCACCATGGCCATGCCGTGCAGGTCGGCCGCGGCCACGACTTCCTCGTCGCGGAGCGAGCCCCCCGGATGGATCACCGCGGTGGCGCCGGCCTTGGCGACCACGTCGAGCCCGTCGCGGAACGGGAAGAACGCGTCGGAGGCGCACACCGAGCCCTTCGTCTCGAGCCCCACCTCGCGCGCGCGCATCACCGCGAGCCGGGCCGAGTCCACCCGGTTCATCTGCCCGGCTCCGACGCCCACCACCTGCTCCGCGGTGGCGAGCACGATGGCGTTGGACTTGGCGTGCTTGCCCACCCGCCACGCGAAGCGCAGGGCGGACAGCTCCGCCGCGCTCGGCGCGCGGCGCGAGACCACCTTGAGGGCTGCCTCGTCCAGGTCGGTCAGGTCGGCGTCCTGGAGCAGCACCCCGCCCCAGACGCTCCGCAGCTCCGGCGCGCGCGCCGGATAGTCGCGCCGCGCGCACGGGAGCTGGAACACGCGGCACTTCTTCTTGGTCCGGCGGATCTCCTCGAGCGCGTCCGGCTCGTAGGCGGGCGCGAACAGGATCTCGAGCAGGATGCCGGACAGCTCCTTCACCACCTCGAGATCCACCGTCCGGTTCAGCCCCACGATGCCGCCGTAGATCGACACCGGGTCGCAGGCCTTGGCCCGGCGGATGGCCTCGCCCGCCCCCGCCCCGAGGGCGACGCCGCACGGGTTGGTGTGCTTGATCACCACCGCGGCCGGGTCGTCGAACTCGAGCAGCAGGCCGAGCGCGGCCGACCAGTCGAGCAGGTTGTTGTAGGAGAGCTCGGGCCCGTGGAGCTGGGTGGCCGCGCTCAGCCCGAGCGGGCCCTTCGCCGGGCGATAGAAGGCGGCGGCCTGGTGCGGGTTCTCGCCGTAGCGGAGCGACTGCACCCGCACGCCGTCGATCGCCAGGCGCTCCGGGAAGCCCGCGGCGGCGGATCGGCCCGCCGCGCTCGGGTCGCGGAGGTAGGTCGCGATCGCCGCGTCGTACTGCGCGGTGCGCCGGAAGGCGTCCGCGGCCAGGCGGAAGCGGGTCTCGTCCGAGAGCGTCCCGTCCGACTTCCGCAGCTCGTCGAGCACCGGCCCGTACTGCGCGGGATCGGTGAGCACCGCCACGTGGGCGTGATTCTTGGCCGCGCCCCGGATCATGCTGGGGCCCCCGATGTCGATGTTCTCGATCGCCTCCTCGAGCGTGACCCCGGCGCGCTCGACCGTCTGCTCGAAGGGGTAGAGCGTCACCGCGATCAGGTCGATGGGCCGGATCCCGTGCCGCTCGAGCGCGGCCACGTGCTCGGGCAGCTCTCGCCGGGCCAGGAGCCCGCCGTGCACCTTGGGGTGGAGGGTCTTCACGCGCCCGTCGAGCATCTCCGGGAAGCCGGTGACCTCGGCCACGTCCACCACCGCGACCCCGGACTCGCGCAGCAGCCGGGCGGTGCCGCCGGTGGAGATGATCTCGGCGCCGAGCGCGGCGAGGCCCCGGGCGAAGTCGACGACCCCGGTCTTGTCGTGCACGCTGATCAGAGCGCGTCCCACTCTCGTCATGGCCCCTCCCTGATATCCACGCGGCGTCCGCGGATCTCGAGCCGGCCTTCCGCGAACAGGCGCACCGCCTCCGGATAGATGCGGTGCTCCTCGACCAGGATACGCGCGGCCAGGCTCTCCTCGGTGTCGTCCGGCAGGACCGGCACCGCGACCTGCAGCACCACCGGCCCGCTGTCGACGCCCTCGTCCACGAAGTGCACGGTGGCGCCCGACACCCGCACCCCGTGGTCCAGGGCCTGCCGGTGCGGGTGAAGCCCCGGGAACGCGGGCAGCAGCGAGGGGTGGATATTGAGGAGACGTCCCGCGAAGTGGGCGACGAAGCCCGCGGTCAGGAGCCGCATGTAGCCGGCCAGGCACACGAGACCCACCCGCCGCTCGTCCAGCACCCCGATCACCGCCTTCTCGTGCGCCTCGCGCGAGGGATGCTGCCGGGGATCCACCACCACGACCTCGACGCGGTGCGCGCGGGCGATGTCGAGCACCGGCGCCCCCGCGCGGTCGGCGACGAGCACCACCACCGCGGCCGGGATGCGCCCGCTCTCCGCGGCCATGACGAGGGCGCGGAAGTTCGAGCCGCGGCCCGAGGCGAGCACGCCGACCCGGAGGGGCTCAGGCATAGTCGACTCCCGGGTCGCCCGCGACGATCTCGCCCACCGTGAACACGCGCTCTCCCGCGGTGGCCAGGCGCTGGGTCGCGGCGGCCACGTCGTCCGCCGCGACGACCAGGAGGAAGCCCAGTCCCATGTTGAACGTGCGCCGCATCTCCGCGTCGTCGACCGACGCCGCGCGCTGGATCGCCGCGAAGACCGGCGGCACCGGCCAGGTGGACAGGGTGAGACGGGCGCGCCGCCCCGCCGGGAGCACGCGCGGCAGGTTCTCGGTGATGCCGCCGCCGGTGACGTGGGCCATCGCCTTCACGGTCACCTCGCGGAGCAGGCTCAGCACCGGGCGCACGTAGATGCGGGTCGGCTCGAGCAGCTCGTCCACCACCGGTCGACCCACTCCCGGGATGGGGTCGTTGAGCTTGAGCCCCATGCGGCCGAAGATGGCCTCCCGCGCCAGGGTGTAGCCGTTGGAGTGGAGTCCCGAGGAGGCGAGTCCCAGCACCCGGTCGCCGATCGCCACGTCGTCGCCGGTGATGATCAGGCTCTGCTCCGCGACCCCGACCGCGAAGCCGGCCAGGTCGTAGTCGCCGGGCGCGTAGAGGGCGCCCATCTCCGCGGTCTCCCCGCCCACCAGCGCGCAGCCGGCCTGGCGGCAGCCCTCCGCGATGCCGGCCACGATGGTCTCGATCTGGTCGGGGTCGACCCGGTGCACCGCGAGGTAGTCGAGGAAGAAGAGCGGCTCGGCCCCGTGCACGAGCAGGTCGTTGACGCCCATCGCGACGAGATCGAGGCCCACCGTGTCGTGGCGGTCGGCCATGATCGCGATCTTGAGCTTGGTGCCGACCCCGTCGGTAGAGGAGACGAGCACCGGCTCGCGATAACCGGCGGGGACGCGACAGAAGGCCGCGAAGGCGCCGAGGCCGCCCAGCACCTCCGGCCGGCGGGTGGACGCCGCCAGCGGCGCGATGCGGCGCACGGCAAGGTCGCCGGCCTGGATGTCCACGCCCACCGCCCGATACGTCAGCGGATCCATTACCCCCTACGAGTCGAACAACCTGAGCTGCGCCAGTTCCTCGGACTCGAAGCCGACCTGGTACTGGCCGGTGAAGCACGCGTGGCAGAAATGATTCGGGTCCGACCCGGTGGCCTTGAGCATGCCCTCGAGCGAGAGGTACCCGAGGGAGTCCGCGCCCAGGTAGCGCTGGATCTCGTCGACCTTGTGGCTCGATCCGATCAGCTCGCGCCGGGTGGGCGTGTCGATGCCGTAGTAGCACGGCCACTGGATCGGCGGCGACGAGATGCGGACGTGCACCTCGCGCGCGCCCGCGGCCCGGATCATCTTGACGATCTTGCGGCTGGTGGTGCCGCGCACGATGGAGTCGTCCACCACCACCACCCGCTTGCCGTCCAGCACCTCGCGGTTCGGGTTGAGCTTCACCTTGACCCCGAAGTGGCGGATCCCCTGCTGCGGCTCGATGAAGGTGCGGCCGACGTAGTGGTTGCGGACGAGCCCGCTGTCGTACGGCAGCCCGGACTCCTCCGAGAAGCCGAGGGCGGCGCCCACCCCGGAGTCCGGCACCGGGATGACCAGGTCCGCGGCCACCGGGTATTCGCGGGCCAGCTGGTGGCCGAGCGCCTTGCGCACCGTGTGCACGTTGCGTCCCCACAGGACCGAGTCCGGGCGCGCGAAGTAGACGTACTCGAACACGCACTGCAGGCGAGCGGCGGGCCGGAACGGCTTGAGCGAGGTGAGGCCGCGCTCGTCGACCACCAGGATCTCGCCCGGCTCGAGGTCCCGCTCCACCTTGGCTTCCATGAGGTCGAGGGCGCAGGTCTCGGACGCGAGCACCCAGGCGTCCCCCAGGCTCCCCAGGGTGAGCGGCCGGAAACCGGACGGGTCGCGCACGCCGATCATGCTGTCGGGGGTCAGCAGCAGCAGGGTGTAGGCGCCCCGCACGCGGGTGAGCGCCCGGGCGAGCTGGTCGACCAGGGTCGCCCCCTCGGACCGCGCGAGGAGGTGCAGGATCACCTCGGTGTCGGACGACGACTGGAAGACCGCGCCGTCCTTCTCGAGCTCCTCCCGCAGCGCCTCCGCGTTCACGAGGTTGCCGTTGTGGGCGATGGCCACCGGGCCGTGCGCGGTGGTGCCGGTGATGGGCTGGGCGTTGCGCAGGTTGGAGCTGCCCGCGGTGGAGTAGCGAACGTGCCCGATCGCGCGGTGGCCGGGCAGGCGCTTGAGCCGCTCCCGGCTGAAGACATCCGCCACCCAGCCCATCGCCTTCTCGACCTGGAAGTGGTGCCCGTCGGTCGAGGCGATCCCGGCCGACTCCTGCCCCCGGTGCTGCAGCGCGTAGAGCCCGAGATACGCGACGTTGGCGGCCTCGGCGTGGTTCCAGACTCCGAAGAGGCCGCACTCGTCGTGGAACTTGTCGTCCAGGTCGAGTGCCGTCGGCTCAGCTGACATGTCGCTCAAAGCCGTTCCTCCAGGCGCCGGAGATGCGGTCCAGGTCCAGATCCACGAGACGCGTCCCACCCGATTCGACGACCAGCCGCTCGCCACCGACGGTTCCGATGAAGCGCCACGCTACCCGGAACTCGCTCATCAATTGCTCGAAGTGACGCACCGCCTCCGCCTTCACCGAGACGACCACCCGCGACGGCCCTTCCCCGAACAGCGTCAGGTCCGCGCGCTCCCCGATCGACCCGACGTCGACGGCGGCGCCCACCGGCCGCGGCCCGCTCACGCAGCTCTCCGCCAGGGCCACCGCCAGGCCCCCCTCCGCACAGTCGTGGGCGGAGGCGAGCAGCCGCGCGCCGATCGCGGCGCGACAGGCCTCCTGCACCGCCCGCTCCACCGCCAGGTCGAGCGGGGCCAGCCGACCGGCGATCTTCTGCTCGCGCAGCCACAACAGCTCCGATCCACCCAGGCTGACCGCCTCGGGCCCCAGCAGCGCCACCCGGTCGCCCGGGGTCGCGAACCACTGGGTGCAGCGGGCCTCCGCATCGTCCAGGATACCCGCCATCCCGATCACCGGGGTGGGAAGGATCGCCTGACCCAGGGTCTCATTGTAGAAGGAGACGTTGCCGCCCACCACGGGGATTTCCAGCGCGCGGCACGCCTCGGTGAGTCCCGCGACCGACTCCTTGAACTGCCACAGGATCTCCGGGCGCTCGGGCGAGCCGAAGTTGAGGCAATCGGTGAGGCCGAGGGGGCGGGCGCCGCTGACCGAGAGGTTGCGGGCCGCTTCCGCCACCGCCATCGCGGTGCCGGCCCGGGGATCGAGGTACACGAAGCGCGCGTTGCAGTCGGTGGTGAGCGCGACCCCGATGCGGGTGCCCTTGATGCGCAGCACGCCCGCGTCCGAGCCGGGGAGCACCAGCGAGTTGATCCCGACCTGCTGATCGTACTGGCGGTAGACCCACTCCTTCGACGCGATGCCGGGCGAGCCGAGCAGGGCCAGCAGGGTGTCCGCCACGTCGGACCGCGCGGCCAGGGCGGGCGGATCGAAGGCGACCAGCGCGTCCTGCCACGCGGGGCGCGCGGTGGGCTTCTCGTACACCGGCGCCTCGTCGGCCAGCGCGCGAACCGGGACCTCCGCCACCACCGCCCCGTGGAAGCGCACGCGGAGCATCCCGTCGCCGGTCACGGTGCCGATCTCGACCGCGTCCAGCTCCCACCGGGCGAAGGTCGCGCGCACCTCTGCCTCGCGGCCCCGCGCCGCCACCAGCAGCATGCGCTCCTGCGACTCCGACAGCATGATCTCGTACGGGGTCATGCCGGTCTCACGCTGCGGCACGCGGGAGGCCTCGATCTCCATGCCGCTGCCCGACCGGGCCGGCATCTCCGAGCAGGCGCAGGCGAGCCCCGCCGCGCCCATGTCCTGGATGCCCACGATCGCGCCGGTCGCCATCGCCTCGAGGCAGGCCTCGAGGAGCAGCTTCTCGGTGAACGGATCCCCCACCTGCACGGTCGGCCGGCGCTCCTCCGCGGTCTCGTCGAACGTGGCCGAAGCCATGGTGGCGCCGTGGATGCCGTCGCGCCCGGTCTTGGCCCCGACGTAGAAGACCGGGTTGCCCACCCCGTCGGCGCGGGCCCGGAAGATCCTCCGCTTGCTGACGAGCCCGACCGCCATCGCGTTGACCAGCGGGTTGCCCGCGTACTCGGCCGCGAAGCCCACCTCGCCGCCCAGGTTCGGAACCCCGAAGCAGTTGCCGTACCAGCTGATGCCCGACACCACGCCCTCGATCAGGCGTCGCGTCCGCGGGTCGGCCGGATCGCCGAAGCGGAGCGAGTCGAGGACCGCGATCGGGCGGGCGCCCATGGTGAAGATGTCGCGCAGGATGCCGCCCACCCCGGTGGCCGCCCCCTGGAAGGGCTCGATGAAGGACGGGTGGTTGTGGCTCTCGATCTTGAAGGTGAGGGCGAGGTCGCCGCCGAGATCCACGATGCCCGCGTTCTCACCCGGTCCCTGGAGCACGTGCGGGCCCTGGGTCGGCAGGCCGCGCAGGAACACCCGGGAGTGCTTGTAGGCGCAGTGCTCGGACCAGAGGGCGGAGAAGAGCCCCAGCTCGGTGAACGTGGGCTCGCGCTCGAGGCGCCGGATGATGCGGTCGTACTCTTCGGCCGTGAGGCCGTGGCTCTGGGCCAGGTCCAGCGTGACCTTAGGCTCGCCCGCGGTCACCCCGCCCCCATCCGGTTCGCACGCGTGGCCTACCGCTTGAGGAACGAGCCGTCTTCGACGAGGGTGCCGAGAATCGAGTGGAAGATCAGGGTGCCGTCGGTCCCCCCCACCGCCGACTCGGCGGCCCGCTCCGGATGCGGCATCAGGCCGAGGACGGTGCCTTCCTCGTTGATGACCCCGGCGATGTTGTCCATCGAGCCGTTGGGGTTGGCTTCCTTCACCACGCGCCCGTTCTCGGTGCAGTAGCGGAAGACGATCTGGTTCTTGGCCTTGAGCGAGCGGATCGTCTCGGCGTCGGCGTGGTACTTGCCCTCGCCGTGCGAGATGGGCATCTTGAGCACCTGGCCGGGACGCATTGCGCGGGTGAAGGCGGTGTCCGCGTTCTCGACGATCAGGTGGGTCGACTGGCAGCGGTACTGCAGGCACTCGTTGCGCATCAGGGCCCCGGGAAGGAGCCGGGCCTCGCAGAGGATCTGGAAGCCGTTGCACGATCCGAGCACCAGGCCGCCGCGGGCGGTGAACTCGGGCAGGGCCTCCACCACCGGGGAGCGCCCCGCGACCGCGCCGGCCCTCAGATAGTCCCCGTAGGAGAATCCGCCGGGCAGGATCAGGCAGTCGAAGTCGGCGAGGTTGGCGTCCCGATGCCAGACGTAGCGCACCGGCTGGTGCAGCACCTCGCCGATGACGTAGTGAAAGTCGCAGTCACTCCACGTGCCCGGGAAGATCACCACGCCAAAGTTCATGGGACCGTGTGTTCCTCCTTGTGGTTGCTACTTCGTCACTCTAACCCGCCGTCTGCGATCTGACAAGGGGCTCCGGGAGCGAAAAGAGGTGTGACGCCCCGCTAGCGACCGTCGCCGAGCATCTCCACCGTGAAGTCCTCGATCACCGGGTTGCAGAGCAGGCGCGCGCACATCTCGTCGACCCGCCGGCGGGCCTCGTCGGGGGCGAGACCGGTCAGCTCGACGTCCACCACCTTGCCGACGCGCACGTCCTGCACCTCCGCGAAGCCCAGGCCGGCCAGCGCCCGCTGCACGGTGGCGCCCTGGGCGTCCAGGATGGACGGCTTGAGGCGGACGAGGACGCGCGCCTTCACGCGAGACCGCCCTCGGCGGGCAGGCCGATCCGTCGGTAGATGGCCGCGACGTTGCGCAGGTACCACGCGGGATCGAAGCACTCGTCGAGCTCGGGGCGGGTCAGCTGGGCCATCACCTCGGGGTCGGCGGCCAGCAGGTCCCGGAAGGCGGTGCGATCGCGCCACGCGGTCATCGCGCTGCGCTGCACCATCTCGTAGGCCTTCTGCCGGGCGAGGCCCTTGTCGGTGAGCTTGAGGAGCACCCGCTGGGAGAAGAGGAGGCCGAAGCTGCGCTCCATGTTCTCCCGCATGCGCTCCGGGTAGACCTGGAGCCCGTCGACGATGCGCGTCATTTGGTGGAGCATGTAATCGACCAGGCACGTGGAGTCCGGCAGGATGACGCGCTCGACCGAGGAGTGGCTGATGTCCCGCTCGTGCCACAGGGCGACGTTCTCGAGCGCGGCGAGCGCGTTGGTGCGGACCAGCCGGGCCAGACCGCACACCTGCTCGCAGGAGACCGGGTTGCGCTTGTGGGGCATCGCGCTCGAGCCCTTCTGCCCCACCGCGAACGGTTCTTCCGCTTCCAATATCTCGGTGCGCTGCAGCGAGCGGATCTCGGTGGCGACCTTCTCGAGGGACGCGGCCACGATGGCCAGGGTGGTCGAGAACTCGGCGTGGCGGTCCCGCTGCACGATCTGGTTCGAGATCGGCGCCGCCTCGAGGCCGAGGAGGCGGCAGGCCTCCTCCTCCACGTCGGGGTCCACGTGCGCGAAGGTGCCCACCGCGCCCGACAGCTTGCCCACCCGCACCGTCTCGCGCGCCCGCCGCAGGCGGTCCAGGTTGCGCCCCGCCTCGCTGTACCAGAGGGCGGCCTTGAGGCCGAAGACCATCGGCTCGGCGTGGATGCCGTGGGTGCGTCCCACGCAGAGGGTGTCCCGGTGGCGGAGGGCCAGCGCGCGCAGGGTGGCCCGGAAGCGCTCGAGCCCCGCGATCAGCAGCTCGGAGGCCTGCTGGAGCTGCAGGGCCAGCGCGGTGTCCACCACGTCCGAGGAGGTGAGCCCCATGTGGACGTAGCGGGAGTCCGTCCCCAGCGCCTCCTCGAGATCGGTCAGGAACGCGATGACGTCGTGCCGCGTGGTGGCCTCGATCAGGTCGATGCGCTCGGCCGAGACCCGGGCCCGCGCCTTGATGCGTCCCAGCGCGTCGACCGGGATCAGCCCGCGGCGCGCGTAGACCTCGCACACCGCCAGCTCCACCTGGAGCCACGCCTCGTACTTCGCGTCCTGGGTCCAGATCCGCGCCATCTCGGGGCGCGCGTAGCGGGAGATCACCCGGGGCCTCCTAGGCGCGGAGCAGGCCCCGGGGGAAGTGCCGGCGGTTGACCGCCCCCAGGGTCATCAGCGAGAGCTGCTCCTCGTCGAGCACGCGGTGGATCAGCGCGTCCACGTCCTCCATCCGGACCGCGTCGATGGCGGCCAGCATCTGGTCCATGGACATGAACGAGCCGAACCGCATCTCGTGGCGGGCCAGCCGGTCCATCCGGGACGAGGTCGACTCGAGCGAGAGCATGAGGCTGCCCTTGAGGTGGTCCTTGGACCGTCCGAGCTCCTCGGCGGTGACCCCGTCCTTCTTCAGGCTGCGGATCTCCTTCATCAGCGCGTGCATCACCTTGCCGAAGTTCGCCGGGTCCGTGCCCGCGTACACGTAGAAGAGCCCGGTGTCCCGGTAGGCCTGCTGCCCCGAGTGCACCGAGTAGGCCAGGGCCTGCCGCTCGCGAATCTCCTGGAAGAGCCGCGACGACATGCTGCCCCCGAGGATGTCGTTCAGAAGGTAGAGCGCGTGGCGCTCGGGCGCGGCGTCCGACACCCCGGGGAGGCCCATGAGCAGGTGGACCTGCTCGAGCGGCTTCTGCACGGTGTGGACGCCCGGGTGGATCGCGGGCGGCGCCAGCCGATGGGGCTCGGCGGCCCGATCCCAGCCCTCGAAGCCGGCCGCGAAGAGGTCGGCGACCTGGGCGTGCTCGGCGTTCCCGGCCACCGCCACCACGATGCGACTCGGAACGTACTCGCGCTCGAAGTAGCCCAGCACGGTGTCCCGGTCGAAGCCCTTCACCACGTCCCATTGCCCGAGGATCGGCCGCCCGAGCGGGTGGCCGGCCCACACCCGCTCCGCGAACAGGTCGTGGATCAGGTCGTCCGGGGTGTCCTCCACCATCTTGATCTCCTGGAGGACGACCGCCTTCTCCTTCTCGATGTCGTCCGCCGCGAAGCGCGGGTGACGGAGGATGTCGGTGAGCAGCTCCACCGCGAGCGGCAGGTGCTCGTCGATCACCCGCACGTAGAAGCACGTGTGCTCCTTCGCGGTGAACGCGTCCATGTGCCCGCCGACCGAGTCGATGGCGCGGGCGATGTCCTCCGCGGAGCGCGACGCGGTGCCCTTGAAGACGAGGTGCTCGATCAGGTGGGAGATGCCGCCGAGGGGCTCGGGCTCGACCCGCGAGCCCGTCTCCACCCAGATTCCGACCGCCACCGAGCGCACATGCGGCATCGTCTCGGTGACCAATCGGATGCCGTTGGGCAGCGCGCTCTTGCGGTCGGTCACTAGGCAGAGCCCCCCGCCGCGGCGGGCGCGATCTTGAGCTTCTCCTGCTCGGTGATCGCGGGCTGGTCCCGATGGGCCGCCTTGCGCGAGAGCCGCATCTTGCCGTTGCCGTCGATCTCGATCACCTTGACCGCCACGATGTCGCCCTCGGAGAGCACGTCGCCCACCGAGCGGATGCGGCTCTCCGCGATCTGGGAGATGTGGAGCAGCCCCTCGTTGCCGGGGATGATCTCCACGAAGGCGCCGAACTCCTTGATGGACTTGACCTTGCCCACGTAGATGCGGTCGAGCTCGGCCTCGCGGCAGATGTCCTGGATGATGCCGATCGCCATCTGGGCCGCCTCGGCGCTCGGGGAGAACACGGTCACCTTGCCGTCGTCCTCCACGTCGATCTTGGCCCCGGTCTTCTCCTGGATCCCGCGGATGACCTTGCCGCCGGGGCCGATGATCTCCCGGATCTTCTCCGGGCGGATCTTGATGGTGAGGAAGCGCGGCGCGTTCGGCGAGAGCTCGGCGCGGGGGCCCTTGATGACCTCGGCCATCTTGCCCAGCACGTGCAGGCGGGCCTCCTTGGCCTGGGCCAGGGCCTGGCGCATGATGTCGACCGACACCCCGCCGATCTTGATGTCCATCTGGAGCGCGGTGATGCCCTTCTCGGTGCCGGCGACCTTGAAGTCCATGTCGCCGTAGTGGTCCTCACTCCCCATGATGTCGGTCAGGATCCCGACCTTGTCGCCTTCCTTGACCAGGCCCATCGCGATGCCCGCCACCGGGGCCTTGAGCGGCGCCCCCGCGTCCATCAGCGCCATCGACGCGCCGCAGACGGTGGCCATCGAGGACGAGCCGTTGGACTCGAGGATGTCCGACACCACCCGGATCGTGTAGGGGAACTCCTCCCGGGTGGGCAGCACCGCCTCCACCGCCCGCTGGGCGAGCGCGCCGTGGCCGATCTCGCGTCGACCCGCGGTCCCGAACCGCTTCACCTCGCCGGTCGAGAAGGAGGGGAAGTTGTAGTGGAGCATGAAGCGGCGGTAGCCGTTGCCCTCGAACGACTCGATCTTCTGCTCGTCGTCCTTGGTGCCGAGCGTGGCCGACACCAGGGCCTGGGTCTCGCCGCGGGTGAAGAGCGCCGAGCCGTGGGCGCGGGGCAGGTACTCCACCTCGCTCCAGATCGGCCGCACCTCCTTGACGCTGCGGCCGTCCACCCGGATGCCCTTGTCCACGATGAGCCGCCGGACCTCGCCCTTCTCCACCTTCTCGAAGGCCTCGCGCACCTTGGCGCGCTGGGTCTCGTCACCCCCGACGGCGGCGAAGATCTCTTCGAAGATGGCGTCGAGGGCCTTCGCCCGGGCCTGCTTCTCGTGCACCGAGAGGGCCTGGGCCACCTTGGCCGAGGCCAGCTCCTTCACGCGCGCCTGGAGCGCCGGGTCGACCCCGGCGGGCTCGAAGGCCCAGCGCGGCTTCGCGGCGCGGGCCACCAGGTCCTTCTGGATGCGGGTCAGCTCCTTGCAGCGCTCGTGGCCGAAGGCCAGCGCCTCGAGCATCTGCTCCTCGCTGATCTCCTTGCCGCCCGACTCCACCATCAGGATCGCGTCCTCGTTGCCCGCCATCACCAGCTCGAGCGGTGAGGCGGCCACCTGCTTGTAGGTGGGGTTGGCGACCAGCTTGCCGTCCACCAGCGCCACCCGCACCGCCCCCACCGGGCCGGCGAACGGGATCCCGGAGAGCGCCATGGCGGCCGACGAGCCGATCATGGCGAGCACGTCGGGGTCGTTCTCGCTGTCCGCCGAGATCACCAGGTTGATGATCTGGATCTCGTTGCGAAAGCCCTTGGGGAACAGCGGCCGGAGCGGCCGGTCGATCAGCCGACAGGTCAGCGTCTCCTTCTCGTCGGGCCGCCCTTCCCGCTTGAAGAAGCCGCCCGGGATGCGGCCGCCCGCGTACGCGCGCTCGCGGTACTCCACGGTGAGGGGCAGGAAGTCGCGACCTTCCATCGCGGTCCGCGACGCGACCGCGGTGGACAGCACCATGGTGCCGCCGCAACGGACGACGACGGAGCCGTCGGCCTGCTTGGCCACCTTGCCGGTCTCGATGGTGAGTGACGTGTTGTTGATCTTGATCTGCACAGAATGAGGTGTCATACGCTCAGCGTCCTCCAGCTTGGGTAGGTGCGACTTCGAAGGGGGCCCGGCCGCGCCGGGCGAGTGGTAGATCGATCCAATCGGAATCCGCGGTCACTTGCGAATTCCGAGTTTTTCCGTGATGACTCGGTAGCGCTCCATGTCCTTCTTGCGGAGATACTCGAGCAGGCCCCGGCGCTTGCCGATCAGCATCAGGAGGCCGCGCCGGGAGTGATGGTCCTTCTTGTGAGCCTTGAAGTGGTCGGTGAGCCCGTTGATCCGCTCGGAGAGGAGCGCGATCTGCACCTCGGGCGAGCCGGTGTCGCCCTCATGCACCTTGAACTGCTCGATCAGGCTCTTCTTCTTGTCCGGGGACAGCCGCATGCCGTGATCCTCCCGGGGGCTCCCCCCCCAATCGCCACGTCCCCAGGGCCCGCCTGCGGCTCCGTTGGGACGGGTTCGTGAACCGCTCAAACCCGCGTCAAGACAGACCGGAGTGTACCACGCGATCGAGGGGGCGTTCAACTCGTCAGCCCGCCGGCTGGGCCCGGAGCAGGCGCCGCGCTTCCTCCATGTCCGCGAACACCTGCGCACGCAGCTCGTCGACGCCCGGGAACTTCTTCTCGGGCCGGATCCGGCGCAGGAAGTCGAGCGTCAGGGGCCGGTCGTAGAGGTCCCCGGAGAAGTCGAACAGGTAGGCCTCGATCCAGTACTGCGACTCGTCGAAGGTGGGGCGGTAACCGAGGTTGACCACCGCGTCGGCCCGCTCCGAGCCCCATCGCGCCTGGGCCGCGTACACCCCGGCCGCCAGCACCAGCGGCCGGTCGGGCCGCAGGTTGGCGGTGGGAAAGCCGAGGGTGCGGCCCCGGCCGGCCCCACGCTGCACGGTGCCGGAGACCGAGTAGGGCCGGCCGAGGAGTGCCCGCGCCAGCTCCACGTCGCCCTCCTTCAGCGCCTCCCGGATCGTACTCGACGACACGGTGAGCCCGTCGACCTGCAGCGGGGGCAGCACGTGGGTGACGAAGCCGCGGATGCGGCCCAGCTCCAGCAGCAGCGCGGCGGTGCCGCGGGCCCCGGCCCCGAAGGTGTGGTTGAAGCCCACCACCACCTCGCGAACACCGAGCGTGCGGACGAGCACTTCGTCGACGAAGGCCTCGGCCTCCATCATCGACAGCTCGCGCGTGAACGGGATGACCAGGGCGGCGTCGAGCCCGCGCTCCGCGATGCGGGCGAGGTTCTCCTCGAGCGTCGCGATGGGCGGGGGGGCGAGCTCGGGCCGGAGCACCACGGCCGGGTGCGGGTCGAACGTGCAGACGACCGCGGGAACTCGCCCCGCGCGCGCGCGGGCCACCGCGGTGTCGAGGATCTTGGCGTGGGCCAGGTGGATGCCGTCGAACGCGCCCAGCGCGGCCACCGAGGGCCGCAGCTCAGGCGGGAAGGACGGAAGACCCTTGAGGATCTGCATGCAGCAGTCGTTCAGGCGTACACACGGAGCCAGCCCAGCACCCGGCCCCCCGCGGCCACCGCCTGCCCGTGCGCGAAGGCTCGCGCTCCGTCCGCGTCCAGGTGCACCGGCGCCAGCCCGGCCAGCGCGGAGTCGGGCGGCAGGAGCCGGGGCCACAGGGTGTCGCCGGTGCGAGCCTGGCGCACCTCGTCCCAGGGGACGGCGGACTCTAGCGCGTACGGCCCGACCCGCGTGCGGACGAGGCCGGCGAGCGCGGCGCCGCAGCCGAGGGCCGCGCCGACGTCGGCCGCGAGCGTGCGCACGTAGGTGCCCTTGCCGCAGCGGACGTGGATCACGAAGTCGGGCAGGCTCACCGACACCAGGCGGATCGAGTGCACGGTGACCTCCCGCGGCTCGCGGTCGACCTCGACGCCCTGCCGGGCCAGCTCGTAGAGCCGCTTGCCGCCCCGGTGCAGGGCCGAGAACATCGGCGGCACCTGCCGGATCACCCCGACGAGCGGGGCGAGCGCGGCCTCGATGGCGGCCGCGTCGAGCGGCGGCACCGGCCGGGTCTCGAGCACCGCGCCGGAGAGATCCTGGCTCTCGGTGGTCACGCCCAGGCGCACGGTGGCCACGTACTCCTTGTCGAGGTCCACCAGGTACGGGGTCAGCTTGGTGGCCTCGCCGATCAGGATCGGGAGGAGGCCGGTCGCGGCGGGATCGAGCGTGCCGCCGTGGCCGATGCGCGGCGCGCGAAGGACGCGGCGCAGGTGGGCCACCACCTGGAACGACGTGACGCCGGGGCCCTTCTCGACCGGCAGGATGCCGGCGCGATGGCGATCGCTCACGGCGCTCCGCCGTCGAGGGCCTGGCGGACCGCGGCCAGCAGCACGGTCTTCGCCGCGGCGAGCGGGCCCGGCAGGGTGCAGCCGGCCGCGTTCTCGTGGCCACCGCCGCCGAAGCGATGCGCGATACGATTCACCGGCACGTCGCCCTTGCCCCGGAGGCTCGCCTTCACCCGCCCGTCCGCCTCGGCCCGCAGCAGGACCGCGACCCTCACGCCTGCGATGGAGCGCGGGTAGGTCACGAGGTCCTCGGCGGCCATGAACTCCTCGGAGGCCGCGCCCTCGGGCACGGTGAGGGTGGCCACCCGTCCGTCGTCGCTCATCTCCACCCGACCGAGCAGGCTCCCCAGGATCGCGAGCGCGTCCTTCGGCCGCCGCTGGTAGAGCCGGTCGGTGACGAGCGCGGGTTCGGCCCCCGCCGCGGTGAGGGCGGCCGCGATCCGGAAGGTGCGCGGGGTGGTGTTGGAATAGCGGAACGAGCCGGTGTCGGTGTGCACCGCGGTGTAGAGGCCGAGAGCGATCTCGGGTCGGATCGGCCAGCGGAGGGCGACGAGCAGATCGTGGATCATCTCGCCGGTCGCGGCCGCGGTCGGGTCGATCCAGTTGACGGTGCCGTAGCGACGATTGTCCGGGTGATGGTCGATGTTGAGCACCTGGCTGTCCGGACCGCGCACGCCCGCCAGGAGCCCCTCGGTCCGCCCGTCGTTCGGGCAGTCGGTGAGCACGATGGTGTCGAAGCGCCGCGGCGCGGTCCGCCATACCTGCCAGCGATCGCCGCCGGGAATGAAGTCGAGCACCGGGGGCACCGGATCGGGCCCCGCGTAGCTCACGCTCCAGCCGGCCGCCTCCATGGCGAGGCCAAGGCCCAGCAGCGTGCCGAGCACGTCGCCGTCGGGATGGACGTGGCCCAGCATGAGGGCCGCCCCGCGGGGCCGGCGGAGCGCGTCGAGCAGCTGCGCGGGGGGCTGTTGGGAGACCACGGTGATGCCGGGCGTGGGGTCGCTCATGTCACTCGGTCTCCGGCGCGTCGGACGCCTTCGAGCGCAGGTCGGCCAGGAGCGCCTGGATGTGCGCCGCGTGCTCCATGGAGCGGTCCGGGCGGAAGAGCAGCTCCGGGGTCGTGCGAAGATCGAGATGTCGCCTCAGCCAGCTCCACACGAAGCCGCGCGCGCTCTCGAGGGCCTTGAACGAGGCGGCCCACTTCTCCTCCGGCCCGAGGACCGAGAAGTACACCTTCGCGTGCTTGAGATCCGGGCTCGTGTCCACCTCGGTGACGGTGACGAAGCCGAGCCGCGGGTCCTTGAGCTGACGCTGGACGAGCATCGAGATCTCTTCCTTGATCAGCTGGTTCACCCGCTCGAGCCGCTTGGCCTGCATGGCCTAGAGAATCTCCACCTGCACGTCGGTCACCCAGCCGTCGACGTGGTCCTCGATGTAGTCCATGGCCTTGGAGATCACCTCGTTGGCGTGGCGGGAGTCGCCGGACACGCACGCCAGCGCCAGGGTCGCCCGCTGCCACACGTCGTGGTGATCGACCTCGGCGACCGAGATCTCGAAGCGGCGGCGCAGGGTGTCCTTGAGTCCCTTCAGGGCGTGGCGCTTGCCCTTGAGCGATCCGATGTCCGGCAGGTGCAGCTCGACGGTGCCGACCGCCACCCGCGCTCCCGACACTGGTCGACGCCCCTACAGGGTGCGGGCGACCTCTTCGGTGGTGAAGGCCTCGATGACGTCGTTGGGCTGCACGCCCTTGATGCCCTCGATGCCGATGCCGCACTCGAGCCCCTGCAGCACCTCGCGCACGTCGTCCTTGAACCGCTTGAGCGAGTTGACGGTGCTCTCGCCCAGCACGGTGTCGCCGCGCTTGATGCGCGCCCGGGCCCCGCGGACCATCTTGCCCTCGCTGACCGACGAGCCGTAGATCGTGCCCACCTTGGAGATCGGGAAGAGCTGGCGCACCTGCGCCCGCCCCAGCACGACCTCCCGGATCTCGGGGGCGAGCATGCCGGACAGCGCCGCCCTCACGTCGTTGATCGCGTCGTAGATGACGTTGTAGCTGCGCATGTCGACGCCGTTGGCCTGGGCCTGGCTCGCCGCCTTGGGGTCCGCCTTCACGTTGAAGCCCAGCACGATGGCGTTGGAGGCGGAGGCGAGCATCACGTCCGATTCGGTCACCCCGCCCACCGAGCTGTGGATGACCTTGAGCTTGACCTCGTCGGTCGACAGGCGCTCGAGCGACTCGGTGAGGGCCTCGACCGACCCCTGCACGTCGGCCTTGATGACCAGGCGCAGTTCCTTGACCTCGCCCGCCGCGATCTGCTTGTGCAGATCCTCGAGGGTGATCCGGGTCGCGCCCTTGCCCTTCAGGCGATCGCGCTCGCTGCGCACGGTGGCGATCTGCCGCGCCTTGCGCTCGTCGGAGACGACCAGCATGGTGTCGCCCGCCTGCGGGACGCCGGAGAGGCCCAGGATCTCGACCGGGTCCGACGGGCCCGCGCTCGTGACCTTCTTCCCGCGGTCGTTGAACATCGCGCGCACGCGGCCGGCGTGCGAGCCGACCACCACCGCGTCGCCTTCCCGGAGCGTGCCCGACTGGATGAGGGCGGTGGCCACCGGCCCGCGCCCGCGATCGAGCCGGCCTTCCACGATGACCCCGCGCCCGGAGCGGCCGGGATTGGCGCGCAGCTCGAGGATCTCCGCCTGCAGCGCGGTCATCTCGAGAAGCTGCGGGATGCCGTCGCCCCGCTTGGCCGAGGTGTGGATGAAGATGGTCTGGCCGCCCCAGTCTTCCGGCACCAGGCCCTGGTTGGCCAGCTCGCGCTTGACCCGGTCGGGATCGGAGCCCGGCTTGTCGATCTTGTTCACCGCCACCAGGATCGGCACGTTGGCGGCCTTGGCGTGGTTGATCGCCTCCACCGTCTGCGGCATCACCCCGTCGTCGGCCGCCACCACCAGGATCACCATGTCGGTGGCCTGCGCCCCGCGGGCCCGCATGGCGGTGAACGCCTCGTGGCCGGGGGTGTCCAGGAAGGTGACCTTGCCGTGGCTCGTGTCCACCTGGTACGCGCCGATGTGCTGGGTGATGCCGCCGAACTCGCGCTCCGCCACCTTGGTGGTGCGGATCGCGTCGAGCAGCGACGTCTTCCCGTGGTCGACGTGGCCCATGACCGTGACCACCGGCGGGCGCGTGCGCATCTGCGCCGGGTCGGACTCTTCCTCCTCCAGGAGATCGCCCTCGAGGGAGCGGACCTCCACGTCGAAGTGGAACCGGTCCGCGACGAGCTTGGCCGCGGTCGGATCGAGCACCTCGTTGACGGTGGCCATGACCCCCAGCTCGAGCAGCGCCTTGATCACCTCGGTCGACTTCCGCCGCATCCCGGCCGCGAGCTCGCCGACCGTGACCGACTCCGGCAGCTTGATCAGCTCGCGCTTGATCTCCTGCGGCGGCTCCGGCGGGGGCGGGATCGGGAGCGACCCCTCACGCACCGGCGCGGCGGGAGCCGCGGGCGCGGCCACCGCCGCGGCGGCCGGGCGGACCGGGACCGGCGGCGCGGCGGGGCGCGGAGGCACCGGGGCGGCGGCGGGGCGCGGCGCCGCGGCCGGGGGCACCGCGGGACGCGCGGGTTGCGCCGGCGGCGACATCGGCCGCGGTGGAACCGACGGCGCCGGGCGCGCGATCGGCGGCGCGGGGCTCATTACCGCGGGCCGCGCGGGCGGCGCCGGCGGGGTCGCCGGCCGGGGCGGGGCCGCCGGCGCGGCGGGCGCCAGAGGCGAGGTCACGGCGGCCGCGGGCGCGATCGGCGGCGCGGGGGCGATCTCGGACGGCACCGGCGGAGACAGCGGGGCGGGAGCGGGCCGGAAGATCGTCGCCGCGGGCTTGGCCAGCTCGGGACCCGGGGTCGACGTCAACTCGACCACCGCGGACGTGTCCTCGCCGACCTTCCCCGCGGCCTTCTTGCCGCGCGCCGGAGCGCCGGCGCCCGCGGCCTTCTTCCTGGGTGCCGTCGCGACCGCATCCCCCTCCGCCGGCTTGGGCCGGGGGGCGCGCTTGGGCTTCGGCTCGGCGGGCAGCTCGCGGCCCCGTCCGAGCTTGACCCGCAGCTCGTTGGCCGTCGCGGCGAGGAGCGGGCTCATGGCCCGCATGCCCTTGTGGCCCATGCCCTCGAGCGCCACGATCAAGTCCTTGCTGGTGACGCCCAGCTCCTTCGCCAGGTCGATGACCTTTACCCGTGCCGCCACGCGCGATTACCTCCCCTTCCAGCTCGCGAGAATGACTACCGGACTCTCCTGCGGTGGCCGGCTCGGCCGCTTGAACGCGTGGCCCAGCCGTCCCGCCTGCAGCGCCTTCTCCACACATTCGACGGCGGCGCACACGTACGCGCCCCGACCCGCCGCGATCCCCTCACGATCCACTCGTACGTCCCCCGTCTCGCCCCGCACCAGCCGGATCAGATCCTCCTGCGGCCGCACCGTCCGGCACGCGATGCAGGTCCGCTCGGGCCGACCGCGTTGCCCGCTCAGCGCTCGAGCGGGCTCGGCTCGACCTCCGACCCCCCATCCGCATCGGCCGCGGTCGACGGCTCCGCGGCCACCGGGGCCGGATGCTCCGCGATCCACGCGGTCGCGGCGGCCAGGATCGAGGAGGCCTTGGTCTCGCCCACGCCCGGGAGCGCCTGCAGCGCGGGCAGGCCCCCGGCCACGATGCGGGCCGGCGAGTGTAGCCCGACCTCGACCAGCTTCTCCACGAGCTGCGGGCCGACCCCCGGCAGGTGGACGAGCGTCTGGCGGCCCTCGGCGCGCTCTTCCGCGTCGCGACGCCGCTCCTCCTCGATCTCACCCTCGCTCTTGATGTCGACCCGGAAGCCGGTGAGCTTCGCGGCGAGCCGGGCGTTCTGCCCCTTCTTGCCGATGGCGAGCGAGAGCTGGTTGTCGGGGACGACCACCAGCACCGAGCGCAGGTCGTCGCCCTCCTCGCCCTCCGGCCGCTCCTCCACCGTGACCGAGGAGACCTTGGCCGGCGACAGGGCCCGGGCCACGAAGACCGCCGGGTCGGGCGACCACTCCACGATGTCGATCTTCTCGCCGCGCAGCTCGCGGCTGATCACCTGGATGCGCGTGCCGCGCAGACCCACGCACGCGCCGATCGGATCCACGTCGCGCTTGGTCGACGACACCGCCACCTTGGCCCGCTCGCCCGGCTCGCGGGCCGCCGCCTTCACCAGCACGATGCCCTCCGCGATTTCGGGGATCTCGGTCTCGAACAGCCGCACCAGGAAGCCGGGATGCGTGCGCGACAATAGAATCTGGGGGCCCTTGGCCGTCTTCTTCACTTCGAGCATGTAGGCCCGCAGCCGATCGCCTGGATTGTAGCGCTCGCCCGGCAGCTGCTCGCGCTCGGTGATCACCGCCTCCGCCTTGCCCAGCTCGACCACCACGTTCCGCTTCTCGATCCGGTGCACCGCGCCGCGGACGATCTTCCCCTCGCGGTCGATGAACTCGGCGTAGACCGCGTCGCGCTCGGCGTCACGGACCCGCTGCAGGATCACCTGCTTGGCGGTCTGGGCCGCGATGCGCCCGAACTCCTGGGGCGCGAGCTCCTGCTCGATCTCGTCCTCCATCTCGACCGCGGCGTTGAGCCGCCGGGCCTCGTCGAGCGTGATCTCGAGCTTCGGGTCGGTGACCGCGCCCACCACCTTCTTGCGGGCGAAGACGCGCAGGCTCCCGGTCTGGCGGTCGATCTGCATCCGCACGTTGTCGGCCGCGCCCATGGTCTTCTTGGACGCCGACAGCAGGGCAGACTCCAGCGCCTCGAAGAGGACCTCTTTCCCGATCCCCTTCTCGCGCCCGATCTGCTCGATGACGTAGATGAGGTCCTTGTTCATCATCCCTTGGTCCGCCCAAACGCCTGAAGCTGCAGGCGCGCTTTCGTCACCAGCCGGCGCGGCACCTCGCGCCGTGTTCCGACACCTTCCTCCAGCATCAACGCCGCCGGTGAGACCTCCACCAGCCGCCCCGAGAACTCGGTCCGCCCGTCCACCGGCTCGCCGACCCAGCAGTGCACGTCGCGGCCGACCGCCCAGCGGAGCTCGCGATCCTTCTTCAGCACCCGATCGAGCCCGGGCGAGGACACCTCGAGGTCATAAGAGGGCTCGATCAGTCCGGAGACGTCCAGCACGTCGCCGGCCTCCCGGCTGA
>WNFD01000469.1_pt1 | contig 43306 bp, 35 predicted proteins | sample 5400491 | NCBI WGS metagenome assembly WNFD01 (sample SAMN13153343, study PRJNA577476) | soil metagenome | isolation source: 120 cm saprolite under Douglas fir tree site 2 hole 2 replicate 2 | place: USA:California | collected 2015-04-18
GTGCCGCGGCTCCAGATCTCCTTGACCAGCCCCAGGATCTCGCCCGCCATGTCCTCGTCCAGGTTGCCGGTCGGCTCGTCGGCCAGGAGCAGACCGGGCGACTTGACGATGGCCCGGGCCAGCGAGGCCCGCTGCGCTTCGCCCTGGGAGAGCTGGTTCGGAAAGGCCTGCGCGCGGGCGGAGAGGCCCACCGCCTTCAGGGCCGCGAAGGCCTTGGGCGTGATGTCGCGCCGCGGAGTGCCCAGCACGCGGAGCACGAACGCCACGTTCTCGAACACGGTGCGGCCGGCCAGGAGCTTGGAGTCCTGGAAGACGATGCCGATGGAGCGCCGCAGGCGCGGGATCTCCGAGCGCCGCAGCTCGGTGACGTCGAATCCGGCCACCTCGATGTCGCCCTCGGAGGGTGTTTCGGCGCGATACAGCATGCGCAATAGCGTGGTCTTCCCCGCCCCGCTGGCACCGGTGAGCACCACGAACTCGCCCTTGGCGACGCTGAAGGAGATCCCGTTGAGGGCGGCCACCCGGGAGGGGCCCGCTCCGAAGACCTTCGACACGTGCTGCAGCCGAATCATGGGCTGCCTTTCATCTTACCTAACTATTCAGACTTTCGGTAGTTTCTCGATCAAAAGGCGGTTCACGAGGGCCGGGTTGGCCTTGCCCTGCGTGGCCTTCATCACCTGCCCTACCAGGAAGCCGAGCGCGGCCTTCTTTCCGGCTCGGTAGTCCTCCACGACCTTGGCGTGCTCGCCCAGCACCCGGTCCACCGCGGCCCCCAGCGCACCCTCGTCGGCGACCTGGGTGAGGCCCTCTCGGCCCACGATGGCCTGGGCGGTGTCACCCGAGCGATACATCTTCTCGAACACGTCCTTCGCGATCTTGCCGCTGATGGTGCCGTCGTCGATCAGGGCGAGCAGCCCGGTCAGGTTGGCGGGCGGGATCGGGCAGGCGCCGATCGCGCGGTCGTCGTCGGCCGGAAGCTCGCGGAGCAGCTCGTTGAGCACCCAGTTGGCGACGCTCTTGGGCTTTCCCCCCGCGCGCGCCGCCGCCTCGAAGTAGTCGGCCAGGCCGCGTCCCTGGGTCAGGAGGTCGGCCTCGTAGGCGGAGAGGGCGTAGGCGGCCTGGAAGCGCGCGCGCCGGGCCTCCGGCAGCTCGGGCAGGCGCGCCCGCACCTCTTCCACCCAGGCCGGCTGCACGTCGAGCGGCGGCAGGTCGGGCTCGGGGAAGTAGCGGTAGTCGTGGGCGAACTCCTTCGAGCGCATCGAGACGGTCACCATCCGGTCGGGATCCCAGAGGCGCGTCTCCTGCACGATCCGCTCGTTGGTGTCGAGCGCGCGGCTCTGCCGCTTGATCTCGTGCTCCAGCGCGTCGCGGACGTTACGGAACGAGTTCATGTTCTTGATCTCGACCTTGGTCCCGTACTCGGTCTGCCCGCGCGGCCGGAGCGAGATGTTGGCGTCGCAGCGCAGGGAGCCCTCCTCCATGTTCCCGTCGCACACCCGGAGGTAGACCACGATGGCGCGCAGGGCTCGGAGATACGCGGTGGCCTCGTCGGGGCTGCGCAGGTCGGGCTTGGAGACGATCTCCATCAGCGGCACGCCGGCCCGGTTGTAGTCCACGCTGCTGGACTGGGCGGTCTCGAGCGCGCCCTCGTGGAGCAGCTTGCCCACGTCCTCCTCGAGGTGCACGCGCTGGATGCCGATCTCCCGCGGGCCCGGGCCCGCGTCGACAATTAGACGTCCATGCTCCGCGAGCGGCTCCTCATACTGACTGATCTGGTAGTTCTTCGGCATGTCCGGGTAGTAGTAGTGCTTGCGCGCGAAGCGGTTGTGCGCGTTGATCGCGCAGCCGATCGCGAGTGCGGTCATGATGCCGAACTCCACCGCGCGACGATTGATGAACGGGAGCGAGCCGGGCATGCCCTGGCAGACCGGGCAGGTGGCGGTGTTGGGTGCGGCGCCGAACACCGCCCGGCAGCCGCAGAACATCTTGGTGACGGTCGAGAGCTGAGCGTGGACCTCGAGGCCGATGACGGTCTCGTATTTATTCATCGCGCCCGATGGTGGATGACTTCGGCTTGCGGTTTGGCCTCTTCGGGCCTTTGGCCCTCATCGGGGCGTCCCCTCCGCCGTCGTCGCATGGAGGGGTGGTTTGCGGGTGTGCCAGTCGGTGACGCCCTGGTAGGCGTGGGCCACCCGCAGCAGGGTGGCCTCGTCGAAGGCGGGCGCGATGAGCTGCAGCCCGATCGGCAGTCCGCTCTGGGTGAACCCACCGGGGATCGACACCCCGGGCAGGCCGGCCAGGTTCACCGGAATCGTGAAGATGTCGTTCAGGTACATCTGGAGCGGGTCTTCCCGCTCGCCCATCTTGAACGCCACCCCCGGGGTGGTGGGCGCCACGATCAGGTCGACCCGCGCGAAGGCCTGCTCGAAGTCGCGCCGCACCAGCGTACGCACCTTCTGGGCCTGGCCGTAGTAGGCGTCGTAGTAACCGGCGGAGAGGACGTAGGTCCCCAGCATCACCCGCCGCTTCACCTCGGCGCCGAAGCCGGCCGCCCGCGTCTTGCTGTACATGTCGATCAGGTCGCGCGCGCCGGGGGCCCGCAGCCCGTACTTCACCCCGTCGTAGCGGGCGAGGTTCGACGAGGCCTCCGCGGGCGCGATGACGTAGTAGGCGGCCAGCCCGTACTCGGTATGGGGCAGCGACACCGGCTCGGTGCGCGCGCCCAGCTTCTCGAGCGTGGCGATCGCGGCGCGCACCGCCTGCTCGACCTCGGGGTCCAAGCCGTCGATGAAGTACTCGGCGGGCACCCCGAGGCGCAGCCCCTCGATCCCCTGCCCGAGCGCGGCCCGGTAGTCGGGCACCGGGACGTCGATGGCGGTGGCGTCCATCGGGTCGGGACCCGCGATGGCCCCGAGCATCAGGGCCGCGTCCTCCGCGTCCCGGGCGAAGGGGCCGACCTGGTCGAGCGACGAGGCGAAGGCGATGACGCCGTAGCGCGAGACGCGCCCGTAGGTGGGCTTCATCCCGAGCACGCCCGAGAACGCGGCGGGCTGGCGGATCGAGCCGCCGGTGTCGGTGCCGAGGGTGAGGGCGGCCATGCCGGCCGCCACCGCTGCGGCGGCGCCCCCGGAGGACCCGCCCGGCACGCGGGCCAGGTCCCACGGGTTGCGGGTGGTGAAGAACGCGGAGTGCTCGGTGGAGGAGCCCATCGCGAACTCGTCCATGTTGAGCTTGCCGAGCAGCACCGCGCCGGCCGCGAAGAGCCGCGCGACCACCGTCGCGTCGTACGGCGGCACGAACCGCTCCAGGATCTTGGAGCCGCAGGTGGTGCGGATGCCCCGGGTGCAGAGCACGTCCTTGAGCGCGATCGGCACCCCGTCGAGCGGGCCGCGCGGGGTGCCGGCCCGGAAGCGGGCGTCGGCCTCCGCGGCGCGCCGGAGCGCGTCCTCGCGGGTCACGGTGAGGAAGGCGCGAACCTCGGGATCGAGGGCCTCGATGCGCGCCAGGTACTCGGTCGCCGCCTGGGTCGGGGTGGCCTCCCCGCTCCGGTAGCGGGCCCCCAGCTCGTGCGCGGTCAGCGACGCCAGCGCGGCCATCTACTCTTCGATGATCCGGGGGACGCGGAACATCTCGCGATTGTCGATGTAGCCGAGGATCTTGTCGAGCCCGTTCCGCATCCGCTCCTTGTCGGCGGCGGAGAGCTCGAGGCGGGCGAGGCGGGCCACGTGGTCGACTTCCTGGAGCGAGATCTTCGTTTGGGGCGTGGCCACTAGAGCTCCTCCAAGTGGGCGTACTGGAGCGAGAGGCGCTTGCGGCCCACGCTGGCGAAGTGGACGGTGGCGATCACGTCGGCGCCCTCGCGCTCCATCCCCACCAGCAGGCCCTCGCCCCACCGCGCGTGCCGGAGCTTGGCGCCGAGGCGGAAAGGGAAGTCGTCGCCGGGATCGGCCGCGGCCGCCGGCGACACCGCGGGCGCCACCAGATCCGGCCGCCGCGCGTTGATCAGGTGGAGCTGCTCCTCGGGGATCTCCAGGAGGAAGCGCGAGGGCTCGGCGACCCCGTAGCCCTGGATGCGGCGGTGGAGCGCGTAGGAGAGCAGCAGCCGCTCGCGGGCCCGGGTGATGCCCACGTAGCAGAGGCGCCGCTCCTCCTCGAGCTCCTCCGGCTCCAGCATGGAGCGCGAGTGGGGGAAGACGCCTTCCTCGAGCCCGGTGAGGAAGACCACCGGGAACTCGAGCCCCTTGGCCGAGTGGAGCGTCATGAGCGTCACCCCGCCCGCGTCCGGATCGATCTCGTCGGTGTCGGCCACCAGCGCGATCGAATCGAGGAAGGCCTCGAGGGTCACCGTCTCGAGCCCGGCCGCCTCCTGGGTGACGATGAACTCCTCGGACGCGGCCACGAGCTCCTCCAGGTTCTCGAGCCGGGCCTGGGCCTCGGCGGTGCGCTCCGCCTTGAGCGCCTCGCGATAGCCGGAGGCCGCGCACACCTCGTCGATGAGGGCGGGCACGGTCAGGCCGCCCCGGCGCTCGCCCAGCCGGGCGATCACCCCCGCGAATTCCTCCAGCGCGCGCCGCGGCTTGCCGGTGATGTCGGGGGGGATCGCGGCGCAGAGCGCGAGCAGCGGCACCCCCGCCGCGCGCGCCCCGTCGGCCAGGCGGTCGAGGGTGGCCTTGCCGATCCCGCGCGCGGGCGCGGCCACCGCGCGGCGGAACGCGACGTCGTCGAGCGGGTTCGAGACCAGCCGGAGGTAGGCCACCACGTCCCGGATCTCGCGGCGCTCGTAGAAGCGGACGCCGCCCACGATCAGGTACGGCACACCGGCGCGGCGCAGCGCGTCCTCGAGCACGCGGGACTGGGCGTTGGTGCGGTAGAACACCGCCATGTCGCGGTAGTCTCGCCCCTCCCCGCGGAGGGCGCGCACCTTCTGGGCGACGAAGGCGGACTCCTCGTTCTCGTCCCACGCGCGGTAGACCTCGGGGCGCTCGCCTTCGTGGTTCTCGGTCCAGAGCCGCTTGTCACGGCGCGCGGTATTGTTGACGATGACCGCGGAGGCGATGCCGAGGATGCGCTTGGTCGACCGGTAGTTCTGCTCGAGCGCCACCACCCGGCAGTCCGGGTAGTCCTTCTCGAAGTCGAGGATGTTGCGCAGATCGGCCCCGCGCCACCGGTAGACCGACTGGTCGGGATCGCCCACCACGCAGAGGTTCCGGTGCTCCTCGGTCAGGAGCTGCACGATGCGGTACTGCGCGCGGTTCGTGTCCTGATACTCGTCCACCAGCACGTGGGTCCACATCGTGCGATACCAGCGGAGCGCCTCCGGCACCGTCTCGAGCAGCCGCACCACCCGGAGCAGCAGGTCGTCGAAGTCGAGCGCGCCGGCCTGCTGGAGCTTCTGCTCGTAGAGCCGGTAGAGCGACGCGATGCGCTCCTCGCGCGGGGTGTGGGCGAGCTGCTCCACGTCGGCGGGGGTCAGCATCTGGTTCTTGCAGTGGCTGATCCGGTGCACGACCGTGCTCGGGGTGAGCGTCCGCTCGTCGAAGTCGAGCTCGCGCAGCGCCTCCTTCACGAGGGCCTGCCGGTCGTCCTCGTCGTAGATCACGAAGGACGGCGGCAGCCCCGCGTGGACCGCCCGCTCTCGCAGGATCCGCACGCAGGCGGAGTGGAAGGTGGCGATGAGCGGGGGCCGGATGCCCGCCGGCAGCAGCAGATCCTCCACCCGGTGCCGCATCTCCGCGGCCGCCTTGTTGGTGAAGGTCACCGCCAGGACGTGCCGCGGGCCGATGCCCTCCACCGCGAGGAGATAGGCGATGCGGTGGGCGATGACCCGGGTCTTGCCGCTGCCCGCCCCGGCCAGCACCAGCACCGGGCCCTTCGTCGTCGTGACCGCCTCGCGCTGCGGAGGGTTGAGCGGCGCGAGCAGACTCTCGGCGGTCACTGCGGGGTGCGGCATCGAGGCTAACGTTACCACAACCGCGAGGGGTCGTGCCCCTCGCCCCGCCCTCTCCCCGGGGGGGAGAGGGTTGACGGCTACTCGACGGTGACCGACTTGGCCAGGTTCCGCGGCTGATCGACGTCGCGGCCGAGGCGAACCGCCATGTGGTACGCGAGGAGCTGCATCGGGATCGACAGCAGCATCGGGGTGAGCAGGTCTCCGGCCGGCGGCACCGTCAGCATGATGTCGGACTTGGCCCGCAACTCGCGGTCCCCCTCGTGGCCGATCGAGATGACCCGCCCCTCGCGCGCCCGCACCTCCTCCAGGTTGCCCATCATGCGGTCGTAGGACGAGTCGCGCGGGTTCAGCGCGATGACCGGGAAGCCGTCCTCCAGCAGCGCGATCGGCCCGTGCTTCATCTCGCCGGCGGGATAGCCCTCCGCGTGGACGTAGGAGAGCTCCTTCAGCTTTAGCGCGCCCTCGAGGGCGAGCGGGTAGTTGATCCCGCGGCCCAGGAAGAGGAAATTCTTGTGACGGGACACCTCGCGGGCCAGGTCGGCCACCGCGTTCTCCATCTCGAGCGTCTGCTCCATGAGCCGCGGCAGCTCGAGCAGGCCCTGGATGTGCTTGCGCCCGTCCTCGGCCAGCAGCGCTCCTCGGCGACGTCCCAGCCAGAGGGCGAGGAGGTAGCAGGCCACCAGGGTGGCGGTGAAGGTCTTGGAGGAGGCGACTCCGATCTCCGGACCGGCGTGGGTGTAGAGGGTGCCGGTGGCCTCGCGCGACAGCGCGGAGCCGACCACGTTGGTGATGCCCACGATCGGAGCACCCTTGGCCCGGGCCGCCTTGACCGCGCCCAGGGTGTCCGCGGTCTCGCCGGACTGCGACAGCGCGATCACGAGGGTCTCGGGGCCCAGCACCGCGTCGCGGTAGCGGAACTCGGACCCGATGTCGACCTCGGAGGTGATGCCGGTCAGGCGCTCCATCATGAAGCGGCCGACGATGGCCGCGTGATAGGAGGTCCCGCACGCCACCAGGACGATTCGCTGGATGCCGGCGACCACGTCCGGATCGAGCTGCACGTCGGGCAGCACCACCGTGCCCCCCTCGAGCTGGACGCGGCCCCGCATGGTGTCGGCGGCGGCGCGCGGCTGCTCGAAGATCTCTTTCAGCATGAAATGGCGATAGCCGCCCTTCTCGGCCATGATCGGGTCCCACAGGATGCGACTCGGGGTCCGCTGCACCGGGGCGCCGTCGAGGTCGGTGATCTCGACCCCGGCGCGGGTGATGATCGCGACGTCCCCGTCCTCCAGCACCACCACGTCGCGGGTGTGGGAGAGGATGGCCGGAATGTCGGAGGCGAGGAAGGTCTCGTTCTCGCCGAGCCCCACCACCACGCTGCCCGCGCCGAGCTTGGCCGCCACGAGACGATCGGGCATCCGACGGTGGAGCACCACGACCGCGTAGGAGCCGCGTAGCTCGCGGAGCGCGCGGCGGACCGCCTCGTCCAGGCGCGGGATGTCCTTGAGATGCCGCTCGATCAGGTGGGCGATGACCTCGGTATCCGTCTCCGATTTGAAGACGTGCCCTTCCGCCTGCAGGCGCTCCTTGATCGGCAGGTAGTTCTCGATGATGCCGTTGTGCACCACGACCAGCTCGCCGGAGCCGTCGGTGTGCGGGTGCGCGTTCTCGTCGGTGGGCCGGCCGTGGGTGGCCCAGCGGGTGTGGCCGAGCCCGATGCGGCCGTCGATCGGCCGCTCTCTCAGGATGCCCTCCAGCACCTTGATCCGCCCGGCGGCGCGGCGGATCTGCAGCAGCCCATCGGGCTCGATCACCGCCGCGCCCGCGGAGTCGTAGCCGCGGTACTCGAGGCGCCGGAGCCCCTCCAGGACGATGTCGATCGCGCTCTTGTCCCCGACGTAGCCGACGATTCCACACATGGGCCTACTCCCCGTGCTTGGGCTTTTTGTCCTTGTTCTTGCGCGAGACCCATCCCTCGCGCGTCTCCTGTCGCCCGCGGGCCACCGCCAGCGATCCCGGCGGCACGTTCTTGGTGATGACCGAGCCGGCCGCCACGTAGGCGCCCTCGCCGATGGTGAGCGGGGCCACCAGGCTCGAGTTCGTCCCCACGAATACCCCGTCCCCGATGACCGTCTCGTGCTTCTTGGCCCCGTCGTAGTTGCAGGTGATGGTGCCCGCGCCCACGTTGACGCCCTCGCCCATCTGGGTGTCGCCCACGTAGGAGAGGTGCGGCACCTTCGAGCCCCGACCGATCCTCGACTTCTTGAGCTCGACGAAGTTGCCGATCTTGGCGTTGGCTCCCACGTGGCTCAGCGGCCGCAGGTGGCAGAAGGGACCGAGCTGGGCGCCCGTCTCGACGGTCGACTCCGCGAGCACGCAGTACGGCTTGAGCAGCACCCCGTCGGCGATCGTGGTGTCGGTCACCTGGCAGCCCGCGCTCACCACGCACTGGGCCCCCACCACGGTGCGGCCGGCCAGGCTCACGTTCGGGTGCAGCACGGTGTCCATCCCGATCGTCACCGTGTCGTCGACGTAGGTGGTGGCCGGATCGATCACGGTCACGCCCGCGGCCATCAGCCGGTCGAGGATGCGACGGCGCATGATCCCGCCCAGCTCGGCCAGCTGGCGCCGGTCATTCACCCCCAGGCACTCGCTCGGGTCGTCGGTGATCACCGCTTCCAGGCGCTCGCCCTGACGGTGCAGGATGCCGATCACGTCGGTGAGGTAGTACTCGTGCTGCTCGTTGTCGGGCGTCACCCGGGCCAGCGCGGGCCAGAAGCGCTGGGCGTCGAAGCAGTAGACGCTGGTGCCGATCTCCCGGATCTCCCGCTGCGCCGCCGTCGCGTCGCGGTGCTCGAGGATCCCGATCGGCCGGCCCCGCTCCCGCACCACACGGCCGTAGCCGGTGGGATCCAAGACCTCCGCGGTGAGGAGGGTCGCGGCCGCGCGGCTCGCGACGTGGTGCTCGACGAGCCGCCCGAGCGTGGCCTCGGACAGCAGCGGCACGTCGCCCGGCAGGACCAGGATGGTGCCGGGGGCGTCGCCGCAGGCCACGTGGGTCTGCAGGACGGCGTGCCCGGTGCCGAGGCGCTCCTTCTGCTCGACGAAGGACGCCGCGGCCTCGGGCGCGACCGACGCCCGGACCTCGTCCGCCGCCCGTCCCACCACGACCACCACCCGGGCTCCGAGGGCCCGCGCGGCGCTGACGGGATAGGCGATCAGCGGGCGACCGCAGAGCGCGTGAAGAACCTTGGGTCGGGCCGAGCGCATGCGCTTGGCCTCTCCGGCGGCGAGAATGATGGCGGTGAGCTGGTTCATGGTATCGACCATGTTAGCACGCGGCATGCCACGCGCCGGAGGCGCGCGGGGGCCTCGAATGGCCCGTGCTGACGCGGTGTTGGGCGCAGCCAGCGGCGTGGCGCCGGGCCGCTCAGCGGGATCTGTTGCGGAGATGAGACACGATCCGCTCGATCCTGTCGGGCGAAGGACACGTGAAGCTCATCGGCGCGCCCGTGACCGGATGCGTGAAGGCGAGGCCGGCCGCGTGGAGCGCGACGCCGCCGAGCTCCGAGACGAGATCGGCCAGCACCGGGTCCCCCGCCAACACGGCGCGCCGTCCCTGGTAGGTGTCGTCACCCAGGAGGGGATGGCCGAGCGAGGCCATGTGGACCCGGATCTGGTGGGTCCGACCGGTCTCGAGCCGGCACTCGAGCAGGGTCACGGCCGAGGCACCGGCGCCGAAGCGCTCGAGGACGCGGTAGTGGGTGACCGCCCGCTTGCCGCGGCCCTCGGGCACGATCGCCATGCGCACCCGGGAGCGCGGGTCGCGGCCGATCGGCGCGTCGACCGTCCCCTCCGCCCGGCGCAGCGCCCCCTGGGCGAGGGCGAGGTAGCGCCGGCTCACCGTCCGCCGGGCGAGCTGCGCGGTGAGCCCGTCGTATGCGGCCTGGGTCTTGGCGAGCACGATCAGCCCCGAGGTGCCCTTGTCCAGGCGATGGACGATCCCGGGGCGGCGGGCGCTGCCGACGCCCGCCATCTCCGGAGCATGGGCCAGCGCCGCGGCGGCGAGCGTTCCGTCGATCCGCCCCGCGCCAGGATGGGTCACCATGCCGGCGGGCTTGTCCACCGCCAGGACGTGGGCGTCCTCGAAGACGACGCGAAGAGGGACCGCTTCGGGCTCGAGGCCCTCCCGGGCCGGCGGCGGGATGGCCACCTCCACCCGCTCGCCGGCCTGGACCCGGTGCGCCGCCTTCACGGCGCGGCCGTCCACGAGGGCCCGGCCCGCCGCGATGAGGGCCTGGACGCGCATCCGCGACAGCTCGGGGAGCCGCTTCGCCAGCCACTGATCGAGCCGCGCCCCGGCGCCGTCGCTCTCCACCACGTGGGTGACGCGACGATCGCCGGTCACGGCGCGGCACTCACCCCGCGCCTCAGCTGGTCGACGGGGGCGCGGTGAGCAGGCGCAGGGCGAGCAGCGCCACCCCGACGGTGATCGCGGAGTCGGCCGCGTTGAATGCGGGCCAGTGGTAGCCGCGCCAGTAGAAGTCGAGGAAGTCGACGACCGCCCCGAAGCGGCCGCGATCGATCAGGTTGCCGACCGCCCCGCCGAAGATGAGTCCGAGCGCGAGCGGGGTGAGGCGGCCGCCGCCCGGCAGCATCCGGAGCCCCACCACCGCCAGCACCGCGAGGGCGCCGATGGAGAGCAGGGCCACGACCCACCGCCAGCCCGCCGGCGTGGTCGAGAGCATGCCGAACGCCAGGCCCGGATTCATCACGAGGGTGAGGGAGAAGAAGCCGTCGATCACCGGGACGGGCCGGCCCGGGGCCAGCCCCTGGAGCGCCCAGACCTTCGTCAGCTGGTCCAGGATCAGAATCGCCAGCGCGGGGAGGGCCGCTGGCGTCACCGGGCGAGCGCCGTCACGACCGGCGTGCAGCGCTCGCAGAGCGTCGGATGCGACGGATGCTCCCCCACCCGCGCGCTCCAGGTCCAGCAGCGCTCGCACTTCTTCCAGCCGAGCGCCTGGGCCGGCACGACCTCCAGCACGAGGCCGGGGATGTCCTGGCTCTCGTAGCGGACCCCGCCGGCCGGCGCGGGCTTGGCGAGCCGTGTCCCCGAGACGTTGAAGAGCGTGGTGAGCAGAGCCTCGCCCTTGGCCTCGAGCAGCGGCCGCCACTGCTCCTCGGGCGCGCTCGGGATGAACACCACCGCGTCGATGCCCTTACCGATCTTCCCCTGCTGGCGGGCCGCCTCGAGCGCGCGCGAGACCTCGCCGCGCACCTCGAGCAGCCGCTCCCAGTCCGCCGCGAGCCGCTCGTTCGTCCACTCCCCGCGCTCCTCCGGGAAGAGCACGAGGTGCACGCTCTCCGGCTTGCCGCGACCCGGGATGTAGGACCACACCTCGTCCGCGGTGAAGGTGAGGACCGGGGCCATCAAGCGCGTCAGCGCGGTGAGCAGCTCGAAGCACACCGTCTGGGACGCGCGGCGACGCGGGTCGTCGGGAGCCGAGATGTAGAGCCGGTCCTTGATGGTGTCGAGGTAGAGCGCGGAGAGGTCGACCGCGCAGAAGTTGTGGAGCGCGTGGAAGGCCACGTGGAACTGGTAGTCCTCGTACGCGCGGCGCACCCGCGAGATGAGGTCCCCCAGGCGCAGGAGGGCCCAGCGGTCGAGCTCGTCCATCTGCTCGTACGAGAGCCGGTCGCGCTCGGGGTCGAAGTCGGCCAGGGTGCCGAGCAGGAAGCGGCTGGTATTGCGGATGCGCCGGTACGCGTCGGCGAGCCGGTTCAGGATCTCGAGCGAGAGGCGGATGTCCTCCGAGGAGTCCTCCGCGGCCACCCACAGGCGCAGGACCTCCGCCCCGTACTTGGGGATCAGCTCGTCGGGGGAGATGTTGTTGCCACCCGACTTCGACATCTTGCGCCCGTCGCCGTCCACCACGAAGCCGTGGGTGAGGACGGAGCGATAGGGCGGCCGGTCGCGCGTGCCCACCGCCTCCAGCAGCGAGGAGTGGAACCAGCCGCGATGCTGGTCGGAGCCCTCGAGGTACATCTCGGCGGGCCAGCGCAGCTCCGGACGCTGCTCGAGCACCGCCGCGTGGCTGCAGCCGGAGTCGAACCACACGTCGAGGATATCCGTCTCCTTGCGGAAGCGCTCGCCGCCACATCGGGGACACCGCGTGCCCGAAGGTAAGAGGGCGGACGCCTCGCGCATGTACCACTCGTCGGCCCCCGCGCCCGCGCGCATGATCGCGGCCACGTGCTCGACGATGGCCTCGTCGAGCAGCAGGGCGTCGCAGCCCGTGCAGTAGAAGGCGACGATGGGCACGCCCCACACCCGCTGGCGGGAGATGACCCACTCCGGCCGGTGCGCCACCATGTTGTAGATGCGCTCCTCACCCCACCCCGGGATCCAGCGCACCTCGTTCCGGATCGCGTCGAGCGCCCTCTGCCGGAGACCGTGACGGTCGAGCGCGATGAACCACTGCTCGGTGGCGCGGAACAGCGTCGGGTTCTTGCACCGCCAGCAGTGCGGATAGGTGTGCTGGAGCGACACCTCCGCCACCAGCGCCCCGAGCGCGCGGAGGTGCTCGATGATGCGCGGGTTCGCCTCCCAGACCGTGAGGCCCGCGAAGTGCGCGACCTCCGGGATGAAGCGCCCGTCGTCGTCGACCGGGTTGTAGACCTTGAGTCCCGCGCGGCGACCGACCTCGTAGTCCTCTTCCCCGTGGCCCGGCGCGATGTGCACGAGCCCGGTGCCGGCGTCCATCGCCACGAAGTCCGCGGCGACCACCGGCGAGTCCCGGTCGATCCACGGATGGCGGGCCACGAGGCCCTCGAGCGCGCGGCCGGGCACCGCCAGGGGCAGCGCGGTCCCGCGGCCCTTCACGCCGGGCAACCGTAGGAACGCCTCCACGAGCGGCTGGGCCACGATCAGCGCCTGCCCGTCCAACTCGACCGCGGTGTAGGTCGCCTCGGGGTGGACCGCGATGGCGAGGTTCGCGGGCAAGGTCCACGGCGTCGTGGTCCAGATCACGAGCGACACCGGCCGGCTGCCGAGGGCGGCGAGCGCCGGCGCGGGCGCCTTGAGGGGGAACTTCACGTAGACCGAGGGCGTGGTCTGGTCCTCGTACTCCACCTCGGCCTGGGCCAGCGCGGTCTTGCAGTGCATGCACCAGTGCACCGGCTTGAGCCCCTTGTGCACCAGGTCGCGACCCACGAAGCGGCCGAACTCGCGCGCGATGGTCGCCTGGTAGGCGGGCTCCATCGTGCGGTACGGATTGCGCCAATCGCCGAAGACCCCGAGGCGCCGGAACTCCTCGCGCTGGATGTCGATGAACTTGCTCGCGTACTCGCGGCAGCGCCGACGCTTCTCCAGCGGATCCATCGCCTGCCGCACGTCGCCCGAGGCCTGGTCGAGGCCCAGTTCCTTGTCCACCTGGTGCTCGATCGGTAGCCCGTGGCAGTCCCAGCCCGGCACGTAGACCGCGTTGTGGCCGAGCATGGAGCGCGACTTCACCACGAGATCCTTCAGGATCTTGTTGAGCGCGGTGCCCATGTGGATGTGACCGTTGGCGTACGGAGGGCCGTCGTGCAGGATCCAGAGGGGACGGCTCGCCGAGGCCTGCCGGATCCGCCCGTAGATGTCCATCGCCGCCCAGCGCTCGAGCCATTCCGGCTCCAGCTTGGGCAGGTTGGCCTTCATGGGAAAGGCGGTTTTCGGCAGGTTCAGCGTGTCTTTGTAATCCATAGAGGGCCAACGCTAGCACTCATCCCTGCTCCCGGCAAGAATGGGGCCCTCGCGGCGGGCGGCGTCGGGCGACGCCTGAGGCTACGTCGGTACTACTTCTTCGGAGTCAGGGTGACGACGCGGCTCGAGCTGTCGATCGTGACGATGAAGTTGTCGAGGAAGTCCCGCCCGAGCAGGCCGTCGGTCCCCGAGCCGAGCCCGGCATCGTGGGAGATGACCATGAGCGGACCGAAGCGGGCGCCTTCCACCTCGAGACTCTCGATCCGCACCGCGAGGACGCTGGTCTCCCCGGTGACGCCGCGGATGGAGCCGCGGGCGGCGTTGCGGTAGCTGATCCCGAGGGCGGCGAGCGCGGTCGGGCTGATCACGGTGCCCTGGGCGCCGGTGTCGAGGATGAGCTGGGTGGTGCCGCCGCCGTTAATGCGGGCGCTCACCATGATGGGCCGGCCCGGGGTGAACGGGATGCGGGCGGCCCCGGCCGGGATCCCGGTGTCGGATGGGGTGTCGGCGGGTGTGGGAGCCGACGGGGCCGGCTGGCCCGGGGTGCTCATCATGACGGCACCGCCGCGGGCTTGGGGCGGAACGCTGTTGATCCCCTGGGAGAACCGCACCTCTCCCCGCTCGTCGGTCCAGCGGTAGATCTGGGCTGAGCCGGGCGCGGCGAATCCGCAAACGATGCCGGCCAGCACCATGCCGGCGGCGAGAACGCGGGCGAGACCCTTCATGGGCTCCACGTGACGATTATACGATCCCGGGATTTTTCCGCGGCCGTCGGGGCCGGGGGCTCCTGCTAGGGCCCCCGGGCACGGGTGCCGGTCGGCCGCCCAGCGGCTCCAGATCGCCTCGTAGACCACCAGCTCGTCGGCCCCCGCCACGGTGTTGTGGTCCAGGCGCACGCGGTAAACCGGCCGGAACCGGTCGGTCATCGCCGAGAGGGTCGGGAACCAGGCGGGGAAGACGATCAGGTAGTCGGGACAGGCCTGCTCCAGGTACCGGAGCACGCCGGTCTCCCCTTCCCGGCGGTACGGAAGGATGGCCGGCGTGACCAGCCCCATGAGGTCGACGATCTCGCGACGGGAGAAGTAGGTGATCGCGCCGACATCGTTGAGGCCGAGCCGGGCGGTCGGGGGGGTGTGGTCGATGACCCAGTGAGCCAGGTGGACCTGCATGGCCTCGATGTTCTGGACCGCCCAGCCGTAGCGTGACGCCGCTCCCGGCAGGGCCACGACCATGCCGACCAGCACGGCAACGGCCACGACCCGGCGGACCCGCACCGCGGTGAGCGCGGCGAGCGGCACGACCGCCACCACCACCGCCAGCGGCAGCAGGTGGATGGAGTAGCGACCCTCCTGGAACCCGGGTCCCCGGTAGGGCGCGAGCAGCGCCATCGCGAGCGGGTGGGCCAGCAGCGCGCAGGCCGGGATGAGCGCCGCGCGGCCCAGGCGCCGGCCGAGCCAGACGAGGCCGGGCACGAGCAGCAGCGGCAGGAGGGCGTCCACGCGCCGGAGCCAGCGCATCCATTCCCAGGCGTACTGGCCGGGCCGGCTGACGAGCGAGGTGGCGAGCGGCTCCCGGATCCCCGAGAGCGCGCCGAGCAGTCCGCCCTCGATCTTCGCGACCGCGCCGCCGGGCAGCGGGCTGCCGATCGTCGCCAGGTTGAAGGCCACCCAGGGCGCGACGCAGGCCGCGACCGGGCCGAGCCAGGTGAGGACCCGGCGCCAGGTGAGCGGTCCGGACAGCCAGAAGAGGGGCAGCAGCAGGACGGCCTCCGGCCGCGCGAGGGCCCCTAGCCCGAGCGCGACCGCAGCCGCGCCCTCGCGCTCCCGAGCCCGGAGCACCAGCGCGGCGGTCACCAGGAGGGCGGCGAGCGCGACCTCCATGCCGGAGAGCGCGCCCCACACCATCGGCCCCGCCAGGGCCGTGACGACCGAAGCCAGGAGCCCGAGCTCGCGGCGGCCCGTCCAGAGCTCCGCGAGAGCGCCCGCGAGCCAGGCGGTCGCCAGCGCCAGGACGAGCCCCAGAGCCTTGACCAGGGCCGGATGGGGGCCGAGCATCGTGAAGACGCCGCCCAGCACCAGCGTCCACAGCGGGGCCGTCGACCCCGACACCGGCACGCCCGGGTTGTAGGCAAAGCCGCGGCCCTCGGCCAGGTTGCGGGCGAACTGCATATGGATCCACGAGTCGTCGAGGGGAAACGCGCCGACGCCGATCGAGCCCGCGATCTGGCGGGTCTTCCAGAGGAAGACCGCGACGCCGAGCCCGAGCGCGGCGGTGGCCGCGCCGAGGGTCAGGGCGCGTCCCGTCACCGCGCGGCGCGCTCGAAGGTGTAGCCGGCGTACTCCACGGGCGTGCGGGTGAGGGGCAGGACGTAGAGGAAGCGCCCGTAGGGCAGCTGCACCTCGCGCAGCCCGGCCGGAGGCGGGGTGGCCGGGTCCCAGTGATCCACGAACCAGACGAGCTGCCGCATCCCCGCCGGGAGCGTGATGCGGGCTCCCGCGGTCAGGATCATGGTGGCCGCGTATTGCGGGGCGTAGAAACCGAGCGGCATGGCTCCCACCTGGACCTGATACGTCGGGTACTCCGGCATGTAGAACATGGCGTGGCGCAGCCACGGATACGAGCGCGGGTTGCCCAGCTCGGTCACGAGCGCGGTGTCGCCCGGATCGTAGACCGCGCGGATGGTCTCCACGTAGGTGCGGATCACCGCCTCGTGCTCGCGCAGCGCGGCCGCGGTGCGACTCATGATCCAGTCGTGGAACTCGTCCCGCGCCCGCCACACCCACCCGTCGCCCCCGCGATTGTTGAACTCGCGCGGCAGCGGCCGCGCGCTCACGAAGAACCCGGTGTTGATCAGCACCAGCGGCAGCAGGGTCGCGGTGGTGAGCGCCCAGCGCCAGTTGGGGCGGCGCAGGCGCTCCGAGCCCGCCGCGACGACCCAGGCGAGCACGCGGCTCAGGAGGATCACGAGGGCGGGCAGGAAGGTCAGCACGTAGCCGGCCTGGCCGAAATGGATGAGCATGTAGAAGATGATCGGCGGGACCATCCAGGCGAGAAGAAACCATTCGGGCCGGTGCCAGCCCATCCGCCGGGTGTAGGCAGGCAGCGCCAGCACGACGAGGCCGAGCGGCCCCAGGCCCACCAGGGTGGACTCGAGGAGATAGCGGGCCTGGGCGAGCGTGATCTCGAGCGAGCCGCCCAACACCGAGGTCGGGAGCAGCATCGAGCCGTAGAGCTGGGTGGACGCGCCCACGTACGCGGCCGGGCCCCCGGTCAGCCACAGCATCGGCAGCAGCCAGGCGAGGATGGACGCGAGCAGGATCCCGCCCGCGATGGCCATCCGCCGGCGCGACCGGATGCCGAGCAGGGCCGAGCCGAGCCAGAGCGGCAGCAGGAGGACGAGCACCGACTGCCGCATCCCGCCGGTCAGCCCGAGGGCGAGCGCGCCCCAGTAGAGCGACCGGACGTGGCCGGTGAGCGCCCCGTACGCGAACCACGCCACCACCGAGGCCGCGAACGCCTCCCCCGCGTAGGTGAGCCCCACCGAGCCGTAGAACCAGAAGAGCGGGCTCACCGCGAGCAGCGACGCGGCGATGAGCGCGGTGGCCCGATCGTAGAGCCGGCGCGCGAGCCGGTAGAGCACGAAGGTGGAGCCCGCGCTGAAGAGCATCGCGAGGGCCACGTAGGCGAGCGTGGGGTCGCCCAGGGAGGCGTTCAGCAGGCGGCCGAGCGCGACGTAGAGGAGATAGCCGGGCGGGTGCGGCTGATGCTTGGCGATGTCGAACTCGTGGAGCGCCAGGGCGAACTGGACCGCGTCCCAGTTGTAGAGCATCCGCGCGCGGTAGGGCCAGCGGGAGAGCAGGGTGACCACCGCGAGGCCGAGCGCCAGCGCCAGGTCGCCGTGCGGGGCCAGGCGCGCCGCGGTCCGTCGGCCGCCCGACGCCATCCACGCGAGCAGCCGTCTGATCACGGAAGTGGGCGCGAGAGGCGGGGGATCAGGGAGCGGCCGCCGCTCGAGCCGGTGCCGACGTCGAAGAGCGCCTGATGCATCGGCGACCCGAGCAGCGCGTGGGGGAGAGAGGAAACCGGGCTACGCCTTCTTCTCGTCGTCCTTCTTCGCGGCCGCCGTCGAATCGTCCTTCAGCTCGGTGACGCCCTTCTTGAATTCCTTGACGCTGCTGCCGAGCGAGCGCGCGAGATCCGGCAGACGCTGCGCGCCGAACAGGATCAGAACGATCACGAGGATCAACAGGAGCTCTTGATATCCCAGACCAAACATGGCGGGACTCCTTTCCTTTGCTGACGCCCCCTTACACTACGCGCCGGCCCCGGGGTTGTCAACGCGCCCGTACCCCTCGCGTAGGACCCGACGCTCTCCGACCCGGACCGTGACGCGCTGGGCGTCGAAGTACTCCATGAGCGGGATGGCGAACTTCCGGCTGACCCCGAAGAGGTCCTTGAAGTCGGCGGGGCCGATCTCCTTCTTCTGACGCAGGAGCGTCACGAGCTGGTCCTGGACCACGCGCAGCGCGTCGGCGTGGAAGAAGAGCGACTCCTTGACGCGGACCAGCGTCCGGTCCGCGACCAGCACCTGGAAGAGCTCGTGCTTCTCGGTGCCCTTGACCCCGTGGCGGCCGAGCGCCTCCTCCGGACTCGGGGGCGCCGCTCCCCCGCTCCGGAAGTCGGCCTCGAGGCCCTTGACCACCCGCTCCTGCTCCGGGCTCAGGCGGATCGCGTGCGAGGCCAGGCGAACCTGGTCCCGCTCGCTCCGGACCACCGCTTCCGTCTCGAGCGCACCCAGCAGCTGAGCGAAGACGCGCTCCTGGGCGTGGCCGGCCCGGCTGCGCAGCTCCTCGCGCGAGATCCCACCCCGCAGCGGGTTTTCCCGGTGGAAGGCCTCGAGCAGCGCGATCGTCTGGGCGCGCAGGCGATCGCTCGCATCCCGGTGCAGGTACCACTCCCGGTCCACCGCCACGATGCGTCCGGCCTGCTGGAGCCCCTCCAGCAGCTCGCGGAGCTGCTCCGGCCCGAACGGCGTCCGCGCCCGGAGGTCGGCGGCCCGCACGCCCGCGGCGCCGGCCTGCTTGAGATGCTCCTCCAGCACCTGGCCGGGCTCGCCGGTGGCGAGCAGCGTCAGGTGCTGGGCGAGCGCCGGCCCCTTCCGCTTGAAGCGAGGTGGGGCGATGTCGAGGATGGTGCCGCCCCCGATGGTGACGATCGGCGAGTAGGAGCGGGCCACGAAGCGATCGCCGGGCAGCGCCACCAGCGGAGCCTCGAGCCGGAACCGCGCGTGGCAGGATTCCCCGGGCTCGAGCGCGGCACGGTCCACCGGCAGCACCCGCGCCATGACCTCCTGGGTGCCCGCGTGGAATCGGATGCGATCGCGGGTCTTGATCGGGCGAGGCGCGTCCTCCAGCAGCTCGAGCGTCCCGTCCAGGAGTAGCGTGGGGACCAGCGCCCCGGCGGGAGCCAGCACGTCGCCGCGCTCGATCGCGGATCGCTCCACGCCTTGCAGGTTCACCGCGGTGCGCTGCCCGGCGGTCGCCCGCTCCACCGCGTGGCCGTGCACCTGCAGGCCGCGAACCTTCGACTGCACGCCGCGCGGGTACACCTCGACCCTCTCGTCGACCGCGAGACGCCCCGCCACGAGGGTGCCGGTGACCACGGTGCCGAATCCCTTGACCGTGAAGACCCGGTCGATCGGTAGCCGCGCGGTCCGATCCGGATCCTTGGCGGGCACCACGCGCGCCAGATCCGCCAGCGCGGCCCGCAGCTCGCCGAGCCCCGCGCCCGTCTTCACCGACACCGGCACGACCGGGGCACCGGCGAGGAAGGTGCCCGCGACCGCGCGGCGCACGTCGTCGCGGACCAGCTCGATCCAGTCGGGCTCGGCCAGGTCGGCCTTGCTCAGGACCACGAGTCCGGACTTGATGCGGAGGATCTGGCAGATTGCGAGATGCTCGCGGGTCTGCGGCATGACCCCCTCGTCGGCGGCGACCACGAGGAGGGCCAGGTCGATGCCGCCGGCCCCCGCCAGCATGTTGCGGACGAACCGCTCGTGCCCGGGCACGTCGACGATCTCGATCACGAGATCGTCGGCCTCCTCGAGGAAGGCGAAGCCCAGGTCGATGGTGATACCGCGGGCCTTCTCCTCGGGCAGCCGATCGGTGTCGGTTCCGGTCAGCGCCTTCACCAGCGAGGTCTTGCCGTGGTCGATGTGGCCGGCGGTTCCCACCACGACGTGTCGCACGCCGTCCCTGGGACCTAGAGGGCGGCGAGACGCGCCGCGAGAACGGGAACGTCGGTGGGCAGGACGGTGCGACAGTCGAGCAGGAGCCGGTCGTCGAGCAGGCGGCCCAGGACCGGCGGGTGACCGGTCCGCAGCGCCTCGTCCAGCCCCTCGGCCGGCCGCTCCCGCGTCCCGAGCGCGATGACCGCGCTGGGCAGCTCGACGGTGGGAAGGGCCCCGCCCCCGACCTGCGAGCTGGACTCGATGACGGCCGCCCCGAGGGCGCGGAGGGCCCCCGGGCCGGTGCGCGCGAGAACCCTGAGGGCGCGGCGGCGAATCGACACGAGCGGCTCGGTGAGCATGCGCAGGGTGGGAATCGTCTCGAGCGCGGTGCCCGCCTCGTAGGCGTAGAGCGTCGCCTCGAGGGCGGCGATGGTGAACTTGTCGATGCGCAGCGCCCGGTTCAGCGGGTTGCGCGCGAGACGCTCCATCAGCTCGGCCCGTCCGACCACGACGCCCGCCTGCGGGCCGCCCAGGAGCTTGTCGCCCGAGAAGGATACCAGATCGACCCCGGACGCGACGACCTCGGGCACGGTCGGCTCGTACGGGAACCCGTAGCGGGTGAGATCCACGAAGCAGCCCGACCCCAGGTCCTCCATCACGGTGATGCCGCGGGCCCGGCCCAGCTCGGCCAGCTCGCGAGACGAGACCGCGGCGGTGAAGCCGACCACGCGGTAGTTGGAGGTGTGGACCTTGAGGATCATGCCCGTGTCGGGTCCGATGGCGTTGACGTAGTCCTTGAGGTGGGTGCGGTTGGTAGCGCCCACCTCGCGGAGCACCGCGCCGGAGCGTCGCAGGATGTCGGGGATCCGGAATTCGCCACCGATCTCGATCAGCTCGCCGCGGGAGACGATGACCTCCTTGCCGCGGGCCAGGCTCTCGAGGGCGAGCAGCACCGCGGCGGCGCAGTTGTTGACGACAAGGGCCGCCTCCGCGCCGGAGAGCCGCCGCAGCAGGCCCTCGACGTGCGAGTAGCGCGAGCCGCGCTCCTTCCGGGACACGTCCATCTCGAGGTTCGAGTAGGACCCCGCCACCTCGCGGAGCCGCTCCTGCGCGAGGGGGGAGAGCAGCGCGCGGCCGAGGTTGGTGTGCAGCACGACGCCGGTCGCGTTGATCACGGGGGCGAGCGAGAAGAGGCCGCTCCGGGTGAGCGCGGCCACGATCCGGCCGCCGAGGGCGGCCGCGTCCGCGGCGGGGCCGCCCGCCTCCAGGAGGCGGCGCCGCTCGGCCGCCAGGGCCTCGCGCACCGCGGCGGCCAGGCGCGGGCGAGGGACGCCCGCGAGCGCGGACTCTGCGGCGAGGGCCCCGATCAGGACGTCGACCGAGGGCAGCGCGCGCAGCAGCCCCTGGACCGCCGCCGCGCCGCCGCCCTTAGCCGCCCGCGGCAAGCTCGGTCTCCACGCGCTCCTTCACCCGCGCGATCACCTCGTGGGCCTCGCGCCGGATCGCCTCGGGGCTCGCCCCCTCCGCGCGCGAGTGCAGGAGGCGGCGCACCGCGTCCTCGGTGAGGCCGGCCCACAGCTCGTCGAGATCCCGCGGGGAGAAGCCCTGGCCGCGCAGGGCCGCGCTCCACTCGCGCGCGAGCTCCTGCACCAGGCGATCGCGCTCGTGCGCCAATCGCCGCGCCCGCTTGATCAGCTCCGGGAGCCGGGGAGCCACGATCGCGCTACTCCTTCACCAGCCGGCGGACGGAGTCGAGCAGGTTGGCCTCCCAGCGGCCGGTCGAGACACACTCGAAGACTCGATCCGTCTTGAGCTTGCCCGAGCTGCCGCGGCGGTAGGCGTGGGTGCGCATCCTGGAATTGACCTGGATCAGGGTAGCGCCGTCTCGCCCCGGCTGCACGAAGAGGGTGAACGCCACGAGGGCCTCTCCTTCCAGCAGCGCCTCGCCGATGCGCCCGCAGTCGGTGTAGACCCCGATCGGTGAGATGAAGTCGTCCGACGAGATCACCCCCGAGTCCTTGGCCACCACCCGCAGCGGCACGTTCTCGACCGCGAGGGCCCGCACGAGGGCGCGCCAGGTCGCGTCGTAGGGCGCGACGGTCTCGTCGCGGTACGGGGGCGGCGCGATCGGCGAGACGACCACCCGCGAGCACCCACCGAAGGCGACGAGTGCGACGGCCGCCGCGAGCGCGGCGGCGCGGCGCCGGGAACGCTGCATCATGGCCTCATTCTATCCTTGGGCCACATTCTAACCTCGGTGGTGGTCGATCCCGCGATAGGCCCGGATGAACCGCTCGATGCGGGCTTCGTCGACGTCGTCGAAGGCGTCGAGCCGCGTCCACGCGGTCAGGGCGATGCGGGTCCGCATCCCGGGGTACGGGGCGAGGATCACCTGCGTCTCGTAGCGACGCACGATCCGGGCGAGCTGGTCCGCGAGATCCGGACACGGGGTGGCGCAGCGGTACTGGACGACCACGCCGCCGTCCTCCAGGTTGTGGACCTGCAGCTCCCGCGGGATCGGCTCGGTGTGGATACCCCAGGGGGCGATGTAGGGCAGGTGCGGCCCGGAGGTGGGCGGGTCGGAGTTGTACGGCGGGTGCGGCTCGCTGGCCATCTGGATGTGGGCGTTGCCCTGATCCTCGAACCTGGCCCCCGGTAGATCGGCCACCGCGCGGTACGCGAAGTACCCCACGATGGCTGCCGCGACCACCGCGACGCCGAGCCCGGTGATCCACGTGCGCCGGCGCCGGGCGGCCCGCGAATCCGGTCTCGGCCTGTCGCCCTTACCCATCCTGCCGTTGGCCATGCGCCACTCCTTCGAACGATGGCGGAAGCGTGTGGGAGTCGAACCCACCTCCGACTTGTCTAGAGCCGGACGCCGGATTTGAAGTCCGGGAGGCCCACCGGGATCCTAGACGCTTCCGTGTTCCTAACTGCGTGCAGAATCAGCGGAAGGAGTCTACCACCACGTGGCCGCCGAGGTAGGTATGTCACCGTAGAACGTCCAAACTGTCACCGTTCACGGTATCAGGGCCGCCAGCTTGGCGCCGGCCTCGCGGAGATCCGCCTCGGCGACGATGGCGTACCGGCGATACGGCCTGCGACGCAGGTCATGGAGCATCCCACCGGGCACCCCCGCGGCCTTGCAGGCCGACCGCCACGACTTCGCCATGGAGCGAAGCGGCTCGCCCTTCCGGTGGAACACGAAGGGCACCATACGCGACTGCGCCCGTTCCACGCGGCGGGTCACCTCAAGCCGGCGCTCGAGCACTTGGCGGAGCGCCGGCGTGATCGGGAAGGCGCGGCCGCCTCGGTTCTTCGACTGGCCGGGCTCGAGCCGGACGAACCCGCCCGTCCAGTCCACTTGAGCTCAGCGGAGGGGGAACGCCTCCGACTTCGAACGACACCCCGTCGCGTAGCAGAACCGGACGATGTCGGCCCCACGGACCCGAGGCGCCGGCACACCGCCTTCACGATCGAGGAACCGCCGGCTGACCCCGCGCCTGGGACGCAGCTCTCGCTGATCCAGCGCGGTTACACTCGGGTTGCCGGGTGCCTGCCGACACGCCCGGCATTCGCCCGAAGGGGATGAGCCGCTAACCTTCTGAGCTGCGCGGTGGCGGTGGCGGCGGGTCGGAAGGACGATGGGGGTGCCCATGAGTCGTGGGAGCAAGCTGCGCAATATTCGCCGCGACTGGCCTTGCATTGCGCCCAAGCATGCCCACACTTCTGATCGGCCTTACAGACCTCGCACATGAGCAACCTCTTGGATCAGGCTCGGTCTGCCGCCTTCGAGAGCCAGCAAGACAGGGAGTCGTGAGGCTGACTCACTGTCCGCCGCTTGGAGCGATTCCAGGCGTTACGGGACGCTGACGGTGGTGCTGTCGCCGGAGTTCGTGATCATGAAGGTACCGGCAGACGCGACCGGGGTGTAGACGTACGTGCCCCAGCCAGCAGGACCCGCCGGGATCGAGGCCATGAAGGGCCCACCGGGCTGGCCGAGCGAGTTGGTGATGACCGAGGTGAGGTCCGTCAGGGCGGTCGGGAGAGAGCCCGTGTGCGCGGAGTAGATGCTGACGGCCGACGCGAGGGCCCGAGAATCGGCCTGGGCCTTGGCCAGCCGGGCGCGGGCCTGGACGTTGGCGTACAGCGGGATCGCGATGGCGGCGAGGATACCGATGATGGCGACCACGATCATCAACTCGATGAGCGTGAAGCCGCGCTGCTGGTGCTGACGGCGAAACATGTGCATGTTGGCTCCTTGTCACGAAAGACTAAAATTTCAGTGAGCGAGACAAGAGCATCCGACATGCCAGCCCTGCTATGAGGCGCATCTCCTGGTGAAGGCTGGCTTCTTCGCAGACGGGATTGTCCAGACGACCTCGGGAGTGACAAAAGCAGGCACCCGGTGTCCAGGTGGTGCCAGGCCCCACAGCCAGCACGCCGCCCTCGAGAGGCCGCCCCTTCGGGCTCTTCCACACAGCTCGGTCTAGGCGGGTATGACGACAGTCATGCTTCGGAGGCGACGGTAAGTCTCTACCGCTCTATCGAGCAACTCGTCGTATGAGAATACCTCGTCCACGTCGTAAGTGATCCGGATCTGAGCTCTTTCCTTTCGCTCCGTTTCACTCTCGAATCTGCCCCGCCCAATTATGATGGTTGTCTTCGGGCGCACGTTGATGCCAGGGTACCGTCCTCGGATCAAGTCATAGTGTTCCAGAATATAGTGCCTCCATTCTGGGATCTGAAACGCCGGTTGGGTCTCGCTCGGGGGACGGCCCGTGCGCGTCTCGACAAGCTTCTTCGACCTCGGTTTGCCAGCAACTCCAACCGCAGCAGATTCGTGATCGCTACGGTCCGCCGATCCAACCGGCGTATCCCGCCAAGATGGCGCCGGTCGCGAGGAAGACCTCTGCGGCGGGGAGCGACAGGCGGTGCAACCAGTGTGGCCCGGTCGCGTCAGTGATGAGCCAGGTGGCGAACCACGTGAAGCCGACGGCGGCAGCGATCGCGGCTGAGGTGTACACACGGTAGCCCCGCATCGCTCGAAGTGCGGGCGCCTGGCCCATGCGCGCCCGCTGCACGCGCAGGAGCCACAGGATGAGCGCCCAGACGACGACTACGAGAGCCAAATCAAGGACGATCGGACGCCATCTCATGCCCCCGCTCCTCCTGTCGTCTGCTCAGAGACGACTCGGGTCAGTGCCGGGAGGAGGACGCCAGGCCATCAGTTGGCCTCGCCCAGCACCGGCACGAACGTCACGCGCCCATCTGGTAGCGGCACCGGGATCACCTCTTGCCCATGTCCGCACCAGGTCACGTAGGTCGCCGGCATGAAGAGCTGCCAGCCCACGTGCCGTAGGTTCTCTACGCGGAACCCTCGAACCGCGAAGCGACCTCGAGACCGCAGCGCGGGCATGGGTCGGTGGGGATGGGGCGGCCCTGCCCGTCTGGCCAGCGAGGTGGAACCATCGCGCCGGGATGATAGCGCCGGCTCTGGAGCGATGCTACACGGAGCCCGGTATCTCCGCCTTCCCCTCTCACCGTCGCTGTCACCAACGACCTGCACCGAGGTGCAATCGGCCGCACCGGGGCGCGCTCCTGACATGGGGGCGCCTCGGGGAGAACGACGCGGAATGACGGACGAAACGGGCTGCTGCCCTAGAGGATTTGAAGTCCGGGAGGTCCACCGGGATCCTAAGACGCTTCCGTGTTCCTAACTATTCGCCGAATCAGCGAAAGGAGTGTACCACCACGGAGGGCCTGAACCGCTGCGGTCACCGTCCGGCCCCGAGGCCGTCAGGCGCACGAGGCCGGTCCAGAGAGGGGCCGTCCTACTCCCGCAGGTGAGGGTTCTGCGGCTGGCGCTGCCGCCGGACCGAGGCGATCACCGCACTGAGGTTGCTGGGATCGACCGGCTTGACGACGTGGACATCGAAGCCGGCCGCCAGCGCGGCCTGGCGGTCGTTCGGCTGACCATAGCCGGTCAGTGCGATCAAGCCGAGATCGGAGCGGCCACCGGCACGGAGGCGCCGGGCTACCTCGTAGCCATCGAGTCCCGGAAGGCCGAGGTCGATCAGCACGATGTCCGGACGATTCGCGGCGGCCTTCTCGAGACCGGTCACTCCGTCGGGGGCGGAATCCACCTCGTGGCCGGCCAGCGTGAGGAGCATCTGGAGCATTTGCCGGGCGTCCGCGTTGTCCTCCACCAGGAGGATGCGCCAGCGGCCGCCCTCGGATGGACGCGCGCCGACCGCCGGCTCGGTCCGGGCGTCGGGGACACTCAGCGGCAGCCGGATCGTGAATCGGCTGCCGCGTCCTTCGCCCTCGCTCGAGGCTTCCACGCTGCCGCCGTGCAGCTCCACGAGCTGTCTCACCAGGGTGAGGCCGATTCCAAGGCCTCCCCGGCTCCGGTCGGGCGAGTGCTCCTCCTGGTAGAAGAGCTCGAACGCCCGGTGGAGCACCTCGGCGGACATCCCCCGCCCGTTGTCCGCGATCTCGCACACGCCCCAGTCCCCGACGGTGCGAACCCGGATGGCGATCCGCCCGCCACTGGGGGTGTACTTGATCGCGTTCCCGACGAGGTTCGCTAGAATCTGATCGACCCGCGCCGAGTCCGCGTGGACCCAGGTCGCTTCCGCGTCCACCGTGATCTGGTGCCCACTCGTTCGGCCCCCGATCTCGATCGTCCTCAGGCACCGCGTCACGCCCTCCGCGAGATCCACGGTCGAGCGGGCCAGGCTGATCTTCCCGGTGGTGATCCGGGTCGTGTCGACCAGATCTTCCACCAGCTGGGACAGGTTCTGGAGCTGGCGCTTGATGATCTCCCGCGCCCGGTCCCCGGGATCGCCGCCCACCATCTCCATGACTCCGACCGCGGAGCTGATCGCGCCCAGCGGGTTCCGGAGCTCGTGGGCGAGCATCGCCACGAACTGCTCTTTCCGGATGTCGCGCTCCTCGATCTCTCGGTACAGGAGACAGTTGTCCACCGCGACCGCGGCCCGACCCGCCATCTCCTCGATCAGGGCGACGCCGGGGCCGTCGTAGCGGCTCGCGGAGGCCGGCTCGCGGGCCACCGCGAGGACGCCCAGCAGCTCTCCCCTCGCGAAGAGCGGGCACGCGATCGCCCGAACCGACTCCCGCGCGCCGCCCCGGTCGACGACGAGCTGACGACCGAGCGTCCCCGCCACCGCATCCATGGCGCTCGCGACCTCGGTCCCGAGCTCCACCGGGGAGTCGGAGTCGTGCCGGTGGCGCGCGTAGACCACCGCGCTCCCATCTCGGCCCAACCGGAGGATCGCCGCGTCGCCCAGATCGGGAACGAGAAGATCGAGGACGGTCTTGGCGGTCGCCTCCAGGTTCAGCGACCGGGCCATCTCCTTGCCCGCGTCGGCCAGGAGCGCGGACCGCCGCGCCGCCTCCTCGGCCGCCGCGCGCCCGGCCTGCTCCCGGGCGAGCGTGACCCGCTCCTCCCCCTGCCGCTTCAGCTCGTCGGCCATCCGGAACAGCTCGACGAAGACCCGCACCTTGGTACGCAGGACGTCCGGCACCACCGGGGTGAGCACGTAGTCGACGGCGCCCAGCGAATAGCCACGCAGCGCGTGCGTGTCGTCGCTCGCCGCGGTCATGAAGATGATGGGAACGCGCCGGAGACGAGGGTGCTGTCGGATCAGACCGGCGGTCTCGAACCCGTCCATATCCGGCATGTTCACGTCGAGCAGGATGACCGCGAACTCGCGCTCCAGGAGCTGGCGAAGCGCGTCGGCTCCCGACTGCACGCACACCACGTTCTCGCCCAGTTCGGAGAGCAGCGCCTCCATCGACATCAGCTTGGAGGGTACGTCGTCGACGACCAGGATGCTGACCCGGCCGGTGCTCGCGCTCGAAGGGCTCATCCGGCGCGGCCTAGCGCGACAGCCAGTCCCGGAGCTTGCTCACCAGCTCCTCGGAGTCCACCGGCTTGGCCAGATAGTCGGACGCGCCGGCCTCGATGCACTTCTCCCGATCGCCCTTCATGGCCTTGGCGGTCACCGCGATGATCGGCAGGCTCCGAAACCGCGGGTCCTCGCGGATCGCCCGCATGGTCTCGAAGCCGTCCATCTCGGGCATCATCACGTCCATGAGGACGATCTCGATGTCGCCCTGTCGGTCGAGCCGCTCGATCGCGCCGCGCCCGGTCTCGGCCGACACGATACTCATCTCGTGCCGCTCCAGAATGCTCGTCATCGCGAAGATGTTCCGGATGTCGTCGTCGACGATCAGGACCCGCCGCGCGGTGAGCCTCTGGGAGCCGTGGTGGAGGGTCTCGAGGATCTGTCGGTGGCTCTCCGACATGGCCCACACCGGGCGGTGGAGTCTCAGCAGGCACTGGTCGACCAGGCGCTCCTGCGAGCTCGCCGGGATGACGGTGATCTCGCTGCCGCTCGACTTGAGCAGCGTCTCGACCTCGGCGATCCAGTCGGGTGGGCCGTAGGTGATCAGGGGAATCGCGCGAAGGCTCGATCCCCGCCCGTTGCTCATGAGTCCCACCAGCTCCTCTTGTGAGCCCACTCCCAGGACCAGTCCATCGACTGCGCCCCAGTCGAAGCTTCCATTCAGGGCGGACAGGCTGGGCTCCGCCTGCACCCGCAGCCCGTCCGCGGCGAGCAGCCGCGCGAGGGCCGCTCGCTCCGCCTCGTCCGGATGGATCAGAAGCAGATCCTTCTGCTCTCTCTCCAGGCAGCGCTTCAGGCTCTCCAGGGTCTCGCGCAGACCGTCCCGCGTCTTCACCGGCTTGCCCACCGTGTCGAAAGCGCCCAGAGCGCGCCCCCGCCGCACGTCCTCGCCGGTGGTGATGACGGTGACCGGCACGTGACGGGTGCCGAAGTCGCTCTTCAGGCGCTCGAGCACGCGCCAGCCTTCCATGTCGGGCAGCGAGATGTCGAGCGTGATCGCCGACGGCTGATACTGTCGGACGAGCGCGAGCGCGCTCGACCCGAACGAGGTGATGAGAACCTTGAATCCGATCTCGCGCGCCACCTCGGCGAGCAGCCGGGCGAACGCCACGTCATTCTCGACGATCAGCAAGGACCGGTCGCCGGGGCCGATGCTCTCCCGATCGTCGCCGACGACCTCGCTCAACGCGAGCCGGGGCTGCTCGTCGTCCTCCTCGGCCCCGGTGACCAGGGAGATCGCGCCCGCCCCCGCTTCCGGACCGAGCTCGCGCGCCGCGGCCGGCTGGGCGAGCGTCTGGGGCAGGTACAGCGTGAAGGTGCTCCCCCGACCGGCCGAGCTCACCAGGTGGATCTCCCCGCCGAGCAGGCGGGCGATCTCGCGACTGATGGCCAGGCCCAGTCCGGTGCCGCCGTACTTGCGACTCGTGCTGCCGTCCGCCTGTTGAAACGCCTCGAAGATGATCTGCTGCTTGTCGAGCGGGATGCCGATGCCGGTATCGGCGACCGCGAAGGCGAGGACCGACTCCGCCTTGCGCAGGCTCTGGCTGTCACGGGCCGCCTCGGGGCCCACCGCCCTGATCTCGAGGGACACGCTGCCCCGCCGCGTGAACTTGAAGGCGTTGGCGAGGAGATTCTTGATCACCTGCTGCAGCCTCTTGGCGTCCGTCACCATGGATCTCGGCACCGTCGGATCCAGCCGCACCGAGAACTCGAGTCCCTTCGACTCCGCGACGTGGCGGAAGGTGCGCTCCACGTAGCTGTGCAGATCGAGCAGGCGCAGCTCGCTGACGTCGACCGCGACGGTCCCGGACTCGATCTTCGACAGGTCGAGGATGTCGTTGATCAGCATGAGCAGGTCGGTGCCGGAGGAGTGGATGGTCTTGGCGAACTCGGTCTGCTTCACGGTCAGGTTGCCGTCCGGATTCTTGGAGAGCTGGTCGGACAGGATCAACAGGCTGTTCAGCGGGGTGCGCAGCTCGTGCGACATGTTGGCGAGGAACTCGGACTTGTACTTGGACGTGAGGGCGAGCTGCTCGGCCTTCTCCTCGAGGGCTTTCCGGGCCTGCTCGACCTCCTGGTTCTTCTGCTCGACCTCCACGTTCTGGTGCGCGAGGAGTCGCGCCTTGTCCTGCAGCTCCTGGTTGGTGTTCTGCAGCTCTTCCTGGCGGCTCTGGAGCTCGGTGGCGAGCGATTGGGATTGGCGGAGCAGGCCCTCCGTCCGCATGTTCGCCTCGATGGTATTGATCACGATCCCGATGCTCTCGGTGAGCTGATCGAGCAAGGCCTGGTCGCTCGCGGTGAACCGCTCGAAGGACGCCAGCTCGAGTACCGCCTTGACGTCCCCCTCGAACAGGATCGGCAGCACGATGATGTTCACGGGAACCGAGTGGCCGAGGCCCGACGAGATCCGGATGTAGTCGGGGGGCACGTTGTCGAGGAGGATCTTCTGACGCTCGATCGCGCACTGGCCGATCAGCCCTTCGCCCAGGTGGAACTCGCTGGTGAGCTCCCCGACCTTCCCGTGGGCGTAACTGGCGAGGAGCGTGAGCTTCGCCGGCTCCTCCGCCGCGCGGAAGATGTAGAAGACGCCGTGCTGGGCTTTGACGACCGGGGCCAGCTCGGAGAGGATGAGGCCCGCGACGGTCAAGAGGTCCTTCTGGCCCTGCAGCATGCGGCTGAACTTGGCCAGGTTCGTCTTCAGCCAGTCCTGCTCGCTGTTCTTGAGTGTGGTGTCCTTGAGGTTCCGGATCATCTCGTTGATGTTGTCCTTCAGCGCGGCCACTTCACCCTGGGCTTCGACCTTGATCGACTGGGTCAGGTCGCCCTTGGTCACCGCGGTCGCCACCTCGGCGATGGCCCGGACCTGGGTGGTGAGATTGGCCGCGAGCTGGTTCACGTTGTCGGTGAGCGCCTTCCACGTGCCCGCCGCGCCCGGCACCCGGGCCTGGCCGCCGAGCTTGCCGTCCACCCCGACCTCGCGCGCCACCGTGGTCACCTGGTCCGCGAAGGTGGCCAGGGTGTCGATCATGCTGTTGATGGTATTGGCGAGCTCGGCGATCTCGCCCTTGGCCTCCACGGTGAGCTTCAGGCGGAGGTCCCCGTTGGCGACCGCGGTGACCACCTTGGCGATGCCGCGCACCTGGCTCGTCAGGTTCGCGGCCATGAAGTTGACGTTCTCGGTGAGGCCGCGCCACGTCCCGGACACGTCCTGGACCTGCGCCTGGCCCCCGAGCTTGCCCTCGGTGCCGACCTCGCGGGCCACCCGGGTCACCTCTGCCGCGAACGAGCTGAGCTGGTCCACCATGGTGTTGACCGTGTTCTTCAGCTCCAGGATCTCGCCCTTGACCTCGACGGTGATCTTCTTGGACAGGTCGCCGGCTGCGACCGCCTTGGTCACGTCCGCGATGTTCCGCACCTGGCTCGTGAGGTTGCTCGCCATGAAGTTCACGCTGTCGGTCAGGTCCTTCCAGGTGCCGGCGACTCCCTTGACGTCGGCCTGGCCCCCCAGCCGCCCCTCGGTGCCCACCTCGCGCGCGACCCGGGTCACCTCCGCCGCGAAGGAGCGCAGCTGGTCCACCATCGTGTTGATCGTGTTCTTGAGCTCGAGAATCTCGCCCCGCACGTCGACGGTGATCTTCCGCGACAGGTCGCCGTTGGCGACCGCGGTGGTGACGTCGGCGATGTTCCGCACCTGCCCGGTGAGGTTGCTCGCCATGAAGTTCACGCTGTCGGTGAGGTCCTTCCAGGTGCCCGCCACCCCCTTGACGTCGGCCTGCCCCCCCAGCCGCCCCTCGGTGCCCACCTCGCGCGCGACCCGGGTCACCTCCGCCGCGAAGGAGCTGAGCTGATCCACCATGGTGTTGACGGTGTTCTTCAGCTCCAGGATCTCGCCCTTCACCGCGACCGTGATCTGCTTCGACAGGTTGCCCCGCGCGACGGCGGTCGTTACCTCGGCGATGTTGCGGACCTGGTTGGTCAGGTTGCTCGCCATGAAGTTCACGCTGTCGGTGAGATCCTTCCAGGTGCCGGCCACGTCTCGCACGTCGGCCTGGCCGCCCAGCTTACCGTCGGTGCCCACCTCGCGGGCCACCCGGGTCACCTCGGAGGCGAACGAGCTCAGCTGGTCCACCATCGTGTTGACGGTGTTCTTCAGCTCGAGGATCTCGCCCTTGACCTCGACCGCCACCTTCTTCGAGAGATCGCCCCGGGCCACCGCCTTCGTGACGTCGGCGATGTTGCGGACCTGGTCGGTCAGGTTGCTCGCCATGAAGTTCACGCTGTCGGTGAGGTCCTTCCAGGTCCCCGCGACGCCCTTCACGTCGGCCTGACCGCCGAGCCGTCCTTCGGTGCCGACCTCGCGCGCCACGCGAGTCACCTCCGAGGCGAACGAGCTGAGCTGCCGCACCATCGTATTGATCACGTCCTTGATCTGGAGAATCTCCCCGCGCACGTCGACCGTGATGCTCTGGGTCAGGTCGCCGGAGGCGATCGCGGTCGCCACCTTGGACACGTCGCGGAGCTGGACGGTCAGGTTGCTCGCCATCAGGTTCACGCTATCGGTCAGATCCTTCCAGGTCCCGGCCACGTCCCGGACGTGCGCCTGGCCGCCGAGCTTACCCTCGGTGCCCACCTCGCGGGCCACCCGGGTCACCTCCGCCGCGAAGGAGCTGAGCTGATCCACCATGGTGTTGACGGTGTTCTTCAGCTCCAGGATCTCGCCCTTGACCTCCACCGTGATCTTCTTGGACAGGTCGCCCGCCGCCACCGCCTTCGTCACGTCCGCGATGTTGCGGACCTGGCTCGTCAGGTTGCTCGCCATGAAGTTCACGCTGTCGGTGAGGTCCTTCCACGTCCCGGCCACGTCTCGCACGTCGGCCTGGCCGCCGAGGCGGCCCTCGGTGCCCACCTCGCGCGCGACCCGGGTCACCTCCGCCGCGAACGAGCTGAGCTGGTCCACCATCGTGTTGACGGTGTTCTTCAGCTCCAGGATCTCGCCCTTGACGTCGACGGTGATCTTCTTGGACAGATCGCCCGCCGCCACCGCCTTCGTCACGTCCGCGATGTTGCGGACCTGGCTGGTCAGGTTGCTCGCCATGAAGTTCACGCTGTCGGTGAGGTCCTTCCAGGTGCCGGCCACGTCTCGCACGTCGGCCTGGCCGCCGAGCTTGCCGTCCGTCCCCACCTCGCGGGCCACCCGGGTCACCTCCGCCGCGAAGGAGCGCAGCTGGTCCACCATGGTGTTGACCGTGTTCTTCAGCTCCAGGATCTCGCCCTTCACCTCCACCGTGATCTTCTTGGACAGGTCGCCCGCCGCCACCGCCTTCGTCACGTCCGCGATGTTGCGGACCTGGCTCGTCAGGTTGCTCGCCATGAAGTTCACGCTGTCGGTGAGGTCCTTCCAGGTACCCGAGACGCCTTCCACCCGCGCCTGACCACCGAGCCGACCCTCGGTACCCACCTCGCGCGCCACCCGGGTCACCTCCGAGCCGAAGGAGCGCAGCTGGTCGACCATCGTGTTGATGGTGTTCTTCAGCTCGAAGAACTCCCCCTTCACGTCGACCGTGATCTTCTTGGACAGGTCGCCGTTGGCGACGGCGGTCGTGACCTCGGCGATGTTCCGGACTTGTCCCGTCAAGTTACCCGCCATCGAGTTCACGCTGTCGGTGAGGTCCTTCCAGGTGCCCGCCACCCGGCGCACGTTGGCCTGGCCGCCGAGCTTGCCCTCGGTCCCCACCTCGCGGACCACGCGAGTGACCTCGGAAGCGAACGAGCCGAGCTGGGCCACCATGCTGTTCACGGTCATCGCGGTACGCCGGAACTCACCTTCGAGGCGCATGCCGTCCCGCTCCAGCAGCATCGACTGCGAGAGGTCGCCCTTGGCGACGGCGCCGATGACGCGCGCCATCTCGTGGGTGGGCGAGACCAGATCATCGATCAACGAATTCACCGCCGCCCCGCACTCGAGCCAACCGCCGGACATCCCGACCAGGGCCGCCCGCTGGGTGATCTTGCCCTGCTTGCCGACCGCGCGATTGAGCCGCGCCAGCTCGGAGGCGAGATGCTCCGTCACCGCGACGATGTCGTTGAAGGTGTCCGCGATCCTCCCACCCATACCCGGCCAGTCGACCGGCAGCCGGGCCGAGAAGTCCCCCCTTCGAAGAGCCTGCAGAGCATTGAGGAGCTGGGCGCTGTCGACCTCAGGGACCGCTCCGATGGCCATGCGTCTCCTCCTGAATCTGAAGCGCTGGGGATGGGGTGCGCCGGCCACGCGGCAGCAGGGCCTGTGCCAAAGCGGGGCGGCTGAAATTTCCGGGAGATCCGGGTCGTCTCTTCCGACCGGCGGGCGTGTCCAGGTCGGAATTACCCGGTACTTTCTACCGAACGTCGGTCCACCATCGGTAGAAATGGGCACTCTCGCGCGGGGGTGGGGCGACCGGAGAGTGCCTCCGCGAGCGCGTGCTAGGCTCGGCTGGTGAGCCAGCCCTGGGGTGTCCTGCTGCTGGCGAGCCTGGCCTTGGCGCTCGGCTCGCGCGCACATCCGGCCGCCGGCGACGGCCATGGGCCCAGCCCGATCACGACCGGGGAGGAGGCATTCCTCGAGTACCACTGGCGCATGCCCCTTGCCCCCCAGGGCGATGCCCCCGCCGCGTTCTCGCCGGCCGAGCGCTCGCTCGCCCCGGCGGACTGCGGCACGTGCCACCCCTCCCAGTACGAGGACTGGCAAGGCAGCATCCACGCGCGGAGCATGGGGCCGGGCGTCGTGGGCCAGCTCGTGGAAATGGCGCGCCGGGATCCGGCCGGGGCGCGAGGCTGCCTCCTCTGCCACGCCCCACTAGCCGAGCAATCTCCCCTGGCCCGAGGGGCGACGGGCCTCGAGGCCAATCCCGCGTTCGACACGTCGCTGCAGCGGCACGGGGTCGTGTGCGCGACCTGCCACGTTCGCCAGCATCAGCGCTTCGGGCCACCCCCCCGCGCGGGCAGCCAGGGTCTGCGCGTGCCGCGCGCCAACCTGCCCCACAACGGCGCCACCTACGTCTCCGCGTACCTGCGCGCCGAGTTCTGCGCCGCCTGCCATCAGTTCGGGCCGAGCGGGTTGAGCCTCAACGGCAAGCCGCTCGAGAACACCTACGCGGAATGGCGTGGCAGCCCGGCCGCCCGCCGTGGGCAGCAATGCCAGGACTGCCACATGCCCGACCGACGGCATCGCTGGCGGGGCATCCACGATCCGGAGATGGTCAAGTCGGGCGTGCGCGTGAGCCTGGCGCTGGATCGGTCCCGGTACCGGCCGGGCCAGCCGCTGCGCGCTACCGTGACGGTGGCGAGCGTGCGGGTGGGACACTACTTCCCGACCTACGTCACCCCGCAGGTCGTGGTGCGGGCGGTGCTGGTGGGCCCGGACGGGTCACCCGTCGACGGCACGATCGAGGAGCGGGTCATCGGCCGTCAGGTACCGCTCGATCTGTCGCGCGAGATCGCCGATACGCGGATCCCGCCAGGGGGACGCTTCGTCCTCCGCTACGGCCGCTCGCTCGACCGCCCGGGCCTCACGCTGCGCGTGACGGTCACGGTCTACCCCGATCACTTCTACACCGGCTTCTTCGGGGCCCTCCTCGAGACCGGAGCCGGCGAGGGCGAGGCGCTGATTCGCGAGGCCCTGGAGGCGACCCGCCGATCGCCCTTCGAGATCTTCGCCCGCGACGTGCCCTTGACCTGAGCGTCACCGCGGGCCCGTCGCCCGGCCGGCGCCGGGGGGCCCCCGGGCGCGGGCGAGTGATCAACCGGTGCAATATCGCCCATGTCCGGGTCGAGCTGCAGCGTGTCCGCGATCTTCGTGTAGCTGGAGAACATCTGGGTGACGCCCAGCACTTCCATCACCCCGCGCTCGCCCACTCCCAGCCGCCGCATCTCGGCCAGATGAAAGGCGGTGCCGAAGCGGGAGCGGGAGGTCAGCGAGACCGCGAATGCGAGCGCTTCCTTGAGCCGCCGGCCCAGCCGGTGGTCGCCGAACACATGCCGCGTCGCCCCCCAGACGTCCGACGCATAGCCGGGATCGTGAGCCAGGATCCGGAACGGCATCGGCACCTGGGTGGACTCGTAGAAGGCCGCAATCTCGGCGAAGAGCGCGCGCGTCTCCCCCTCCGCCGCCCCGGGGTCGACCGCGGGGAACCCCGCGCCGATCTCCCCGAGGGTGTCGGCCACCACGTTCAGGGCGTTGGTGATACCCACCACCTGCGCGGCCTCGTACCAGAGCGCGTCGTCCGGCATCCCCTGCAGCTTCCCGGCTGCAGTATGAGCGCGTACTCAGTAGTTGCAGGCGTTGACGCCGCTCACGACCGCGGCGACCATCTCCTTCTCGCCGCGGGTGAACTCGCCCGGGGCCATCGCGCGCTTCATGGCGCGGCCGTGAGGGCCGCCGAAGCCAACGTCCCAGGCCATCACGCGGCTCATGGCTGGCGGCTGGGCGAAGTCGTGCTTGAACCAGACGCTGGATAGCTCGAAGAGCTTCCGGGCGGCCTCGGGATACTCGGAGGCGTCCCGCAATCTCACGGTGGGCATGGCGTACCTCCTCCGGACTAGCGGCCGCCGGCCAGCGGCGGGAACAGCGAGAGCACGTCACCCTCCGACAGCGGCTGATCGGGGGCGGCGTCCCGACCGTTCACGACGGTCAGACGCTCGAGATCGGCCGGAATGCTGAGCGAGTGTACCACCTGGCCGACCGTGGTGCCCGGAGGCAGGTCGAGGAGGATGTGATCTCCGGTCGCTCCGGGAGGGAGAAAGCGCCTGAGGGTCGCCGTGAGGTGGACCTCCACCTTCACGGTCTAGCGGAAGCCGCCCTGCTCCGTGTCGCGGGGACGGCCGTCGCGGGACTTCACCGCGGCCGCCTTCTGGACCGCGAGCTGACCCTTCTTCTTGGGGCTGCGCTCGGCCAGGCGCGCCGCTGTGGCGGCCTTGCGGGTCTCGACCTCGCGCTCGAGGCCGACCTGGAGCGCGGGACCGCTGCCGAGCGGGACCTTCAGGTGATAGGGCGAGTCCGGAGGGGTCTGCTTCATGCGCAGCTCGGAGTTGAGCCGCACCAGCTCGTCGAACGAGATCCCGGAGAGCGTCGCGACGTGCTTGAGGCTGGTCCCCTTCGGCACCGTGATCCGCTCGTAGCTGAGCGGCTCGTCCGGGGTCACCGCGAACCCGTACTGCTCGGGCTCCTGGCTGATGATGGTGACCGCGTGGATGGCGGGCACGTAGTTCTTGGTCTCATCGCGGAGCAGCCGGCTGTTGGTCAGGCTCCAGAAGTCGCGAGTCCCGGTGCCCTTGATGGCCCGGATGACCTTCATCTCGCCCGCGTTGTAGGCGGCCTGGGTCAGATCCCAGGACCCGAAAATCGTGTAGAGGTCCTTCAGGTAGTTGGCCGCCGCCACCGTGGACTTCTCCGGGTCGAGGCGCTCGTCGAGCCATCGATCCACCCGCAGGCCGTACTGACGGGCGGTGGGCGCCATGAACTGCCAGAGGCCCTTGGCCCCGGCGCGCGACACCGCGATCGGATCGAAGCCACTCTCGATCATCGCGGTGAAGACCAGCTCCTCCGGCAGCCCCTTCTGCTTGAAGACCTCCAGGATCATCGGGAGGAATCGGCCCGAGCGAGTCAGCCACCGCTCCACCACCGCCCGGCGGTAGCCGGTCTGGAACTGGTCGAGGAAGCGCTGAACGGTGTCGTTCTGCCGGATCTGATAGCTACCCGCCACCACCTCGGCCTTGGAGGGGCGCGTCGAAGCGGACGACTCGCCCGGGCGGGTCGGCTCCGTCCTGGCCACGGGCGGGGCCGGAGTCGTGAAGAACTCGGCCCAGAGATCTACGTCGAGCGTGAGCGGGGCGTCCGCGGAGACCGAAGGCTGAGGGAGCGAGGCCAATCCGGCCTCTTCGATGGCGGCGACCGCGGCTGGCTCCGCCCCAGGCTCTCCCGTCCAGGCCGAAAGCGTTTCGGGCTCCGTCCCGGCTGTGGCTGGCAGGGCCAGATAACCGGGTGAGAGGAGCACGACACCGATCAGGAGCAGCCGGATTGAAGAATCCATCAGATACTGAGGTCGCATGAACTTTTTATCACGACCGTATATTTAGGGCAACGGGGGTACGAGCCCGCGCGATCCTCGCAGAATATTTCTTGACACCCGAGGGGGCTCCCCGTATCCTAAGTCGCCTTTAAGAAAGGCCTTTTTGTGCAGATCCAGTTCAAAGTCGAAAGGAGGTGACGCCCTATGAAGAAGCTCGTGGCTCTGGTTGCCGGCATCGCGTTCTCGCTCGGTATCGGTCTCGCGATCCCGCAGACGTTCGCCCAGACTCCCGCCCCCAAGGAAGAGAAGAAGGGCGAGACGGACAAGATGGACAAGGACAAGATGGACAAGGACAAGATGGAGAAGAAGGGCGAAAAGAAGGCGGCCGCCAAGAAGAAGAAGTCGGACAAGATGGACAAGGACAAGATGGACAAGGACAAGATGGAGAAGAAGGAAGAAAAGAAGTAGCGCGCCGCGACCCAGGGGCGCCACCGATCGAGGTGGCGCCCTAGCGCCGCTGCTTGCCGGACCCCTGGGACCGCCGCGGCGTGACGGGGGTCCCGCCCTCCTGGCGAGCAGCGGTGAGCCACACGTTCCGGTCGTTCATCGTGACCTCGGCCGTCTCCCCCGCCCTCACCGTGACCCGCGTCCGCCAATAGGTCACCATCGAGTACGTCACGTTGCTCGAGACATTCGGGTAACGGGATGCCTCCGTATCGCGCAGCTTGAAGCGCTTCGAGAGGTGACCGCCCTCCCGCCAGGCCAGCACCAGCCAGTCGCCCACCGGCAGCTCGCCGAGCTGCGCGGCGCCCTGACCGTCGGTCTGCTGGGTTCGGACGAGCTCCCCCGCGCCCGCCTCGAGGAGCGCCCGCTGGTAGTCGACCCGTGCGTCCTCGATCCGGGCCACCGCCTGCAGGTAGCCGTCGAGGGAGTCTCGTAGCCCGGACTTGACCGCATCCAGCTCGGTCTCGAGAGCCGCCGAGTACGGGACCAGGGTGACCGAGACCGAAGGCTGGGGGGCCGGACCCGCGCTCGGTCGGGTGGGCTCGGCGTAGGCTTTCGCCGCCACGGTGCCCAGGGTCCCGTCGCTGCGCGCTTTCAGGAAGGGGGCGACGAGGCCGGCAACGGACTCGTCGGCCGCCAGCCCAGGGCCGGCGAGCAGGAGCAGGCCAGCGACGGCGATCAGGAGCCGGCCCCGCCTGATCACGAGCCGGCCTCCCGCGGCTGGGTTCGCCACCGCGCGTGCATCCAGAGCCACTGCTCCGGGGCACGACGGATCGCGGCCTCGATGACCCGGTTGAACGTCGCGGTGTAGGCGAGGACGTCGCCGTCAGGCGGCGGCACGAGCGGAGGGCTCACGTCCATGCAGTGGCGCCCATCCGGCGTCCGCCGCAGGAACACCGGCACCACCGGAGCGTCCGTCCGGAGGGCGAGGACGGCCAATCCCTTTGACGTCGAGGCCGGGACCCCGAAGAACGGCACGAACACGCCCTCGGCGCGCGTGGCGTTCTGGTCGAGCAGGATGCCGACCATGCGTCCGCGGCGCAGGGCCTGCAGGACCTCCCGCACCGCCTGGCGCTTCACGATGAGCTCGGCACCGCTGCGGCGCCGGAAGCGGGCGGCCAGCTCATCGAGAACCGGATGATCGAGGGGCCGGATCACGATGGACAGGGGCAGGCCGCTGAGCCCATGGGCCGCCGCCAGCAGCTCCCAGTTGCCGTAGTGGGCGGTCAAGATGAGGATGCCCCGGCCCTGGGCGGCGGCGTCTCGCAGATGCTCGACCCCCTCGACGTGAACCCGCGAGAGCATGACCTCTGTCGGACGGACGAAGTAGCGGCAGGCTTCGATCAGGTTCATGCCCAGGTGCTGGAAGGATCGTCGCCCGAGTCGCTCGATCTCTCGAGGGGTCATGTCGTGGCCAAGGCTCAGCCGGATGTTGTCGAGGGCCCGGCGACGACGGCCGGGCAGGAGCCACCAGAGGAGATCGCCGATCCGCCGGCCGACCGCCAGCCCCGCCGCCGGAGGCAGGTGAGCCGGCAACCAGCCGACCAGCAGGAGGCCCCAGAGACCCACGGTCGCCGCCAGCCGGCCGGCGCGTGGGGACGCGCTCATCCGGCGCGGAGGATCAGATTGGTGACACCCCAGACCGCGGCCGCGATCAGGCCGGAGAGCGGAATGGTCAGGATCCAGGCCCAGACGATATTGCTCGCGACTCCCCACCGGACCGCGGAGAGGCGCTGGGTGGCGCCCACCCCCATAATCGAGCCGGTGATGGTGTGGGTGGTGCTGACCGGGATGCCGCCCACCGCGGTACCGATGAGCATGATCGCCCCCGCGGTCTCGGCGCAGAAGCCTCCGATCGGACGCAGCTTGGTCAGCCTCATCCCCATGGTCTTGACGATGCGCCACCCTCCGGCGAAGGTGCCCAGCCCGATGGCGGCGTGCGCGGCCAGGATCACCCACATGGGAACGTAGAACTCGGGCCCGAGGTAGCCGGCGGAGAAGAGGAGGATCGCGATGATTCCCATCGTCTTCTGCGCGTCGTTGGTTCCGTGGCCCAGGCTGTAGGCGGCGGCGGACAGCAGCTGCAGTCGTCGGAAGAGACCATCGACCCGGCTCGGTCGGATCGACCGCACCATCCAGAGGGTGATCACCATCAGCGTGAAGCCCAGGCAGAGGCCGAGCACGGGCGCCAGCACGATGAAGACCAGGATCTTGAAGAGCCCGCTCGGCACGAGCGCTCCGAAGCCGGCCTTCGCCACCGCCGCGCCGGCGTATCCGCCGATGAGCGCATGGGAGGAGCTCGACGGGATCCCGTAGTACCAGGTGACGAGGTTCCAGGTAATCGCGCCGCAGAGCCCGCCCAGGATCACCCACTGGTCCACCAGGCCCGCGTCGACGACTCCCTTGCCCACCGTGCGCGCCACCTGCACCCCGAAGCCGAACGCGGCCACGAAATTGAAGAAGGCGGCCCACGCCACCGCCTGCATCGGGGTGAGGACGCGGGTGGAGACCACGGTGGCGATGGAGTTGGCCGCGTCGTGAAAGCCATTGATGTAGTCGAAGGCGAGCGCGACGAGGATGATGAACACCACCAGCAGCAGGGACCCGCTCATGCGTGGCGGGCGGGCCGGATCAGGCCATCTTGAGGGTGATTCCCTCGATCACGTTGACCACGTCCTCGCAGCGATCGGTGACCGACTCCATGGTCTCGTACAACTCTTTCCACTTGATGACCTCGATGGCGTCGGTGCCGCCTTCGAAGAGGGCCGCGAGCTGATCGCGCAGCAGACGGTCCGCCTCGTTCTCGAGGCGATTCACCTCCACCGCGTGCTTGTGGTAGAAGGGCGACAGGGTCCGGAGGCAGCGCACCGCCCGGTCGGTCTCCTCCGCGGTCTTCACGATGATCTTGGCCATGCCGATGCAGCCGTCGGTCGGAGCCTTGATCTTGTAGAGGAGCAGCCGGTCCGCCACCGCGTCGATCAGGTCCAGCACGTCGTCGAGGCGGCTGGCGAGCGCGTAGATGTCCTCACGGTCGATGGGGGTGATGAACGTGGTGTTCAGCCGACGGACGATCTCGTGGGTCAGGGTGTCGCCCGCATGCTCCAGGTCCTTGATCTGCTGGGCCTTTGCCTTGGCGTCCGCGTAGTCGAGGGTCAGCTCCTCGAGCGTGCGCGAGGCGGACACGATGTGCGTGGCCTGCTGCTCGAACAGATCGAAGAACTTCTCTTCCCGCGGAAGCAGCCGGAACACGGCAGTATCCTCTCCCGGCGTCCGGCCGATGTCAACGCCGGGCGCCCGGTTGACAGCATGCAACCCCCTGGCTAGGATGACGCGGTGGCAAGCCCCGAGGCTCGCGCCCGCCGTCAGGTGCGCTGCCCGCGCTGCGGCGCGGGTTGCGAATGGACCGGCAACCCGCACCGGCCGTTCTGCTCGCTCGAGTGCCGTCTGATCGACCTGGGCGCGTGGCTCGACGAGCGCTATTGCGTTCCGGGGCCTGAGCTGCCCACCGACTCGGAGTCCCTGGGACCCGGGACTCCGAGCGGCGGATGATCGACCCGTTCGGCGACCCGCTCGGATTCCTCTCCCGGCTGATCCTACAAATCCCCGCCCTGCTGGTGGCGGTGACCGTGCACGAGTTCGCCCACGCGGTGGTGGCGGACCGCCTGGGCGACCCGACCGCCCGACGGCTCGGGCGCCTCACCCTGAACCCGCTCCCGCACATCGATCCGCTCGGCGCGATCGCGTTCGTGCTCGCGGGCTTCGGCTGGGCGAAGCCGGTCCCGGTGAACGGACAGAACCTGCGACATCCGATCCGGGACATGGCGTGGGTCGCGGCGGCGGGTCCTCTGTCGAACTTCACGGCCGCCTTCGTGGCGCTGGTGGCGGTGCGGGTGCTCAGCCGACTCGACGCCCTCGCGCCCGCCTTCGTGACCGAGCCGCTGGCCGGCGTGCTCTTCTGGACTTACATCTTCAACCTGGCGCTCGGTATCTTCAATCTGATCCCGCTGCCGCCGCTCGACGGCGGCCACTTCTTGCCGTATCTCGTCCCGCGGGCGTCCCGGGGCTTCATCCACCAGCTCGAGCAGGTGGGCCCGTTCCTGCTGATCCTGCTCTTGCTGAGCGGGGCGACGCGCTACGTGGTGCAGCCGGTGTTCAACGTGGTGAGTGCCTTCTACCTGTCGATCGTCCGGCTCGTGGTCTAGCCTCGGAGCTTCCGGGCGAGTGCTCGGGATCGGCTCCTTCGTGGCGGAGGAGCCAGCGCTTGCGCCAGAGCCCGCCTCCGTAGCCGGTGAGCGAGGCGTCACCACCGATCAACCGGTGGCAAGGGACGACGATCGATATCGGATTCTGGCCATTGGCGGCCCCCACCGCGCGCGCCGCCGCGCCGTGCCCGATGGCCCGTGCGAGGGCTCCGTAGCTCCGGGTGCGGCCCGGCCGGATCCGGCGCAGGGCCTGCCAGACTCGCCGCTGGAACGGCGTGCCGCCGGCGTCGACCGGGATGCGATCGAGCGCGGCGAGATCTCCGGCCAGATAGGCGCGGATCCTCGCGCCGAAACCGAACGGGTTCCGCGCCCGGACCCTCCGCGTTCGCCCGTATCGCCCGGCCAGGGTCCGGATCACGCGGGCTCGTCCGAACTCGAGCGCGCACAGGCGACCGTCGCGGACCGCGATCACGATACGCCCGATCGGGCTCTGGATCTCGTCGACGAGGACGGAGGGTGCGGGCGGTGTGCGCATGTGATCTTGAACCCCGGGTTAAGACAAACGTGAAAGCGCCCGGACCTTTCGGCCCGGGCGCTTGAATTACCCCGGCAGCGACCTACTCTCCCACGCCGTTACCAGCGCAGTACCATCGGCCCTGGAGGGCTTAACTTCCGTGTTCGGGATGGGAACGGGTGTGGC
>WNFD01000385.1_pt1 | contig 43262 bp, 25 predicted proteins | sample 5400491 | NCBI WGS metagenome assembly WNFD01 (sample SAMN13153343, study PRJNA577476) | soil metagenome | isolation source: 120 cm saprolite under Douglas fir tree site 2 hole 2 replicate 2 | place: USA:California | collected 2015-04-18
ATTCGGATCGACGACCAGCGTATGCGTGTGCGAGCCCCGGCAAGTTTGCACGGCAGCCACCTGCTTCGGATTCTTGACGTCGGTGATGTCGAAAATTCTCACGCCGCGGAAACGATCTTTTTGCGCAGCCGGTAAGCTCGGCTTGTTCTCTTGTCCGGCGGGCGGCGGGGGATTCGGTGGAAATCCTCCGGTGCCGCAATCCAGGCGGCCGTTCGGCATCTCGACCGACATAAACATCAGGTTCTTATAAACCGATACGTCGCCCTGCCCGCCAGGACAAATCATCGAGGTCAATAGACTCGTCTTCGCCGGATTGGAGATGTCATAGATATTCACGCCGTAGAAATTTCCCAGAAACAGGTGACTGCCCTGGAACGCGATGTCCGAGTTCGCAAAGGCCAGCCCGGCCAACACCACCTTCATCGCGTTTGGCATCTTCGAAGGGTCGGCTACGCCGAGTACCGTACTCAGTGTCTTGTTCACTTTCGGATCATTAGGATCGTTGGAGCCAAGTTCGAACGCGTCAGGCTTTTTGAGCAGCACGAGATGCTTGATGCCCATCGCTGCTTCGCCGGCGTCGTACATTCCCGGCGACAATTTCGCGCGCGGATCATTGATGTCCGAGCCCACCATGCCGGCCGGTAACGGCGGCGCCGGTTGAGGAGCAAACGGATTCGCGTTTTGCGGAGCGGCCGGTGTCGCCGACGGAGCAGGCGACGGCGAAGATGTTTGCGCCTGAGTCCTCATTGAAAACCAACAGCACAAAACGAGCGAAGCTAATAGCATGCGGAAAGCGATCCTGTGTACCCGATTCATCGTTTCTCCTCCAAGGGTTATTCCTTCAACATGTTCTGCATAATTCTAATCTCGGCGCGTTGACCGCTGTCGATATCGGTGGTGAAATTGAACAGTTCAGCATCCTGGCCTGCGCCCGCGGTGTCGAACAAATCCTTTACCATAATCAACGCGCCACCATGGTGCTGAATCATTCCCGTCAAAAACAGTTGGTCGAACTCCGCGCCCTTTGCTTTTTTGAGAGCCTCCATCTGCTTTGGCGTAAGCATTCCGGGCATAAGCATCGGTTGCTTAGACATATCCATGCCTGGCATTTCCGGCATCGCCAGCGAAACCGGCTCTCCCCTGGCGGTCAGCCACCGTTTCATAAACTCTATTTCGTTGGATTGCGAGCTGCTGATTCGCGCGCCCAGCAGGCGCAGCTCCTTGTTCTGAGTGCTTGATTCGATGAGTGCCGTCATCTCAACGGCCTGCGCGTGATGCATGATCATGCCCTGCATGAACTCCACATCCTTCGCCGAACTTGGCGGAAGTGTGGCACTCGTCGATGGCGGCAGTGTCCGGGTCGGCTGGCCCGGCGCACCAGGCTGCACCACGACCGGCGTCCCTCGATCAGCCTGCTGTTGCTCAGCCTGCTGTGCGGAGACCGTCAGCGATAACAAACACGCGAGAGCACTGGCGGCCACCAGCCCGCGTCGCCACGCTCCGCCTCGCATTACTGACTGGAGCTTACGCTGTCCCTTAAAATAAAAAGACTTCATCGGCGCGAATGGTTAAGCATTGAGCGTTTCACCTTATCACAAACCGCCGCTAAGGGCACCTGGATCAGGATGCGATTCGATCGAAAATCTCATGCGACAAAACCGTCCCCCAATCCTGGCCTCATCGGTGTAAGATGGTGCCGCCTTGACAATGCTTTTAGCGCTGGCCGCGAAAGGAACCGCAATGATGAATCTCAAACGCTTTTTGCTTAGGGGCTCACTGCTACTGTCGGTCATTTGTTGCTTGCCGGTGTTCGTAATCGGTCAAGATTCCGCAACGGTACTCGTGGGCGCGGAGCTCACGCGGGTCGTGCCGCCCGGATTTTATTTTCAGGGCCTAAGCGCGCCGACACAGATGCGCAACTCTGCAGCGGCTCGTTTTGGAACGAAACGTTTCGTCGTCGCCGGTCTGGTTGATACGTCCGGATATGCCGCCGATGTGCGCGCAAAATATGAAGGCTTCCTGATAACGGATTCGCCGATTACGATCAATGGCTCCGACCTTGTTACCGGAGCCTATGGCTTTGGGTTCACTAATGACGGCAAGATGCAAATTCTGGATCTGGCGGGGAATCAGATTCTTTCAGTCACAACAACCAGGGACCGCGAATTGAAAAGGCCGCGTCCATTGATGATGACAAAGGCCGGAGATGGAATCCGATTCTACAGCGGCAAAGACTACGTGACTGTTACCGCAAAATAAGGACGAGCGGTTAACCAGCCAGGTTCATAATTTGGAGTGCGCCGGCAGAGCGCAGCGGCGACGGCGCTTTGGTTTGGTAGTCCGAGACCCGAACGATCCACGAAATCACACGAAACGCACGAACAAGACCAGCTCGCCCCGAGTGTTTCGTGCATCCTTTCACCTGACAGGGACACCTCAAAACATGACAGCACTTCTACCGGAGTCTATTAGATTGTTTCGGCTGGTTCATGTCATCCTAACGCGAATATGAAATCGCCGCTCGCCTTCATTCTGCTGGCCCTGTTCCTGTCCCTTGCCATTGCCGGCCCGACATTGATCGAATCATCGGCTGCGATGTCCTCGCCGCAGGCCGCCGCCGCGTCTAAGCAGTCAGCATTTGAAAGAGGTGAAGCCGCTTATCGCGCCAACAACATTGGCGTCGCGCTTTTGGAACAGTACAAAGCAAAAGATGCGGTGGAATCATTCGCTGGCGCGTTGGAAATCAAACCGGACCTCTTAGTCGCCCGGATGAATCTCAGCATTGCGCTTTATTACTTGCCGGATGCGGACGGCGCTAAACGTGAAGCAGAAAAAGCGCTGAACCGGGATGCAAACGCGCCGCAGCCACACTACATCCTCGGACTAATTGCCCGCTCACAGAATCGATTCGAAGAAGCAATCGCCGAGTTTCAAAAAGTTCTCAAGACGGATCCCGATGACGTCGGGTCAAATATTAACGTCGGACAGATATTCGCCCAACAGAAGAATTACGTCCAGGCGATTGCCGCTTTTCGCCGTAGCGTCGAGTCTGAGCCTTACAACGAAACTGCGCTTTACAACCTCGGGATTCTGCTGACGCGTACAGGTCATAAAGAGGAAGGCCAACGCGTCTTGCAGAAGTTTAAGGAGTTTAAGCAAAGCGGCGCCGGAACGACGATCGGAACGAATTATCTCGAAGGCGGACATTACGCGGAGGCCGTAGTTTCAACCGGAATCGAGCCGGAACTGGTCGATCATAATACTCCGGACGTTCTGTTCACTGACGCCACTGAAGAGTTTCTGCCGAGAGATACAAGAGCGACGGGCACTCGACGCAAAGGCGCTTCTCGTTTCCAGTCTGCGATGCTGGAAACTAACGCTCGATCAGAGGCGATCGTACTCTTTGACTATGACGGGGACGGTGATTTGGACATCTTCGATGCCTCGGGTTCGCAGCGATTGCTCCGTAACGATGGCGGAAAGTTTACCGATGTGACGGCAGGATCGGGATTGTCGATCACCGAAAGTCAGTATGGCTTTGCCGCCGTCGCCGGCGATTACGACAACGATGGCAAGCCTGACCTGTTTGTTGTGCGATTCGCTGATAATCGATTCATTCTTTACCACAACGATGGCAACGGACACTTTTCAGACGTGACCGACAAGTCCGGGATTCGAGTGCCTTCGCCGAAGGGAGCGCCGTATCGTTCGGCGGCTTTCGTAGATGTGGACCATGATGGTGATCTGGATATTTTCATAGCCGGTCCAACAAATATCCTCTTTCGAAACAACGGCAATGGCACCTTTACCGATATTACGGAAGCCGCAAAAGTAACGGCGCGGAATTCATTTTCATCTTCGTCCGCAATCATACCCACCGACTACGACAATCGCCGCGACGTCGATCTCTTCTTACTTCCGAACGCGGACCCGCCAAGACTCTTCAGCAATCTTCGCGATGGAACATTTCGGGACGTGGCGAAAGGAGCCGGACTCGACAGCCAGGGCGCGTTCTGGTGCGCGGCGGCAGGCGATATCAATAAAGATGGATTTACGGATTTCTTTTTGGGCGTTGACAGACGCGGATTTTTCGCGCTGAGCGACGGACATGAGCACTTCAAACTGACGCCGGCGCCCGCAGAGACCAGGGAAACAATGGCTGCACAGTTCCTGGATTACGATAATGATGGCCTGCTCGATTTTGTCGCCGTTACTACTAAGGGCCTGCGTTTATGGCGCAGTGTCGGTAACGACTTCGTCGATGTCAGCGAGCAAGCCTTGCCTGCTGCTTTTCGAAACCTGGATGCAACCTTCGGTTACCGCGGAATGTTTTCAGGCCAAATTGCTCTAGCGTCGGGGGATCTGGACGGTGACGGCGACACGGACCTGGTTTTGCGCGGGCCCGGTGGCCAGTTAAAGATCCTGCGCAACGACGGCGGCAATCGTAATCACTCGGTTGCCGTGAACCTGCACGGCCGAATCAGCAACAAGAGCGCGGTCGAAGCGAAAGTCGAAATGCGTGCAGGCAGCTTGTATCAGAAGCTCGAAACCTACTCGGCTTGCCCAGCGCCCGCGCCTGCTGATTTGATTTTTGGTTTGGGCAAGCGGGAAAAGCCGGATGCCGTGCGCGTGCTCTGGCCGGCCGGAATTGTCCAGGCCGAAACTGAATTCCCGACGGGAAAGGGACCACTTGGTTTCATCTCGCTGAACCTCACCGAACTCGATCGCAAGCCGTCGTCGTGTCCCTATCTTTACACATGGAACGGCGAACGTTTTGAGTTCGTCACTGATTTCATGGGCGGCGGCGAGATGGGCTACCTCGAAGAACCCGGCCGATACAATAAGCCCGACCCGGAAGAATATGTGCGCATCCGCGGGGATCAGCTAAAAGAGAAAGATGGACGCTACGAATTGCGCGTGACCAACGAACTTGAGGAAGCGATGTTCGTCGATCGGCTTCAACTAATCGCGGTGGCCCATCCTGATGGCACGGAGGTGTATCCGAACGAAGGCATGAGCGACCCGCCGAAGCCGTTTAAGCTTTTCGTGACACGCAACCCGCGGCCGCCGTTGAGTGCGATTGATGACCACGGGCACGATGTGCTTGATCTAATCTCGAGACTGGATCGCCGCTGGCCTGATGATTTCAAACTCGATCGGATCCGAGGCTATGCGGATGAGCATTCGCTGACGATGAAACTTGCCGCTGCTGGGAGCGCGGACGTCCCGTCCGCATCCACGAGACGCAGCCTCTCGGAAATCAAAAACACTCCGCCGGAAAGGCGGAGCCTTTCCGCACATCAGGGCGGCAAAGCCGCTAATAAGAGTGACCGCACTTACTCAATGGCGAGAGACGGCAAGACAGATCGAATCGTCTTGTTGCTAACCGGGTGGACCGACTATGCCTGGTCCAGCGATAACGTTGCCGCGGCGCAAGCCGGCAAGGCGATGAAGCCGCCGGCTCTACAGGTGAAGGATAAAAAAGGAAACTGGCACACAGTGATCGAAGACATCGGAATTCCGGTCGGACGGCCGCAAACTGTGACGGTCGATCTCACGGGAAAGTTTCTCGGCCCTAGTCGCGAAGTGCGCATCGTGACAAACATGCGTATTTATTTGGACCAGATTCTGGTCGACACGTCGGATGGAAAATCGCCGGTGCAAACCGCCCGGCTCGATCCGGCTCGCGCCGATTTGCATTGGCGAGGTTTTTCGGCAGAGGTGACACCCGACGGCCGCGAACCATTTGGCTATGATTACCGCCAGGTATCATTCACTTCGCCCTGGAAAGTAATGACCGGACGATACACACGCGAAGGTGATGTGCGTGAATTGCTATTGAAAAGCGACGACCTGTTTGTAGTCAGCCGTCCGGGAGACGAGATCAGTCTCTCGTTCGACGCTACGGCGCTGCCGCCGTTGCCTGCCGGTTGGACGCGCACGTTCCTGCTCTATGCCGACGGCTACAGCAAAGAGATGGACATCAATTCCGCGAGTCCCGATCAACTCGCGCCTTTGCCGTTTCATGGGATGAGCCGTTATCCCTATCCGTCAACCGAACATTATCCACTGACCGACGAGCGGCGCAGATATATTGAGAAATACAACACTCGGATAGTGACTTCGCCGGTGCCGTCGATTGGGGCGTTTCTGGTTCGGTGATTTATCCGCAGATTAGACAGATTACGCCGATTTAGGCAGAAGGAAGAGAGGATTTAAGTGCTGCCCGGTGGCGCTATTTTGGGATCCCCTTGCCAAGTAAACGATCCACGAACCCACACGAAACGAAAGGTTTTTCGTGCGCATTTCGTGTGATTTCGTGGATCGTTCTTGCTCAAGGGAAGACAACACGAAACCAATTTAGGGCACTACCTGCAGTCCTGATAGTTGGTCGGTCCAACACTCTTTGATTTTCCCATCTGCGTAATCTGCGGAGATCCGAAAGTCGTTTATGGAACACATTAGATATTCGGTGGCGTGTTGCCAAACAGACATGCCGAATCCGATCGAACGAAAGGCGATGCGCGCGAATACCGACCGCATGCTCTCGATGATCGACTCGGCAGTCGCCGGAGCGGCGCCGTTCCTGCCAGTACGGCTGGTAGTCTTTCCGGAGTTCGCTCATTCAGCGCCGGTTTTCGAAACCGCGAAAGAGCTGCTCGACAAACTTGCCATTCAAATTCCAAACGAGCACACCGAACGTTTGGAACTAAAAGCCCGCGAGCATGACATCTATATTCAAAGCGGCACAATGCTCGAGATCGATCCCGCGTGGCCCGGGCACATTTTCAACACGACCTGTCTGATCGGTCGCGAAGGCATTTTGTATAAATATCGAAAGGTAAACACCTGGATTCCTTACGAAGTACATACCAGCCCGCACGATCTGGAAGGATATGAGGAGCCGCTGTTTCCAGTAGCTGATACGCCAATTGGCCGCATCGGTTGTGCTGTCTGTTACGACTGGTTGTTTCCGGAAGCGATGCGCCAACTCGCCGCGAATGGCGCGGAAGTTCTGGTTCGCGCTTCAGCATATATGGATCCCTGGGGCGCGACCGAACCGATGGCCTGGTGGACGGTAATCAACCGCGCTCGCGCAATTGAGAACATCGCCTACGTTGCCGCGGCGAACCAGGGCGCAAGCTTGAAACACTACCCTCCTTATTCATGGCCGGGCGGCAGTCAGGTAGTGGATTACGACGGCCGAGTGTTGGCGGAAGCATCGCCCGGCCCGGGCGAACGAATCGTCGTTGCACCCATAGATATTTCAGCGCTGCGGCACGAACGCGCCTCGCGTCGCGGACATCACATGCTGTCGCATCTGCGCACGGAAGCGTACCCGGTTTATGGGCGACACCAGTATCCGTCGCAGATTGGGGACGAGAGCGGGCAGCTTTCTTATGAACGAAATAATCGATTGATTGATGAGGCAAAGAAGCGTCTGAAGGAATCCGATTTCGTCGAATGAAGTATTTTGAGAGATCGAAGAAGCAGGGGCGATTCACGAAAACACACGAAAGCAAGCCGCATATTGGCGCGATTTTAGTGTTATTTCGTGGATCGTTCTGGTCGAAGCGAAAAGAAGCACGAAACAATTCAGGGCATCGATTGGCATGCCTTTAGTTTGACACGCCTGCATCGGATGCGTATTTTCGGCATGTCTCCGCGTCAGGCAAGCAGCCAGGACCGTGGCGAGAATAGTCTCTCCGTTCGCGTCAAGACACCGGGTGATTCAAACTAATAGTATGAAGTTCCATCATCTCCGCAAAGCCGCCGGCCCAATTATGATTTTCTGCCTCTTGAGTTGCTTTGCTCTCTTTGGTCAGACGCCGCCAAAGCCTGAACCACAAGGCACGGGCGGGGTGGTGACCGGAACCCCGGTCAACTACACCTCAAGACGAACCGTGGGGATTACGGATTCAAAAGCTCCCGTGATCTTTGAAGACGTCACGGACAAGACAGCCCTCTCAAATTTCAAACATCGTTCTGGCACGGCGGCCAAGGACTACATCTTCGAAGTGCCTTCGGGTGGCGTGGCAATCTTTGATTATGACGGAGACGGTTTACCGGACATTTATCTGCTGAACGGATCGACCTTGCCGGCTTTGCTGGGGAAAGAGAAGCCGCCGCGCGCCGCGCTGTATCACAATCTGGGAAATTGGAAGTTCGAAGACGTGACCGATAAAGCCGGCGTAGCCAACGAGCGTTGGGGAATGGGTGTGGCGGTCGGCGATTACGATAACGATGGCCGGCCTGATCTCTATGTCACGAATTTCGGTGTCTCGCGTCTCTATCACAACAATGGCGACGGCACGTTTACCGACGTGGCGGAAAAGCTCGGGGTCGCGCGCAAAGGCTGGAGCACAGGCGCCACGTGGGGCGACTATGACGGAGACGGCAGATTGGATCTCTTCGTGCCCGGCTATCTGGAAATAGATCTCAACAATTTGCCTCGCAGTCCCGCCGAGGCCAGCAAGCCAGCGGGTGTGGGCCAAAACTTCTGCCAATTTCGCGGCGCCCCGGTGATGTGCGGACCGCGGGGTTTGACCGGCGAGAGCGACACGCTCTATCACCAAAAGGCCGACGGAACTTTCGAAGATGTCAGCGTCAAGGCCGGAGTCAATGATCCGCAAAAATATTACGGGTTCTCTTCCGCCTTCGTGCAGGCGAACGAGGACAACCGTCTGGATCTGATTGTGGTGAACGACTCGACACCGAAGCAGTTGTATATCAATAAAGGCGATGGGACGTTCGAGGAAGTTGGTTATCCTTCGGGTGTTGCTCTCAACGAAAACGGGCGCGAGCAAGCGGGGATGGGAATTGCCATCGGTGATTATGACAACTCTGGCCGGCTCAGTTTTCAGATCACGAATTTCTCTGATGATTCAAATGTGCTCTATCACAACGACGGCGATGCGAATTTCACGGACGTGACATATCTCGCCGGGCTTGGCGAAGTCACGCTCCCGTTCCTTGGCTGGGGCACCAGCTTTATAGATTATGACAACGATGGTTGGTTGGATCTGATCGTCGCGAACGGACATGTTTACCCCGTCGTCGACAATAACCAGTGGGGCACGAGCTATGCTCAGCAACCCTTGCTTTTTCGTAATCTGAAGAACGGAAAGTTCGAGCGCGTCGGGGCCGCGCCCGGCAGCGGCCTGGCTTACGCCTGGTGCGGGCGTGGTCTGGCGGTTGCCGATCTGGATGCGGACGGCCGGTTGGATGTAGTGATCAACAACGCCGACTCGAGGCCGAGCGTTTTGAAGAATGTCACCACTCCGAGTGGACACTGGCTGGCGCTTCATTTAATTGGAGACGTTTCGAAAAAGTCTCCTCGCGATGCCATAGGTGCTATTGTCTACGTGACTACTGGAAAAATCCGCCAGCGGCGGGATGTGATTAGCGGTGGAAGTTATGCATCGCAAAATGATATGACACTGCACTTTGGTTTGGGCGCGGCGACCAGTGTCGACAAGGTGGAGATTAAGTGGCCCGACGGCACGATCGAATCAGTAAACGTTCAGGGCGTAGATCGTAAACTGACCGTGATTGAGGGCAAAGGCATCGCGAAGTAGGGTTTAGTTATGGAGTCAGTACCGAGAGCGGTAGCGACCATGTCCAAGCCGATAGCAAGAATCGTGACTGTCAGGATTGTTACCCGGTCGCTACCGCTCTCGGTACTGATGACCTCATGACCCAGGTAGTGAGTGTCTCGAAGAAAACTGGAGTAGTTTACTTTACAAACTTCAGCTTGCCTCCTGATCTCAACCTAAAGGTTGAGTTCTGAATCCACCCCAGGGTATTGACTGGCATAGGCACTCTTTGGTATTTGAATTGTTCTGGTTTGTTCGTGATCTGTACAAACTGATTCTCCGGAACGTCCGCGGACGGCCGAAAGGAATCACAAATGTTGTCCGCCGAAAGAAATAACTCACAATCTGTCGCGCCTCAACGTAAGCAATTGATAGTCAGGCTCGCTTGTCTGATTCTCATCGGCCTGGCTGTAACTGTGTTCATGAGAGGCCGGCAGGTTGCGGCGAATCCCGACAACGACGGCAACCAAAATATCTATGCGAGCGAGATAGCGAAAACGTATGACTTCAAATTCGGGCCGAATCCTTTCTCGCCCGGCAATGCTACGACTACAACCGGCACGTTCATTCCGGGAGAAATGTTCGTTCCGGCAAAGCGATGTGGAACCTGTCACACAGATGCTCACGCGCAGTGGCGGCAATCGGCGCACGGCAACGCGTTTCGCGAGCCGTTCTATCAGAAGAATGTCAAAGATTTGCAATCCCAGAAGGGAATTGAATTCACTCGTCACTGCGAATCGTGTCATAACCCGGCGGCGCTTTTCACTGGCGCGCTGACGAAGAATTCGCATGTCAAACGGCCATTCGACGACGACGGAGTGTCGTGTATTGCGTGTCATTCGATTCAGTCGGCCAACGGGCGCGGCATCGGCGGTTACGTGATGGGAGAACCCGCTTTGTTGGTAAAAGAGGACGGCACGCGGATGCTCGCCGGCGTTTCGGATCAGCAGATTCTCGATGATATTCCCTCGCACCGCCGCGCCATGATGCGCCCGCTTTTGAAGCAGCCTGAGTTCTGCGGCGCTTGTCACAAGTCGCAGGTCCCACGCGAGCTGAACGACTACAAATTCCTGCGCGCGTTCATGGTCGCCGATGAGTTGCAGCAATCGTCCTTTTCAAAAGAGTCTCCGCATCCTTTCTACGTGCGCGACAAGGAGACCTGTAACTCCTGTCACATGAAGCGCGAGCCGGCGCCGCTCTTTGACGTCTCTGCCAAGAAAGGCACGCTGGTCTCGCATCGCTGGGCCACGGCCAATACGGCAATTCCGACCTTCTATAAGTGGCCTGATCAGCTCAATGCGGTCACGAAGTTCCTGGAAAACGACGCGCTGGGCATCGATATTTTTGCGATCCGCCGCAAATCACCGGGTGCCAGTCAGGAGGAATTCGTCGCGCCCGTGAACCGAAACAGCTTCAAAATTGCCGGCGGCGATCGCGTCTCTGCCGAGGTAGTGATCACCAACAAGAACATTGGCCATTCTTTTCCGCCGGAGTTGCGTGACTTTTACGAGGCGTATGTTGAATTCATCGTCAGCGACGATGCGGGTAAGGCGCTTTACCGGTCCGGTTTCCTCAAGCCCGACGGTTATCTGGATGAGGCCGCACACAATTACAAAACCTACCTGGTCAAAGCTGACGGCACTTATAACGACAAACATCATATCTGGCGCACGCGCGTCTTTGCCCAGAACAACCAGATCAATTCCGGGCGCTCTGACGTTGCGCGCTACCAGTTTCAAGTCCCCAATAACGCCACCGGCGCCCTGCGCCTAACTGCGCGCGTGCGCTATCGCCGGTTCACGCGGGTGTTCAGTGATTATGTGCTGGGCAAGTCCGTCGATTATCCGATTGTGACTATGGCGTCCACTGAATACGTATTGCGAATTGGCGATAACCAGGCAGTTCCGCCGAATCCCAACGACAAAACCGCCGTGCCTGATTGGCGGCGGTGGAATAACTATGGGATCGCGCTGTTTGACCAGAGACAGTACCCGCTGGCCATTGATGCCTTTACGCGGGCGGCGGAGCTCGACGAAAAATATCGCCCAATGGCACAGGTTAATCGCGCGATGGCGCACATCGAGCTTGAACAATATGACGAGGCGGCAAACATACTCGATGCGGTGGTGAAGGCCAACCCGACAAATATGCGCGCGCTCTTTCAGCAGGCACGAATTTTTATGAAGCGAGGTCTGCTGGACCAGGCCGAAAGCAATATCAGGCAGGTGCTGACGGCTTTTCCCCGCGACCGCATATCGCTCCAGCAGCTTGGTGAACTCTGTAAGATCAAGCGGGATTACCAGGGTGCGCTTGAATGCTTTGGCAGGATTCTGGCGATCGATCCGGAGGATCTCGGGGCGCATTACAATCTGATGCTGGTCTATCGCAAGCTGGGACGAATTGAAGACGCGAAGCGCGAGGCGAAAATCTTCGCGGACCTGAAGGACGATCCCGGTGCGTTGTCTCTAGCCAATCAGTTTCTGCGCAGGCACCCAGAGATGAGCAATGAAAGCGTCTACTGGCACGTTCACGAATTGAGCCGGATGCCCGGAGAATAGTAAAGGAGCAATGAGCGCCCGGAATGAATCAAAGCGTGACGCGGCTGGTCTTCATCAGTCTGGTTCTAATTGCACTTGCACTTTTTCTTGTTGACTTAACGGTTACCAGAGCTACGCCGCCGCAAGGACGGCCCGCAGCAAGATCGCGTGGCACCCAGGCTGGCGATCTTTTCAGGAAGAATTGTGCGCGTTGTCATGGCGCGGATGGCGCCGGTGACACGCCGCTTGGACACACGTATAACACACCTGATTTCACCGATCCTGAGTGGTGGCGAAAACATTCCAACATCACGAGCGCTGGCAGCCTGGTTCCAATCGTGAGCCACGGCAAAGGGGGGATGCCGGCATTTGGCAGGAAATTGACACGCGCTCAGATTCGCCGCCTGGTCGATTATGTGCGGAGGTTCAAGAATCAAAAACCTTCAAACTAAGGCTCGACGCTGATCTCAGAAGGCCGCAAAAACAATGATTGATTCAGGCCCGGATTCACGAGCTGGGCGAACGGCTACCGAAGTAGTATTTGCTGCTGATCTTGGCGGGACAAACCTGCGTGCTGCGACTGTCGATGGAAACGGAAAGATCCATTTTCGCCTCAAGCAGAATACGCCGCAAGCGGAAAAGCCGGATGACATTCTGCGCGCGCTGGTGAGCGCTGTCGCCCAATGCCAAGAGCAAAGTAAAGCCGCCGGAGACTGCATTCGCGCAGTGTCGGTTGTCGTACCCGGCACCGTGAACGTCTTACGCGGCGTCGTGATGAAAGCGCCAAACGTCGCAAGTCTGGATGGGTTTTGCCTGACGGCTGTTTTGAAAAGGGAACTGAATCTGCCCGCGATCATCGAAAACGACGCGAATGCCGCCGCGGCGGGCGAGATGTGGCAGGGTGCAGCGCGTGGGCGGCGAACAATCGTATGTGTGACGCTGGGAACAGGCGTTGGCGGCGGCATAATTCTGGACGGCAAACTGTGGCGTGGGGTTAACGACTCAGCCGCAGAGATCGGGCACATGTGTGTCGATCCATTCGGCGGAGTGGCATGTCTGTGCGGTAGCCGCGGATGTCTGGAGGTCTACGCCTCGGCGACGGCAATTGTTCGCATGGCCCGCGAAGCAAGACCGCGCTACCCGGACTCTCTGCTTCGCCCCAGCGAAAATTTGACTGCGGAAGAAATTTACGGGGCGGGGATGAAGGGTGATGAACTTGCACTGGAAGTCTTTCGGCGGATGGGGGTCTATCTCGGTGTTGGTCTGGCAAATCTAATCAATATTCTGAATCCCGAAATGATTGTGATTGGCGGCGGAGTCGCGAGTGCGTGGGAACTGTTTGAAAAGCACATGCACCGTGAGATCGCCGAACGGGCTTTTCCCGTGCCCGCTAGGGAAGTAAAGGTTGTGCCCGGTGAATGTGGTGACGATGCGGGTTTGCTCGGCGCCGCGCATCTGGCCTTCAATCCGAATCTCCAATCCATCTAAAAGAGCCGCCCCGGATAAACAGCACCTTCGGATCGAGGAAACATTTCGCTATGACCTGGATCAAAACCATTCCCCTTGTCTGGATCGATTGCCCGCGCAATCTAGTTTCGGTTTCAGAGTTCAATCCTCAGGATGTGTTTTTTCGAGTACGCCCAAGCTCGAACTCTAAACAGATTCTCTAACCGGCTGCAATCACTGATAGACAGTAAGGTCCGGCAATGAGAATATGTGAGGCCAATCGATTTACCCTGGTTTGTAAGCAGTTAATCTGAGGTCGACGACGATGCGTGTTGGCGTACTGACAGGCGGTGGGGATGCGCCCGGATTGAATCCGGCGGTCAAGGGCTTGGTTTATCGTGGGTCGGAACTTGGCCTGGAGGTCTTCGGCTTATTCGATGGCTGGAGAAGCTTGTTGAATCCTCTGCCGGATGTTTTGCCCTTAAACCGCGAAACCGTCCGGCGGTGGGACCGTGATGGCGGAACGAATCTCGGTTCTTCGCGGACCAATCCGTTCCGGCAGTTAATGGACGAGGGCGCCTTTCAAGATCGCTCCGGGGAAGTGATTGCAAACATTGAAAAGCTCGGACTTGAGGCAGTCGTGGTCTGCGGAGGAGAGGACACCCTCGGTGTGGCCGCGAGACTCGCTCAATCCGGCGTGCGTACAGTTGGAATTCCGAAGACAATCGACAAGGACATCGCCGGCACCGACTATACCCTGGGGTTTGACACCGCCCTCCGCAACATATCTGAAGTGATCGAGCGATCCCGCACGCCTGCCGGCTCGCATGGCTGGGTGCAGATTGTGGAAGTGATGGGACGTCACGCGGGGCACCTGGCGTTGTGGTCAGGCGTTGCCGGCCAGGCGCACATTATCCTCATCCCGGAACATCCCTTTCGATACGAACGGATTTTTCATCTGCTGAAAGAACGACTTGGCAAGCCGGGACTTAGCAGAGGGCCGTCACAACGCCCACGCTACGCGGTGATCGTCGTCGCCGAGGGAGCCCGCGCCGAGGACGGTGAGATGATTACTATTGATGACCGTCATGACACCTTTGGGCACGTGCGGTTGGGGGGCATCGGAGATGTGTTGGCGCAAAGAATTGCCAGCGAAACTCCATACGAATCCCGCGCGGCAATATTGGGTCATCCGCAACGCGGCGGCCCACCGAGCGCAATCGATCGCATCATGGGGTTGATGTTCGGAGCCCGTGCCGCCGAAGCCGTGGCTGAAAATAAGTTCGGAAAGATGGTCTCAGCTCGGGGAATTGCACCAGCGTGTGAACTCTCTCTGGTGGACATCTCGATAGCGCTGGGCAAAATTAGTCTCGTAGACGTCGATCGCAATTACGACATCAACCGCTACCATCTCAAGAATATTGGTATGTGAGATCACGCTAATGCAGTTTGTGGTGCGGAGGGAGATAAGGTAGGGAGGCGGCGGCAGCGCGTGTGGTCCCAGCAACAAGAACGTAAACGTTGCCGCGCAAGAGGCAAGCCCGGGTGGGCCACAAAGACAAAGAGTTCGTCTGACTAAGGTTTCTGTTTGTCCGCCTGCTTCTTTATCGCATCGCTCAGTTCCACGATACTCTGAAGATCCTTGCGAGCCTTTCCTAATTGCTGAGGGTCAACTGTGCCCGGTTTTTCGATAATTGGGTTTCTTACAAAGCTCTCGATCTGTTTGCAGAGCATGATCAGTTCATCTTTCATCGCCACGACCTTGAGCTCAGTTTCCGCTCCTCGATTTTCGGTGGTGGACTCAGGCTTCTGTAGCTTTAAAGAAGATTGCAATCGAGCCGACCGCTTTCTAATCTCACCGGTCGCATCGGAAATGAACTGGTAACTTAGGGATTGGTTCGCGGCGATGGCGCGAACTATCTCATTGTGCCGGGTTAGGATTCGCTGAAAATCCTCGCTCACCTGGTCCATCATGGCTTGAGAGCGTTTGGGATCATTCGAGTGCCCCTTGTCTCCGCCAAGGTTGTTCAGTTGCAACTCACGCCGGTTCATCTCTTCCATCTGAGCCTTCGCCGGGTCGCCACCACTCTGACCTGCGACTGGGGTGTATAAGGCGATCGAGCAGACAATTGCAACTATGAACATGCCCCAGGGCCGAACGTTCGCTTTGACTCCATGCAGTTCCATCGGCGCCTCCAGAATGTCGTTGACTTGGCCATAGTATAGGCCTGTGCCAAACTCGGCACAAATCGTTTTCTTTTGGCCGAGGCCTGATTTTGAACTGGCCGAGCGAGACCTGAGCAGACTCGAACAGTCCATGTTCGTACCACGGTTGAAACACACTTCAAGCAAAGTTCATGAATGAATTGTCCCGCTGGTCCATTAACCGCGATTAAGGTGTCGATAAAAAAGTTTTATTTCTCATGATGCCGAAAAGAGTTGACTGCGGGAGGCAGTTATACTACTTAATAGCACTTGTTAACAAAAGTCTTGTCTAAATCCACCCAATAAGATCGACCTACCATCCGGGGGAGTCTGTGCGAAGAATAGATCTAAAGAAAGCTAATGCTGCGCGCTCGAACACCATCCGGGACATAAACCGCCAGATCGTGCTGAATTACGTTCGCGAGTTGGGACCCATCTCTCGCGCTGACATCGCGCGCGAAACTGCATTGCAACGCTCGACTATTTCGCTCATCGTCGACGAGCTTCGCGTGGATGGCCTGGTAGAGGAAGTGAGCGGCGAATCCACCGGCGGGCGTCCTCCCAGTCTGCTCTCGTTGCGAACTGCCGACGCGGTTGCAATCGGCGTGGATCTGGGAACAGTTAAAACGGTGATGGCCAGCAGCGACCTTGCCGGTAGAGTACTGGAGCAGGAAGAGTTCCCCACTGAAAATGATGTGAAGAAAACACTTGCGGCGATTGTTCATCGCGCGCAACGATTGATTGGAAAAAACAGCGGCACGATTGAAGGAATAGGCATCAGCTTGCCCGGAGTAGTGGATCCGGAAACAGGAAACCTGTATGTACCGCATTTTGGCTGGCGCAACGAACCCATAGCCGAAACGCTGACCCGGGCCACTTCGCTTCCCGTCAGCATTGACAACGATGCCAATGCTGCGGCGCTTGCGGAGTTGTGGTTTGGCCGACCGGAGATCCGCGAAGTTCGCGATTTTATTCTGGTTCTGGTGGAAGAAGGAGTCGGTACGGGTATCGTCATTAATGGGCAAGTCTATCGCGGAGAAGGAGGAACCGCAGGTGAGTTCGGTCACATGACGATTGGATCGGGAGCCCCCGTGGAATGTGCCGTCGGTAGTAGGGAATGCTGGGAAGCATTTGCCTCCGAACGAGCAGCCCTCGCGCGTTATCAAAAGCTATCACGTTCCAATGGCAGCAACGAGGTCAATTTCGCAAGTCTTATGGATCTGGCGCTGAGGGGGGAACGAAATGCGAGGACTGCCTTAAAAGAGACGGCGCGTTGCCTTGGAATAGGCATTGCGAATTTGATTCAGGGCCTGGCTCCCGAAGCGGTAATTGTTGCTGGTCCCATTGCTCGCGTGTGGCCGGTGATTGTCGAGGATCTCAAAGCATCTGTGGACTCCAGCATCTGTCGGGGGTTTCCGTCAACGCCAATCATGGACTCAACGCTGGGACCCCAGCCTACCTTAATGGGCGCCCTAAGTCTGGTGTTGGCCAGTAAGTTTGCCTCTGCCTCAGTTGCTTAGACAATCTCAATCTGCAATCTTCGTTTGCCTAAACAACAAAGAGTCCTGGGACAACCCCCTTCGTTTCACTCGCATGAATTGGGGCTATTCTGACTTTGTTTCATCACCGCCCAAAAAGTTCTTGACAACGTTTCTCATTAGGAGTAAATACTTTTGCGCGGTAGTGCAACAAAGTCCTGTAAGAGCAAATTTGACCGGTTCCCAAGTGAGTTTCGCCCTGGCAGCGCTTTAGTGATAAAGCGAGCAGGTTGTTCTTTAGAAGCTTGGTCCACAAAGTTTGCTTTTTTCTGAATTAAGCAGCGATCAATTAGGGGAGTAGTGAGAGGTTACCCTGGAGTGCTTCCGGGGCTTCGTAGAGAATCAGTTGAGTTCAGCGCTTTGACTTTCCAAAAAGTTCGCTCGCACGTGATTACCTGCGAGCGCTAAATCCGCAGGAGGCTCGTATGCTGAAGAAGCTTGGCTTGCAAGTGGTGGTGGTCCTGGCCGGCGCGTTGTTTTTTAGTGCCAATGCGCAGACGACTACGGTAGGAACAATCAGCGGCACCGTTCGAGATCAAAAGGGAGCCGTGGTTCCCCGGGCCGAAGTTTCTATTCAGGATGAGAGAACTGGAATAGTGCGTTCCGTTCATTCCGACGACAACGGATTCTATCTAGTGGAAAGTTTGCCGGCCGGGCGCTATACGGTTAGCACGGCGCCTAGCGGCTTCAAGAAGACGGTCGCCCAGTCAGTCGATCTGCATGTGACGGAAAACAAAGTCGTCAACCTGGATTTACAAGTGGGCCAGATGAGTGAAACGGTAACCGTCTCGTCCGATGCCGCGCCGGTCGAAACGCGCAGCGGAGAAGTGAGCAGTCTTATCACTGAGAAGCAAGTAACTGAGTTGCCGCTGAACGGCCGCAACTACGCGCAACTGGCGCTGATGGTCCCAGGTGTTTCGGCGTCGACCACAGACAGTTTTAGCACAGCCGGCACCGGACTTGACTCTCACGTGGATATGTCGGTCAACGGCAACCAATCAAATGCCAACATGTGGACGGTCGACGGCGTCAACAATATGGACGTGGGTTCAAATGCGACTCTGCTAATCTTTCCGTCGATTGACTCAATTCAGGAGTTCCGCGTCGATCGTAACAGCTTCAGCGCGGAGTACGGTCAGGCGCAGGGCGCCGTGATCAATCTCATCACTAAGGGTGGCAGTAACCAGTTTCATGGCGCTGGCTTTGAGTTTCTTCGCAGGGACAAATTGAATGCTAACTATTTACAGCTCAACCGAGGGGGCCAGCCAAGGCCACAGTTGAAATATGACAACTATGGTTTCAACTTGAGTGGCCCAATCAAGAAGAACCGGGCCTTCTTTTTCTGGAGTGAAGAGTGGCGTAGCGATCAGCGCGGTTTCGCTCTTCAAGGCAAGGTTCCGACCGCCGCCGAGAGGGTGGGAGATTTCAGCGGAGCTCTAACGGATTCGTTGCCACACGATCCTTTCACCGGGCTGGCTTTCCCCGGCAACAAGATCCCGACGAACAAACTTAGCCCAGCCGGTCTGGCAATCTTGCAGGTGTTTCCGCTTCCCAATACGAGCGGTTCAACCAACTGGGTCTCGTCGTTCGTGGAGCCGATCAAGACCCGGCAGGACAGTATTCGGGGCGACGTGAACATCAGCAAAAAAATGAATCTGCTGGTCAAATATACGAATGAGACATGGACGCACGCGAGTGCGTCCGGTAACTTCTGGGGCGATTCTCCGTTCCCAACCCTGGCCTCGGATTGGGATCAGCCCAGCCACAGTTTCGCCGTTAAGCTGGCGACGACCCTGAGTTCTACATCGGTCAACGAGTTCCAGTTCTCGCGCGCTGGAAACGACATTATAATTACGACGAATGCAGCGGGCGTGGCCCTCAATAACGACATTGCCTCTAAGTTTCCCACCGTTTTCCCGAAGGCCGCAGGCCAGGGGCTGCCCACCTTCTGGGGCGCGGATGGGTATCCTGCTCTTTGGCACCAGGCACCGTGGCAAAATCACGAAGACCTCTTCATTTGGAAAGACGACTTTTCCAAGGTCTCGGGTTCACACGATTTCAAAATCGGCGGTTTGGTTAGTCATAACATCAAGAATGAACTGGCCCAGGGGGCCAACGGCATTGCTCAGTTTTGCGGCACCAACACCCGCACGGGCAATGCTATCGCCGAGTTGTTGTACAAAGACTTGCCGCTCGGATGCTATACCGAGATCGACCATGACGAAGCTTCACTGGGTCGCTGGCATGACTTTGAATTTTACGGGAACGATACTTACAAAATTCGTCCGCGAGTTACGCTCACTTTGGGAATGCGCTGGTCCAGATATTCGGCGGCCTATTCAAACAACGATCACATCAGTAACTATATTCCCCGATTGTACGACGGGACGAATCCTCTCAGCGGTTTAGTAAAACCTAGTCAGGCTGGATTCGGCCGCTCACTGTGGCACTCATATAACAAGGGCTTCCAGCCACGCGTAGGTCTGGCCTGGGACGTCAAAGGTGATGGCAAGACCGCGGTGCGGGTGGGATTCGGCCGCTTCATGAGCCGTTCGAACGTGATCGAAGATGTCCTGCGGTTGGCCGGCAATCCTCCGTGGACCGCGGTGGTAAACTCTAATTGGGGTGGCGGTACGGCAGATCTTTCCAGCGACCCAACCTTCCGTAGTCTTGATACCATAAATCCCGGCCTCAAAAATGCACTGGCCGGCGTCAGCAACAGCACCGGCTTCAACGCCGTGGACGAGAACTTCAGACCGCCTGAGAGTTGGCAGTGGAATATAACGGTCTCTCGTGAAATCCTGAAAAACACGGTAGCCGAGGTTTCATACATCGGAAACCATGGTTCGCGCATTTGGCGGCGTGGGGTGAACGTCAACGACGTCTCGCCGGAGAAAAGGGCTGCTGTAGTCCAGGCGTTCATCAATAATGATCAGACCAGCCAAGCCATCGCGAATAGTAATCGCCGGTTCCCAAATCTTGGGCCCATTACGATGAGTGAGTCGAACGGGACGTCAGACTACAAGGCGTTACAGGTTTGGGTTAACCGCCGCTTTACCAAGGGGCTGTCCTGGCAAGTTGCTTACACCTGGTCGCACGCCACCTCCAACGTTCCTTTGACGTCGTTTACGAGTGCCACGACCGATCCCTTCAACTTTGCTATCGACCAGGGTGATTCCGATCTCGACCGCCGGCATATGCTCGTTTCCAACGCGATCTATGCGTTGCCCACTTTCAAAAAATGGGGCTCGTTAGCGAGTAACCTCCTGGGAAATTGGCAACTCAATGGGATTGTCACGCTGCTGAGTGGTGCCCCTCTCGACGTTACGACCGGCATCAGTGGAAACTATTTTGGCCTGGCTGCTAGCGCCCCTGGCGGCTTCCGCCCCGACCTGGTTCCGGGCGTACCCATCTATCTTCACGGCCCTGACAAGAGGATATTCCTGAATCCGGCCGCGTTCACGTTACCCGCTCCCGGGACGTTCGGTAATCTTCGGCGCGGATTCGTGCGCCAACCGGGCCTTGCCAACGTTGACTTTTCGGTGGCCAAGAATTGGAAGGTGAAGGAGAAGTACGGCATTCAGTTCCGCGCGGAGATGTTTAATCTTTTCAACCACGCGGAATTCAATGGGTTCGATCCTGGCCTGGGGCTCAGCCTCGGTCGCGACGCCAACCATAAATTCACCGGGACATTTACCCGTAACAATGGAAACTTTGGCGTACTGGGTGGCACGCGAAGACCGCGCGAAATCCAGTTCGGGATCAAGTTCAACTTCTGATATAGTACGCACGGCTGAAATAAAGACGGAGGGCTAATTAAGTTCTACCTCAGCCCTCCGTCTTATTTTTTTGTAGGGGTCAGAGAAGTTTCACTTGCTTTACTTACCTTCGACCTTGGTTCCTCTTCTTCTGCTGGTCTTCGTTTTCCAATCACCCCCGATTTCGCTTCGTCAACATTCTGATGCCGCGGAAGCGCAGAGGCGCGCGGGAAACTTTGCCGTAGCAGAGAAGGAATACACGGCTGTTCTGGCCGAAGGATACGGCAAGCTCGGCAAAGTCTATTCAGCCGAGAAAAATTATCAGCAGGCCATTACCGCTCTTCAGTCCGCGACTGGGTACCGGCCCGATTCGCAAGAGGTCCTGATAGACCTGGCGATTGCTTACTTCGACGCCGAGCAATATGAAAAGGCCATCGAGCCATTGGGCAAGGCGTTAAGCGCTAACCCTCAGAGCGCAGGCGCGCACCATATGCTCGGCAAGAGCTATTTCATGCTCGGGGATTTCGTCAAGTCCACGGCCGAGCTGCAAGCCGCGCTAAGAATCACGCCCAGTGATTATGACATCGCCTATACCCTGGGCCTTGCTCATCTCAAGCAGCATGAGTTCGCTGCCGCGCAGCGAATTTTCCAAAGCATGGTCAGGCAGCTCGGAGATCGGCCGCAGCTTCGCATCATCTTTGGCCGCGCTTATCGAGAAACAGGTTTTTTGGCTGAAGCCATCGAAGAATTCAAAAACGCTGTTGCCCTTGACCTTCATTTCCCTCGCGCCCATTACTATCTGGGCCTGACTTATCTATTGAAGGACGGCGCCTCCAGGCTGCCCGACGCCGAACAGGAATTCAAGATTGAGCTGGCTTCAAATCCGGATGAATTCTTCGCCAACTATTATCTCGGCATCGTTTATTTGATGGATAGGAGTTGGGACCCGGCGATTAGTTTGCTGCGAAAGGCTATTCTCATTCAGCCGGCCAACCCTGATCCTTACTTTCATTTGGGTCAGGCGTACCAGGCTAAAGAAAGATATGCGGACGCGATTGAGGTCCTGAGGAGATCGATCGCTCTTAGTCCGTCGCTCGCCCACAATGATTACCAGGTGGCCACGGCGCATTACCGTTTGGGACAATCGCTTTTGAAAGCGGGCCAGATCGAGGAGGCCCAAAAGGAATTGAATGTTTCAGCCGAGCTGAAGTCTAAATCGCTCCAGCGCGATAAGGAGAAGAACGAGCTTTTCGTCAATGCCGCGAACCTTCACGATCAGGACAGCAAATTCCCCGAAATGGTTTCCGTGGAAGGTTTGATTGCGGAATCGAAGTCAACCGACGCAAAGACCGCGCGGGAGTTAAGAGAAGGCGAGGCCTATTATCTAAAGGTGATCGCCAGTGCCCACAATGAGATCGGTCTGCTGCGAGCCGAACGCGGAGATTTCAGGACGGCGACGGAGCAGTTCGCTCTGGCGGCCCAATCGGATTCCCAACTTGAAGGTTTGAATTTCAACTGGGGTCTGGCTGCCTTCAAGGCCGAGTTATACAAAGATGCGATTAGCCCACTGGAAAAGGAATTGAGCGCCCGGCCCGCGAATGTTCAGGCGAAGCAGTTGTTGGGACTGAGCTATTTCATGTTGGAGAACTACGCTAAAACTTCTCAGTTGCTGTCAGATGTAATAGTGGCACGGCCTTTTAACGTCGGGGTCTACTACACGTTGGCGCTCTCACTCATCAAAGAGGGAAAGAAAGAGCAAGCCGATCAGGTGATCCATCAGATGGTCGTATTAGGTGGTGATACTCCGCAACTTCATATCTTGTTGGGCCAGGCTCATGACGAACAAGGCGAGACTGAAAAAGCGCTGGAAGAATTACAACTGGCTTTATCCCTCGACAGTAAAACTCCGATGGTTCATTACTACGCCGGCTTAATTTATATCAAGACCGGAAAGTTCGACGAGGCGGCAAAAGAATTTGAAAATGAATTGGCCTTGAATCCTGACGACGTGCCGGCCAAATACCATCTTGGTTTCGTGCTGCTCGCACAGCAAAATACCGCCGCCGGGATCAAGTTGATGCGCGAAGTTATTAAGCTCAAGCCTGACTTTGCAGACGCGTATTACGAGCTGGGCAAAGCGCTCTTGCAACAGGGCGAGGTTCGAGATGGGGTCGGTACTCTGGAGATGGCGGCGGCGCTGGCGCCCGACAAATCATATGTTCATTACCAACTAGGCAGAGCTTACCTTGCCGCCGGACGTAAGGCGGAAGGTGAGAATCATCTGGAAATCTCACGCCAACTAAAAGAGAAAGAGCGCCAACAGACAAAACCATGATCTCTCAGAGGGGTTGTTAACTTTTGCCCGTAAGAATCGCTTCGGCTCTCATCGCAATGCTAATGGTACTTGTCTTGTCATCACCCGTCTGGATGACCAGAGGCCAGGGAATTGACGTGCACTTTACAGATATCACAGAGAAGGCAGGCATCACGTTTAAGCACATCTCATCACCCGAGAAGAAGTACATCGTCGAATCTATGAGTGGCGGGGTTGCACTCTTCGATTATGACAACGACGGCTACCTCGATATCTTTTTTGTTAACTCTCTGACGGTGGACCTGGTGAAGGCAGGCGGCAAGACCCGCAGCGCTCTTTATCACAACAACGGCGACGGGACTTTTACTGATGTTACAGACAAAGCCGGTCTCGCCAACGTCGGCTGGGGGATGGGGGTCGCAGTTGGTGACTACAATAACGACGGCTTTGACGATATCTATGTGACCTGCCTGGGTCCAAACCATCTGTTCAAAAACAACGGCAACGGCACCTTCACCGACGTTACTCAAAAAGCCGGCGTCGGCGATCCGCGTTGGTCGACCGGCGCCGCTTTCGTCGACTATGACAACGATGGCAAGCTGGATCTCTTCGTGGCCAATTATGTGGATTTCGATGTGAATAATCTGCCGGAGTTCGGCAAAGGGCGCACCTGCCAATTCAAAGGAATACCGGTGCAGTGCGGGCCAAGAGGACTGAAAGGCGCGGGCGATACGCTCTATCACAACAACGGCGATGGTACGTTCACTGACGTATCAAAGAAGGCCGGAGTCGCTGACACGGATGGTTACTATGGGCTGGGTGTGATCTGCAGCGATTTTGACGACGATGGCCTGGTAGATATCTTTGTGGCTAATGACTCGACGCCAAACTTTCTCTATCACAACAACGGCGACGGCACGTTTAAAGATATTGGATTTTCCTCAGGTACGGCGGTCAATGAAAACGGCAGCGAGCAGGGAAGCATGGGCGTAACGCTCGGCGACTATGATCACCACGGCAGACTCGACCTGTTCATTACAAACTTCGACGATGACTACAACACTCTATACCACAACGACGGCAAGGGTTCTTTTACGGATGTTTCATACGCGGCTAAAGTGGCGGCTGTAAGTCTGCCCTACGTTGGCTGGGGCACCTGGTTTTTTGATTATGACAACGACGGCTGGGTTGATCTGCTGGTTGTCAACGGTCACGTTTATCCGCAGCTACCCACCTACCGGCAACGCAATTTTGTGCATCACAACAATCGCGACGGCACCTTTGCCGAAGTCGGAGAACAACTGGGGGCGCCGTTCGCTGAGAAGCGCACGGGCCGGGGAGCTGCCTTTGGCGACATCGATAACGATGGCGATGTTGACGTGGTGATTAATAATCTGGACGGCCCGCCGCAGGTGCTGCGAAATGACGGCGGCAATGCAAACAATTCCATTTTGATTAAGACGATCGGTGTGAAGAGCAATCGCGACGGCATCGGCGCGCGAGTTAAGATTGTTTCCGGCGATCTGACACAGATTGACGAAGTCCACAGTGGCGGCAGTTATCTTTCGCAGAGCGATCTGAGGCTGCATTTCGGACTCCAGAAGAGGACGAAACTGGATTTAATAGAGGTTCGCTGGCCCAGCGGCATTATCGACAAGATCGCTGATGCCGGAGTGAACAGAATCATTACCATCAAAGAGGGTCAGGGCATCGTTGAGCAAAAGGACTTCAAGAGCGGAGCACAATCGTTACGGAACCGAGCCCGATAGCGACTGGATTGCACACCTGACCATGGTTACTTTCACAAAGTCACAGACGGCGTCGAAGTGTAAGAGGATTTCAGCATCCGATTGTCACCAAGGCTTGTCAAAACTCGGACTTGAGCGTGATGGAAGTGCTTTTTAAACGCAAAGGACGCAGACGATTTCGCAGAGGTGCCGGAAATCCCACCGTCAGGGAGGCCACCTTACGCGGCAAGCGCTCTCTGACTGTCGGGTTTCTGACACTGGTGTTCACCGCTTCTTTTGCTGCCGCTCAGACAAATGACATCCAGACGCGCCTTGAGAATGCGGCCACGCTAATTCGCGAAAATCGAATTGCTGAGGCAGAGCAGCGGCTGAACAGCATTTTGAAAATGGCGCCAAACGAAGCCGGAGCACTCAATCTGTTGGGTACAGTTCGCGCTCAACAGGGAAGGCTGAACGATGCGGAAAACCTCTTGACCCGCGCGGCAAAAATTGATCCCGCTGCTGTGGCCGTACACATGAACCTCGCCTTTCTTTACCTGCTCAAGAAGGCTCCTGAGAAAACAATTTCGGAATTGAAAGAGGTCGTCAGTCTCGAGCCTAACAACATTGAGGCCAACTATAAACTTGCACGCTTGCTGCTTTCCCGCGGACAAACAGACGAGACGATCAGCGTCATTGAAAAAGTGAAGTCAACACCGCCGGCATCGGCGGTATTTCTAACCTTGCTTGGCGATGCATATTTCAGAAAAGGAAATGCCGACAAGGCCGAGGAGAATTATCTGCTGGCGCTCGCCGCGCAGAAGAACAACGCGGAAGCGGTGCTGGGTTTGGCAAAGGTCTCTCAAAACCGGGGAGATACCAAAGCAACCCTGGCGTATCTGTCACAAGCGCGGGAACTGGCGGGTAACTCTCCCGAGCTTCTTTATAAAGTCGGCGTGGCTGCTCTGGGGATCGGAGTTTGGGACGACGCCCGGCTGGATTTAGAGCAGGCCGTGAAACTTAAGCCGGACGAGCCCGTTTTTTTGATCGCGCTGGGCGCGGCGTGGCTAAAAAAGCCGGATCTGTTTGCAGCCGAGCCGATTTTTCGGCGAGCTGTTGAAATTCAGCCGGACAACCCTCAAGCGCAAATGTATCTCGGTTATGTCTTATACAAACAAAAAAAGTTCGACGAAGCTAAAAGTTACCTTGAAAAGAGTATCAAAGCCGATTCCAGCGCCCCCGAACCCTTCTACTATCTGGGACTGATTGTCCAGGAAGAAAACGAGGATCAGCGAGCCGTGGCGCTGTTGGAAAAAGCGATTGAGGTGTCACCCTCTTTTGGGCACGCACACGTAGCTCTCGGCGCCAGTTATCTAAAGCTGAAAGACTATCCGCGCGCCCAAAGGGAACTCGAGCTGGGAGCTAAACTGAATCCTGACGATTCGAAGGCGCACTATCAGTTGGCTGTTTTATATGCCCGGCTCAAGGATCCGCAGCGAGCGCAGGCGGAAATGCAGATCTTGGAAAAGCTGAAAGCGGTGGAGCAGTCACAAAAAAGGGAAGGAGACACCTTTGTGATTTCGCCGGCAATACCGAACCCGCGTTAAGCGTTTTGGATTTACCGCGAAGCGGTTACAAAACACAGCCCAGGGTTGCCGCGCTTCACGGCTACCCTGGGTAACAGGGTCGAAACGTTGCAATCCCATCGGGGTTGTGTCAGTTCTTCAGGTTCAGGTAGTGATCGCGATTCGGTTTCACGTTCCGGTTTGACCTGAGCTGAGTTGCATAACCGCTTCGCGGTTGGAAGAATCACTTAGCAGAGCTTCCTAAAGCTTTTCTGAGACCTACTTCGTCCTTCGTTGCGGGAATGCGTACATACTATTACCGTCATTTCAAACTCGTGCCGGCGCTGCTGTCGCTAATTCTGAATTTGCCTCTGATCACTTCCGCACAGGCGGCGAAGCCAATCGTTACCTTCGCAGAAGTACCGGCAAGCAAAAGTGGCATCACCTGGGTTCATAACAACGCGCACTCGTCCGAGCGCTATTTGCCCGAAACGGTAGGGGCCGGGTGTGCCTTTTTGGATTATGACAACGATGGCTGGATGGATATCTACCTGGTGAATAGCGGCCCTTCAGATTTCTACACTCCCGGTACGCCGCTAAAGAATGCGCTTTACCATAACAATCATGACGGCACGTTCACGGATGTCACCGACAAAGCTGGAGTGGCAGGTGGTACGTTCGGCATGGGTGTCGCCGTCGGCGATTATGACGGCGATGGCTGGGTTGATATCTATATCACGAGTTATGGCCGCAATATTCTTTATCACAACAACGGTAACGGCACGTTCACGGATGTGACTGATCAAGCCGGCGTCGCCGCGCCCGGCTGGTCCACTTGCGCCGTCTGGTTTGACTATGACAATGACGGAAAGCTGGACTTGTTCGTCTCCAGCTTTGTAGTCTACGAGAAGTCTCTGAACATTCTTTGCACTGATGAAACTTTAACCCGGCGTTACTATTGCGTCCCGCGCCTTTTCAAGCCGCGGGCCAGCCACCTCTTCCACAACGACGGCAATGGCAAGTTCACTGATGTGAGCAAGGAATCGGGCATTGCCGATTCGCCCGGCAAATCGTTCGGTGCAGTCGCCACCGATGTCAACAACGACGGGCTCATGGACCTGTTTGTGGCCAACGATACAATGCCGAACTTTCTATTCATCAATAAGGGCGGCGGAAAATTTGACGAGGTCGGATTGGCGGCTGGGGTGGCCTTCAGTGAGAACGGCAAGCCGCGCTCGGGAATGGGAGTGGACGCAGTGGACTATGATGGCGATGGCTGGCAGGATCTTTTTGTCGCCAACATCGATCGAGAGTTCTTCAGTCTTTATCACAACCAGAAGGATCTGACTTTTACGGATGAACCCGGAGAAATAGGAACAGCAACGCAGATGTTGAGCGGTTGGGGACTGAGGTTCTTCGATTACGACAACGATGGTGATCCTGATTTGTTGCTGGTAAATGGCCATCCCGACGATTTTATCGAGATGCGCACTACGCGCGTAAAATACAAAGAGCCTTTGCTGATGTTTGAGAACACGGGCCACGCTTTCAAAAATGTCAGCGCCCAATCAGGCCCCGTTTTCAGCAAAGAGTTTTCCGGGCGGGGCATGGCCACAGGCGACTTCGACAACGACGGCGATCTCGATGTGCTGATCTCAAACAATGGCGGGCCTCCGCTCTTGCTTCGCAACGAAGGCGGCAACAGAAACAACTGGCTCGGTCTGCAACTTGTCGCGACCAGGAGCAATCCCGCCGCCGTAGGGGCGGTAATCACCTGGCAGGCCGGAGGCGTGAAACGAAGCCGGCTGAAGACTGGGGGCGGCAGTTACCTTTCTTCGCACGATCCGCGAGAAATACTGGGTCTGGGCGCGGCGACAAAGATCGAGTCCGTCCAGATTCGTTGGCCCAGTGGAAGAATAGACAAGTTAGCGAACTTGCCAATCAATCGTTACATGAAAGTCGTTGAGGGAGAGGGTGTTGTTAGGACAACCGCCACCAAATGAAAACAACAGACGGCGAACGAGAGAATTTAGCGACTACCGCAAATGACGTTTGGACTTCAACGGGCTTTCTTTAATCGCCAGGTACTGATTGGCGCCAACGTTCTTTAGAGTGCTGATTTGCCCGCTGGGCCACCTGACCTCTACCTCGTCTATCAGAGCACTAGCTCCCAATCCGAAGAGCAGGCGCGGGTCGGATGCTGAGCAATAACTCGTCCCGCCCAACCTTTGCTTAGTTCTCCGTCGTCCACCAGCCGTGACGATCACTTTCGCCCCGATGCCGTCGCGATTGCTGGTTGTTCCTATCAGGGAAATACCCAGCCAGTGGTTCCTATTGCCGCCGTCGTTTCGCAACAGCACCGGTTCTCCTACGTTCATCAGTAAGAGATCTGAATCACCATCATTATCAAAATCACCAATGGCGAGACCGCGCCCCGAATAGAATTTCTTTAGTGGAGCGCCGTGTTCGGAGGCGACTTCGCGAAATCCTTTGCCGGTATTCTCAAACAAAAAGGGCGGCTCGGTATAAGTAATATGGGGGAAAATCTTGTTAATAGGCTCGAAAGGATGGCCATTAAGAACGAACAGATCGACCAGACCGTCGTTGTTGTAATCAAAGAAGCGAGAGCCGAAACCGCTCATCGGAAGGCTAATCGCGCCCAGACCGACGCTGTTGGTGATCTCAGTAAACAATCCATCCTTGTCATTGTGAAACAGCGCGTTTGTTTGGTCGGAAAAGTTCGCCACGAAAATGTCTAAATAGCCATTGCCGTCAAGATCCTCCGCGTCCACACCCATGCCACCACGCGCATTGCCGTCCGGATCAAAAGCCACACCGGCTGCGAGTGCGACTTCGGAAAATGTACCGTTGCCATCGTTGTGGTAAAGGAAGTTTGGCGCGGCATCATTGGCTTGAAAAATATCCATCCGTCCGTCGTTATCGTAGTCCAGCGCAACGACGCCTAAACCTTTTCCCTTCGGGTTGGCGATTTTCGCCTTTTCGCTTACATCGGTGAACGTTCCGTCTCCATTGTTATGAAAGAGCCTGGCTGAGGAACCTTTGAAATTTGCGATAGAGCAGTAAGGCTTGCCGTCATAGAGAGTGCAGGGAAGGTTCTTTTCATCGTATGTGAGATAGTTGCAGACATACAGATCCAGATAACCGTCGTTGTCATAATCGAAGAAGGCCGCGCTTGTTCCCCAGAGGTTATTGTTGACCCCTGCGCGCTCAGTCACATCGGTGAATGTCCCATTGCCGTTGTTGCGATACAATTTGCTTGCGCCGTAGCCTGTTATGTAGATGTCGGGCCAACCATCATTGTTATAGTCTCCTACAGCCAAACCCATACCTCGCATACTGTTTGAGATACCTGCGCTCTCAGTGACGTCGGTGAAAGTGCCGTCGCCGTTATTGCGGTACAGAACGTCTCTTAACATGCTGGATCCGTCTGGCTGCGGATTTTGCGAGTAGCAGACGAGGTAGATGTCCAGCAGACCATCTCCGTTATAGTCAATGAAGCCACCGCCACCCCCCATCGTCTCGATTAGATATTTTGGTCCCGGGACAAGCGTTTTGATATTCCATTTGATACCAGCCGCCGCAGTGATATCTACGAATTGGATAGGAGCTGAAGGTTTCGGAACCTGCGCCTCAATTCCAGGCGAGCCAAATAACGCAAAATAAACGGCCGCCGGAAACAGAGGGAGTATTACCTTCATTAAAGCGAGAATAGAATCCCAACGGCTCTTGCAGCCGGATTGCCCAGGGTTCGATTGGCGGCAGTTGCTCAACAGAAATCATTCACCTTGTTTCTCGCTCGTTTACATAAGTACACGAACGAACCGAGGCGGCGCTTGCGGGCAAAGCGCCCCTAGTTATTCCCGGGCACGGCGCGGGTTGTGACTCGCTTCTTCCATTCCGCCGGCGTGATCGATTGAAGCTGGCGTAACTCAGCGGCTGCGATCACCAGTTTGCGCACGCTTGTGATAACGACGAACTCAAGGGCCGCTCGTGGTTTTGCTGCTTCGTCGAGCTTGGCCAACTGTCCGTCACGCCACTCGGTTGTGGGCGTGTCACCCGCGGACAAGTAAGAAATCGCTTCCAATCCTGCATCCGCGATCACCGATAGATTATTTGCCAATGGCCTTGCCTCTTGCAGTGCGGGTGATCGGTCGATCATCGGTCCAAGTGCACGGCCGGCGGTTTGCCACTCAACCAGCGTACGTTCGAGGTTCGGTCGATAGAGCGCAAAACGTGGAGCATCGGAAAGGAGGGCATCGACGTTCGAAGCGAATTGGCGAGCCGTTTCGCTGTCGGGTCGCGCAGCATCGACCAGGCCGGTTAGCGGGCTCAGCATCGTCTGCGGTCGCATTTGATAGCGGCGGTATTCTTTTACGGGTTCGATTATCGATGCCAGGGTGCGTAGTGGTCCAGTGTCGTCACTCCCCGCCAGACGACGCAGCAACATGCCGTAGTTCTTTTCGTGAGTCAGGCCCAGCTCCTCAAGTTGATAGCTGATCACCGACAAGCGCCGGTACATGTCGTCGATGTCCGTCACGTTTCGCGGCGACCAAAGTCGCTCGGCGATGGCGGCCGCGCGCGGCCAGATGCGCGAGTCGATCGTTTCCGGGCTCACCCACTCGCCCCACATGGTCGCTTCGCCACCCAGAACATGTCTCGCTTCTTCTGCGGTTAGCGTGGAGTTCAGCGGGATAGGATCGGCCAGATAATGTTGGGACGAGGGAAAGATCAGATCGATGTAGTAGCCCGCGGACAGAATTCCGTTGTAGCCTTGCTTCGCCGCCGCTGCCAGAGAATCCGGTCCGCGCCACGAGTGGATGACCGCATCCTTCGGCAGATCCGGGTGCAGGATTTCTTCCCAGCCAATCATTTTCTTGCCGTGCTTCTGTAAGATTTTCAGGACGCGCTGATTAAAGTAAGCCTGCAAGGCGCGATTATCTTTGATGCCTTTCGCTTTCATGAAGGCCTGGATTTGCGAATTACGGTTCCACTGCTTGCCTTCGTTCTCGTCACCGCCGATATGCATGTAGGCGTCGGGAAAAAGCGCCGCCATTTCTCCCAGAAACGTGTCGAGAAACTTGTAGGTCTGTTCGCGCGTCGGGTCGAGTGCTGGCTCAAAGATTCCCGCGCCCCGTTCGATCTTGTAAGGGCCGGGAGCGCTGCCGATTTCCGGATAACCAACGAGCCAACTCGTGCTGTGACCGGGAATATCAAACTCGGGCACTACCCGAATGCCGCGGTCACGAGCATAGGAAACAATCTCGCGTACCTGGTCCTGCGTGTAGAAGAGACCATCGGATCCCAGTGCCTGGAGCTTGGGAAATTTTCTGCTCTCGACGCGGAAACCCTGATCCTCTGTCAGGTGCCAGTGAAAGACGTTCAGCTTTACTGCCGCCATCGCATCGAGATTACGTTTGAGGACTTCCAGCGGTTCGTAGTGGCGGCCGACATCGATGAGCAGGCCTCGCCATGGAAAACGCGGCTGATCTTGAATCTTGATACCCGGCAGATAGTATCCGTCGCGATCGCCGTGGAGCAGTTGCAGGAAGGTCTCCAGGCCGCGTAACGCGCCCACGACCGTCGGGGCCACCAGCCGTGCCTGCTTGTCGGTGACTTCCAAACTATAACTCTCGTTATCACTGAGAGAGGGGACGATGTCGCCTGCCCGTTCGCATTGGACTACGAGGGTGGCAGTGCCTTCATCGGCCGTGAGGTCAGCCGGCAAAGTCAATACGGTTCGTCCCGCAAGTCGAGTGAGCATGCGAGCGATGCCGGCGCGCAAACGATCGTCTGAATGGTCCTTAACTGCGACGTTGAAGCTTCCGGTGATCGCCAGACGGCCTGTTTGAGTTCGCGCCGACGCGGGGACTGGCATCAGATTCAGGTGGCTCGACGTGAGTCCCGAGCCTTGAGCTCGCACAGGTGAGGCCAGGCTCAAAGTACAGGTTACGATCAGCGTTAGCTTGGCGAATTCAACAGCCTTCATAGTTGGCAGATTTGACCTCGTAAATACCCCGCTACCATTGTTTTTCTTTTGGTACTATTAGAGACAAAATCGTGACATAATTGCTGCGCATTCATTGCTCGCATTGTAACTGATTCACAGCGGATATTGGCGATCGAAAGTGGCCAAATGAAGTAGTTTCTCAAATGAATATAAGGCACGTCAGTGGGTCTCGCTCCAAAAGAAAGCTGTTTACCGCGAGGACGACTATCGTCGCCGTGTTGACCTGCTTACTTACGGCTATTCTGGGCTCATTTCTACCGGTGGGCCCAACCGCGTTCGCCGGTAATCCGGCAGTGTGGAGCCTGGTGTGGAGTGACGAGTTCGATGGTCCCAGCGGCTCGGCGGTTGATTCGAGCAAGTGGTCCTTTGATATTGGCGGAAACGGTTGGGGTAACAATGAACTCGAGACTTATACCGACCGCACAGTCAACGCGCACGTCGAAGGCGGCTTGCTGGTAATCAAAGCGCTCAAGGAAACCTTCACCGGGACCGACGGCATAACTCGCAACTACACTTCGGCCAGACTACTCACTAAGAATAAGTTCACTCAAGCCTACGGACGGTTTGAGGCGCGAATTAAGATCCCCTACGGCCAGGGTATCTGGCCGGCATTTTGGATGTTGGGCGACAACATCGGTACCGTCGGCTGGCCCACTTGCGGCGAGATCGACGTCATGGAAAATATTGGCAAGGAACCGTCGATCGTGCACGGCACGTTTCATGGGCCAGGATATTCCGGCGCCCAGGGTATTAGCGCCGCCTACGCCTTGCCCAACGGCCAGAAGTTCTCCGACGATTTCCATACCTTTGCGGTCGAGTGGGAACCGAACGTCATACGGTTTTATGTCGATGGACTGTTGTACAAAACGCGCACACCGGCGGATCTGCCCGCCGGCAAGTCATGGGTCTTCGATCATCCCTTCTTTGTTATTCTGAATGTGGCGGTCGGCGGTGGCTTTCCAGGGAATCCCGATGCCACGACAGTTTTCCCACAACAGATGCTGGTCGATTATGTTCGCGTCTATCAACGCGTCACACCATCAAACGTGCCGGTGCTGTTTACTGACGAAGGCGCTAATCGGGCACTTGCTCTTGATTCAGTAACGTTCAGGCGCGATCCGTTTTCAGTTAGGAATAACCTCAACTTCAGTACGGATCATACCACCAGGTTGATGCTGCTATCCGCTAACCTGGACCTGGAGCCGGGAGATGGTCCATCGATCGTAACGGCCCGGGCCGATGATGGGAAAGGTCATACGTATCCGCTCCCAGTGGAATGGATAGGCAGGCTGCCGAGCTTCGATTGGATCACCGTGGTGATTGCCAAATTGCCGGATGAATTGTTAGGCGCGGATCAGGCGCTTATCAGTGTCACTGCACATAATCAATCAAGTAATCAGGTTACAGTTTCCATTTCACCTTGACGTGAGCTGCCATCTGATTTTAGAAACGGGAGGAGTCTTTCATGAATTACCCGGCCGTTAAAGTAAAGCTCGCGGACTTTTTGGTTGTCGGCGTTTTCTCGCTTTGCCTGGCCGGCACAACCATGGCCCAGGGGAAACCGGCCGGAGCCGGGCCGCCGCCGAACAATAATCCGAATCTCGACGATCGAATCCGGCGGGTCGACGAAAGCAGGCTGCGAAGCGCGGAAATGGATGTCGGCACGGAGGAAAAGAACCAAAAACTCTTGCAGGCGGCGATCGCAAATATGAAGGAGGACTTTGGCCGGATTCAGGTTCTGCGCAATGACATCGCGCGAAATCTGGTAACGCGCAAACCTCTCGATTACAAGCTGGTCTCGGAGCAGACTACTGAAATAAATAAGCGCGCTAGTCGGTTAAACGCTTATATGCGTGCGCGCGACGATAAGCAAGACAACTCACCTGAACTGAAAAGCGAAGAGATGATCGGAGCCCTGGTTAGATTGTGCAAGCTGATCGATAGTTTCACGGAAAACCCGGCACTGAAGAATGCGGCCACAGTTGACGCGCATGAGATCGCGAAAGCTAAGGAAGATAAGGCTCACGCCGATCGCGATCTGCTTGCGATTATCAAGCTTAGCGCCAGCATCCAGAAGAAGTCCGAGAACTTAAGAATTCCTCAGTAGCAGCCGACCTGCCCAGGGCCGGTGGCGCGTTCCCTCGTTCATTTGCCACTCACGGTACGATTACGAACCACGCCTCTTGCTTCAACACCTTCTGCTGCACGATATCCCGGCTTTCAATCGCAGCCGAATACTTGCCCGCCGGCAGACCGGCAAGCCTGACGTATCTGGCAAACGTCAAATGAAGCACAGGTTCGATTGCCGATTCTGTCAGTTGGTAATCGAGCGGCTTCATTGCCGGCTTGCCGTCCTTCATCAGCGTGACTGTGACTCTCACCAAAGGTTTTCCTGTTTCGCGGTCAACGGCTGCGTTATAGAGTTTGAAGAAAATGATCAAGTTATCGGTCGAGTGAAATTCGCGACTTGGCGAAGGGCGAATCTGTACGTTGCCTTCGCTAAGCACGTCGCCGTTCCTCGCTGTTTGCTTTTGGGACTCAGCGTGCCGGCTCAACACTGCTTCCGTGGCCCAGAAGTCGGATCCAGCATCGGGCAGAACAAGTTTCTCTTGCCTGGCGGCCACCTTTCCCGACAGCCGATCTCTAACAATCAGATCAACCGTGTAGTTACCGGAGTACAACTGCATGTCCTGTCGATAAAAGATCTTGTCATTCAAAATTGATTCGTATTGCAGAGGCGTCAGGCTGACATCAAAGTTTCCTCCCAGGCGGGAAAGAATTCTGTCTTCACCTTCAACTCGGACCACGCCGAGAACTTCCAATTGCAAACGCTGCTTATCGCCCTTGCGATCGAACTGCACCGCGGCCGGAGGTATCTCGAATGACAGCGGCACGGTGTAGAAGCCTTCTCGAGATCGGAATGAGTTCAATTCCAATGACAGGGGCAAAGTCGGATGAGCCTGCATATTTGCAAAGTTTGCCAGTAGTTTCTTGTCGTCGGGAGAGAAAGGCACGATCTGACTCGGCGGAATCGCATAATAGCCAGAGCGGGCTAAAACGTTTGTGTCGGGTCTGTGAATTTCGATCTTTACTTTGCGAAAACTGCCGTCAAAGTTTGGATCCGTGCTGCGGTACGCCAGAGTGTAGCGCGAACGGATTTCTACATCTATGCGCTCCAGGCCTCCGGCGATGTCGTTGGTATTTTTTACGAAGCGTCCGCCGGTGTCTTCTGAGATTCGATATAGCAGGTCTTGTTGCCGATTTAAACCCTCTTGTCGAGTGATATCAAAGACGCTCTCGCCGGCTCCAACCCTTGTCCGATGTTCAATATCGGTCGCCGCAGAAATTCCTCCCAGCGGCGAAGAAGGTACCAGCGCGCCTGACTGGGGAGCGCCGCCGGTGAGCCCGCTCGAGTCGATAATATAAATGGCCACATTTGCGCGATTGGCAATGTCGATCGTGCTTTGTACCTGCCAATCGAGGGCTTCCGTCGCGACAAATCCTTGCGAGAACATTACCAGAGTCTTCTTGCCTGGTATCGAGCGCAGCCCTTCGGAGATCGCCGCCAGCGCTGCCAGAACGGGTCGAGTCTGCTGCGTGCTTAGCGCCGATCGCAGTTGAATATATTGTTCAAGCACGCGCTGCGCGATCATGGTTTGAGCGGCTGCTGATCCGGGAGCTCCAGCGGCGGGCGTCGCTGGGATAGGCTCACTGGCTCCACCCGCTATCTGATCGCGAAGTGAATTTATGTTTCCCGAGATTTCGCGGGCTTCAGAAGTTTTGGAAACTGTCGAGCTGTCATATGCCTTCTCAACCACCGCGATGAGTCTTGCTTTGTCCTGGGTGAACGGTTGCAACAATTGCAACCCGCCGGAAATGGCGAATAGGGCAACCGAATCACTGTCGGATATCCGCTCGCGAATATATTTCACCATGCCTTCGCGCACGTGTTTCAAGTTCGCTAGCTCGGTACTTTGACCGTCCAACACCAGGGCGATAATGTTTCGCGGGAAGCCGCTTGGAGTGCGTGATTTTGGCCGGGTGGAATCGTTTGGGGCTTGAGTGGGATCGTTTGGCCTGGTCGGTTGAGCGGCTTCACTGGTGGTGAGAGTTGCGTCGAAGAATTCAATCTTCTGGGGCACGCCGTTTTCAGAAACCGCAAAATCTTCCGGTTTGAGGTCAGTGATGGCCTTGCCCTTCTTGTCTTTGACAATCACGTCAAGACTGACGAGGTTGGAAGTAACTTTGATTACATCGTCGTCAGCAGCGCTGCTCTTGGTTTGCTTTTTGTCTTGTGATTGAACCGGGATGACGGCGAGTAAGATGGCAGACGTCACGAGCAGTGCGAAACACAAGCTCGTCCGGCGGTTCTTCAGAAAAGAATTGTGGTGATGCATCATTTATCTCGGTTCTATTGACTGGCTGTTTCCTGGGCCGCGAATGGCCTCTATTCTGTCGTGACCGTTCGTGTGATTTCGTGGATCGGTTTTCATGTCTCAGCCAGGCGAACGATCCACGAAATCACACGAACCAACGCTAAGGAAGCCAGTCCTTAGGGGGCTAAGAGATGCCGCGCTCATTTCAATTCGAATCTGTCCTTCAGTCCGGCAATGCTCACCTCAAACACCCCGGGCTCGACCACCGATTTATTATCAGCGCCAATAAATGAAAGATCGTCCGACCGCAGCTTGAAGGTCAGAGTGCGACTTTGTCCCGGCTCCAGATAGATCTTTGCAAAACGTTTCAGCCTTTTTCCGGCGGGTGACAGAGAGGCAACCAGATCGCTGAGATAGAGTTGCACGACTTCCTTGCCTGCTCGCTGACCGCTATTGGTAACGGTGACGTTGACTGACAGTTGCTCACTCGAACCAATTGTCTTCCGATTGAGGAGCAGGTCTTTATAGCTGAAAGTCGTGTAACTCAGGCCGGCGCCGAATTCAAACTGCGGTCTGATGCCGGCGTTATCGAATCCTTCAGTCTCGAATGCCTTGTGATCGTAAGTCATCAAGCCATTGGGAAAGCGCGGGTAAGTGAACGGCAGTTTACCGCAGGGGTTAAAGTCGCCAAACAAAACGTCGGCCACGGCCTGCCCACCTTCATTGCCGGGGTTGTAGGCCATCAACACAGCGCTGGCATTGTCTGCAATGCGGTTAACAATTCGCGGCCGGCCTTCAACCAGCACCAGCACGACCGGTTTACCGGTAGCTTCGATCGCTTCCGCAAGTTTCCGCTGCGGTTCGCCCAGATTGAGATCGGGAATGTCGCCGGGAGTCTCTGTGTAAGACCCTTCGCCAAGACACAGCACGACCACATCAGCAGCGCCGGCGGCACGCACAGCGGCAGGAATGTCCACCTCTGATTCCAGATTAGTAGGGGTGCCATTTGACGGCGATCCCGGGCGACGCGTGATCTTCGTGCCGGGAACGTAGGTAACGTTTGCTGCCCCGGTCTTCGCTTCGATCGCGCGGCGAATGGTCGGACGGTCTTTGGGATAAAGTGATTCTTCCGAACCTTGCCAGACATAGGTCCAGCCGTTATTGAGAGAGATCAGCGAATCGGCAGTCGGGCCGGTCACGAGTATTTTTCGACCTTTAGCCAACGGTAAGAGATCATTCGTGTTCTTCAGCAGAGTCATCGATTCACGCGCTGCTTGCAGGCTGGCCTGCCGCGATTCAGGTAGTCCAATCTTTGATTTGAGCGCACCGTTGGGCATCGGGTTGTCGAAGAGCCCCAGCTCAAACTTTACCCGCAAGATTCGCCGTACGGCCTCATCAACTCGCGACTGTGGCACTGCGCCTTCCTTAACCAGCGCGATCAGATAATCAGCGAAACTGTAATCGAGCGGCACCATGCTCATGTCGATGCCGGCCATCACTGCCATCCGCGTTGCTTCCTTCTCATTGCCGGCCACATGCCAGACCGTTACCAATTTCTTGATGTCTTCCCAGTCAGAAACTACAAATCCCTTGAAGCCGAGTTCATCACGAAGGATGTCAGTCAAGATGTGATGATTGACGTGGCCGGGAATGCCGTTGATCTCCGCGGAGTTGACCATCACGGTGTGGGCGCCGGCTTTGACTGCGGCGTCGAATGTCGGCAGGAAATATTCCCGCAGATAATTCTCCGGGATCCAGGCGGGGGTTCTATCTCTGCCGTTAAATGAAAAACTGTAGCCCATGTAATGTTTCAAGCTGGTAGCCACGTGGTCCTGCGATCCGACATCCGATCCTTCCATGCCGCGCACGAAAGCCACGCCCATCACTTTTGCGAGGTAGGGATCCTCACCAAAGGTTTCGTAGAAGCGTGGCCACAGCGGCTGGCGCCCGATATCAAGCACCGGCGAAAAGCTCCAGGGGATGCCGGCGGCGCGCGTTTCCATCGCGGCGATTTCCGAACCCCGTTTCATCAACTCGGGATTCCAGGTTGCGGCCATGCCAATCTCCTGGGGGAAAAGAGTTGCACCCTGCACGTAGTTGGCGCCGTGAATCGAGTCGATCCCGTAGATAACCGGAATACCAAGCCTCGTCTTTTTTGTCGCGGTCGACTGGATCTGGTTGATGATTTCGTGCCATTTGTCGACCGTGAGCGCCTGCTCCGCCACGTTTAGAATTGATCCGACCCCATAGCGCACGATTGCTTTTTCAAGCTTGGCCTGATCAACCTGGATCTCCTGATCCCTGCCCTTTGCAATCATGCCGATGGCGAGCTGGGTCATTTGTCCGACTTTTTCTTCAAGCGTCATGCGCCTGAGCACGGCGTCGATCTTTTGTGAGTAGTCTCGCGCTGGCCCGGCCGCGCGAATGGCGTTTTGGAAGAACAGATCGCTATCCTCGACGTCCGTGGTCACCGCTCCTCCTTCGATGGATTGAGCTGGCAGGGCGCTCACGCTTTTGGTCGTAGATACTGAAAGGCCGAGCCAGGGTGAAAGGGCAGAAACCGCGAGCACAAAGGCGACTATTCTCATCGGATTGTTGTTTCCTTTTTTAGGAAGGGATCGAAAGAAACTGCGTCGCTATTCTCGTCTATTGGCTGGGGATATTCAAGCGATCACGGACTTGGAAACTCTGCCGGCCAAACAGGTTTTTCGGAGCGCCTTCTTTAGGTCTTTGCCCTTTTTTGCGAAGCTTTGGTACCTGGTCCGCGGTACAATGTCGGTCTGACAATGAAACCACTAAAGATTGGCATCACCGGCGTCCGCGGCATTGTCGGCGAGACCTTCACCCCCGAAGTGGCAGTCGGATTCGCCCAGGCGTTTGCTACCTATCTCGACAGCGGTCGCATTCTTGTTTGTCGTGATACCAGATTATCGGGGCCAATGGTGCGCTCCGCAGTTGTGGCCGGACTCCTGGCTGCAGGTTGCGAGGTAATCGATCTTGGAATTTGTCCGACACCCAGCCTGCAGTTGGCTGTAACCTGGCTCAAGGCTGACGGAGGGATTGCAGTCACTGCCGGTCACAATCCTGCGCAATGGAGTGCGCTGAAGTTTGTCCGTGGCGATGGTCTTTATTTGAATCCCTTACAGGCCGAAGAGCTCCTGGACATTTTCCACCAGGGAGAGTTTGCCAAGGCCACCTGGAACAAGATTCAAGCTGCCATCCAACTTCAGGACCCGATCGAACACCATATCGAATCGCTAAAGAATGCCTTTGACACTACCGCCATCAAAGCGCGTGGCCTGAAGGTTGCGGTCGATTGTTGTAACGGTGCTTGTTCACGACTTATTCCGCGTTGGCTTGCGGAACTGGGCTGTGAGGTCGTGGCAATCAACGATGATCCGACCGCGACCTTTCCGCACCAGCCCGAACCGACGCCAGAGACCATGGCCCAGCTCAGTGCGGTTGTTAAAGCCGGCCATGCCGACATTGGTTTCGCTCATGACGCCGATGGCGAGCGCCTCGGAATCGTGACCGAACTGGGCGACCCACTCTCAGAAGAGTCGACACTCGCCCTGGCCACCCTCATTCGCCTCGAACAGAGTGCGGGCCCGATAGTGACGAATATTTCCACTACGCGTGCTATGGAACAGATCGCTGCGCGCTATGGAGGATCTGTGGTGCGCACCCAGGTTGGACAAACTTACATTTCCGAGGCCGTGCTTGAACATGATGCCGTCCTCGGAGGCGAAGGCAGTGGCGGCGTCACGGTGCCGCAAGTTCAATTGACCCACGACAGCGCCGCCGCCGTTGGACTCATTCTCGAAGGCCTGGCGCGCTCGGGCGACCGCGTCTCGGACGTCGTTCACCGACTTCCCAGACTGTTTATGTTGAAGCATAACTTAGGTGTTGAACCCAATCGCCTGTACTCGGTGCTGCAAGACTTTCGGGTTGCAGTCGAGCGTGAGCAGCTGGCCTATGATCTGACGGACGGCATTAGGGTAGATTTACCCCTGGGTTGGATACACGTGCGTGCTTCCAACACGGAATCTATGATTCGCGTTATTGTCGAAGCTGAGGACGAGGCGAAGGCGCGCTGTCTGCTTGATTGGGTGCGCGACAGATTGAATAAGTGATACGAACAAATCATGCGACCGATACCAACTCTCAAAATCAGTATCTCCGGCGTGCGTGGAGTCATTGGCGAATCGCTGACGCCCATCTTGCTGACGCGTTTTGCGCAAGCGTTCGGCACCTATACCGGCGCGCGTACGATTGTCATCGGGCGCGATCCACGTACCTCAGGTGAAATGGTCAAACAGGCAGTTATAGCGGGCCTGCTATCGAGCGGTTGCCGCATCCTCGATATCGGCATGTGTCCCGTGCCTACTATTCAACTACTTGTCCGTCATCATCGCGCCCACGGCGGCATTGCCATTACCGCAAGTCACAATCCCGCGGAATGGAATGCGCTGAAGTTCATTGGTCAGGGCGGTTTTTTCCTGAACACCGGTCAGGCCCATGAACTGCTGGACATTTACCACCAGGGAGAATACACGCGGGTCGGAGGCGCCGAAATGAGGGCAGTTACCGAAGCGTCCAGAGCGACTGATCTTCATATTCAAACGATCGTGGAGGTATTGGGACCAGTACCAACGCGCAAGAAGAAGCTCCGGGTGGTTCTTGATGCCTGCAATGGCGCTGGCTCGCTGGTGGGTCCAAAGCTGCTTGAAGCGCTGGGCGCCGAAGTCTTTACGATTAATGCAATCCCGAACGGATCGTTTCCGCGTCCGGCCGAACCTCTGGCGGAAAACCTCGGAGACCTGTGCACCGCGGTCAAAGCACACCAGGCCGACGTTGGCTTTGCTCAGGACATGGATGCCGATCGCCTGGCGATAGTTTCAGAAGAGGGCGTGGCGATTGGTGAGGAGTACACGCTCCTGCTGGCGACTGTTCAGGTTCTCGGCAAGCATCCCGGCCCAGTCGTCGCAAATCTATCAACCACGTCTACGCTTCAGGACGTAGTCAACCGGTTTGGTTGCCCGCTTTTTCTGTCCAAGATCGGCGAGATCAACGTTACTGAAGAGATGCAGAAACGCGGCGCCGTAATCGGCGGCGAAGGGAACGGCGGCGTCATTTATCCGCCCCTCAATTTTGCGCGCGATAGCCTGGTTGGCATGGCGCTCATCCTGCAGCTGCTGGCGGAAACTGGTCAGACAATTACTGAGTTGGTAAGTGCCTTGCCGCAGTTCACTATGATCAAAGAAAAACTGGTTTGTCCCTCAGATAAGATCTCGGTCATGCTCAGAATGCTTCGCCAGGAGTATGCCGCGTATCCGATGGATCTGCGCGACGGTGTGAAAGTTAGTTTACCCAACGGATGGTTTCTTGTGAGAGGTTCAAATACGGAGCCGATCGTCCGTGTGATCGCGGAGGCAGAGCGTGAGGCAGATGCGAGGGAGATCTTTAATCGCGTGTATTCACAGGTTCAGAAATGCATTGCCTGACGAATAAACACTGACCAGTCGGTTCGGAGCGATCTCCCTCTCCCTTTGGGAGAGGTCTGGGGTGAGGGCTTGAGTGCAGAAGCCCTACTTTGCTCTCTTGTGTTGGGGTAAACACGAGCGAAGTCAAAAAACTATTTCGCGCCAAGCTTCGCACCCTCTCCCCTGGCCCCTCTCCCAAAAGGGAGAGGGGAATAAGATTCCACCGCCGGTCGGCCTTTTCGAATGAGCTGTTTGAATGCAAACCCTTGACCGCCAGCGAGACTTCGGAAAGAATCCTAGTCGTTCGACGGCCAGATAAAAAGCCAACTAGCAGCCCCAGGCGCGAGGAGTTTTGCGATGCTATTTCAGACCAGGCTATATCTCAATCTTCTGTTAGCCATAGGAAGCGTGACTCTCGCTGCACTCGCCATATTTACTCCTACCTCGCTTGCGGAACGGGTAACCGGCCAAGTCGCTTCACGGGCGAGTCACCGCACGAAGGTGTCTTCGCAAGTACTCTTCGACGACTTTACCTACTCGAACTATCGGCAACTGGCCAGACACGGCTGGATCATTCGTACGGCGGCCGGGTGGCCAGGAGTGCCGGGCGCAACCTGGAGAAACAAGGGCGTGTCGTTTCCTGCTGATCAGGATCAGCGAGGCAATCGTTTACTGCGCATGATCTCGTC
>WNFD01000388.1_pt1 | contig 43230 bp, 35 predicted proteins | sample 5400491 | NCBI WGS metagenome assembly WNFD01 (sample SAMN13153343, study PRJNA577476) | soil metagenome | isolation source: 120 cm saprolite under Douglas fir tree site 2 hole 2 replicate 2 | place: USA:California | collected 2015-04-18
GATCACTCCGTAGCGAAGCGGAGGTTATATACGGCGAGCTTTTTGTTTTCGTTCCGGGATCACATTCCGAACGCAGACATTCTGACCAATCCGCTGGGGCTGACCATCACCTATTTCCGGGAAGACGAGGCGTTCATAAAGTGATTCGCAACTCTCTATTTATATCGGCAACAGCGCTCATTCTGGTGCTGTTTGCGCTCATGAGCCGCCTCAATTTTCTGGCCGCATCGAAGAAGGCTCTCTTTCTCCACTGTGGTGCAAGCATGGCCGTTTTCATCGGCATTTTGGGCCTGAATCTGTTTGCGGCGGTACTGGCGATCAACCGCAAAATACTGCTCAAAGATACAGGCAGGAAGCTATCGCATTTCGACAACCAGATGCAGGCGGAGAGCCTCGAAGGTCTGCCACCTTTCCTCGGGGAGAGGCGGTAGCGCATGGCTCGCTGGGACATTCTGCAACGTGAAAACGCGCGTGATTCCGAACTGGGACCGTCACGCGAGGAACGGCGACAGGAGTTAAGCGGCACGGGGGTTTCCGTTGGGCGAGGCCCGACAGACGGTTCTTCCGCGAACTCACCCGAAAGACCGGAGCGCCCGAGTCAAACATCCCCAGAGCGGTCGCCAGATCGCAGGACCCAATATGGCCATGGGGGCCGAACCTATTCTCTGCGTAGCTCAGAGATTGCGGCCATGAGGGACATCGGCACGTTCCGCACCGTAGACGTTCGCGATTTGGGTCGATTCGTATATGGCGGTGATGAGGCGCGACTGAGGTACGACCTCGCAAGCCTTCGCGCGCAAGGATTGGTCGAGGAAAAGAGCCTCTTCCGGGCGCACAAGAGCGCGCGGAGGCTTGTCACGTTGACCTCGGAAGGCGAACGGCTCGTCAGGAAAGCGAGTGGTCTTCCAGAGGATCAAAGGATTTATCACGGCTTCGTCAGGCCCAAGGAGCTCGACCACGACGCTGACCTTTATAAGGTCTATCAGAAAGCTGCGGAGGAGATTCGTGAGAAAGGCGGAAAACTGATGCGAGTGCGACTCGATTTCGAACTCAAGGAATCGATCAATCGCGCAAAGGAAGCCGCAGGACACCTCTCGGGAGACGAGCGGAAGAGATTGCTCACAGCGGTGGCGGAAGAGCACGGATTGTCGATCGACGACACGACCATCCACCTTCCCGATATCCAGGTTGAGTACGAGACTCGTGATGGCGGGGTCGAGAGACAGAATTTAGAACTCCTCTCCCGTAATTACCGGGAAGACGGAATTCGGGGTAAGGCGGCAGCAGGTTTCAAGATCTATGCCAGAACCGGGGACGCCAACCGCATCCGTCGCGCATTGCGCGACACCGGCGTGATCCGAGAGGTTTTGTCGGTATGACCATGACATCGTTCCAACTCGAAGGACTTCACCTTCTCGGCTACACGAAGCGCGAGAGCGAGTTTCTTTTCCTGGTCGCAACCCATTCCGGTTACTTCACGAACCGGCAGTTCAAATGCTTCGCGCAAACCGAATCCGGATCGGTGTCCCATGCATTTATTCGCAAGCTCCTGGACCGGAAACACGCGAGCTTTCACGCGTACCGCTCCGGCGGGCGTGTCTATCACCTTTTCGCTCGGAAGGTGTACCAGGCCATCGAGCGGGAGAATCTGCGGACCCGCAAGAAGCACGAACTGGAGTACGTCAAGACGCGGTTGGTCGCCCTGGACTTCGTCCTCACACACCCCCAGCAACGCTATCTGGAAACGGAGGCGGAGAAGGTCGCGTTCTTTGAGAAGGAATGGAACGTAACCAGAGAGGCTCTCCCAGTGAAGCAGTATCGGGCCAGAAAGTCTGCCGAAATTACGCCACGGTATTTCGTGGACCGCTTTCCCATGTTTGTGGACCGGCTCGCCTCGCCCCCTGTGGTCAACTTTACGTATGTGGATGCGGGAGCCGTGACGCTCGAAGCCTTTGGCACGCACTTGCGCTCCTATCTTGGATTATTCCAGGCGCTTCCGAAGCTTGAGTTTGTCTATATGGCTCCCACTGCCCGGTTGTTTCAGGCGGCGGAGTCGGAGTTCCAACACGTGCTGTACGGAGTGCGCGACCTGACGAAATCCGTAAGCGTGTTGGATTACTTCCGGGTCCGCAAGGCATGGGAGGCAAAGGAACGTGTAGCGAGCGCTGACGTGATCCTGCTGAAAGAAGCGCAGGTCCGTTACGCGGGCCGAAAGTTCGAGGAGCTGTACGCAAAGTGGCGTCATGGGGCTATCGCAGACGCCGAAGTGATAAGCGCGGCGGAGCAGGCATGCCCATCCCAGAAGGGTATTTTCCGAAGTATGGTTTGTGGCTCATCCTTGAGGGTCTTTACCGACCCGCGAGGAAATGAAACGGAAAGCTCTGCGGACAAAGACACTGCTGGCGTTTTACCGCAGATTTCCGCCAATTGATCTGTGCAGATCTCTGAAGCATGACGAGCGAACTGCCATGAATTCAAGGATATTGGAGCGACGAATGACGATTTTGGAGGCGACGCAAAAGGATGCTTCCGGGACGCGAAGAGGTCCCGAAGCGGCTTTTCCTGTGGATTTGCGGCCAGGTTTCCATTGGCCGCAAGTAGAAGTGGCAGGTAGAGAAGGAGATGACCGGCGACGGAGCATCGGAGCGGAGCGAGGAGAAAGCCGAATTTTGGGCGGTAGCGACCCCACTTTGAGCGGCATGGAAGCCGCCCAACGCCTTCGGCGCCGGGGGTCGCTACCGCCCAAGTTGTCTAGAAGATTCCCTCGCTCCGTCGCCGGCAGAGTTGTAGGACAAGCAGTCAGGAATTCTCAATCACACCAGCCAGAGGAGAACAACATATGGCCCTGATTCCGAAGGTCGAACCCAAGCAAGAAAAGAAGGTAGTCTCGGCACGCCTCGACGAGGAAGCACACACAATGCTTCAGCGTTATGCAACCTTCCTCGGAGGTGCTACGCACGAGTACATCATTGGCGAGTCACTGAAACGCCTTTTCCGGCGAGACAAGGAGTTCAACCAGTGGCTTGAAAAGAATCATACAGCCTCGACCGCGACGCCTGACACACCCCGACTTGCAAGCCCAACCCCCAAGAACACAACAAGGACAGCGCCAACGGCAGCATGATTCAGCGCGTCCTCAATTCGAAAAACTTCCTTGCAGTGCTGTTAGCGCTGTTGACCGGGACAGCCCTCTACTTCAAGATGCCCTGGCCGATGACTGCTGGGCTCGTTCCTCAGACCTGGAACGAATACTTCCTTCGATTGATCGCCCTTCGAGACCCTTGGACATATGCAGGGCTGAAAGTTTCCTACCATGTGATGCTATTCACCACACCATACATCGGCTATTCATTCTTGCTTTCCGCGCTCTACATCTTTACGTTGCGGCCAAGGCGGTCAGCAAAGCCGCAGCCTTTGCCACCCTATCCAGCTCTTGAATCTCGGAATCAGCTCAGCCTCGTCATCGGCGAAATTCACAATCCACGCCTTCCCATCCCCGCAGAGAATCCTAGTTGGCTCGTCATCCCCGAGCGCGGATTGTTTACCGGCACAATGATGATTGGTGCCACTGGTAGTGGAAAGACGGCTGGCGGCATGTATCCGTTCACCGACCAATTGTTGGGATACCGGGCAGCTGACGCGGGGGCTAAAGCGAGTGCGTTGGTGCTTGAAGTCAAGGGCGACTTCTGCGGCAAGCTTAAAGAGATCCTGCTGAAAAGAGGCCGCGTCGGCGACTACATCGAAATCGGCTTGGATTCCGAATGGGCCTACAACCCTCTTTACAACGATCTCGAGGGCTATGCCCTGGCCTATGGAATCGCCTCCTTATTAAACAATCTGTTTGGCAAGGGCAAAGAACCGTTCTGGCAGCAGGCATACACGAACCTCGTTAAGTTCATCATCATCCTGCATCAGGTCGGTTTCGGTTACGTCACCCTCTTCGATGTCTATGAATCGGCGATCTCCGCACAAGTGCTCGAAAGAAAGATGCGGCAGGCCGAGGAAAACATCCTTGGGAAATCCTTCCTCGCTGTTTCGCGCGAAGTCTTTCAATCGCATGCGCGGGAACTTGCTGAAGCTGGCTTCGAGGCCGATGAAACCGGACAGCTTTACCGAGTCCTGGATTCGCCCGCAGCAAGAGATGTTTTGCAGAAACTCGGGATTGAGCCGGCTGTCCAACATGAAAACGGTCCGAATGCCGTTGACGAGGATAGAAAGGAGCAACTGGAAGCCGTTAAGCGCTGGTATAACGACGACTGGAAAAATATCGATAAGAAGCTGCAAAGCTCTGTTGTGGAAGGCATTTCGGTTTTTCTCTCGCTCTTTGACGACAATCCACGCGTCAAACGCATGTTCTGTCCGCCTCTCGAACTGTATCAGCATCCTGAAGCGCAGACGTCGGGACGAAAGCCCCTCCCTCAGATAGCAACTTTATTGGAGCAGGGCAAGGTCGTTGCCCTGAATTTTCCCGCCAGCATGAATCCAGGATTGGCGCGAGCCATCGGCGTGATGCTCAAGATGGATTTTCAACGGGCCGTCTTAAATCGAATCCCACATATTGCGAAGAGTCCCAGCAAAGACTGGCGTCCCATTGTGTTCATCTGCGATGAATACCAAGAGCTTGCCACCGTCGGAGTCAACGAACCGAGTGGGGACGAAAAATTCTTCTCGCTCTCGCGCCAAGCAAAGTGCGTCCCTCTTGTGGCAACACAGAGCATCAGTTCGTTGCAATCAACTCTGCCTGGGGAAACCTGGCGAACTTTGCTGCAAACCTTCCGCACGAAAATCTTCCTGTCCCTATCGGACGACTTCTCCGCAAAGATTGCGAGTGAACTTTGCGGTCAGGAAGAAAAGTGGCGCGTCAATTACAACATCTCGGAAAGCGGTCACGACTCTAGGGTGAGCTATCTGACCGGAAAACCGCTGGCCGACAAGGCTCACATCAGCACTTCCAAGACCTACAGCCAGCAACGGGACTACAGATTCGATATGAAGACGTTCACCGAACTCAAGAACGCGCAATCCATCACCCTGGCCTACGATGGACTCAACCCGTTGCCGCCGATGTTTTGCTATCTAAAACCGTATCTCAACGATGTGAATAAGTCCTATTTTCGTCAGCTTGCGGACGGACAACTCTGATGAATGGATTCGAGCTGATTCTCCCTTTTCTTCGTCCGATCCAGCACTTGATTCTGGACCCGGACATCAGCGAAATCATGGTCAACGGACCGGAGCGGATCTTCATCGAAAAGGCGGGGTACGTGCAAGCGGTACCCGGAGTGAAACTCACACCCGAATCTCTCATCGTAGCTGTCAAAAACATTGCCAGACGATTGGGTGACGACATTTCGGAAGCGAAGCCGATCCTTGACTCGCGCCTGCCCGATGGAAGCCGCGTTGCGGCAGTGATTCCACCATGCAGCATCCATGGTGTCGCTCTAACGATCCGAAAGTTCAACTCCCACAAATTCAAGATGAAAGACCTCGTTGAACTAGGAACGCTAACGCCTGGGGTCGCAGAACAGCTAGCTGAATACGTCGCCCAGCGCAAGAACATACTGATCTGCGGCGGAACGGGAAGTGGAAAAACCACGCTCGCCAACATACTGACCGAATTCATTCCCGACCATGAGCGCATTGTCCTGATAGAAGACACCGCAGAGATACAAATTCATAAAGAAAACGTTCTCCGATTCGAAGCTCGGCGGGAGCAGAACGGCTTGCCTGCTGTGACCATTCGCGATCTTCTGAAAACCACTTTGCGGCATCGCCCAGACCGGATCATCTTGGGCGAGATTCGAGGTGGAGAGGCGTTCGAGCTCCTGCAACTCCTAAACACCGGACATAGCGGTACGCTTTCGACCGTCCACGCCAATTCCGCAGCTCAAGGGATTTCTCGCTTCACGACTTGCGTGTTGCAAAGCGGCGTTGAAATGCCGTACCGCGCCATCAAAACAAATATCGCAGATTCGCTCAACGTCATCATCCAGATCGAGCGCCGACCGGGACTGCGCTTTGTTTCGGAAGTGCTTTCCATTCGGCAATATGACCAGGATTCAGATCGATACGAGCTCAATTGCGTCTACGCCCAGCACGAAACCCCCGTTGAAGCCACCCACCTATAGGCCAGCCCTCTCTTAAAATAGTGTTTGACAATCGAACAAGTACGGATTATAATTCTCGAAAATCGAACACGGAGGCTGAGTATGGGACTCCCGGCTCCTAAGATACCTTCCCCAGGGCGGTTCCCGAAGACGGAAGTTGAGACTACCCTTCGGACTTGGTGGAAGGAACAAGAAGGCTCCTCGGCTCGTTACGGCGACCCATTCTCGGACGCTCGTGCCAAGGGTGGCACTGTTTTCGACATCCAGCCTAAGGTGTCGTCCCAAGAAGCAGTTACGGTGCTCCTTAAGCTGGAAAAGGTCCTTGGCTATGAGCCGCCGACCTCCGTGATCAAGCGAGGCGGGTACAAGACTTGCGACGAATTCGTGCAAGATTTGACCGCCCGCGTTAGTGAGGGGTACTCGAAGAAACACTCGTGATTGCGGCTTAAAAGGAGAAGCGTATGTCGTCCAATTCAGAATCCGAACGTATTAAGTTGGGGGAACGTTTGCGTGAGGCTCGCGAGTACCTGCAGTTGTCCCAGGACGAAGTAGCCCGTGCTCTAGGTTTGCCCCGAGCAGCGATCTCTTTAATCGAATCCGGGCAACGTAAGGTAGAGGCCCTGGAATTAAAGAAGTTCGCCCAAATCTACCAACGGCCCGTCAGCTATTTCACTGGCGGCGACCAGAAGAAGCCCCAACTCCCGGCAGAAGTAGAACATCTAGCTCGGAAGGCTGCGGAGCTCTCCGGCAGAGACCGTGCGGAATTGGCGCGTTTCGCGGACTTCTTGAAATCTCGCGCCGCGTCCGCAAAGGATTAGGTGCGTTATGCCGAATTGGAGAGAGGCTGTCTTGGAAGGTGTCAAGGAGTCCGCGCGATTGCATGAGCAATTGGCTCTGCGGCCTCAAATCGAAGCGACACCAAGCAGCGTCGACGTATTTGCTGCGATCGTGCAATTGAATATCCCTTTGATGTTTCGACCCTTGGATGGCCTCCTGGGGACCTATTTGCCTAAGCCCGCGCCCGGAATCATGATCACGACGCAGCGAAGCCTGGCGATACAGCGCTTTACCGGTGCGCACGAACTGGGCCATTGCTACATGGGGCACGAATTCAGCCTGGATGACAAGTCCATCCTGGACCGATCCCCGTTCGGATCTCGATCTTATGACCCGAAAGAGGCAGCGGCGGATGCCTTCGCCGCGTCCTTCTTGCTTCCCAAATGGTTATTACAGTTTCACGCGGCACGACAAGGTTGGAATGCCCACAGCATGCGTGACCCTTCGCTTGTCTATCAAATGTCGCTGCGCGTGGGTGCCAGCTACGACGCAACATGCCGCACACTCAAGCGCTACGAGATCATCGAGCGAAACAGCCTGGAAGAGCTACTGCAAATACAACCCAAAAAGATCAAACGCCAAATTTTGGGCGCCCACAAAATGGAAAATTGGTACCCGGATGTGTGGGTCCTAACAGAAGCAGACGAGGGCACGCGAATTCAGGGCGGTCCCAACGATATTTTCGTCCTGAAGCTCCGAGAGAACAGCGGCGCGGGATATCTCTGGAAATTGGAGGATTTGAAAGCTGCGGGCTTCGCAGTTGTGACCGATACCCGCCATATTCCTGACAATGAACAGCAGGTGGGCGGAGTGGTCGAACGCGTGTTGACTGCCCGGCTTGATGAACAAGACCACGGTCAGTCGGGCCTGGTGTCTCTCACGCAAGTGCGGCCCTGGGCTGAAGCAGAGGGATCGGCGGGGCACCTGACATTTATTTACGATCTCTTCGGAAAGGAGTCAGGCCTTCCGAGAGCCGGTCGCCGCCGGCTGGCCGCAGCCTGATGATAGATGTTGTCGTTGATTTGCGCAGGCAATTCGGGCCGGCCCGCGACCAGAAACAGCGGCCCACTTGCATGGCGTTCGCGGCCAGCGACACTCACGCGGCTGCCAGAGGTAACCTTGAGTCTCTTTCGACCGAATACGCGCATTTCCATGCAGTTCAGCGCACGAAACCGTTCGATCCGCATTCCGGAGTTTCGTTCAGCCTCATGGCAGAAAGCATTCATGAGGACGGGCAGCCGCCCGAAGCGATTTGGCCGTACTTGCCTGCGTTACCGTCGAACCTCGCGGACTGGAAGCCTCCACACATCTGTAATCCGATTTTTCGCCGACAATATCAGATCGAGGGGGCCTCGATTGACCGGGTCTATCAATATCTACGGGATTCTCGGCCGGTGGTCATCACGATGACAATTTCCTCTAGCTTCTTCCGGCCATCTCCGGAGGGGATCATCACCGCCAGCGCAACAGAACCACCAGTCAATTCTCACGCCGTAGTCGCGGTTGGATACGGCAAGAACGTTCAGTCGCACGCCGTACTGGTCCGAAACAGTTGGGGAGACCGATGGGGCCTCCAGGGCCATGCGTGGATCACTGAGGAGTACTTGCTACCACGTATGCTGAAGATCGGAACTGCTGATTTGAAGGAGACCTGACGTGATACATCACGTGGAAGCCAAAACATGTCCCGAGGCTTGGCTGAAGGCCAGCGACTACCTTCTGAAACAGGAAGATTACACGACGCATTCGATGATCCTGGACATAGAAACCCCGGTTGTAATGACCCCTGCAGATTTTCGGATCTTCGATCAAGTCGATCAGTTCCTCCGGAATCACAAGCGTTATCCTCTCGTGACCGTGGCTGGAACCATTTTTCCTGGCGGACTGTATCGGAAACACGGTCCTTCAGGAGTCTATGAAGTCTATCCAAAAGAGATATATCCGAAAGCTAAAGAACAGTGGGGCACCTATGCCTTCCGGATGGTACGCCGCTATCGTCCGGATGGCACTGAGATGAACCCGCTCCAAGTCCTGGTCGAAAAATTGCATCGACAGCTCAAAACCACCCACCCATTGCGAGCGGCCTACGAGCTAAATACAGTGGACTGCTTTACGGACCTCCCGTTATACGACGCCGCGTCAGATTCCACACGGACACTCAGTCAACCATGCCTGAGTCATCTCAGCTTCAGAATCATAAGCGGCAACTCTTTAATGCTTACTGCACTTTACCGCTCGCATTACTACGTTCAGAAAACCCTCGGCAATCTCCTTGGGATTGCCCAGCTTCAAGGTTTTGTCGCAAACGAGACCGGCTTGAATATAGGACCTCTCATCTGCCACTCGACCTATGCCACCCTCGAACGCGATGCGGGCGAATGGGGTAAGTCTGATATCGAAAAACTCATCAAAAACTGCCACAAGGCCGCCGAGAGCAAAGCAGCCTGATCAGGCGAGGGGAAGACAATGCACATAGCCGCTCCAGAAGCGCTAGCACTAGACCTGAACCAATATCAAACCCAGGCTGGCTTGACGGACCGAAATCCGAAGCAGGGCACGGCTGGTATTCACTTCGCGTTGCTCGGTCTCTTCGGTGAAGTCGGTAGTGTTTTGAGCGAACTCAAAAAGAAGCAGAGGGACCAGGACTCCTATTTCGCCTATCGTACATCGGTCACCGAAGAGTTCGGTGATGTACTCTGGTATTTCGCTAATGTTGCATCGCGCGCCAACCTAAAACTCGCAGCAATCGGCCAGCGGGCATTCCGCGCTTTGGAAGACTGGGACAAGCCTACACCGAACGGTTCGATCTCCTTTGAGGAACTGCAGGACGGTGTTGAGCTTTTAGGTCCCCTAGTAAATGACATAGCAGAAGCTGGGCTAATCGGACTGGCCGGGAAGGTCGGAAGGCTGCTAGACGACGTTGCCTCGGGCCGCATCGATGGAAATCGCGACGCCCTCTCTGCGCATTTGGTGGAAATCTTTCGTGCGCTGATCCGTGCGGCAAACGACGCTGGCGTTAGCCTCTCAGACTCCGCCAGGAAGAATCTTGAGAAAACTTCAGGACGCTGGGCGCCGGCTGTTCGTGAATACGCTCCCTTGCTCGACGAGAACGAAGACCCGGAAGAACAACTCCCTCGGCATATGGAGATCGACATCGCAGAGCGAACATCGGGCAAGAAAACGTACGTCAGGCTGCAATGCCGAGGAATCAATATAGGTGATCGTCTGACCGACAACAAAATCGAACAGGACGACTATCGTTTCCACGATGTATTCCACCTTGGATACGCGGCGATTTTGGGATGGTCACCTGTCATCCGCGCACTCTTTAAGGTTAAGCGGAAAAGTAAGCCTCTCATCGATGAGACCCAGGACGGCGCTCGCGCTGTTTTGATCGAGGAAGGCACGGCTACGTGGATTTTCAACCATGCCTGTCGGTTGAACTACTTCGCATCAATTTCCAGCCTTGACTATTCTCTTCTGAAGGCCATCAAGGAGCTCGTGGCTGGCTACGAAGTTGAACGACTTCCTCTTTGGCAATGGGAGGAGGCGATACTCAAAGGTTACGAAGTGTTTCGCTCTCTGCGCGAACACCGTCGCGGCATTGTAATCGCGGATCTTAGCACCCATACCCTCTCTTTTAAGAAGAGTTGAGTGCGTGCAATCATGCGAGTGGCGGCAAACTAACTCGACATCGTTTCGGCCTTAGCCAGAAGCGGCACGAGCTAGGTCCGTATCTGCACCTACGTTGGGGTTAATGCCCCACTTAGGCGGATACCAGTGATCAATTACTGTCCGATTGGCTTCGAATCTTCGTTTGATTCGTGTCCGTTGGAGTAGACCAGGCATTCCCGGAAACCTCACCCGCGCATATTTGTCGATCTCGCAGAACAGATTCTGGCAATCAATCAATTGAAGCGGCCTTCCCCACAGCGATCTAAACTCCAACTGTCGCCCGGAGAACTGTGCGTCTTGATTATCAGTTACCCAGCGAAGAACGTCCTCCTCAGTCCAATCACGGAGATCGGAAAAGCACTTGTGTATTCCACTGCGCGCCCCGGGACCAGGGACCACGAAGTCCATTTCACTATAGTTTGTTACTTCGCTGTAGTTCAGGTCTGTCACGTACTGATAGGCTAGAAAGTCTCCAATCATGGGGTAGCCACGCAGGAATGCGAATGCGTGCCTCATCGATGGGCAGTCAGCCAGCTTCTTCGGCAGTTCGTCGCGCATCATCGTTTCAAGTAACCGCAGATGAGCCCGGTGCTTCCGCGAATAGTTCCGTCCACCACTCGGCATGATATAAGCCGATGAATAAATCCGAATTCCTGCAGACATGGCTTCGCTCAGAATTTCATCGTAGCTTTCAAACCGATATGTCGAATAGGCTATCGGACCAAGATGGGAGCTCAATAACTGCCAAGTCTCAATCTTGTTGAAAAGCTTGAACAGGAGGATCCGAAACACTAGCTCTTGCACCGAGTGGTCGCTGTCATAAATTACATGCCGAATCAAGTACTGGCTAACGCGATCAGATGCTCTGTAAGCGTTGGTGAAGCGAAACGTAGAAAGTATCTCGTCCTCTGTCCAGGGCCCTGCCTCGCCCCCTATCCGCCGGAAGAAAATAGCTTGCCGTTCCGCAGCGAACCGCCAGTACCAGTCAAACACCTCACTCGCCAAAGGCTCGCGCCGTGGGAAACACAGAATCATGCCGGTTCCGCTCTTCTTCCTCAAGGTCAGGCTCCCTCCGATGTTGCATTTTCAAACGTCTTCTGCCAGGACTGAATCAATTGTTCAACAGTCTCTTCGATGTAACCCGCGTTGGCAATCATCTCGCATGGGTACTGTGCCCTTTCCGTAGAGAACAACTGTCGGTAGGTGTCCCTGCATTTGCCCCAGACCTCCGGAGGTTCGGGACGAAGGGGCTCGGCTCTGTCGACCAGAAACAAGACGGACGGCTTCACAGCTCCCCAGGCCGCCTTCTCCGTGCCGATCATTCGGTTTAGAACCTCGCGGTCAACATTGGAAGCGACGCCATAAACGTACGTTGACCACCAAAATCGATCAAGAACTACTGTCCGATTCAAGTTCAAGGAGGGGATTATGCGCCGTTCGATGGCATCAAGGTGCGCAGCGATGTGCAAGGCTTGCAAGCTCGCAGGGGTCAGGCCACTAACTTTGAACTGCTCGGGGCTTGAATGCAGGTCGTACACCAACTTGCCCAACGTTCCCTCTTCTTTGCCCGGAAATGACAATCGCTCTGCTGAAAAGCCATGTCCCTCCAGCCAAGACTGGAAGCGCGCTGCCAGTTCTGATTTTCCCACCCCATCGGGCCCCTCAAAGACCACCAACTGTCCCGTTTTCATCGCCAGCGCGCCTCGAAGGAGTTGCGAGCTGTTATTTGGGGTCCACGCCTCGACCTGACGCGGCGGAAAAGAGGTATCGGCAGTCTCTTTTGCTCAAGCCTCAAGGACGACCTCAGCAGTCGCTAAGTGGGGTGAGTGGCTAATGGACACGAAGAAATGCTTCGCGCCAGCGGCAGCGGCTAGCTCCGCCGCGTGCCCTGTCAGACCAATCCTCGGCTGGCCCGAAGGATCATTAGTGATTTCAATTTGCTTCCAATCTACATCAGCGGTCCATCCCGTGCCGAGGGCTTTCAAAGCCGCCTCCTTCGCTGCAAAACGCCCGGCCAAACGCTGAACGTAATCATCTGTGTTCCGAGCATAGGCGACTTCCGACTCGGTAAAAACTCGCCCGAGGAAGCCAGACTCATCGGCCGCTACGTCTGCCTTGAACTTTGCCATCTCCACATGATCTATTCCGATGCCAATGATCATCGTTACTAGGGTACTCCAGGATTTTGTTGGTTGTGGGAGGCAGTTGCTAGATGATAAACAGATAGAATTACTATGCTTTTGCTACCGATTAGCTTTCCGAAGAGGCCCACATGAGTAAACCCAGGAAAGAACCCAGATTCAACATTCTGATAGACACGTGTGTGTGGCTCGATGTCGCAAAGGATTATCAGCAGCAGGCAATTCTGGCCGCCCTCGAAGAACTGATCCGCCAAGGAGACATGGCGCTCATCCTCCCGCGTACGGTCGTTGATGAATTTGCCCGGAATAAGGCGCGCGTCATTGAGGAGAGCAGCCGCAGTCTGTCCAGCACTTTAAAGCGCGTTAAGGATGCTGTGGAGAAGTTCGGCGACCCGCGGCAAAAGCGCACAGTGTTGCGCCAGCTAAACGACGTAGACCATCGGCTCCCTACACTGGGTGAGTTGGCCGTGGACACGATCGGCCGGATCGAGAACCTATTCACGCACACGCCCGTTATTGCGATTCCCGACGCTGTGAAACTGCGTGCGGCGCAGCGTGCCATCGACAAGCGTGCTCCCTTCCACAGGCAACGGAACGGCATAGACGATGCGATTCTGATTGAGCTCTACGCCGATGCGATAGGAGCAAAGGCAACACCCGGAACCCGGTTCGCCTTCGTCACGCATAACACAAAGGACTTCAGCCACCCTAACGCGAACAATAAACTGCCGCACCCTGACATCGCGACCTATTTCGCGCGCGTGAGGTCGCTCTATTTCATCACTCTGGGTGAGGCACTACGCCGTGTCCAACCGGCACAATTTGCTGAACTGATGATCGAGCAGGAATGGGTAGAAGAACCAAGGCGGCTTGCGGAAACCGTGAATGCCATCGGCGAGCTAATTGATAAGGTGTGGTACAACCGCCACCAAGTGCGCCTGGAAAAGATTGAAGATGGAGAGATTAATGTCGTCGAGAAGGAGACCTATCCACTTAAAGACCATCGGGAGCTCACCATTCAACGCGACATTTGGGAAGGTGCTCTAAAGAGTGCCGCCAGAGTCGAAAGGAAATACGGATTAGAGAATCTCGGTCCCCGGGATGATTTTGAGTGGGGGATGCTAAACGGCAAGCTCTCCGCTCTTCGTTGGGTACTCGGTGACGAATGGGATATGTTGGATACATAGGCGAGGCGACGCCATCCGCCGATGAGGAATGCCGCAGCAGTTGTAATCTATTAAACGACTGTTAAATTAGCTCGACGCCGATAAGCCACATTTGTGGAAGGCAGACAGGGGAATGCACGTTGAGTGGGTGGCGCGACTGTATCGTCGTCCTCATGGACTTGATAGGAGTTAAGAGGCGGGCGCTCAAGGGGGACTCGGCCGCTTCGGCATTGATGCGTTCGTTTCATGACTTAGTTCGTCACGAGATGGCCCACGGTTTAGGCGCCCTGCACCATGCGTATGTATGGAACGACTCGGTGCTCCTTCTCGCCTATGTCGAGGGTCACCCATCAGTGTGCGAGAAAGCTATGCGGGCTGCTGACGATCTAAAGCGCAAGGTGGACGTTCTCGCTCCAAGTTACGCTATTGCGGTGCAAGGTCAGGCATTTCCATCATATTCCGACTTCGGGAATACCAGGGTCACGGTCATCAAAGCATCGAGCTATGCAATGGCAAACTGTTTCGAAATCGAGGCAGAGGCCAGGAAGAAGAAGCTTTACAACAAGTCTTGGTACGTTGACGCTCGGATCGCTAAGAAGGTTCGTTCAGCCTGGGCAACCGATTGGATAGAAGTTCATCTCCTCCCCAGTGGAAAGGTCCGGAGGGTACACGTCCATTCTGGCTACCTCTGGGGTGCAACGTAATTTCCAATGTCCCCTGACGGCGCGCCTGGTCAGTCTCCTCATAGTCAGTTGCCCGTGAAGTGTGTTTGCTATCCTTTCAAGAACTGGTGGGGGTAACGGGTTCGATCCCGTCGAGATTTCCAGAAGTGGACCTAGCCTTCTTTAAGGGCATCACTCCAGACACTTCTTTCCGTCCCGCCAAATCCCAATGGCGCCCCCGAAACGGAAATGCGCGACGTCCGTCACTCGCGAAAAGACCCTTGCTCAGCCGAGGTTCTTCAGAGACTTCGTCGACACCCTCACAGTAGTTCAGCGTCCGGCCAGTGTGAGGGCGCCGAAATGAGAGATGCGTGCGCGCCCTGATCCGCATACCCAATCAACGTTTCACAATAACATCCCGAACGACACTGCGCATCGAAACCAACGTAGTCGAAGCTGGGAGCGAGGATATTAAATTCGAAGTACCGGTGCGGCGGCACAAACTTGCCTGTCAGCCACCCTATAGCGTAGCTAGCCACGAGCGCGCCGGCCATCGACGTAAAGTGTCCCACCGTAGGAATTTTAGGAACATCTTTCCAGTAAGCGTCAGCGTTATCTCCCCGCAGCTCCGCACCTTTCGCTTCGCGCCGGCGGCGCTCTTTTTCTTCCTCCGACATCAGCTCGACGGTTGCGCGCCAGGAATCTACAAGACTCAGGCAATACGCACACGGCGCACTGGGGGAATAGATCGTCACGCGCCCAATCTCTCCTGTCATCAAGCCGTTTTTGGATTCAAACACGACGCCCACGTCGATTGCCGGAACGAGGTAGCGGTACGCCAGTTCGCTGACCGCGGTCCGGCTGTGGTTCGTGTCCGTGCAACAGATGACGAGGTCCGTGCCGACGACATGATCCCGCGCGAGCGGCTGCAGGATATTCCCGACGATGCAGGTGACGTTCGCTTTGGGGTTAATGGCTTTAATCAGATCCCGCACCACCGCGACCTTGAAAGGCGCTTCTTTCTCGCCCCTTACGAAGTGAGCTTCATAACTGCCGTGGACCCTCTCCAGATTCGACTTGGCCAGTCTCTGAGGATCGATAAGAACAAAATTTTTCACGCCTGCGCGCGCGAGCACGTGAGCCGCCGGTGAGCCCGTGCCGCTTGCGCCGATGATGGTCACACGCGCATTCCTCAGCCGCGCGGCCGCCTCGGCTCCGTAGATTTCTTCAAGCCGTGCCTGATATTCGTTCTTGGAGCGCACCTTAGCAGAAGACCTGATTGAAGCAACCTCGCGGCGAATTTTATTGCCGCTGACGGTCACCATCTCGGCCAATCGAAATTCACGGTCCTCCTTCCACCCACGTCCGGAAAAGCGGACATCGCCTTCAGCGGCCCTCGAAAAAATCAGGCTGAAATACGCCACTTCCTTGCCAAAGCCCGGAAAATAGTCTTTGAAATACGAGTCCATGTCGTCGTCGAGCGCGCTCGGAAACACACCGTAATTCTGCGGGTGGGAATGGATGACGCCGACGCAGAGGCCGCGTTTCTGTTTTTCCAGCGCCGCCCTCAGGCTGTAGGGTTCATTGAACCGGACAATCGATGTGGTTGAATCCAGGTCGCCCTCTTTCGGCTCGATCAAGTCGATGATGGTGACGACGATGCCGTCTGGCGTTTGATGTGTGCCGAAAAGAAAGAATGTTGCCCATTCCTTCTCCGGATAGCGTGAGAAGATGAGCGTCTCCAGGCGCTCCCGGACAGCGCCGGTGATTCGCATGACGGCCAGCTGCGCTACCTTCTGACGGAGAGCCATGACACCAGTTCATCCAGGTAGGTATGGAAACCATGCCGTGTGGGGTCCCACGCAGGAGCCCCGCCACCATTATGCGGGTGATAGCTGATCGTCACCCACGTTTTTCCGTCAGCCGTAATCGCGCCGCCCGGTTGCCCTTTCACCACGCCAATCAGCGGCGATCCCTGTGGGAGGCACGCGCCGTCGACCATGGCCTGCGCATAACCTCCGGGCACAAGAACCAGCACGTCCGAACTTGCAACTCCGAGCGTGCTCGGAAGGCCGAAGTAAATCACGGCGTCGGGATTCTCGACCAGTTTCGTCTTCCAGGTGACCTGTTCGAGTTCCCGCAATATGCGCGCCTTGACGTCCGGCGTCACCGGCGCCCTCCCTCGACGGTCTTGCGCGTGACGACAAAATGATCGCCGTTCTTAATCTCCATCTCACCCGTCAGCGGGTCTCCGACAGGGCCATCCTCTCCCTGCCGCCGCCGTACGATGGCCGTGTCGGCCGTCAGCCCGGCCAGCCGCGCGATGGCATCTACCGACATCGGATTGGTGACGCCGTCCTCTTCGCTGGTCTTTTTCTTGCCGTTTACAAAGATCACCAACTTCTTGTCTTCAGCCATCGAAATGCCCCTCTGGCCATGCAGGCCATAGAGAGGCGTGCCGCCCTCTAAAGTGGGCCCTGCTGCTGGCTGGTTTTTTCTGCCCCTACTGACCTATGCTCAGAAATCAGAGGACCGCGACACGCGGCGTGGCATTTTGTTTTTCCATGTCACCGGCCCTCGAAACCTGAGCATTCTCTATTGAGGCCCGGAGACGACCGCCGTGGAGAACGAATGAAAGTCAAACCCACGCCCCCGCCCGCGTGCAAATCCCAACCGGCGACGCGCGGCGAAATTGACGAGGCAATCAAGGCTTTAGCCCAGGAAGATACCGAACGCATTGAACAGACCGCGCTGAACCGAATCTACCGCGTCCGCCGCGCCGCGAACGGCCGATCTCATAAGGACCTGATACAGGAAGCTTTCACAAGAATTCTCGACGGCACGCGTCAGTGGTATAAGGACCGGGTCAGCTTCACGGATTTCCTCGTCGGCGCGGTCTATAGCATTGCCTCCGAGTGGGCGGGCCACAGAAAACGCAATAAGGAACTGCCGGAATATGCCTTGCTGGAATCCGCGCTCTCGAAGACCGATGAGGACGGAAAAACGGTTTCGCCCTTCGACGAAGTTCGGGAGCCAAGCCCGAATGCGGAAGAAGAGCTCATTGACGCCGAAGGCGAATCGGAGAACAAGGCGCTTGTGCAAAAGATCGAAGCGGCTTTCGAGCACGACGAAAAAGCGAGCATTCTCCTGATGGGATTCCAGGACGGTATGGACGGACCAGCGATTCGTGCAGAGTTTGGAATGTCAGAGAAAGAGTATCGGACAACGATGCGCCGCATTCAGCGCGGCGTGAGAAAGATGATGGACGAAGATCATGGCCGGTAAAACACGCAGCCACACGGAACGATTGGCAAGGATTCTCGACAATCTCGGGGAACATATCCGGAATGCGCCGGGTGACGAATTGCTCGAAACAGCGCGCGAGGAGGGTCGTGATCCCGCGGAGACAAATGCGCGGATCAAAAGCATTCTCCTGAGCGTGTTCAAGTCACATCAGCAGAAGGGCCTCGTGGAAGCCAAGCAGGGACATCAACGCGAACTGGCGCGTATTTCCGAAGGACACTTCAATCTTCCGAGAACCGCCGAGGGCAGAAGGAACTGGTTTCTAGCGGTGCTTGTCCAAGCGCCGCAGCTGGAGCCGGCGTTCACGTTGCAGAACCGGGAACTTTCGGCTTTGTCAGATGAAGATATCGAGACTCACCTTAAGAAGCTGGCTAATCTCGGCGTCCTCAATGCCATTCGCCTTCCGGAGGAGGAATGATCGCAGCCGGGACGCCGCCGGAACAGATTCTTAGCCTCCTGGGCATCACGGAGCCGGAGGATCTCGATATCGAAGCCATCGCCTATGCGTGCGGCGCCACGATCGTGCCTCAACCGCTGACCGGCTGCGCGGCGAACATCATCGGCTTCGGCGACAGGGCAATTATCACGGTTAATAGCAATTCCATTCCCACACGGCGGCGCTTCTCATCCGGCCATGAACTGGGCCACTGGATGAAAGATCGCGGGCAGAACGCTTTTGGCTGCCTCGACAGCCAGATCGATTCCGAATGGACCGCCAACAATCCGGAAGTCCGGGCCAACCGCTTCGCCAGTGATCTTCTGCTGCCGGTTGGCATGTTCGCCCCTCTCGCAAAAGGGCGCCCGATGACTCTTGAAACGGTCGGCGACCTGGCGGCCGTGTTCAAAATGAGCCAGACCGCAACGGCGATCCGGCTTGTGAACCACGGCTCTTATCCCGCCATGTTGATTTACTATGAACAGGGACGGAGAAAATGGTTTCTCCGCCCCAGCAATGACATCCCGACTTCGTTGTGGCCCCACGAGCAACTTGACCCTCATTCAGTGGCCGCCAGCCTGCTCGCGAGCACTTTTGCAAACAACAAGGCCGGAGACGTGCGCACAGACCGATGGTTCGAGCGCGATAACGCGGAGAAGTACTTCATTCGAGAAAGCTGCTTTAGAACGAGCGCCGATTCAGTCCTCGTCCTGTTGTGGTGGGAGGATGAGCAACAACTGATTGACATCGCCGCGGATGAGGAGCTTCGTGCGAGCCGGCGTTCCGACCAACGCGAGGACGATTAGAGACCTCAGGATCATCTTAGCTTCGGCGAGTCCGCGACAGTCAATTTCCCAGACCTATATCCATCTTCGATAAGACTGATGACCACCCTATCGATTTGACCTGCGGCATTTTCCACAGAGGCGGGAGCCATTGGTGCCACCCTTGAGGCTCTCATTGCCGCCTTTTGCCGCCTCGACAAATCGCTAAGTTGTTGCTGGGAAAAAGGATGGTTGGTAGGGGCGGTGGGGATCGAACCCAAGACCCACCATAGATGGAATAATCGATTCAAGACTTTCCACGCGGTCTGCCTGCGGTTGGTATGCCTGTTGAACTTGGAGGCTTTGACCGTCTACAAAATCATCTACGGTGCTGTAGACGAAAAACCAGAAATCGCGTGGAAGTGATTGAAAATAATGGTCGGGGCGAAAGGATTTGAACCTTCGACCTCCTGGTCCCGAACCAATAGGTCCAAAAATCTAAAGTCTTGTGGGAGTCGCACTTAGACCTTGGACCCTGTGAAAAAACCCTCCTCAGTAGGTCAATTTTTAGTACATGAGTCCATTGTATTCCTAGAACTTTCGGAACTCCCAATTGTTCTCATATCTTTCAGCCAGTGGAGTGGCCACACGATATTTATTCCCTTTGAATCCGATTCGGAAAATGCGCATTTTGGTGTCCTTCACCTTCTTACCTTCCTTGTTTTTTTCTCTCAACCAATGCCCATGTTGGTCTTTGACGTATCTGGCCACAACCCTGCTCGGCACGATATAAAATTGGAAAGCAGATTTGGCTTCGCTGATGATTACAAAGCAATAGAAGAGAGAGGGGTCAATCAAACTCTCATGCTTTTTATCCATTATCCATCCGCCCTTAACTGTTCCGTGGACCTTTGAAACCTGCAATTCCTTGAGGCTCGTGCGGTACGAGCCGTATTCGTACTGTCAAGAATTATTAAACTCCATGAGAGCAATATTGCGCCAGCGCTCGCTTTACCTAGTCCGTGCAATTCGGATCTTCGGCACCTCTCCAACATGATATAACCGCAGTGACACGATTGATTCTCAAAAAGTGTGAGCGAGCGAGGGTCCCTACAATCGTTCCTTAATTTTAGTTCTCTGTTGCTGCGGGCTCCATCCTAATCCCATAGTGTTTGTCACACGCAATTCGTTTCAACGGAAGCGCCGGTCAGCTCCCCATCACGGCAGCTTTTGGGAAATGTACACCGCTTTTTCCCATGTGCGGATTGTATTCTCTGCCCCTTCATATTCGTACGGATGCCGGTACCTATCGGGAAGGCCTACGCGATTAAGATCATAAAAGAGTTGCTTTATAAGTCCAGGTTGAGCGAAACCTCTTGTAGCGAACTGAGCCGCCTCTTTATCATCAACGGTGGAGTAGTTATTCAGGTGGGGATCTTGTGGGTTTGGGCCTATTCGATTTAGTTGTTGTTGATTCGTGTCGCCTCCACACCAATCTGCATTGTGATTTGAATAGCCGACACGAGGAGCAACCCCAAGGCCCTGACCCATAAAATCGCCAGCTAAGGCAACACCAACTCGTTCTCCACCGGCCAGTATCCTAAATGCGTTGAGCTTATCAATCGTGTAGGCCAAACTCTGAGCGAGGGATTTGTCTGACCGCTGGCAGTCATTTCTAACACCTGATGGCGCATAATTTATCGTTGGATCAGGTGCTATAAAATGGCCAAGAACTCCCTCCGTGGTAGCGATACGGGCAAGGCTTCGAAGTGCTTTCACAGCTACAAAATCATCTACACCGGCCCCGATGCCAATAAGCCGCTCACCCTATTAATGAACAGGCCCGACGTATGCCTACTTGCCCGCGGATTCGCAATACCATCTAATCAAAACCAAACTGATGATCCCGAGTGCGACACCGGAATTAGAAGTTCTTCTGGCCTCGCTTAAAAGCAAGAAAAATCCGTCGAATAAACCAGATAATCAGTGATGCGCCAAGAAGGATCAATAACAGAGAGGCAATGACGGACCCGACGACAAATGCCGCCAGTAAGATTCCGATGACCGCCGCGAGCGCAAGCAAGCTCAGAAGACCTGCTTTTAGAAGTTGCAGCTTACTTGGAGGGCGCGGAGGGCGCTGGTCAGAGCCGTCCGGCTGCCGCCCGATTGATATTCTGTACTCCATCATGTAGTCAAAGCGCCGGAATCCAGGTCGCGCCCCCGACCAGTTTACACCCGTTGTGTTCGTGCAAATCGCTTGTCAATCGAAATCGTCCCGTGCAGGTGCGCCTGCCGTTTTTCGTCTTTGCTGTAGTTCTTAGTACTCGCCAAGGGAGACGTACATGCCATCGGGCATTTGGTCTTATGGAACCGACGACCGAACGCTTCCATTAGGGACTCTGGCCGTTTGGCACCCAATCGCGTTGATGAATAGTCGTGAGTAAAAACTGGCACGGAAGAAATTTCTCGCCAAGTGCCTTAAACGTAAGAAAATATAGTTGACACCGTGAAGGCGAGAGAGTAATAAAAGCCCTGAAAAGAGCCTATAGCTATAGAACCCACAGAACGACAGATGAGTGTCGCACCGGTTGCGGAGGTTCCCTGGGACGCATCGCCTCTTCCAACTCACTGGCTTCACAATAAGGTCGCGAGGAAGAAGTGCTCTTGGTGAAAAACCGGCGCAAAATTATCCATGGCAATACTCCACATCGAAAAGAATAGTCGGGTTTACGTGCTGAGCATTTATGGGAAGCCTCACAAAAAAGAAGAATAAAACAGCCAGTACCGGACTTGACAAAGCGCGGCAAATTCAGCCACCGCTGGGGCCGGTCATTACGGGTCCATTTGAAATCTCAATCAACACTTTAACTTCAGGCGCCGCATATATTGGCTGGACAATATCATCCTGCAGTATTCGGATTACCAATCCACCTCAGCCAGACCACAACGTTATCCTGAAAAACAGGGATACCTCTCAGGGTGGACAAGTGATTTTCAGAACCGCATACGGAGCAGCGGATCAGAACACAATTTCACTCACCTTGCCAGGTGATGGAACGCCTGTCCCCTTTTTTGTCGGGGGTAAGTTCGGATCTCCGAGTACAAATGATCAGGACGGCGGCATATCAGTAACCGATGCGGCGACGAGTACCGTTTTGCATCAAAGAACACTGATGGTGCGCGTCCGCAAGAATGCCAACAACTTGACCACGGGGGAGCGTGACCGTTTCTTGACTGCGTATGCTGCATTGAACGCTACGGCCGCTGATTATCAGGTTTTCCTTGATAGCCACAACGCGGCAGCTGCTGCTCAAATTCATCACCGCCCGGACTTTCTTCCTTGGCACAGGGCATTTGTGTTGAGTCTCGAACGGCATCTACAGAAAATCGATGGCAGCGTCGCAGTTCATTACTGGCACTTTGACCAGCCTTCACCCAACATATTTAGCGCTGATTTCATGGGTGGAACCCCCAACAGCGCTGGAAGATTGGTGTTCAGTCCCACTAACCCCCTTAGAAATTGGGCAATTTCAGGTACGACAGGCGTAGTCCGAAAACCAATTTTTGATACCGCCACCTCAGGAGCCGCATGGGGATCGCTAGTCACCCATGTAGCAACTGAAACTACGGTCTTGGCGGGTGGTCCAGGCTTCAAAGAATTCAGAGACATGGAACTTGATCCGCATGATCCTGCCCACGAAAGTTTTTCCACCGGTCCGCTTATTTCCCCCGCCACTGCAACAAAGGATCCACTATTTTTCCTGCTTCATTCCAACATTGACCGGTTATGGGCAAAATGGCAGTGGGCCAAGAACCTATATGACACCTCGATTTCCAATACCTACTCTTCCTCCGATCCGAGTCCGGCGATTGGAGATTTTTTGCCAGACACGATGTGGCCCTGGAACGGTATTACTGGCACTGGCTTTCCCGACCGGCCACCCACCGCGCCCGGAGGGCCGCTGATCCAATTGGCTTTCCCGAGCAAGCCGGGACCTGTGCCTACCGTCGCCGATGTTATCGACTATATTGGCAAAACCCAGGGCAACAGCAGTTATTTCGATTATGACGATGTGCCGCTCTCTTAGGACAAATCTATGATTGACAAGAATGAATACCTCAAAAGCATCCAGGACAAGGTGGCGTCCGAGAGGGAAGGAATTGACCTTAGGCTAAGCAAATTTGCAAAAGCGGGGGATTCCATCGAATACAAAACCGCCCTTCAAGACATCCCTTACCTGAAGGAACCGGAAGCAGTAAAGAAGGGAATGCAATTGCTCAAAAACAAACATGAAGATGTCACGGTTCGGCTATTAGTACTGCAAAAAGCGCTGTCGGAAATCGGAAAGAACAGAGAATACCTCAGGGATTGTTTATTGATATTGCAGGACGGCAGCGATCAGGTCGAATTGCGCAGAACGATCTTATCCGCGTTCAGAGCTTTCAGCTTTGACTCAAAATTGTTTGCCTCCTTGCGGGTTGAGTACATGACCGCCCTGCGCTCCTTATTGGATGATCCTGATGCCTTGCTGCGGGAAATGGCTGCTGAAGACCTCGCAAAAGATAAGGATGAATACGTACAAAGAAGGCTGCTAGACGGGTTAACGGGGCGGGCAGCACCGATCGTTTCCACGGCGAAGGCCATACAGCTCCTGGGCTACGACATTCATGCCGAACATTACCCTATTGTGAGAGGGATACTGCAGAATCCTGCTTCCGATGAAGCGATCAAGCTGGAGGCAATCCATGTGTTGGCGAACGACGAGAAATCAAAAGACCTTTTGGCACAACTGATGATGGACAAGGGACAGGAAATGGAAGTCCGGATGAGCAGTGCAACAGCGCTCAAGGCATCTCATTTTGAAGATTTTATTAAGATTGCCAAGCCTATGGTGGTTGATGAAGAGGAGGAAGAGGACTTGCGGGCAGTGGTTCTTAACGCCCTGATGTTTCACAGCGATTCGAAGGCGCTCTATGAAGACGAAGAATTCACCCAAAGTGTCACCGATCTTCAATCCTTGACCACGTCAGGGGATCTTAGGGAGTTATCAACACGGTTTTTGGACAATGCAAAAAGGCATAGCAAGAAACGATAGGTACCATGCTTCGAGACGACAAAATGGAATTCTTAACGAAAGAAACCCCCGAAGATGAGATAGCACGGGCTATCGATTGTAGTAAGCGCCATCCTCTACATCGCAAGCGATTGCTAGATTATCTTCCTCAACAGCACCCCGTATATCAGGGAAGAAGTGCCAACGAGGCGATCAGGATACGGGGCTATTTATTCGAGTCATTCGCGCATACCGGCCTCTCGGACTCAGCCTTGCCTTTTGTGCTGGAAACACTCGAAACGGGACGGGACGCTTACCTTGTGGCTGGTGCAGCTATTTCCCTTCGCGGCCTTTCCGCTCCACGGCCGGAGATCGTTCCCTATTTGCTAAAGGCTGCGAGCAACATGAGATTTACAGATGATGCTATCAGTTTTGAATCCTACAAGCCGCGATGGCCTCTGAGGAATCCTAGTACTGCTTTGCTGGAGATATTCAGAACAATTCAATGGATGGGTGCCTGCGCCCGTGAATTTGAGACGCCTCTGAAAGAGCTTTGCGGGGACGTCTATTTCAGCGACAGCGTACGGTCTGAAATCCGAAAAACGATTGCCGTTATCGAACACGGCAATCGCCCGGGATGTTGTCAATGGTCTGTTTCGAGAAGCATAAAACGTGGTGATTTTCAAACCCGAAAAAAATTAACGGAAGATGTAGCAGAATTGCTTCTTGAAGATCAGGATGGACGTACGATCACATTCAGAGAATACTTCGTAGGCAGACCCTCGGCGGTAGTTTTTTTCTACACCCGTTGCGATAACCCCAATAAATGTTCATTAACAATCACAAGGTTAGGTCAACTGCAAAAGGCGCTAGTGACCGCCGGACTCGACGGAACGATAAGGATCGCGGCGATTACCTACGACCCGGCATATGACAGGCCGTTCCGACTGGAATCTTATTGTCGAAGCCGAGGGATGTTGCTCAACGAGCAAAACCGCGCTTTCGGGACGCTTACAGGGATGCCGGTCGTGCTGCGATATTTTGATCCCGGTGTCAACTACATCGGATCGATCGTAAATCAGCACACTACCGAACTCTATGTTCTTGATCAGCGTGGAAATATTGCCAGTCGCTTTCAGCAGTTGCAGTGGCATGTTCCGGAAGTGATCGGTCAACTTAAGAAGCATTTGCGGAAAAATCAACGTGGGAATGGGATAGTTCCGAATTCCGCAAGAATCAAAGCAAGAGACTGGATGTCTTCCCTACTTTCCCTCTTGATTGTTTTTTTTCCAAAGTGTCCATTATGCTGTGCCGCCTACCTCAGTGCTTTAGGCATAACTAATATTCAGATACTCCATCTTGTATCCCAGCTACTGCCCGTTCTTGTTGGGCTGTTGTTCATCAATCTTCTCTCTCTTTTTAAGGGAGCGAACAGAAGGAACGGCTTACTGCCCTTGTATCTCAGCTCGACAGGAATCTTCTGCAGTATGTTTTTCGGGCTGCTCATGAAAGTAACGGTGATGGGTTACATCGGTGCGAGTTTAATGCTGGCAGGCTCTCTACTAAACAGCCTCGACCGGCATGCGTTCAAGTGGATCCGAGTAAGCATAACCGGACTAGCGGGTGGTCTGAAGTTTCGAATCGCGGAGCAGTTCGGAATCATGAAAAGGATATGCATGTTTTTTCGCGGTTCAGAAAAGACTCAACGGTTGAGCCTGTTGTTGGAGGAAGACCAAGAATCAGTGAATTGAGGGCTTATCTACCATGCCTGTTCGCAAAACAGAGAGTCGAATGCCACTAAATCTGCAAGCCTCTGATTTAGGTCAGGCGGTTGTCGCTGCTGACGGCAGATGGGCATTGATTTCATTTGTCAGCTCGCCTCTGGTCATCAACCGTGAAAATGTGTACGTGGTTTTCATCACAGACACCGGTTTGGCTGCTGCGACATCTTCGTTCGAATGGACCTTTGCAGAAAGTGCAGGGGCTCCCAGCGTTGCAACCTCTGCATTTGGTGAGACCGCCCACACCCCAACGAATTTGGGGGCCCTCAGCATTTCGGTGCGCGTTCTGGATGGGGCGAACGCGGAGCAGGCAAAACTTTCCATGAACCAAGACGTTGTGCCAACGAGCGCAGAGCTGGAAACCCTGATTAGCGACGCTGTTGGCCAGCCAGGACCTTCCGTTGGAAGTCCCGAAGTCTTACGTGAACTCATCAATGAACACAACCTGTATTACCAGAATGTGGTCCCTCAAACGGCTGAGCCCGGGGATGCTTTCAAACGTTTCGTGTTCAGTATGGTGTATGACGGGGCTTCGCAAAGGAGAGCTGCTGAGCGCAAACAGGACCTGGATCAGCTAGCGCTCTCCCTGAATGAGGCCACGGTCGACTTTGCCACACTAAGTTCGAAAGGGACCGGCGTGTGCGGAATCAGGCCGCTGCTGCTTTCGATGACCGTTCCGAACATGCTGGATTGGACATTCCTTCCCGAAGATGGCAATAAGCGGTCAATGGCAGTAGACCAACTGCTTCAGGCGCTTGCTGTGCTGGAAGAGAACAAAAGACTCGACCTTTACAATATCCTTCGTTTTCCGAAGAGCAACATCACCTTTTGCGGACGCATTCTCGAAACGCTGAAAAGCAAATATTTCAACACTGCCAATTTTGAAGACGTATTGACCGGAATGTCGGGCGTGCGAGCGCAGTGGATTGTAGGTCAATATCAGCAAGGCCCGATTACAAGAAATTAGTGAACCCTTGCGGCATGGAAAGGAAGTTTCTGGCGGACCAAGAATTGTGGAAGTAATTTGAAATTGGAACCTGCTCTGTTCCTCCGTGCTACTCGAAAACGAGTAGCACGGAGAACGCGGCTATCGACCATAAGTACGCGGAGCGCATTGAATGGCTGACGGTCTACAAACCACACTGACCCAAGCAGGCCTTGCTATCGCGCCGCTCCGCGCTATCAAAACGCCGGACCAGGCAGTAGCTTTCTTTCGGAAACTGGGCTACGACGTTCCCCCCGGAGCCTTCGGCGCCGCATTATCAGCACTCGGTGCACACGTAAGCGAGCTCATAGTTGCCGTACAACAACTCGAGACTGCCAATGGGGAAGGTGCGGTAGCGGCCGCTATCGCCAACATATTGGGGCGCTTGGTTGCGACGGTAGAAGCCATCGTCCAGTTACATGCGGAAATACAGGCCGGTGGAGGTGGGGCGCTTCCCAATATCGGAGACTTACCGAGACGGCTGACTGATTTTTTGCTCCTCGATTATCTTGACCGGCTGAAACCGAATGTCCATGAGGGACTCTTTGTGCTCGGACTCATAGAGCATGAGCCCAACCCCGCACCTAATGCACCGGTACGTTTGATCAACTGGAACCGTTTCGGACAATTGTTCACTGGGCCCGGTCAGATATTCAATGACGTATATCAATGGGATAGTGATCTTGATACGGCAAAACTTCTTACGCGCGTCGAAGGTTTAATGCGATCGGTTGGATCGCCGGGCGGAATGTACCCACAAACTGAAACCACACGCGTCCTTCTTGGGAACGCCACCGCCGGACAGCAGGAATTGCGTTTCCCAGTTTTTCAAAAAGGCGTGACACCCGAAACGTACAGCCAATTCGGAATAACCATCTCGCCTGCGGAAGCCCAAGGCCCAAAGAAGAAAGGCGTTGCCGTATTGCCCTACCTGATCGGCGCCGCCAGTTTTGCGTTCGATGTTTGCGACCGGGGCGAGCTCCTTTTTAATTCCACGGCTGATATCAAGGGCGTCGGAGTAGTGATACGTCCTCCCTTCAACGCAGAAGGAATTTTGAATTTGGTCGCTGCGTTTAAAGCTACGATTCAGATTCATGAAAAACCGGACAAGGCAGAAGAGATTGTCCTGATCGGATCAAAGGGTGGTTCGAGACTTGCTATTCAGGGCCTGGGCACGAACACATTCATTCAAAACTCGGGAGGGAAACTGGATCTCGGTTTCGAAGGCGAACTGCAGGCCATACGGCTTGTGATAAAGGGAGGAGAAGGTGACGGATTCCTGCAGAAGATACTTTCTGGGCTAAACATACAAGCAGAATCCTCCCTTGCGATCGGCTTCTCTTTGCTTGGAGGGTTTTATTTCCGTGGAGGCGCCAAGCTGGCGCTTGATCTACCTACCCACATCGATCTCGGGCCTTTGAGCATCAACGGCATGAGATTTACGTTGGAACCGACCAACGATCATTTTTCACTGCAGGCAGGCGCCACCGTGAAACTCGAACTGGGGCCCCTGAAAGCGGTAGTGGAGAATATCGGTATTCAAACATCCTTGTTTTTCAAGCAGGGCAATCTGGGCCCAGCAGATCTTAGCGTGGGCTTCAAGCCTCCCAACGGTGTCGGACTTTCGGTTAATGCAGCCGTTGTGGAAGGCGGTGGCTATCTCTATTTCGACTTCGATAAAGAAGAATATGCCGGCGTACTCGAGCTCTCCATTGCGAAAATTGTTACGGTCAAAGCCATCGGGCTAATCACGACCAAAATGCCCGACGGTTCCAAGGGATTCTCACTACTCATAATCATTACCGCGGAATTCGGTACAGGTATACAACTGGGCTTCGGCTTTACCTTGTTGGGAGTCGGCGGACTGCTGGGGCTCAACCGAACCATGTTGCTCGAACCGCTAGCGGCGGGAATCCGTACCGGCGCGATCAACAGCATCATGTTTCCTCCGGACCCGGTGGCCAATGCACCACGCATCATCAGTGACCTTCGCCAGTATTTTCCGCCTCGAGAGGGCACCTTCCTTATCGGTCCAATGGTAAAAATCGGGTGGGGCACGCCCACTCTGATCAGCCTCGCTTTCGGAATCATCATCGAAATACCCGGCAACATAGCTATTGTCGGCGTATTGCGCATTGTCCTGCCCGAAGAGGATGCGCCGATCATTACCCTCAACGTCGCTTTTATCGGGGCGCTGGAATTCGACAAGAGCCGGGTCTGGTTTTTCGCGGCGATGTTCGACTCCCGCATCCTGTTCATGACGATGGAAGGGGAGATGGGACTGCTGATGGACTTCAGCGCCAATCCCAACTTCGTCCTGAGCGTGGGAGGATTTCACCCGCAATTCAATCCTCCTCCACTGCCGTTCCCCAATCCGCGGCGCATTCACATTGATGTGCTGCGAACGCCAGTCGCACGAATCACCGTAGAAAACTATCTTGCGGTCACTTCCAACACGGTGCAATTCGGCGCACGTGCTGAATTCTTTTACGGCATTGATGCGTTCAACCTGCATGGCAACTTCAGCTTTGATGCCCTTTTCCAGTTTTCTCCCTTCCATTTCATAATCGATATTTCATTCTCCGTAGGGATGGATGTATTTGGGGCGGGCGTATTCAGCGTCAGCTTGAAATTAAAGCTCTCGGGCCCTGCGCCGTGGGAGGCACGAGGAACAGCTACGCTCTCCATCGATCTCTGGCTATTCTCCATTGATATTTCCGTCGATTTCGATGTCACCTGGGGTGAAGCCGACAATCCTAAATTGCCCTCGGTTGCCGCTATCCCCATCCTTGTTGCGGAATTCAACAAGGCGGACAATTGGCGTGCAAAAATCCCGCAAAACGCCAACCTGCTTGTTTCCGTTCGCAAACTGGATGAAACAGTGGAGAAGTTAGTGCTCCATCCTATCGGTACGTTGCGAATCAGCCAGCGCACCGTGCCATTGGGCGTACAAGTGGACAAGGTGGGCAACAATTCCGTTTCCGATGCGCATCTGTTCAGCCTAAAAGCCAACGTGGCAAATTTTGGGCCAACCGCTCAGGCACCCCAGGAAAAGTTCGCAATTGCACAATTTCAAAATCTTAGCGACGCCGACAAACTTTCACGCCCTTCGTTCCAGAACATTGACGGAGGTTTGGAACTAGCGGTCGCCGGAAATCAATTGGGCTCGAGCAAAGTTGTTAAGCGGGTGGTTCGTTATGAAGTGAAGATCATAGATGGCGATGACAAGTACAATGCGTTTCGCTGGTTTAAGCAGATCGGCACGCTGTTTTTCCATTGGCTAGCCGGGGCGGCAATCAGCCAATCGCCCCTATCGTATGCTCGAAAGAAGAGTATGGTGCCCACGACGGCCGATGAACGGGTGAAGGTCGGACAGCCAGGATATGTAATCGCTGGCACTGACAACAATCAGGCATTGGCAGGTGCTCCCGTGTTTCCCTCGGAGGCCCATGCGCGGGACTACCTGAATTCTCAGATTTCCACGGACCCTGCCAAGGCAGAAGATATTCACGTCATTCCAGTATTCGAAGTGGCCGCATGAGCATTGCAACATATTCGTTCCTGCCCTACTTGAGGCAGGGCATTGCCAACAACCTGCAGTCATCTGGCGGGTCACGTGGTTCGTTTCTCGTGAAGCTCGATGTTCACGGAGACGGTTCATCGTCCCCGGTCGATGACAAGAACATCGAGATTTATGGACCAGGAGATATTGTCGGTATCGATGCGCGCGCCGTTGTAAAAACTGATCCGCACAATTGGATCACCAATTTCGAGGCGAATCATCTCGCCTATATTGATTTTTATGATGAAGACCTTCCTTGGCGGTATACGCCCGTTCCTCCCGCGGGCCAAAGGCTGAACCCTTGGATTGCGCTCATTGTTCTGGCGGATGGGGAATTTGACGAAGGGCAAGCTTCATTGAACCGCCCGCTTCCATTCTTGAAGTTGAAGAGCGCAGCGACCAAAGACAATTTCTTCCCCAAGAAAGATCAGTTGTGGGCGTGGGCGCACGTGCACTTTAATGGCGATCTCACGCCGACCGATGATTCCATCCTTGTGAACGTTCCAGCCGATGTGAATACCTCACTTCAAAAGCTCCAGAATTTCTTGAACCAAAACCCGGACATCGCTTACTCACGGCTGGTATGTCCGCGTAAATTGAAACCGAGTGTTTCCTATCACGCGTTTGTTATTCCGGCATATGAAAGCGGCAGGCTGGCAGGAGTTGGCGGCGATGTCGCCGCCATCGCCAACGCCAAGCTGAAGATTGCTTGGGAAGGCGCTAACCTGGAGTTTCCTTATTACTACCGCTGGAAGTTCAACACCAGCACAGCCGGAGATTTTGAATACCTGGTGCGATTGCTAAAACCAAAGGTCGCCGATAGCCGCGTGGGCCGTCGTGTCATGGACATGACGAAACCGGGCGGTAACCTGGCGTGGGAGGAAGACCCAGACAATCTTCTTGGCGGCATTCTTCGGCTCGGTGGCGCGCTCAAAGTGCCGAAGGATTCTTTGACGGACGCGGAAATCGTCAGAACAGAAAAATTTGATAAATGGGCAACAAAGAAATTCCCGGATCTGCACCCGTTCGAGACCGAAATCGCAGGCTTTCTCAACCTCGCAGATGACTATTCCATATCATCTTCCGCGGCAGCCAATACCAAAGCAGGAACCGACAGCGGTCTGCAAATCGACCTCAATGTGGATTCCGACCCACTCATTACTCCTCCCATCTACGGACGCTGGCACGCAATGGTGGAGCGTGTTTATAAAGATCGGGCCGGCGCGCGTATCGACAACGATTACAACTGGCTAAATGAGCTGAACCTTGACCCCAGGTTTCGCGTTCCCGCGCACTTCGGAACTCGGGTGGTGCAGGAAAACCAGGAAGACTACATGCAGGCCGTCTGGGAACAAATCGGCGAAGCGCTGAAAGCCAACCGCCAAATTCGCTACGGACAGTTTTCCATTGCAGCTGGTTCAGCGTTGCGCACCAAACATTTTGAGCAGGCCAATGCAGTAAGCGGATCCAAAACCATGCTGTTGACTGCTCCTTTTCACAAGCGAGTGATGTATGGCGGCGCGACAGTTTTTCATAACGTGCGCCAGAGCGCGGTTCCGAATGTCATATTTTCCGCGCCGATGCGCCGTGTCGTGCGTCCACGCGGTCGATTGGCCGCTCGTTTGCAGAAGCAATTGCCCGCAGGGGAGTCGCTCCGGCTGGAATCGGTCGTTGCTAAAATCAGTGCGGGTACACTGTTGCCCGCGCCGCCGAAGATCATGCCACCGGCTCTACCCGCCGTTGATACGGTAGCCCAGCAACTTGACCCCGCCGGCGTACCCGATTTTCTGAAAAACTGGCTGAGACGTTTTTCCTGGCTGCCTTATGTGCCCCTGGCTCTGGCTGTGCTCATCGTTGCATTGCTGTTAGTACTTGGAGCGTCCGTCGCCTTACTGGCTGCGGGCATCGCAGTTGCGGGCGGGCTAGTGTACGCGTGGCGGGCCCTCACAAATTGGTCGAAGGATTTGCATACCGCCGATTCCTTGAAGTCAGTTAATCAGTCCCCACAATCCGTGGACGCGATACCCAAGAGTCCCGATTTTCGGCTGACGAGCCCGGAAGAGAATATTTCGCCGACCGTCGGCGGAGCAACCGATAGTCCTAATGCCACTCGTTTCAAGAGCTCGCTGAAAGATATGTACCGGCTGCTGCAACTCGCTCAAGCCGATATACCCAAGGTGCCGGTACCGATTCGTTTAGACGTAAATGTTGTAGCCAACGCCATCCTGGAACAGATCAGGCCTGAAAAAACCGTGGCAGCATGGACATGGCAGCAAATATTTTTGCCCCCTTGGATCAAGGACCAGTTGGTGGATGAAGGTTTCGTGGAAGCGATGGGCTATCCAAAAATCAATACCGCGATGTATGCGGCATTGAAGAAACTTTCAGACGAGCTTTTTCTTCCCAATGTGCAACTCATCGAGCACAACAGCCTCACGCTGCTCGAGACCAACCAACCGTTCATAGAGTCCTACATGGTGGGCTTGAATCACGAATTTGCGCGCGAGCTGCTGTGGCGCGAATATCCCACGGATCAGCGGGGGAGCTATTTTCGCCAGTTCTGGGATGTGTCCAGTATTCTTAAGGACCCTGCGCTTGCCGGCAAGCCAGAAGACGAACAGCGTGAGCCATACTACGATATTCCCAAGCTGCATGAATGGAGACGCAAGAGCAAACTAGGCGATCACGATAATCGTCAGAAGCCCGATGGGCCGCCGAAGGCAGAGGTCGTGCTCGTGATCCGTGGAGAGCTTCTGAAGAAATATCCTACGGCCGTGGTCTACGCGCATAAGGCCGATTGGACCGTCAACAGCGAGACGCATCTTGTGGATGTCCACGAACCCCGCAGCTTGTTCCATCAGGGGGAAGGGGATAAAGAGAAGCCTGATCCCGCGGTTATACAAACTCCCCTATATTCGGCAAAAGTAGATCCGGACATTTATTTCTTCGGCTTTAATCTGACTGTCGCGCAAGCGAGGGGAGAAAGCGAGCCGGCAACACCAACGACGGACAATGCAGGCTGGTTCTTCGTCATTAAAGAGCGCCCTGGCGAACCTCGCTTCGGCCTCCACATACCAATTGCCAATGGCGATGGTAACAGTCTTGTTAGTTGGAATGACCTCGATTGGTCCAAAGTAGTCCCGGGGGAGGAAGGCGTTATTGATGTAATTACCTTGCCCGCGCCGATCAAATTGCCTGCAGCCCCGCCCGCCTCCGATGGAGATCCGCAACAGGAAGGGCAACTCCACCAGTACAAAGATGATATCAATGTCACATGGGATAACGGCATCGATGCGGCGAATCTTGCCTATGTTCTCTATCAGGTGCCAATCATGGTGTGCGTGCATGCGGCTGAGATGTTGTTGAAGAAAAAAAACTAGTTTGAGGCGGCTATGCCTAATTTCCCACAAGCACGTGATGATCTGCGACAAACCAGGCAGGCCAATGAAGCAGCGAGGCTGGACCTGTTTGCTTCGAGCCAGAGACTTCGAATTCTTGAAAAAGAGCGGGCTTCGCTTGAACGTCAGAAAGGGGATAACAATCCTGACTATGCCCGGCGCCGGGACCAACTCGATCGACAGATCGCCGCGGAAAGAGCGGAACAGGCAAAACAGGGTGACAGATATAGTGGCATTCGCAGCAAGCTAAGCGAAGTAGAAAAGAATTTCCAGCTGTTCGTCGACCCACGCCGTGAGTTGACATCGAATTTTTCCAACGAAACGCCATTCCTGTTATTTCCGCTGCGCATGGAGACACGCTTCAAAACCCTAAACAACAAACCACAGCTGTGGGTACGTGTATACCCGGACGATTGCATGGTCGATAGTTTTGAGTCGTTGCTTTCCAGGAAAGAGGTGAACAACGCTGCGCGCTTCTGGGCAGAGTATTACAGCGCCGGTAAACCGGCCGACCCTGCACATCCCGATCCAGCGACACTAGACTTACAAAAAGCTGCCTGGCGCTTACTGGTGACCGCCCATGGAGATGGTCGCGCCGCCTGGATTACACGTCAGCTCATCCCCGACGTAGCGACGAGCGTTTTCCCTGTGCGCGGACCAAAGACGGTGATTCTTGCGATCGCCACTGACACCTGGAACCCGGCCCAGCAAGCCGTCATCATCGACTTGTTTAAAAAGCTTTGGTTTGCACGAGGAAACGACACACAGATCAAGAAGATCAAGTCTGATTTCAATGCCGCGAATCCAACCCTAAATGCCGACACCGTCATCGACACCTACCAACCCGTCAACTTCAATGAAAAACTGCCTGCCGGACTGAAACGGGAAGAAGCTGACCTGCAGTTCGGCATCGTCGTATTTACGGACCTCAATAAGAAAGTAGGCAAGGAACATGGCTGGTCACAAGCAACCAGAGTGAAGATTCTGCCGGAACGGCTCGCGCTGATCCGTTACAAGGGCAATCAGGCCATGGAGCCCGTCTTCGGGAATCCGATTCCTTTTCCACTTCCTACGAGCCCCGATCCTTCTCCCGATGCCGGTGATCAATTCAAACAAAATGCGCAGGGCGACCTTGAATTCGCAGATCCAATCAAGTGGGTCGCCGATTTCGACAGGGCGGTGGAAATCGGCATGGGCTTTCGCTTGGACTTGGCCGCCGACGAAGTCGATGGGTTTACACGCGTCATAGTGCTTGGCATAAAACTTGGCGCTGATGCAGGAGAAGGAAAAGCAGAACTGGAAGAATTATTCGATCACCACTACTTTAGCAAGAAAGGATTCAGCATAGTTCCGCAGGGAACTCCGACAAATAATACCAGTTCCTCTGATTCCGGCTATACCAGTAGCGACAAGGCCGATCAGACGTTCGACCTGTATTTCAAACAGACGCCCGGCTTTCAAGCAATTGATGACCTGAACAAAAGAACAGACGGGCAGTGGTTGGCGGAGTGGCTAGGGCTTGATTATGATGTGCTCAAAAAAGTTTTATACAGCAATGGTCTCGATCAGAGCGACGCGCGTAGCATGAACATCGCGCTTTGGCCGGCAACTCTGGGTTATGTGATGGAATCCCTGATGCAGGGAGGCTTCACAGCAGACGCAATTGCGCAAACGCGGGATTTCTTTAGCAGTTTTGTGAGCGGTCGGGGCCCAGTGCCCGCGATCCGAATCGGGAACCAGCCTTACGGTATTCTGCCAACCGCTGCTTTCCGTCGCTTGGCCTGGATGAATACGGACAACCGTTTCCTTGCTTCTGTAAATGCAGGAAACCTTAACTTTTTGGCTGGTCTCTACCAATTGTTGTTGCGAATCGACAGCTACTGGATGGCGAACCTGGTCGGGTCCGTCTCACATGTTGCGAAAAACTCCAACGAGCCCTATCAAACGTTGCTGGACGTTGTGGGGCTGCATCCGAATTCCGTAGAGTTCCACCGCCGCTACCTTGAAAGCCTCATCGAGATGAGCAATACCATGAGTCTTATCAAGCCAGATTTCAGAGAACATTCGGGTGTTGTGAATAATACAGTTCAATTCCTGCATGAAACTTTAGGTTACCAGACGGGTATCCTCCCACAGCTCGCCGCATTGCTGGGTCTGCCCTGGCAGTCGCCGGTGAAGTATCTGATCGATGACTCACCGCTTTCAGAAACCAAACAGATAAGGAGCTACACGTCAGACAAGAGAAACTACATCACTGCCCTTCTTGACCAGGCACGCAAATCCGAAGATGCCCTGCGCACGGGAGAAGGTTTGACCGCGCGGCCGGATGCAGAACTTTACCGACTGTTGAAATACGCGCTGGAACAGGGATATCACAACAGCGGAATCGGCGCGGCTGATGCTGCTAATGCCTTCGCTCCGGATAAACTGGCGTCTCTAAGAATTGAACAGCCCTTTACCCATCAGGAATGGAAAGGACAAATTACTGAAAGCAGGTACGCATTGCTGTATCAGACGGTCCCTGCGATTTCACCCACAAAGACAGTCTCGGAATTCGTCCGCGATTCATTACTGACGTCGGTCGTGCCTGCTTTTTCGCGGTACCTTTCTTCACAGCTGAGCGCGCTGGAGAGATTGCAGAGTGCTTCCACAGCCAGGCTGGAACGTGCCTTGGTGGAACACCTCGACTGTTGTTCCTATCGCCTGGATGGATGGAATACCGGCATCCTGGCAAACGAACTCGCGTATATGCGGAATAATTCCGGAGGTATTTCCGACCTGCAACGAAGAACAGGAATCTTTTTGGGCGCCTTCGGTTGGCTGGAAAACGTAAGGCCAGACAGAAGCAAAGTGATTACCGTGAAAGAAATACCCGGCGACCTGGTGAGTGATTTCAATCCCAAAGGCGATAAAGTTTTTCTATTGGACTCGGCGAATGAAGGATATATCCATACGCCTTCGCTCAACCAGGCGGTCACTTCAGCCGTTCTGCGCAATGGCTACATATCCCATGGCAAGCCGGATTCCAATAATGTTCTTGCCGTAAATTTGTCCTCCGAACGCATTCGAGTAGCGCTTTCCGTCATAGAAGGCATACAGGGAGGACAAAGCCTGGCTGCACTCCTCGGATATCATTTTGAACGGGAACTGCATGACCGGGATAACCTTAAGTTTAAGCGCATTGACAGCTACATCTATTCCCTAAGAAAAGTCTTCCCTCTTAATGCGAACCAGTTGAAAGACACCAAGGTGGATAACAACACCGATCCTTCCGTTGATCCCGTCACGGTTCCGATTACCGCTATTGAAGCGCGCAACGTGGTCCATGGAGTGAATCTTTCCAATCACGTAAAAAAGCAAACCGTTGCCAATCGGACTTATCCGTTTGGCCTGAACCTGACAAATACTGATGCATCTATCGCCGCGGCTATCACCGATGCAGTAAACCACATCATAGATATCGCCGATGCGTTGGCCGACTTGGGTATGGCGGAGAGCGTACATCATATCGTGATGGGCAATTACGATCGGGCGGCGGGCGTTTTAGAGACGTACAGCAAGGGCAATTACCCACAAGAACCCGACGTCATACGCACACCTCGGAGCGGCGCAACATTGACCCATCGTGTCAGCATCCCGCTGCAATATGTTTCGCTGGATGCAGGCGCTGACCCGCGCGCGCAATCGGAACCGTCAATAAACCAATGGGCGGCAACCATTCTTCCGCCGCTAAATAAGATCGTCTGTCAATGCACTTATGTGAGCCGCGCCGATGGACTTAAGAAGAATGTTGAAATTTCCTTGCAGGATCTTGGCCTCGATCCGATCGATCTCTTGTACGTGCTCAATGCGTTTGATGCCCGCGCGCTGAATGAAATCGATGATCGTCTTATCTATCGCCTGTATACAACGGCCGTCCCACAAATCGACGGAGAGATGGCCTTTAACTATATTGGTGAACCCGCCGATGCGAGCAAGTTTTCGATATTCCAGGTAATGCCGCTTATAAAAAGCTTGCGGGCACTCCTTGTGGAATCTGCACCGCTTACACCCGGTGATTTAGCCTTGCCCAATGAAGCGAGCAAGAAAGATATTGCACCTCCCGAACTGCCAGCTCAGCGTGTGCAGGATTTGGTGAATGCGCTGAAGGCTCTGCTTGCCGCGGCTGAATTACCCGCAGGGGTGATCGGTTACCTGCGTGCCCTTCCTGCGCAGGACGTCACCACTGATGCTGACCGCGATACCATGCGCCTGAAAGCGGATGACACCATAAAACGTTTTGCCGAGTTATTGCTTGAGCTGGGGAAATACGGCATCCCGCAAACAGGCATTGGCTCGCTATTTACGCAACGGCAGCGATGGTTCACCTCTTTGAAAAGTAAAGTGCAGGAATTCGTTGACCGCTGGCAGAAGAAAGCCGACGATTACGCGGTTCTGGCTGTCGATCCCGCGCCACCGCTGGTAACACTGCAAGCCATGGAAAGGCTGATCTCGGCGACGCCTACTCCGGCCGACACGATTACCCTAGCGATCGTGGTGGCAAAGAAAGCGTTGTTTGACGCGGCGTTTGTAAACTTAGAAAATGTCGCCAGGAGTCGTCAGCCCACCATGATTCAGTTGATCCAGGATATTGAAGCGCTCAATACAGCGCCTTTCGACCTGCTTTCATTAGATATCAGCGCTGAGGTGCGCCAGGTCCCGGTTTTTGTTTATGACTTGCAGGCGCGTGCCAAAGTGCTCACGGATGATCTAGAGAAGAAACGCATACCCGCCGTTGAAGCTATAGTTTCGCGTTTGGGGACGCTTACGCCGCAAGACCAGGCCAAACAGGTAGAAGCCGCTGCGCGGCTCATTCTCGGTGATCATTTCAAGATGATTCCACGATATGCCCTGTCTCCCGCCCAGCAGGCCGAGATCGGCAATTCATGGAATGCCACAGCCGATCTGCTCAACTACTCGATGACAACGGGGCAACGCACTCATCCGCAGGAAGACTGGCTGCATGGAATGGCACGTGTACATGACAAAATGAAACACCTGGAAAATTGCATACTGCTCCGCGACGCTTTTGGCTTGACGGGAGACGACATATCGATCCATCCCGTGCAACTTCCGTTTAAGACCGACAAATATCACTGGCTGGCATTACCATTCCCGAAGGCTGACATCAACCTGGAAGAGTCGAATACGCTTTTATACACTGCATTCACATCGAAGGCGGCTGTAGCGCCGACCGAGGTCTGCGGGGTTCTTGTCGACGAATGGACTGAATTGATACCGGCAAAGGAAGAAACTACCGGTATCACGTTTCACTACGATCGGCCCACCTCTGAAGCTCCGCAAACCATATTGTTGGTGACACCAGCGGAACTAACCAATAACTGGCAGTGGAATGATCTAGTTGACGCACTGGTTTATACGTTGGACGCAGCGCGACTACGAGGCGTAGAGCCCGGACAAATTGACAACACCCCTTTTGCCAGTCTGTTGCCTGCGGTTATAGGCGCGGAAAGCCTGTACCCGTACACCATTGTTCTGGATAACAAAGCGCACTATATGTCCCTTGATGTAGTAAAGAATTTTTGAGCAGCACATAGAATACTGATCCAAGCGAGCTCATATGTTGATTCCAACCAAAGCAGCCCTCGAAGAAATCACGATAGCTAAGGCGTTGCCGATGACCCTTGCATGGAGCAGGTTAGAGGGACGGCCTCGCACTGACAATTTTGACAGGGCATTGAAGGCCGAGCTGCGCGATGCATTGTGGATGCTCACCAAACAATGGCAGATGGGCGAGTTCGAAGCTGGGGACGCGGGTTCTCCAGTCGTATCCAAACTGTGTACCTCGACTTCGCAATTGGATAGATACCAGGCGGATAATCGGAAAGTACAGCCCTTCGACACAGACGTACCATTTGAAACAAAAGTGGAGCAACTTCCAGTGCCTTTTTCCACGTGGCAGCAGGATATTTCACTGGATATCCGATTGATAATGGGAAGACGCTGGCTCCAATTGCTCAACGATATCGGATTGCTTGATGCACCAACCAGGCGATTCTTTCTGAACCACCATGGAATCAAGAAGCCTGACCCTAGTCGCCAAGAAGACGCAACCATCTGCGCCCATCCCGAAGTATGGCAACAATTTTCAGCGGTGGCCGGCCGCATGGTCGATGGTGCGAAATTTTATTTCGATCTCATGGCACCGCAACATTACTACGACAAACCCGATTTTCCGGCAGGCAGCGATCACGCCAAGTTCGATCAAGCTGAAACAACCTTCAGAGCCTGGTTCAAGGATCTATTTCATCAACCTTCCGATCCTGTCGACGACGCCTGGGAACCAGCGCAACTTGAGTACCAGTTCTCCATCTCTTCCGCTACTGAATCGGGTGAGAAGGTAATGCATGCGGAACGATACTACCAGGGCCATCTCGACTGGTATAACGTCGATATAGATTCACGGACAAAAACACTCGGTGAACTGCCGAATCCGCCCCAGGCGCCGAAAAAAACAAGGCAATCCATTATTCCGGCGCCGGTAGTTTTCGAAGGGATGCCCAACACGCGCTGGTGGGCCTTTGAAGATTCGCGTACCAACTTCAGTTATATCAAGCCAGACACCACCGACCTGGCCAAACTGCTGCTCATGGAGTTCGGCCTTATATATGCCAACGACTGGTTCCTTATTCCGTACAAACTCCCCGTAGCCACGCTTACTAAGATCAAGGGATTGTCGCTCACCAATTCATTTGGGGAAAACTTTTGGATTGAAGCCGCCGGGAAAGGCGATGACAAGGATTGGACCCGATGGAGTATGTTATCTATGAAAGTTGATGGTGATAAGCCGGCCCCTGCCGACACTGACCTTCTCTTATTGCCCACACTGTCGAAAGTGCAGGAAGGCAAACCGATGGAAGAAGTTGTTTTCATTCGGGACGAAATGGCCAATATGGTATGGGGTGTTGAGACGATCATTCCACTATCCAGCGGCTGGAGCAAATCCGGCTTCGAAGCTGCGGCAGAGTATCATGGCCTTCTGCAGAAACTGATCACGGATTCTGCCGTAGTGGTTGCGCCGCCGCCGCCGGTCAAAGATGGCGACGAAGAAGCAAAAATCCGTTATGAAGTCATGAATACCATCCCGGAGAATTGGATACCTTTCATTCCCGCGCACGTAGAGGGCAGTAACCGCGAAATTCAGATCCAGCGTGCTGCCATGCCACGCATTCTGGAAGGAAATCCTGCTAAGCCGGATAAGGTCCGTCCACGTACTGTTTTATTGCAGGAAGGGCAGACGAATAAGAAACCCTATTTCATACATGAAGAAGATGTGCCCCGTTCCGGTATCCGTGTCACGCAGTCTTACCAACGAACACGCTGGTGCGACGGGCAAGTCTTTGTTTGGTGGCGCGCAAGCAAGAAAACTGGGCGCGGAGAAGGGAGCAGCGGTTTAGGCTTTGACCGAATCGTAGACAACCAAAAGAAGTCTTGAGCTCGGCCTACGACCATATGGGATTATGCGAGCGACCGCGCAATCACGATGTGGTGTCATCCTATTGTTCCCCGGCGCTGAATTGCTGGACGGTTCCAACGACTGCTTGGAGCAGTGGACCTATCGGAAGGTGACAATAGCAGCGAAGGGTGTCGACTAACCGGGACTCACCGAACCCATTCGTAAGATTTTTTAAGTGGAGAAAATCAATGACGCTAGTATTAAGCTGGGCAAAAGCAAGTCGTTCAAATTTCTCGCCAAGCCTAAGACACACTCACTACATTTTTCACTACAGTGAGAGTCAAAGAAAAAGGGATTCCGCAGCTTCTCTCGGAAACCCTTCGTTCAAGGGAGATTTTGGTAGGGGCGGTGGGGATCGAACCCACAACCCTAGTATCACACCGCCAGCGCCGCTAACTCGCTAGAATTCACACGGGCCATCACATCTTTGTTCCGCACCGCCTTGAGGTAAACCATTGTCGAAGCCAGATCTTTGTGTCCCATCCAATTCTGGAGCGTCTTGATGTCGCATACGTGATCTTGCAAGTTGCGTGTCGCAAACGTGTGCCTAAACTTGTGCAGGAAGAAATTCGAGCAATACGGTCCTTCCGAACATTTGTTCCCGTGTTTCGACACGCATTGCCCGCAATTCAGTTTCGCCTGGAAGGCAATGCGCTTTACTTTGAATTCGTGTCGCTTATCCGGCCGGCCCGACTCGTTCGGAAAGACCAACGTATCCGCGCCCAGCTTCTTTGACCCTTTGTATTTTTTTAACGCCGCTATCAGCGACTCAGGAACGGGCACTTCGCGCTCCTCTTTGTTCTTGGGCTGGAACCCATACAGCGGTTTCCTTGTTACGCGCATAACGTGGGTACGGAAGTCGATATCCCGCCAAGTCAAATGGCGCATTTCCTTGTCCCGAAGCCCCGTCAACAAGTAGCAAAGATAGAGAACGCGCTCTTCTGCATCGCACGCTTTGAGGAGCGCCAGGATTTCCTCTTCCTCGTAGATCGGGCGGATCGGTTCAACGTATTCAGGCCAGTCGCGATTGTGAAGCAATTTCGTGATGCCGTTCGCTTTCAGGAGTTGCGAAACAATCACGGCACGGTTGTATGTCGTGCGGGGGCCGCAATTGAGCTCATATAGCTTGCGAATAAACGCCAGCAGATCTTCACGCTTTACGTCTTTGACGTAGCGCTTCGCGCAGTTGCCGGCGAAGAGTTCCAGGCAATATTTATAGGCCACGTACGTCTTCGGCTCACGCTGAGGCGGCTCGATGTCCTTGAGGTAGGAGGCCACGGCCTCGGCGACAGTAACCCCCGTACCGTTGCTGTTTTCTTGAACGGTTTCGATCCCGGCACGGTTGGCTTCGCGTTCGAGGGCTTTGCGACGCGCCCGGTCCACGACCTCCGCGCGGTCTTTGATCTGCTCGCGCTTTCTTCCGTCCTGCCACCATTCGATGTAGTAGTATCCTTCCGAATGAACTTGAATCTTCCCGCGCACGCGGACTTTGTCACGGAGTTTACCGTTAGGCTCCACAACGGCGGGGTAGAGATTCCAGTTTGAGCCGACTTTGACTTTTTTGAGGATATTGACGCGATTTTCGCTGCCGTAGCCGTTGCCACGTTTGGACATGTCTGCAGCCCTCTTTCCTCGCTGTAACTGAGCGGGAATTGGTGCAAAGCAGACACCATGATAGACACCAAGGATTGTAAATGCAACAAAATAAAGGAAGTGGCGGAGAGGGTGGGATTCGAACCCACGATACGGTTTCCCGTATGCTCGCTTTCGAGGCGAGTACTTTCAACCACTCAGTCACCTCTCCGCGGTGGTTGCAAGGTCAATCGTAGCAGAGCACTCGAAC
>WNFD01000389.1_pt1 | contig 43218 bp, 42 predicted proteins | sample 5400491 | NCBI WGS metagenome assembly WNFD01 (sample SAMN13153343, study PRJNA577476) | soil metagenome | isolation source: 120 cm saprolite under Douglas fir tree site 2 hole 2 replicate 2 | place: USA:California | collected 2015-04-18
GAAATCGTCGCCCGCGGGCGGCTGTCCCTTGGAACCTACATCTTCGCCGCGATCGATGAGCTCACTCCGACCGAGCGGGAGATCGCGACACGGTGCTGCGACGAGCTGCGCTGGGCGAGCCCGGACATCCGGCTGATCAACTGTCCCGCCGAAGTCCTGCTGAGGTACGATCTTCTCCGAGTGTGCTTCGAGCGGAAGCGAAACACGTTTCGCGTTCGCCGCGCTTCGGAGTTCCACCGTTGCCGGCGCTTTCCGGTCTTCGTGCGGCCAGAGCGCGAGCACCTCGGCAGCCTGACGCCGGTGCTCCACAGTCGCTGGCAGCTGGTCCGGGCTCTCGTAGCAACGGTGGCGCGGGGCTATCGGCTTCAGGACCTGCTCATCATCGAGTTCTGCGACACCGCGGATCCGTCGGGTGTCTACCGGATGTACTCGGCAGCGATCGTGGGCGACCGGATCATTCCGAAGACACTGATCCACAACCGCAACTGGGTCACCAAGTGGCAGGGGCGTCTCCTCGACGCCGACAAGGCCAGGGAGCAGTTCGAGTACGTAGTGGGCAATCCCCACGCCGCCTGGCTGAAGGAGACGTTCGCGCTGGCCGGGATCGGATATGGCCGGATTGACTACGGCGTGAAGGACGGCGTGCCGCAGGTATGGGAGATCAATACCAATCCGACGCTCGTTCGCCGCACCGGAGCTCCGAGCACGATGTCCGCGGAGCAATGGAAGGTGTTGGCACCGGTCCAGGAAGCCTTCATGCGGAAGTTCGAGGCGGCCTTCGAGGCGATCGACACTGATGTCAACCCGGGCCGCACGGTCCCGACCGGCATCTCACCGAGACAGCTCCGTCGGCTGGCAGCTGAGAAGCGCCTCAAATCGCGACTCCTGGCTCGAAGGACGGCGGTCTCCCTGATCGCCCGGGCCCCGAGGTGGCTTCTCCGTCGTCTCGCCGCCGGTGCCGCACCTCGCTGAAGAGCTCGAAGCCCTCTGCGACCACGCCCAGATAGGGAATACCGGTCGAATGAGGGAAGTGTTCTCGAAAGAGTCCTGTGATCGCCAGCCCGCCGACGCTTTCCGCATGGGGATTGACGGAACAGAAAATGTGCCCTTTCGCAATGACGAGCAGCCCCTCATCCTTGACCTTCTGGCCTGCGTTGTCGGCTCCACCCCGCATTTGCTGCGTGTCCTCCGGACTGTAAAATTTCCCAAATCTTCCCGGATTTCGAGGAGTTATTTGCAATAGCCCGCGAGAAGGGAATAAACGCCCTCGAGAATAAGTCGTCGGACTTTTCATCCCAAATTCTTGACCTCGGGAGAGGAAGCATTACTGATCCCCAAGAGCTCAGTATTTTCGACCAATCTCGGGAGACCTTACAACGCGAACTGGACAACGGCCTTCGCGATGAGTGGAATACCTACTTGGGAACGCCGCTCGATCTCGTCCTCTCTCGTGTCGGTCAATCTCCGGGTCCGCCTGTCCCGCGGCCGTTTGACTCTACCTCACTTTTCCCGATCGACACGGTTTTCACGATAGGGTTCAATTTTGAACACCGTCGTTTAGCAAGGCACGTGCTTGGGTAAGTTTGCTGCGTGACAGCGACTTCACCGCGGTTCGCAATGATATTTTAGGATTAACAGACCTCGACCTAACGGAGACGATAGTTACACCTGCGGCGATCGAGGTGTTTCGAGCGCCAGTACTACCTATCGTGGAAATTCTTTACCGATAGGGGGAAAGTTTTTTTACAGCGGGATCCGACGAAGGCCTAGGAACTCGAAGCGGGCCAGGAACACCGGGCGACTACTCCCGCGTCGAACCTCCGCAGGGCAATATGCTCCCAGGCGATGTCTGAAGTGGGGAGGGGGCGCATGGGTCAGCTACGCGATCCGTAACGAGCCCTAGGAGACATTAGAAGGGTTCCCGCGAGACGGATATTGCTGCCGCGCCGGAGACCCCTTTTCCGGTTCTGTCGACGGTTTCCAGATGTAGGCAACGATGTTCGATCCGAGGGCGAGCCGGCGGTCATTGAACCAGAGCGGACCGTCAATACCGAACAGCGCCGACAAGACGCTATCGACCAAACCCTCCTCGCCAATCAGCATCCAGTGGAAGGAGACAAAGGCCGGAATCGCCGGGAGCGCCCAGGGCAGAATGTAGATTGGATCTGGGCGGTCCCGGCACTGGTAGGAGAGGGCAGGGTGAGGGGGACCGGCTACCGGGTGAAGTCGCGGAAGCCCTTGCCCTCCTTCGCGAGACGCTCGAGGAGCAACGCTGGCGTCCAGGGCTCGCCGTGCTGGGTGTGAAAGGCCGCCACGTCGCCATAGACTTGCTTGAGCCCGACCTGATCGGCGTAGAACATGGGGCCGCCGCGGTAGCGCGGGAAGCCGTAGCCGTACACGTAGGTGACGTCGATATCGCTCGAGCGTAGCGCGATGCCTTCCTCGAGAAGGCGGGCGCCTTCATTGACGAGAGCCCAGAGGCAGCGTTTGAGGACCTCCTCGTCGCTCACCTGCCGCCGCGTGATGCCGCCCTCCTTGGCCGCGGCGGCGATCAGCGCCTCGACCTCGGGATCGGGCTTGGGAGTCCGCGAGCCGGGCTCGTAGCGGTACCACCCGCTTCCCGTCTTCTGGCCGAAGCGCCCCTGCTCGCAGAGACGGTCGCCCACGTGCGAGTACCGCAGGTCCTTGCGGCGCGTGGCCGCCTTGCCCTTGCGGATACGCCAGCCCACGTCGAGCCCCGCCAGGTCCTGCATGGCGAAGGGCCCCATGGCGAAGCCGAAGTCATAGATGACCTTGTCGACCTGCTGAGGCGTGGCGCCTTCCTCCACGAGGAACTCAGCCTCGCGGAGATAGGGCGCGAGCATGCGGTTGCCGATGAAGCCGTCGCAGTTTCCCGCGAGCACCCAGACCTTCCCGATGCGCCGGGACAGCTCGGACGAGGTGGCGATGGTCTCCTTGGCGGTCTTGGCCCCGCGCACGAGCTCGAGGAGGCGCATGACGTTCGCGGGGCTGAAGAAGTGCGTGCCGATCACCGCCTCGGGTCGCGACGTGGCGGAGGCGATCTGGTCGATGTCGAGGGTGGAGGTGTTCGAGGCGAGCACCGCGCCCGGCTTGGCGATCTTGTCGAGGGCGGCGAAGACTTCCTTCTTCGCTCCCATCTCCTCGAACACGGCCTCGATCACGATATCTGCCTCGCGGATCGCCCCCCGGTCCAGCGTGCCCGTGATGAGCCCCATCCGCTTGTCCATGTCGCCCTGGGAGAGCCGCCCCTTCTCGACGGTGCCCGCATAGTTCTTCTTCACGACGGCGAGACCGCGATCGAGGGCTTCCTGGGACACCTCGACGACGGTGACGGGGATCCCGGCGTTGGCGAAGTTCATCGCGATGCCTCCGCCCATCGTCCCGGCGCCGATGACGGCCGCGCGCTCGATCTTCCGGGCGGGCGTGCCCGGCGGCACGTCGGGGATCTTGGTCGCCTCGCGCTCGGCGAAGAAGGCGTGGATCTGCCCCTTGGACTGGGGCGAGGCCATGCACTCCTGGAAGAGCTGGCGCTCGCGCTTGAGTCCCTCCACGAAGGGCAGCGTCACCGCCGCCTGCACCGCCTCGATGCACTTGAAGGGCGCGAGATAGCCGCGCGCCTCCCGCTCGATGCTCTTCTTGAAGATCTCGAAGAGGGCCGGGTTCTCGCGCGCGGCCTGGAGCTTGTCGTCCATGGCCGAGATCTTTCTGAGCGGCTTCTTCTCGGCCACGAGCTTCTCCGCGAAGGCGACGGCGCCCGCGCGGAGATCCTCGCCCACCACCTCGTCCACGATGCCGAGCTCCTTGGCCCGGGGCGCGCGCACGGGATCACCGCTCACGATCATCTTGAGGGCGGCCTCGGCGCCGATCAGGCGCGGCAGCCGCTGCGTGCCGCCGGCGCCCGGCAGGAGGCCGAGCTTGACCTCGGGCAGCCCCACCTGCCCCGCGGCGACGGCGACACGATAGTGACAGGCGAGACAGACCTCGAGCCCGCCTCCAAGCGCCGTGCCGTGAATGGCGGCCACCACGGGCTTGGGGCTCGACTCGATCTTCTCGAGCACGCTGTGCAGATCGGGCGGCTGGGGCGGCTTGCCGAACTCGCGGATATCGGCACCCGCGATGAAGGTGCGGCCCCCGCCGATGATGACCATGGCGCTGACGCCGGGATCGGCCAGGCCCTGGGCCAGGCTCTCGATCAACCCCTGGCGCACCCCCTGGGCGAGGGCATTGACGGGTGGATTGTTGACGGTGATGACGCCGACGCTGCCTTGCTTTTCAAAGCTGACGAGTTCGCTCACGAGGCTCCTCCTTGATGCAGCAGGCTCTCGGCGGCCTCCATGAGACCTTCCGAGAGCGTGGGATGGGCATGGATGGTCACGGCCAGGTCCTCGGCCGTGACGGCGGTCTCCACCGCGAGAGAGGCCTCGGCGATCAGCTCGCCCGCCCCGGGGCCGACGATTCCGACGCCGAGCACGCGGCCCGTGGCGGCGTCCACCACGAGCTTCGTGAGGCCGTCGCTCCGGCCAATGCTCGCCGCGCGGCCCGAGGCCGCCCACGGGAACTTCGCGACCTTGATCTGACGCCCCGCTCGCCGCGCCTCCGTCTCCATGAGCCCGACCCAGGCCACCTCCGGATCGGTGAAGACGACGGCGGGGATGGCGACATTGTCGAAGGCGGAGGGGCGCCCCGCGATGGCCTCGGCGGCCACCTTGCCCTGGCGCATGGCCCGGTGGGCGAGCATGGGATCGCCCGTCACGTCGCCCACCGCGTAAATGTGCGGATCGGCGGTCCGGCCGCGCTCGTCCACGGCGATGAGCCCGCGCTCTCCGATCTTGACCTTCGTGGTCTGCAGGCCCAGCCCGTCGCTCACCGCCCGCCGACCGACGGCAACGAGCACGCGATCGAAGGCCTGGCTCTCCTGACCCTCGATGGCGGCCTCGATCGCGCCGCCGGCCTCTTTCAGGCCCGTCACCCTGGTCTTCAGGTGAATGGCCGCGAACATCTTCTCGCAGCGCCGCTGGAGCGGCTGCACCAGCTCCCGATCCACGCCGGGCAAGAGCCCGTCCGTCATCTCCACCACCGTCACCCGGCTGCCCAACGCGGCATAGACCTGACCGAGCTCGAGACCGATGTAGCCGCCGCCGATGACGAGGAGCCGCTCGGGGATCTCGGGCACCTCGAGCGCGGCCGTCGAGTCCATGATGCGATCGCTCACGAGGTCGAGACCGGGCACGCGAGACGGCAACGATCCCGTGGCGATGATGGCGTGCTTGAAGCGGATCACCTGCGGCTCCTCGCCTCCGACCCTGATGCTCCGCGAGTCCTCGAAGGCGCCGCGCCCTCCCACGACCTCGACCTTCCTGGCCCTGGCGACGGAGGCGAGGCCGCGCGAGAGCTTGCCTACGACGCGCTCGGCCTTCCACTTGCGCAGCGGATCGAGCGTGATGCGCGGCTCGCCGAAGTCAAGGCCGAACTCCTTCGCGCGCTCGGCCTCGCCGATGACCGCCGCCACGTGGAGGAGCGCCTTGGACGGGATGCACCCCTCGTAGAGGCACGCGCCGCCCAGTCGCTTGCCCGCGTCCACCACCACCGTCTCGAGCCCCAGCTCCGCGCAGCGGAACGCCGCGGAGTACCCGCCGGGTCCGCCGCCCAGGACGGCGACGTCCACCGCGTTGACGAGATCGCCCATCACCATGTCCGCAGCCTTGACTCTATATGCATGCTATGCATATAGTCGGGCGCGGAGTTCGAGTGGGATGAAGCGAAACGAACTTGGAACCGGCAACTCCACGGCGTCGACTTCGGAGAGGCCGCAACTGCCTTCTTCGATCCCTGCGCCGTCATACAGCTGGACGAGGCCCACTCGCACGACGAGCATCGGTTCCGAGTGTTGTCCAGATCGCGACAAGGCCGGCTCCTTGTAACCATCTTCACCGACAGGGAGCGGCGATATCGCATCATCTCTTCACGACCCGCAACCACACGGGAGACGAGGGACTATGAGAAAGGAATATGATTTCAGCAAGGCGAAACGGGCCAACCTTCGAAACCTACCTCCGTTCGACCAGATCGACCGGTACACCAAGGTTCGCATCACCATCTTCATCGACAATGACATCCTGAACTTCTTCAAGGCACGGGCGGCCAAGCGCGGGAAGGCGCCATACCAGACGCAGATCAACCAAGCCTTGCGCGAGTACATGGAGGGCAGCCCGCCTCCAGGCAAAGGAGCAGTGGTAGCCGACGACAAGCTCATTTCGCGTCTGGCTGAGCGAATCGCCGAGTACTCGGTGGCCAAGCGCAAGAAGCGAGCGAAGAAGTCCAAGTCCTGAGCCTTACCACTCGACGAAGAGCGTCTCGGGAGCTTCCAGGCGACGGATGATGGCCTGGGCGAAGCGGGCGCCGTCGGCGCCGTCGGCCACCCGGTGGTCGAAAGTGAGCGAGATGGGCAGGAGCAGGCGCGGCACGATCTGGCCCCCGCGCACCACGGCCTCCTCGCGGCCGCGCGCGACGCCGAGGATGGCCACCTCGGGATAGTTGATGATGGGGATGGCGCCCGTGCCGCCGAGGGCGCCGATATTGGTGATGGTGAAGGTGCCGCCGCGGAGATCGTCGAGCGTGGCCTTGCCGTCCCTCACCCGCTGAGCGAGTGTCGCCAGCTCGCGCGCCAGCTCCATGACGGGCTTCTTGTCGGCGTCGCGAATGACGGGAACGATCAGTCCCCGGTCCGTCGCCACCGCGATGCCGAGATGGCAGTAGCGCTTGACGATCAGCTCTCCCGCCGCGGCGTCCAGGCTCGCGTTGAACTGTGGGTGCTCCGCCAGGGCGAGCGCCGCCGCCTTGAGCAGGAAGCTCGTGAGGGTCAGCGTGATCCTGCGCTCCTTGGCCGCCTCGAAGCTCCGCGTCACCATGGCGTTGAGATCGGTGATGTCGGCCCTGTCGAAGTGGGTGACGTGCGGGACGAGCGCCGCGGACAGCGTCATCCGCTCCGCGATGGTGCGGCGGAGATGCGAGAGCGGCTGGCGCTCGACGCGCCCCCACTGCTCGAAGTTGGGAAGCGGCGGCGGCTCGAGCCCCACGCGCGCAAGCGGCTTGGCGGGGCCGGCAGGCGCCGTCGGCGGCTTGGCGAGAGCGGGAGCGGGCTTGCTGACCGCGCCGCGGACGTCATCATCCGTGATCCGTCCCCCCGGGCCGGTGCCGCGCAGGGCGGCGAGGTCCACGCTCAGCTCGCGCGCGAGACGGCGCGTCGAGGGGGTGGCGACGGCAGGAGCGCCTTCCACGCGGGGAGCGGCCTTGACTTCGACCGGAGGCGCCGCGGGCGTGGCCGCCGCAGGCGTCGAGCGGGCCGAGGGGGAGCCGTCCCCACCATCGGCGAAGGTCACCAGCACCTGCCCCACCTTGACGGTCTGCCCCGGCTGCACGTGAATCTTCTCGACGCGGCCCCCGAAAGGCGACGGGATCTCGACCTGGGCCTTGTCGGTCTCCACTTCCAGGAGCGGGGCGTCTTCCTTCACGATGTCGCCCTCGCGAACGAGAACGGCACGGATCTCGGCTTCGACGAGGCCTTCACCGAGATCGGGGAGAGCGAAGCTCCGGGCCATGGCGTTTCCTAGAGGGCCCCGCTGATCAAAAGGCCAGGGTCTCGCGCGCGGCGGCGAGCACGCGGGCAACGTCGGGCACGGAGGCCTTCTCGCGCGCGAAGCCCACGAACGGCACGTCATAGGCGGCCACGCGGCGGATGGGCGCCTCGAGCGAGAGAAAGGCGCCGTCCATGATGCTGGCGGCGATCTCGGCCCCGGGGCCGAAGCTCATCGGCGCTTCGTGCACGACGACGGCGCGTCCCGTCTTGCCCACCGAGGCCACGAGGGTCTCGCGGTCGAGGGGCGAGATGGTCAGGAGATCGATCACCTCGGGGGTCACCCCGTCCTCGGCCTGCAGGGTCTCGGCGGCCTCGAGGGCCACGCGCAGCATGGCGCCGTAGGCGATCAGGGTCAGCCCGCGCCCCTCCCGGGCGATCTGGGCGCGACCGATGAGCATCGTCTCGCTCTCGTCCGGCACTTCCTCCTTGGCCGCGTGGTAGAGGCCCTTGTGCTCGAAGAAGATGACGGGGTCGGGATCTCGGATGGCCGCCGTGAGCAGGGCGCGGGCCGTGCGCGGCCCCGAAGGGATGACCATCTTGATGCCCGGGATGTGCGCGTAGAACTGTTCCTCGCTCTCCGAATGATGCTCGAGCGCGCGCACGCCGCCGCCGTAGGGCATGCGCACGACCATCTGGCAGTGGAAGCGTCCCTGGGTGCGCTGGCGGTAGCGCGCGGCGTGGTTCTCGATCTGGTGGAAGCACTGGAAGGCAAAGCCGGAGAACTGGATCTCGCACACGGGCTTGAGCCCGTAAATGGACATGCCCACCGAGCAGCCGATGATGGCGGCCTCGGCCAGTGGGGTGTCGATGACGCGGCGGCTGCCAAAGCGACGGTGAAGGTCCTCCGTCACCCGGAAAACTCCGCCGTCCACGCCCACGTCCTCGCCGATGGCGAGCACGTCCGGATCCCGCTCCATCTCCTCGAGCAGGGCCAGGTTCAAGGCCTTGACCATGTTCAGTTTTGCCAACGGCTGGTCCTCCGCTGGCCCCGCATCGGCGTGGAGTCGGGCTCGGCGGCCGGGGGCGCGCCGTCGCCGCCGGGTGCGGCCAGCCGAGCGGCCAGCTCCGCGCGCTCGGCGACCAGGTGCGCCGGCAGCTCGGCGTAGGCGTGCTCGAACATCCCGAGGGGATCGGCGGGGGGCATGGCCTCGAAGCGCTCGACGCCGCGGGCGATCTCCTCGTCGACCTGCTCCTCGAGCCCCGGCTCGAGGAGGCTCTTCTTCTCGAGATAGGCGCGGAAGCGCGTGAGCGGATCTTTCTGCTCCCAGGCCTTGACCTCCTCGTCGGTGCGGTACTTGGTCGGATCGTCGGCCGTGGTGTGGACGCCGAGCCGGTACGTGACGCACTCGATGAGGGTCGGCCCCTCCCCCGCCCGCGCCCGCTCGACCGCCTCGCGGCTCGCCGCATAGACGGCGAGCACGTCATTGCCGTCGACCTGGATGCCCGGGAAGCCGTAGGCGATCGCCTTCTGCGCGATGGTCCGCGAGTTGGTCTGCTTCTTGAGCGGCACCGAGATCGCCCACTGGTTGTTCTGGCAGACGAAGACCACGGGCACGTGCCAGACCCCGGCGAAGTTGCACGCCTCGTGGAAATCTCCCTCGGAGGTCGCGCCATCGCCGAAATAGGTCATGACCACGGCATCCTCGCCCCGGTACTGGATCCCGTAGGCGATGCCGACGGCGTGGGGGAGCTGGGTGGCGACGGGGATGGTCACGGGCAGGTCGCGCTGCTCGGGACCGGGCGAGCTCCCCTCGAGACGACCGGCGTAGAGAGAGAGGAGCTTCTCGATAGGCCAGCCGCGCCAGAGCATGGACGCGGTTTCCCGGAAGGAAGGCACCAGCCAGTCCGTGGGCTTGAGCGTGAACACGCTGCCGATCTGGGAGGCCTCCTGGCCCTTGATCGGGGCGAAGGTCCCGATGCGCCCCTGGCGCTGGAGCTTCAGCATGCGCTCGTCGAGCCGGCGACCGAGGACCATGGCCCGGTAGAGGCGCGTGAGGTCATCCGCGGCGAGCTTGGGCTCGAGCGCGGTGTCGAGATTGCCCTCGCTGTCCAGGATGGACAGACGCTCGATGGAAGATTGCGGCTCGATAGGCGTCCTGGGCATGGGCAACCAGACTCGCCCCTATCCTACCCGATGCCGCGGAGACCCACCAGCGCGGGGTCAGGTCTTGCAATCCCACATCGGTAGAGAGTTCATAGAGGAGTCACCTACCTCATGTGTGATTGCAAGACCTGACCCCAGGATCAGCTAGTACGAGAAGGGATTGGGCAGGGGCGGACGTCCCCAGGGGCGGCCACCCTTGACGGTCAGCCACGGCACGAGCTTCTTCGTGCCGCTCCGCTTGTTGTTGCGGGTATCCACGAACTCCACCGGCCCATCCACCAGATCGAAGACAGAGACGTCGGCGGGGGCGCCGACCTGCAGCGTGCCGAGGCCGGCTACCCGTCCGATGATCTTCGCGGGCTCCCAGGTCGCGCGCGCCACCACCTCCTCGAGCGGCATGCCGAGGCCGAGGAACTTGGACATGACATTGGGCAAGGTCGGGTAGCCGGGCGTGTTGATGCTGACCGCGTGAATGTCGCTCGAGATCGTGTCGGGCGGCGCCCCCTGCTGGAGGGCGGGCTCGCAGACGGTGTAGTCGAAGCTCCCGCCCCCGTGCCCGACGTCGAAGAAGACTCCGCGCTGCTTCGCGGCCCGGGCTGCCGGCACGAGCTGCCCGTTCTGCACGATGTTGTTTCCCGCGCCGCTGTAGGCGTGCGTCAGGATGTCGCCCGGACGCAAGAGATCGAGGAGATCCGAGATCGATCCGGGGGCCGAGCCGATATGGCACATGACGCGGAACTGGGGCCCGGCCATGGTGGCCGCCCGGAGGGCGCGCCGGAGGGGCTCGAGACCGTTCTGTCCTACCACGCTGTCCGTGATGCGAACCTTGACCCCGAGCACCACGTCGGCGTTCTCGACAACCGTCTTGGCGCAGGCGTCCACGATAGCGTAGTCGATGTTGAGCATCTCGCCCGGGGCGAGGCCTCCCGCCATGCCGATGCTCGCGATGTGGACGAAGGCATAGAGGCGCGTGCGCGTCTGCGGACGCGCCCAGTGGGTGAACGCGCCGAACGTGTAGGCGCCCGCGTCTCCGGCCGAGATCGCCGTGGTCACGGAGGTGATCCCCACCAGCTCGTCGGCGGGCAGGCCGATGCCGATGTGCGGCATCAGGTGGGTGTGCAGATCGATCAGGCCCGGCGTCACCAGCCGGCCCGCGGCGTCGATGCGCTGCACCGAGCGGTCCGCCGCGATGCTGGGCGAGACGGCCGCCACCTGGCCATTCTTGATCCCGACATCGCTCCTCCCGCGGAAGCGCCGGCTGGGATCCATCACGTCGCCGTTCGCGATGACGAGGTCGAACTTGAGCGTGGGATCGGCAGGATTGAAGCCCATGGGCATCGGCTGGGCCATCGGCGTTCCCCTCGTAGGAGTCTGGGCCTGGACGGCCTGCGCGGAGAGAAGGCCGCCGGCGGCGGCCGCCGTGGTGCCGAGCTTGATGAGGTCGCGTCGAGAGACGTCCATGTCTCCCTCCCGTCGGATGCGAGGCACGGCATCATAGCGAGGATAAGCGCGCCACATGCTAGCCGGGCTCACCAACACCGTCAACGGAATGAGAGGCGCTGGGGCGAATGTGAAACGTCCCGACGGCGGCCACCGGCGCCGACCTTGTGCCCGGAGACCTGGTGGGGGAGACTGAGGGAGGAGCGGCAGGGGCGCTCCCCCTCAGATCCAAATGTGAGAGGATGGCCGCCTATGCCATTCTCTTCTTTCGGGCTTCACCCCGATCTCCTCCGCGGCATCAAGGAGATGGGCTTCACTCGCCCCACGCCGATCCAGCAAGACGCCATTCCGCCGGGCCTGCAGGGTCGCGACGTCCTGGCCTGCGCCATGACGGGGAGCGGAAAGACGGCGGCTTTCCTCCTTCCGATTCTCCACCGGCTCATGCCCAAGCGGCGCGGCGTGACACGGGCCTTGATCCTGACACCCACGCGCGAGCTCGCGGCCCAGATCGAGGAGCATCTGAGCCAGCTCGCCGTGCACACGCCGATGTCGGGCGCGGCCGTCTTCGGCGGCGTCGGCATGGGGCCCCAGGAGCATGCCTTTCGAACGGGCGTGGATGTGATCGTCGCCACCCCGGGACGCCTGCTCGACCATTTCCGCTTCCCCTATGCCAAGCTCGACGGGCTCGAGATCCTCGTGCTGGACGAGGCGGACCGGATGCTCGACATGGGCTTCCTTCCGGACATCCGGCGCGTCCTCAAGCACCTGCCGCCGCGCCGCCAGACGCTCTTCTTCTCGGCGACCATGCCCGCGCCCATCATGACCCTGACCCGCGAGCTGCTGCGGCAGCCGGCCACTGTCAACCTGGAGCGTAAGGCGGCGCCCGCGGTCGGGATCACGCAGGCGGTGTACCCGGTCGCGCAGGAGGTGAAGTCCTCCCTGCTCCTCGAGCTGGTCAAGCGCGGCGAGATGAAGAACGCCCTCGTCTTCACCCGCACCAAGCACCGCGCCAACCGCCTCGCCGACTTCCTCACCCGTCATGGGGTGAACTGCGAGCGCATACACGGCAACCGGAGCCAGGCGCAGCGCACGGCGGCGCTCGAGGGCTTCAAGACCGGCCGTTTCCCGCTCCTCGTGGCCACCGACATCGCCGCGCGCGGGATCGATGTGGAGGCGCTGAGCCACGTCATCAATTTCGACGTCCCGGCGGTGCCCGACGACTATATCCACCGCGTGGGCCGCACGGCCCGGGCAGAGCTGACAGGCGACGCCTTCACGTTCGTGTCGCCCGAGGAAGAGGGCGATCTCGCGGCCATCGAGCGCGCGGTGGGCAAGCGGCTTCCCCGCATCGTGCTGCCCGACTTCGACTACAACCGCCGGGCCTCCGAGAAGCTCGAGGTGCCGCTGGCGGAGCGCATCGCGGCCATCCGCGCGCGCAAGGCCGAAGATCGCGCGCGCGCCAAGGCCAAGGCGGAGCGGCGCGGCCAGCAGCCGGCTGCTCAGGGCCCGCGCCCGAGCGCGGCGCCGTCACCCCCCCGACCTGGTCAGCCCCCGAGACCCTGGGACCGCCACGGGCCGGGACAGCGCCCGACACACCGGAGACCCCGCTAGGGAGCTCGGAGGGGGGCTCCGCCCCCCTTCCGAAGCCTCCCCCCCGCACACAGATTGCGCCGGCCAAGCCGGCGCTCGAAGCGGAACATTCCTGCTCGCGAGGGTATGGAACTACTCGGACAGACTCCTAGGCCGCGGGCCCTTCGCCGGCGGGCAGCGGCGGTGGCTCCAGCAGCCCTTGCGTCAGCGCCTCGGCCGAGGCGAGCCCGCGGGCCTTGAGCACATAGGTCAGCATGAGGAAGAAGGTCGTCTCCTCGACGAGCACGCCCCACATGGGTGAGCGCGGCACCAGCGCATCGAAGAGCCCGTGCATCGCGGCCGCGATGACGAGGCCGGCCACCAGCAGGGGCCAGCGGCGCGCGCGATCCAGGGTGGCGAGCGCGATGTAGTAGCCGAAGATGCCCGCCAGGCAGCCGTGAAAGAACGGTGTCATGGCCATGCGCACCACGTTGGTGTAGATCGGACCGACCAGGTGGGTGAGCTTTCCCGTGCTCCGGACGACGCCCACCGCCGCCGAGAGATTGGTGAAGACGTAGAAGACGTTCTCCGTGATGGCGAAGCCGATACCCGACATCATGCCCAGCACCATCCCCACCACGGGATTCTTCATCCGGGCGGTGAAGTAGGCGACCAGGAAGAGCGGGATGGCCTTGGTCAGCTCCTCCCGCACGCCGACCCCGAGGATATTGGCGAGCAAGGTCAGGGGGAAGAAATCGAACGACTCGATCTTCTCGAAGACCTGGCCCGGCAGCTGCAGATAGAGCCCCAGGAGCGGGATGCCGATGAAGGCCGTGAAGAACACGGTGGCAAGAGACCAGAAGACGCCGATCTGGCGATCCGCGAAGAGACGGTACATGAGAAGCGCCCAGAGCAGCCCCGACCAGATGGCGAGCCCGTACAGGATGGAGTGAGGGCTCTCGAGGGTCTGGATGGCCAGGGGGACCACGGCCACGAGCGAGAGGAGAAGGAAGACGGGACTCCGCAGGATCTCGAGGGCCCGCTGCCGATCCACGAGCGCGATTTCCTTGAGCGAGGCGGACGCGACTTCCTGGAGAAAGTCCGTCACCGCGGCCAGGGACGGGGTCGCGAGTGATGCCGGCGAGGCCGGGCCCGCCCCAGGGGTCGTGGCCGTGCCGCACGCGGGACAGAAACGCATGCCCTCGGCGAGCTGACGACCGCACCCGGTACAGAACATGGCCGGGGGATTATAGGGCAAACGCGGTCAGATGCCGAGACCCTCCAGGAAATCCGCGATGATTCCCTGCACCTCCGCGCGGTGGCTCCGGTTCGGAAAGTGCGGTCCGCCTTCGACCACGTGCAGCCGCGCGCCCGCAATCGTCGCGGCCACACGCCGGGACATGGCCGGCGTGGGGAAGTGGTCCTCGGAGCCCGCGATGATCTGGACGGGGCAACGGATCCGCGCGCAGTCGCCGAGCCAGTCCACCCGCGCGTAGGTCTCGTCCAGCAGGGCGAGGAGCGAGGCGACCGAATGAAGACGCAGGCGCGCCGTCAGCTCCGCGTAGCGCTCCGGCCGCACCTTGAGTCGCTGGAGCGCCTCGTCGCCCATGCGGAGCCGGACGTTGGCGTCGAAGTAGTCCTCGAAGCGGCCCGCTTCGACGAGTGGGCGATGGGACGCCCACCAGGCTCTGTCCTCGGGCGGCGCCGCGTAGGGCGGCCCGCTGATGGACAGCACGGCCCGCACCCGAGTGGGCGCGTGGGCGGCGGCCCACAGCGACAGCGCGGCGCCCATGGAGACGCCGCCCCACACCGCCTCGTCCACGCCGAGCGCGTCCAGCCAGAGGAGGACGTCCTCGAGCTTTCGCGCGTAGGTGTAGTCCTCGGCGCGCTCGAACTTCGTGGAGAGCCCGTGACCGCGGGTGTCCGGGAAGAGGGCACGCGCCCGCCCGAAGAAGGGCTCGAGGTCGGGGAGCATGACGGAGGAGTCCTCGACGGAGCCGCCGTGGATCCAGACGATCGGGGGTCTGCCCGGATCGCCGGCCTCTCGCCAGTGGAGCCGGACGCCGTTGGGTAGCTCTAGCTCAGGCAGGAGAGAGGCGCCGCTCGACGTGCCGCGCGTAACGGGACATGGAGTACGTGCAGATCCAGTACACGACGGCAATGAAGAGGTAAAGCTCGAAGGGACGCACCTCGCGGTTGTTCACGACCTGCGCGGCCCTGGTCAGGTCCATGAAACCGATGATGGAGGCGAGCGAGGTGTCCTTGAAGAGCACGATGAACTGGGTGACCAGGGACGGGATCATGTTCTTCAGCGCCTGGGGCAGGACGACGTACCTGGTGGTTTGCGTGGTGGTGAGGCCGACGGCGGTGGCCGCCTCGACCTGCCCGCGGGGCACGGACTGCACGCCCGCCCGCACGATCTCGCCGAGATAGGCCGCCTCGAAGACCACGAAGGCAATGAGGGCCACCCAGTACTCCGGGATGGGGCGCTTGAGCAAGATGGGCACCACGAACCACATCCAGAAGATGACCATGACGAGCGGCACGCCGCGGAAGAACTCGACATAGAGCGTGGCGGGGATGCTGACCCACCGCCGGCTCGACAGGCGCCCGAGCCCGATGAACACCCCCAGGATGAAGCCGAAGATGATAGCGGGGATGGCCAGGCGGACCGTGCCGCCGACGAACTTGCCGATGCCCAGGAAGCCCTGAAGGATCAGGAAATCCCAGTTGCGTGCGATGACGCCGAGGTCGAAGCCGAGGAGCATCAGCGCCGCCGCCGGCCGCCGCTCGTGATGAGGCCGGGAATGGCCGTCCGCCGCTCGATCCAGCTCATCGCTCCTGCCAGGGAGACGCAGAGCACGAGATAGATGAGGGTGCCCGCGGTGAGGGCCTCGATGGCCTTGGCCGTGTACGTCTCGATCTGGCGCGTCTGGAAGGTCAGCTCGGCCACGCTGATGGTGAGGGCCAGCGAGGAGTTCTTGAGCAGGTTCAGCGACTCGCTGGTGGCGGGCGGGATGATGAGCCGGAGCGCGATGGGCAAGATGACGTAGCGGTAGGCCTGGAACACCGTGAGCCCGGAGGCGATCGAGGCCTCCATCTGGGTCTTCGGGATGGCCTGGATGCCCGAGCGCAACACCTCGGAGAAGCGCGCGCCGCTGTAAACGCCGAGGGCGACGACGGCGGCCCAGAATTCCAGACTGTGGTCATTGAGCCACTCGCGTGGAGTGTCGGGCAGGGCCGGCGGCACCGCGAAGTACCAGAAGAACATCCACACGAGGAGGGGCACGTTGCGGAAGAACTCCACGTAGAAAGTCGCGAGCACGCGGAGCGGTCGGAAAGCCACGGTGCGCAGCGCCCCCGACAGGATGCCGAGCGCCACCGCGAGGAGCCAGGCCACCACCGACAGCTTGAGCGTCATCAGGAGCCCGCTCAGCAGCCACTCCCCCGACTGCCCCGTCCACAGCACCGACCAGTTGAACGTGTAGTTCACGCCTCGCCCTCGAGTCCGCCCCCTCACCCTGCCCTCTCCCCCGATGGGGGAGAGGGATGCAAGGAGACGCGAGCGATGCTTACTTGGGGACGACTTGATAGAGCATGAACGTCCGGACGGCGGCGGACATGGGATACGGCAGCTCACCCTTGGCCCCGAACCACTTGTCGTAGAGCTCGAAGTACTTGCCGTTCTCGATGCCGTCCATCAGGGCCGCGTTGACCACGCCGCGGAAGTCGGAGTCGTTCTTGCGCATGGCCATGCCGTAGGGCTCGTAGGAGTAGAAGTCGCCCACGATCTCCCAGAGCGCCGGATTGGCCGCCTTGGCCTTGAGTCCGGCCAGCTGGATCCCGTCATTGGTATAGGCCTCGACCTGGCCCTGGATCAGCGCCTGGAAGGCCGCGGGCTGGTCGGGGAACTCCCGCAGCTGCGCCTTGGGCGCTTTCTCCCGGATGATCCGCGCATTGGTCGAGCCCTGCTGGGCGGCGATGCGCTTGCCGTCGATGTCCTTGATGCTCCGGACCTTGCTCCCCTTCTTCACGATGAACTGCGCGCCCGTGACGAAGAAGGTCAGGGAGAAGTCCACGCTCTCGCGCCGGGTGCGGGTGTCCGTCATGGTCTCGGCGATCAGGTCGACCGCGCTCGACGACAGCAGCGGGATGCGCGTGGGCGGCGCGGACTCCTTGCGCTCGACCTTGACCGGCTTCCCGAGCTTCTTCTCGAGGGCGGGCTTGATCAGCTCCTCGACCAGATCGATGGAGAACCCGACCCACTGGTTCTGGCTGTTCACGTACGCGAAGGGCGGCGACCCGGTGCGGGTGCCGATCACGAGCGTGCCGCTCTGGCTGATCTTGTCGAGCGTGCTCGAGGTCTGGGCGAAGGCCGGCGTCACCGAGGACGCGAGCAGCACCCCGGCGGCGACGAGGGCGAGAAGCTTCTTCATGCACTGCCTCCTTGAGGGGTTAGTGGGACAGGATCTTCGAGAGAAAGTCCCGGGCGCGGTCCGATTTCGGGGCCGAGAAGAACTCTTGCGGGGGGGCGGCCTCCACGATCTGGCCGGCGTCCATGAAGATCACGCGGTGCGCGACGCGCTTGGCGAAACCCATCTCGTGCGTCACCACCATCATGGTCATGCCTTCCTTGGCGAGATCCGTCATGACGTCGAGGACCTCGTTGATCATCTCGGGGTCGAGGGCCGAGGTCGGCTCGTCGAAGAGCATGATCCTCGGCTGCATGGCGAGGGCGCGGGCGATGGCCACGCGCTGCTGCTGTCCGCCCGAGAGATTTGCCGGGTACTTGTCCGCCTTGTCGGGGATGCGGACGCGCGCGAGGAGATCCCGGGCGATCTTCTCGGCCTCGGTCGCCGAGAGCCCCTTGACCTTCGACGGCGCCAGCATGATGTTCTCGAGCACCGTCATGTGCGGGAAGAGGTTGAAGGACTGGAAGACCATGCCCACCTCGGCCCGGAGCTTGGAGAGATTGACCTGGTTGCCGACGATGGGATCGCCGTACACGAATATCTTGCCCTGCTGGATGGGCTCGAGCTTGTTGACGCAGCGGATGAGCGTGCTCTTGCCGGAGCCGGACGGCCCGCACACCACCACGACTTCGCCCGGCGTCACGTCGAGATCGACGTCCTTGAGCACCTGGAGGGGTCCGAACCACTTGCTGACCTTGGAGTAGCGGATGGCGGACGTGGCGGCGGAGGCCATCCCCTACTCCACCACCACGAGCACGTCGCCCGGATTCACCGCCTGGCCGGCCTCGACGCGAATCTCCTTGACCGTGCCCGCCACCGACGCCTTGAACTCGTTTTCCATCTTCATGGCCTCCAGGATGACCAGCCCATCGCCGGGCGCGACCGCTTGGCCGACCGTGACCTCGACCATCACCACCCGTCCGGGCATGGGCGCCTTGAGGATCTGTCCCCTCGCCGCGGCGCCGCCCCCGCGCGTGCGAATGATATAGCGCGTCTCCTCCTCCACGCGGATGCTGTAGGTCTCTCCGTCGACATCGACGACGAAGACCCCGCCCTCCTCCTCGGAGACGCCGGCGGCAAAGGACGCGCGCCCGAGCAGCAACGACCAGCCGCCCGCGCCCGTGGGCCTGGCGTCCACCTCGAGGGCGTTGCCGCCGAGGGTGACGCGGTAGCGGCTCCCGTCTCCCGTGACCTCCACGGGAACCACCGCGCCGTCGAGCTGCGTCTCGAACTTCATCGCGGCCGCGAGCCCGAGGAGCCCGGCCGGCCCAGACGCGCCCACGGGCCCACGGTGGGCGCGGGGGCGGGCGGAATCTCACGGCCCGCGCGCTCATAGGCGGCCAGGGCCGCCGCGATGAGGGCGACCGTCCGGTGACGCCCCGGGACGGTCGCGTCATCCAGGCGCTCCATGAACTGCGTGTCGAGCCTGCCCGCGACGAAATCCGGGTGACGAAGGATGCGACGGAGAACGGGAATGGTCGACCGAATGCCGCCCACCTGGTACTCGCCGAGCGCGCGGTCCATGCGCGCGACGGCAGCTTCCCGGTCGGGCGCCCACACGATGAGCTTCGCCATCAAGGTGTCGTAGTAGCGTGGCACCGTGTAGCCGGCGTACACGCCGGAGTCATTTCTCACCCACGGTCCCGCGGGAGCGGACAACCGCGTGATCCGGCCGGGCGAGGGCAGGAAGCCCTGGTCGGGATCCTCGGCGTTGATCCGGCACTCGATGGCCGCGCCGCTCCACGCGATGTCCTCCTGGCCATAGCCGAGCTTCTCGCCGGCGGCGATGCGGAGCTGCTCCCGCACGAGATCCCGGCCGGTCACGAGCTCCGTCACCGGATGCTCGACCTGGAGTCGCGCGTTCATCTCGAGGAAGTAGAAGCTCCCGCGCGCGTCCACGAGGAACTCGGCGGTGCCCGCGTTGACATAGCCGACGGCGGCGGCGAGCCGGCACGCCGCCGCGCCCATGCGCCGCCTCAGCTCCGCGTCCACGCCGGGGGACGGGCTCTCCTCGATGAGCTTCTGGTGGCGGCGCTGGATCGAGCACTCGCGCTCGCCCAGATGCACGGTGCTCCCGTGGGCATCCGCGAGGATCTGGATCTCGACATGGCGCGGCGCCGCGAGGTAACGCTCGATGTAGACGGAGGCGTCCCCGAAGGCCGCCCCCGCTTCAGAGCGCGCGGTGCGCAGCGCCCCCGCCAGATCCTCGCGACGATGGACCAGCCGCATCCCTTTCCCGCCCCCGCCCATCACGGCCTTGAGCATCACGGGATAGCCGACGTCCTCGGCGATTCGCGCCGCGTCCTTGTCGTCCGTCACCGCCTCGGAGACCCCGGGGACCACGGGCACCCCGAGCGATGCCGCCACGCGGCGCGCGGCCATCTTGTCGCCCATGGCGCGCACGGCCGCGGGGGGCGGACCGATGAAGACGAGCCCCGCCGTCGCGCACGCGTCGGCGAACGACGCGTTCTCGGCGAGGAACCCGTAGCCGGGATGCACCGCCTGCGCGCCCGTGGCGCGGGCGGCGGCGATCAGCTTCTCGGTGGAGAGATAGCTCTGGGCCGCGGGCGCGGGTCCAATCGGCACCGCCTCGTCGGCCAGAAGCACGTGCAGCGCCTCGCGGTCGGCCTCGGAGAAGACGGCGACGGTGGCGATGCCCATCTCGCGACAAGCACGGATGACTCTGACCGCGATCTCACCGCGATTGGCAATCAGGAGCTTGGAGAACGGAGGCGTCACAACGGGGGCATGATAGCAGGACTGCTAGAACCGGGCAACGATGCTGGCGCCGCACGGGCGCCCGTTCGTCACGGCTGACCGAGGCTTCGCTTACTTGGAAGGTTGCCCGAGCAACTCCAGGAGGAGATTCTTGGCGGCCGGCGTGCCCCAGTTGCGAGAGCCGACCATGCGGCTCACGAGGCGGCCCTGGCGATCTATGACGTACGCCGTGGGTGGCCCGAAAACGCCATACACCTTCCCGGTCACGTCGCCGGTCCCGTCGAGCAGTACGCGTCCGGTATAGCCGCGCTCCTTCGCCGTGCGTCGGACGAGCGCGGGATTCTCACGGAAGCTGACGAGCAGCACCTCCAATCCCCTGTCCTTGAGCTCGCTTCCCAGCCGATTGACGGGAGGCAACTCCTCCCGGCAATTCGGTCACCAGGTCGCCCAGAAGAAGAGGACGACCACCTTGCCGCGAAAGTCCGCGAGCCGGGTCGCCTTGCCGTCGACATCCGGCAGCGAAAACGCCGGCGCCGGCTTGGGCGGGTCATAGGGAGACATGTCCAGGGCGCCCCAGTTGGGCGCCGCCCCCGCCCCCTGCGCCGCGAGACTCATGAGACAGAGCGCGGCGCCGAGGCGTCTCACGAGATTGCCGAGACCGATGTAGCGCATGCGCATGACAAGCACCTCGCGTGAGTGGCTCACCGCTCCGGAACCGCCCGGGCGGCCTCGTCCACGAAAGACGTATCCACGATACTACGCAAAGGAATGGTCCGCTTCATGAACCCGTTCGTGGTCCACCATAGCATCGGCCGCTCGATGTCGGGCACGAGCAGCCAGCCATTGCGATCCTGGAAGGGAAAGCCCAGGCGAATGACTTCGGGGCGTGCCTCCGTGTACTTGGCCGTGATGCCCACGACCTCATCATAGTTTGCGCCCGGCGCCGGTCGCCCGTCCTTCTCCAGGGGGTGAACCGCAGGCGCGCCGGCGGGCTCGATGGCCAGCCGGCGCGCCCGGGTAGTCCTGCCCTTACGCCGCGACGGTGAGGAAGAGGCTGGCGCCCTCCCGCTCCACGCGGAACAGGATGGGCTTGCCCTTCTCGCGCTTGGCCACGGCCTCCTTGAGCTGCTCCACGCTTCTCGCGGGCTGGCGATTCACCTCGACGATGACGTCGCCGCGCTCGAAGCCGGCATCGGCGGCGGGGCTCCCCGCCTCCACCCCCTGCACGACCAGGCCCTGACGGGCAGGCGTACCGAGGCGACGGGCGAGATCAGGCGTCATCGGCTGCACGGAGAGACCGAGCGACGGCTTGGCCTCGGCTTCGCTCGCGGCCTGGCCGCCTTCCTTGGCCTCGAGGGCCTCGATCCGGGCCGTGAGCTGAACCGTCTGGCCATCGCGAATCGCGCTGACGGGCACCTCGCGCCCGACGCGCGTCTCAGCGACGGCGCGCGGAAGATCGGCCACCCGATTGATGGCGCGGCTGTCGTACATGGTGATGATGTCGCCGGGCTTGAGACCGGCGCGGCTTGCGGGCGAGCTCGGCGTCACGGAAGAGACGAGCGCGCCCTTGGTGTCCGGACGATTGAAGGTCTTGGCGAGGTCCGTGGTGAGGGGCTGGATGGCGACGCCGAGCCAGCCCCGAGTGACGCTGCCGGAGTCGGCGAGCTGGGTGACCACGGACTTGGCGAGGCTCACGGGAATGGCGAAGCCGATGCCTACCGAGCCGCCGCTCTGGCTGAAGATGGCGGTGTTGATGCCGATCACCTGACCGCGCGCGTTGATGAGAGGCCCGCCGCTATTGCCCGGGTTGACGGAAGCATCGGTCTGGATGAAGTCGTCGTAGGGCCCGGCGCCGATCGAGCGTCCGGTGGCGCTGACGATCCCCGTGGTCACCGTCTGCTCGAGACCGAAGGGGTTGCCGATGGCCATCACCGGCTCACCCACCTGCAGAGCCGATGAGTCCCCGAGCGGAATGACGGGCAGCCCCGTGGCCTCGATCTTCAGAAGGGCCAGGTCGGTCTTGGGATCGCGGCCGATGACCTTGCCCTGGAACTCGCGGCCGTCGGAGAGCTTGACCTGGAGCTGGGTCGCGCCATCCACAACGTGGTTGTTGGTCACGATGTAGCCATTGGCATTGATCATGAAGCCCGAGCCCATGCTGCGCACGGGGCGCTGCGGGCGCGTGCCGAAGTGATCCCGGAAATACCGATCGAACGGCGAGTCCTCGCCGAAGGGCGTGCTCATCTCGGGCGCCGGCCCCTGGGCCCGCTTGGCGCTGACGTTGACCACGGCGGGCTTGAGATCCCGCCCGATCTTCACCCAGTCCGGCGCGAGCACGGTGGGCGCTGCGCCGCCCGTGGCGGTCTGCTCCGTCCACAGGAGCAGCTGGGTGGACTTGGTGACGCCGAATCCATATGTCACGCCGCCCAGAATCAGCACGGCGGCCAGCGCGACGGCTGACCAGGCCCATCTCCGTCCGCGAAACCGATCCAGCATGGTAATCCTCCTCGTGTGTGAGTGCGGCTCGTCCTGCGTGCGCAAAACGTAGCAGGGCCGCCTGAGAGGAGGGTGAGCCTCCCATGAGAAGGCTCTTAGGATGGACCGACGCCTACTTCGGGGGCGCCAGGGGCAGGCGGATCGTGAAGCGGCTGCCCGCTCCCGGAGCGCCTTCGACCTCCACGGTGCCGCCATGGGCGGTGACGATGGCGCGCACGAGGGCCAGTCCGAGCCCCGTGCCGCCCTTGTCGCGCCCGCGCGCGGCATCGAGTCGCACGAAGGGCTCGAAGATCCGCGCGGCGGCCCCCGTCTCGATGCCGATGCCGGTATCCCGCACGGTGATCAGGGCCTGGCCATTCCCCGTCACGAGCGAGAGCTCGACCTTGCCCCCCGCGGGCGTGTACTTGATCGCGTTGTCGACCAGGTTCAAGACGGCGCGGCGAAGGGCGCCGGCCTCGCCGAGGACGGTGGCCGGCTCGAAGGTGTCGGCGCGCATCGTGACCCCCGCGCTCTGGGCCCGCCGGGCGCCCGTCTCGAGCGCCTCCAGGAGGAGCGGCTCGAGATCGACGGGAGCGGTCGGAGCCCGGAGACCGGGCGCAGAGCGCGAGAAGATGAGGAGGTCCTCGGCCAGGTGGATGAGATGCTCGACTTCTTCCAGGCTCGAGGCGAGGACCCGGCGATATTCCTCCGGCGAGCGCGCCGCCCGGAGCGCCACTTCCATCTCGCCCTTGAGAGCGGTCAACGGGGTGCGCAGCTCATGCGCCGCGTCGGCGGAGAAGCGCCGGGACTGGGCGAAGGCGGCCTCGAGCCCGGCCAGCATGGCATTGAGCGTATCGGCGAGGTGGTCGATCTCGTCGTCGGCGCCGCGGCGCGCGAGGCGGCGACCCAGATCCTCGGCGGTGATCTGCCGGGCGGCGCGCGACATCTCGCGCACGGGCTGCAAGGCGCGGCCCGCGATGACGGCGCCCCCCGCGGCCGCGAGGCCGACGGCCACCGGCACGAGGGCGAGCAACGTGGTCAGGTAGCGGGACAGCGCAGAGCGCGTGCGCGCGAGCGGAGCCGCGACCTGGATGATCTCGACGGACCGCCCGGCCCGCTGCACGGGCACGGTCAGGACCCGCAGGGGTCCGTTCGCCGGATCTTCCAGCGTCTCGATGGTCTGCCGGCCGTGCGCGGCGTTCAGGCGCGCCTCGAGGGACAGGGGCAGGCTGCCCGGGTGCGGTGAGCCCGAGCGAAAGCGCGACCGGCCCTCCGGATCCAGGAACTGGAAGAACTGGTCAGAGAAGCCGGGCCCGAGCAGCTCGCGGATGGCCCGTTCGACCTCTGAGCCGCCCGCCCCGCGCTCGTCCGTCTCCCGGACGATCTGGGCCACCGCGGCCAGCGACGCGTCCACCTGCTGGAGCAGGCTCCAGCGCAGCACCGAGTAGGAGAGCGCGCTGACCACGGCCAGGATGGCCACGAGCACTCCCGCGTACCAGAGCGTGAGACGCGCGCGGAGAGACAGGGGCTTCACGCGTCCACCCTGAGGACGTAGCCCGCCCCGCGCACGGTGTGGAGGAGCTTTGGCTCGCCCCCGGCCTGGATGCGGCGCCGGAGATACCCGACATAGACGTCCACGACATTGCTCTCGGGGTCGAAGTCGAGCCCCCAGACATGCTGGGCGAGCATGGAGCGCGAGAGCACCCGGCCCGCGCTGCGCATGAAGTACTCGAGCAGCGTGTACTCGCGCGCGGTCAGGCTCACGCGCCGCGTCCCCCGGCGCACTTCGCGCGTGGCGGGATCGAGCGTCAGGTCGCCCACGCGCAGCACCGCGCTCGCGCGCTCTCCGCCGCGGCGGAGGAGCGCCCGCACCCTGGCCAGGAGCTCCTCGAAGGCGAACGGCTTGGTCAGATAGTCGTCGGCACCCGAGTCGAGGCCCGCCACGCGGTCGCTCACGGCATCACGGGCCGTCAGCATCAGCACGGGCGCCTTCACCCCGTCCGCGCGGAGCGCCTTGAGCACGCTGAAGCCGTCGCGCTTGGGCAGCATGACGTCGAGCACGAGCAGGTCGGGCGGCGCATCGAGGGCGTGGGTGAGGGCCGCCTCGCCGTCGGGCGCGACATCCACGGTGTGCCCTTCCTCCTCGAGCCCCTTGCGGATGAAGCTCGCGACCTTCCGGTCGTCCTCGACCACGAGGATGCGCATGAGAGCCAGTTGACCTCCGCGCGCCCGCCCGTGTCAATCCAGCCCCCCGGTCTCGCCGTGCTATCCTCCCATGATGTCCTCGCGCGCGGGGCGCACGTGCCGGACCTGACCGAGCTCTTCCAGCACATCGGCTACGGGGCGATCTTCGTCGTCGTCCTCCTGGGCAATGCGGGAGTGCCCGCGCCCGAGGAGTCCGTGCTCGTGCTGGGCGGCTACCTCGCCTCGCAAGGACGGCTCCATCTCCCCCTCGTCATCCTGGTCGGCATCGCCAGCGCCAGCGTGGGCGACAACCTGGGCTTCTGGGCCGGGCAACACTACGGTCGGCGGCTCCTCGATCGCCTGCCTCTCTCCCCGGAGAGGAAGGCGAAGTACGAGCGGATCATGGTGAAGCATTCCGCGTGGGCCGTCTTCGTGGCCCGCTTCATTCCGGGCCTGCGCACGGTAGCGGGCCCCTTGGCGGGGATCGTGGGCGTGTCGCACACCAAGTTCTTCGTCGCCAATCTTCTGGGAGCCATCTTCTATGTCCCTTGCCCGGCGCTCGCCGGCTACGGCATCGGCTACGGCCTCGGCGATCACATCGAGAAGCTCCGCAGGCTGGCGGGCGGCTTCGAGCGCGTGGCCGTGGTCGCCGTGCTCGGCGCGCTCGTTCTCGTGTGGATCAGGTGGCAGCGTCGCGCCGGGCGAGCCGCCGGTTGAGCTCGACCACGAAGGCGTCGGGGCGCTCCGGCGAGAGCGCGATCAGTCCGCCGCCCGCGCGCAGCCACACGAGGTCCGCGGTGTTGGCGATGAAGAGATAGTGCCGGCCCGTGCGCGGGTTCCAGCGGAGCCCGTGGGCGCCGAAGAGACCGTTGAGGCCGACGCCGCCGAGCCCGCCCACCGCGCGCGGCTGCCGATCGACGGCGGCGATGGCGGCATACGGAATCACGCGCCGGAGCCAGCGTCGCTCGAGCCCCACCCCGTTCTCGTCCAGCGTATAGCCGGCGGGCGCCAGCCCCTGGACCATCCAGAGCGTGCCCAGGAAAGGCAAGGGCAGGATGACGAAGAGCGGATCCCCGCTCATGGCGAGAAGCACGATGCTGAGGGCGAAGGGCACCCCGAAGCCCACACCGATGCCGCCGACGCCGGCCAGCCAGCGCTGGCGCATACCCAAGACGGCAGGGAAGAACTCGTCGCTCACCCTGATTTCACGCTCGCGAGCGCTGCTCGTATAATTCCCGCATGCGCGTCATTCCGGCGGCGTGCGTCCTGCTCCTCGTGGCTTCCAGCGTCTCTGCGCAGACGCGCGCGCCCTACACCACAGAAATCGTGGGTATCCCAAGCGACGCGCTGAAGTTGCGCGCGCTCCTCGGCCGTCCCGAGGGGCCAGGGCCCTTTCCTGCCTACATTAGCAACCATGGCTCCATGACGACCCAGGAGGCCTCGCGACCTCCGCGGACACAGATCACGAAGGGTTCCCTGCCCGACATCCTGGCGCGCACGGGCTTCGTGACCCTCGTTCTCGCGCGCCGGGGGTACATGGGCTCCGAGGGAGCGGCCACAACCTACAGCCAGGGCCACGGCTCGGGCGGATATAGCGGACGCCGCGCCGCGGACGTCATGCGTGGGGCCGAGGAGGAGGCGGGCGACGTGGTGGCCGCCCTCGAGTACCTGCTGACACTGCCCTTCGTGGACCCGGAGCGCGTGGCCGTGGGCGGCGTCTCGCTGGGCGGCCTCGTCAGCATCATGGCCGCCGCTCGAGATGCGCGCTTCAAGGCGGTGATCAGCATGGCGGGCGGGTATCGGCAAAGTGGGCAGGGCGGCGTCGACGAGGGCTGGCCGCTCGTGCAAGGGGTCTGGAAGAGCGGCGCGCAGAAGATCGAGGCGCCCGTTCTCATCCTGTGGTCGAAGAACGACATGATGCTCCACGAGGGCGAGGGACGTCAGCTCGAGAGAGAGCTCAAGCGCGCGGGCAAGAGCGTCGAGATGAAGGTCTATCCTGCCTTCCGCGACAACGGGCACTTCCTCTTCACCCGAGCCGAGGGCTATCCCGTGTACGTCCCCGACGCGGTGAGCTTTCTCGAGACGCACCTCAAGCGCTGAGGGCCGCTCAGCCATCGGCGTGCATCTCTGGTACTTGCGGCTCAGAGATCAAGGCGGAGTCTCCCCGTCCATAGTCTGGCCGAACGTCAGCGCATCATGACTTCGATCAATGTGGTTGACGCCCTACCGTCCCACGCTCGCAAGCCAAGTGCAATTGCAACGATGTATCCACTGCCATCATGATCGGGACTCTCCGCTTGTTTCCTGACCGTGAGTGACTCCGAAGCTTTCCGAGACCTTCGGCAGGGGTCAATGTACGCAGATGGATACACCAAGAGTCACTGCCTCGCGCTTTTCCCCTTGACAGCTTCGTCGGGGCGACTCGGTCATACGGCGGCAACCTACCGCTAGATTAGTCCTACCTCCAACGGTCGCCGAGGAAGGTTGGCGTGCCCGTCTAGCGCGAGTGGATCTCCGTCGCGCCGAAGAAGTACGGGATCTCGAAGGCGGCCGACTGCGGCGAGTCCGAGCCGTGAACGGCGTTGGCCTCGATCGAGGACGCGAAATCCTTCCGGATGGTCCCCGGGGCGGCCTTGGCGGGATCCGTGGCGCCCATGAGATCGCGCAGGCGCGCGATGGCACCCTCGCCTTCCAGGACCATGGGCATGCACGGCCCCTGGGTCATGAACGCGCACAGGCTCCCGTAGAACGGGCGATCCTTGTGGACGATGTAGAAGCCCGCGGCCTGGGCGGGTGAGAGGTGCACGAGCTTGGCGGCCAGGACCTTCAGGCCGGCCTGCTCGAAGCGGGCGATGATCTGCCCGGAGGCGCTCTTGGCCACGGCGTCGGGCTTGATGATGGTGAGCGTGCGCTCTACGGCCATTGGATGGAGGTCATCCTCTCGGGTTTGTTTTATTCAGCACTCGCCTCACCGGGCTCCTCGCCTACGGCTCGTCGGCCCCGTTTCGGCTCGAAATTCATGACCTTGGCGACGGTGGCGCCCATGTCGGCAGGGCTCGTGACGGTGGTAATGCCCGCCAACTCCATGGCCTTCATCTTCTCGGCGGCCGTGCCCTTGCCGCCCGCGATGATGGCGCCGGCATGGCCCATGCGCCGCCCGGGCGGCGCCGTCTGGCCGCAGATGAAGCCCACCACCGGCTTCCTGACGTGGGCCTTGATGAAGGCGGCCGCTTCTTCCTCGGCGGTGCCGCCGATCTCGCCGATCATCATGATCGCTTCCGTCTGCGCGTCGTCCTGGAAGAGACGGAGGACGTCGATGAAGCTCGTGCCGTTGACGGGGTCGCCCCCGATGCCCACGCAGGAGGACTGGCCGAGCCCGCGCTGGGTCAGCTGGTGCACGACCTCGTAGGTCAGCGTGCCGCTTCGCGAAACGACACCGATGGGCCCTACCTTGTGGATGTGCCCCGGCATGATCCCGATCTTGGCCTTGCCGGGCGAGATGAGGCCGGGACAGTTCGGGCCGATGAGCCGGCTCGTGGTCCGGGCCAGGAAGGCCTTGACGCGCACCATGTCGACGACGGGCACGCCCTCGGTGATGCAGACGACGAGCGGCACGCCCGCGTCCGCCGCCTCCATGATCGCGTCGGCCGCCGCGGGCGGAGGCACGAAGATGAGCGCACAGTCGACGCCGGCGGCCGCCCGCGCCTCCTCGACCGTGTTCCAGACCGGGAAGCCCTCGTGGGTCGTCCCGCCCTTGCCGGGTGTCACCCCGCCCACGACATTGGTCCCGTACTCCTTGCACCGGAGCGCGTGGAAGGCGCCCTCCTTGCCCGTGATGCCCTGGACGAGGACGCGCGTGGATTTGTCGACGAGAATGCTCATCGCGATCCGGCGGTCCGGGCGAGCTCGACCACCTTCTTGGCCCCCTCGCCCATGTCGTTGGCCATGACGAGCGCGAGCCCGGAGTCGGCCAGCATCTTCTTGCCCTGCTCGACGTTCGTGCCTTCCGCGCGCAGGACCACGGGCAGCTTCAGGCCCAGCTTGTTCACGGCCGCGATGATGCCCTCGGCCAGTCGGTCCACCCGGAGGATGCCGCCGAAGACGTTGATGAACACGGCCTTGACGGATGGGTCCGACGAGAGAATGCGAAAGGCGTTCTCGATCTGCTCGGGGGAGGCGCCGCCGCCCACGTCGAGAAAGTTCGCGGGCTCGCCCCCCGCGAGCTTGATGATGTCCATGGTCGCCATGGCCAGCCCCGCCCCATTGACCATGCAGCCGACATTGCCGTCGAGCTTGATGTAGTTCAGCCCATACTTCGAGGCCTCCACGTCGAGCGGCGTCTCCTCGTTGATGTCCCGGAGAGCCACGATCTCCTTGTGCCGGTAGAGGGCGTTGTCGTCGAAGTTGAGCTTGGCGTCGAGGGCGAGCACGCGGCCGTCCTTGGTGACCACGAGGGGGTTGATCTCGGCCAGCGAGCAGTCCCTGTCCACGTAGGCGCGGAAGAGGTCGAGGATGAGCGAGACCGCCGCCCTGAACTGATCCCCCGAGAGCCCGAGGCCGAAGGCGAGGTTGCGCGCCTGGAAAGCCTGGAGACCGAGGGCGGGATCGGTCCACTCGCGGATGATCTTCTCGGGATGGGTGGCGGCGACTTCCTCGATCTCCATGCCTCCCGCCTGGGAGGCCATGGCCACGTGGGTGCCCCGGCCGCGGTCGAGGGTCATGGAGAGGTACAGCTCGGTGGCGATGGGCGAGGCTTCCTCCACGAGCACCTTGAGGACCTTGATGCCCTCGGGCGGGGTCTGCGGGGTCTTGAGCATCATGCCGAGGATCTGGCGGGTCGCGGCCTCAGCACCCGCGGGATCTTCCGCCAGCTTGACGCCGCCCGCCTTTCCGCGCCCGCCCGCGTGCACCTGCGCCTTGACGACCACCCTGCCCCCGAGCCTGGTCGCGATCGCCTTGGCCTGCTCGGGCGTGTCGGCGACGTCCCCGCTCGGCACGGGCACGCCGAACTCGCGCAGGATGGCCTTGCCCTGATACTCGTGGATCTTCATCGCCGGTTTCGGCTCACGCTCGAAACGGAGGCCGGGCGCTCATATCCGGATCAGGACCCACACGGTGGCCACGGTGCCCACGATGGCGCTGCCGTAGCAGAGGACGGCGAGCGGCATCCGGAGTCCGTGAAGACCCAGGTCCTCCAGGATGAAGCGGAAGCGATGGGCCCAGTGGTAGAGCGGGAGCGCGATGAGCACGAACAAATACAATTTGACGACGGGGTGTCCGACGAGCGCCAGCAGCCGCGCGTGACTCACGGACACCCATCCCAGCGGAATGGCCAGGCCGAACAGAAAGAGATGCACCGGGACCAGAAACGCCGCGACGACACCTCCCGCCGAGAAGAGGCTCCACCAGAGGGGCTCGATCGTCTTGCCGGGCGACATGGCCTCAGCTCCTCACGAGCAGCCAGTACAGGATGAACAGCGAGGCCACGACCCAGGCGACGTAGTTACCGGCGACCACCAGCGCGGGCGGCACCTGGCGGTCGCCCACTCGCACCACCTGAACGACGCCCGTGGCCTGGAACCACGTGATCGTGTGATAGAGAACAAACGCCAGGGCGATCACATGGAAGACGATGCACCCCGGAGATTGCAGCTTTGCCACCATGTCCGCGTAGGCCTGAGGCCCCTGCCCGATCTTGTGGACGATCACGAGCAGCTCCACGACGAAGATCGCGACGAAGACGCTGGTCACCTCCCGGAGCATGAAGCGGACATACCCCGGGCGCCGGAGCCACCAGGTCGCCGGCAGCTTCGGGTAGTAGAGGCCGGGGCGGGCGGGACGCGCCTCGCTCATAGGGATCTCCGCGAGCCCGGCTCGCACCGAAGGTGGCCCGTTCCAGGCGCGCGTGGCTTCATTTCCGGCCACCCCACGGCATGAGCACGGACATGGCCCAGTCCTTCGCGCCGGCCACCTTGGAACGCTGGATCGCCGCGGCCGGATCGACGCCTTTCGGACACACCACCGAGCATTCGCCGACGAACGTGCACTCCCACACGCCGACGCTATCGCTCAGGATCGGCTCGCGCACCCGATACCCCTCGTCCCGCGAGTCCAGGTTGTACCGGTACGCGAGCGCGATGGCGGCGGGGCCGACGAAGGCCGGGGCGAGCCCGTAGACGGGGCAGGCCGCATAGCAGAGCATGCAGTTGATGCACATGCTGAACTGCTTGTACGCGTCGAGCTGGGCCGGGGTCTGACGATACTCGCCCTCCGCCACGGGCTTCTCCGTCTCGCGGATGAGCCACGGCTTGACCCGGCGGAGCTTCTCCAGGAAATCGTCGAGGGCGACGACGAGATCGCGGATCACGGGGAAGTTCGCCAGGGGCTCCACCCGGATCGGCCCCGGGTGGTAGTCGCGCAGGAACGCGGAGCATGTGAGCTTGGGGACACCGTTCACCATCATCCCGCAGCTCCCGCACACCCCCATGCGACAGGACCACCGGTACGTGAGCGATCCGTCTACCCGGTCCTTGATGTGGTTGAGCGCATCGAGGACCACCCAGTCCTTTCGGTACGGCACCGAGAAGGATTCGGTACGCGGCTCCCTGTCGTGGCCGGGCCGGTAGCGGGTCACTTCCAGCGTGATGGTCTCTTCGGTCATCGCTCCTCCTTTAATACTTCCGTTCCTCGGGGGGCCACCGGGTGATCGTGACCGGCAGGTAGTCGATGCGCGGGGCGTCGGGAGTCCGGTAGGCGAGCGAGTGCTTGAGAAAGCGCGCGTCGTCGCGCTTGGGGAAGTCGGTGCGGGTGTGGGACCCGCGCGACTCTTCCCGCAGCAGCGCCGAGTTGGCCACGGCCTCCGCCACGTCCAGCATGGAGTCGAGCTCCAGCGCGGCAATGAGCTCCGTGTTGAAGACGGCGTCCCGGTCCGACAGGCCGATGCGGGCGAAGCGCCCCCGCAGCTCCCGGAGGATCTTGCACGTCGCCTCCATGCTCGCCCGCTCCCGGTAGATGCCGCAGCCGTCCTCCATGGCTTTCTGCATCGCTTCCCGGATGTCGGCGATGCGCTCCCGGCCGTCGGCCCTGAGGAACCGGCTATCGAGCCGCTTCCGCTCGTCGCTCACCAGCTGCGCCACGGGATTCGATTTGACCGCCGGCCGCTCCAGGGCGTGCCGGGCCGCGGATCGGCCCGCGCGGGCCCCGAACACGAGCAGCTCGGTGAGGGAGTTGGAGCCGAGGCGGTTGGCGCCGTTGATGGAGACGCAGGCCGCCTCGCCGGCGGCGTAGAGACCCTCCAGGGGCGTCTTGGCATTGATGTCGGTGGAGATCCCGCCCATCATGTAGTGCACCACCGGGCGCACGGGAATCGGCTCGTACACGGGATCGATCCCGACATAGTTCTTCGCCAGCTCGCGCACGAAGGGGAGATTCTTGTCGATCAGCTTCTCGCCGAGATGGCGGAGATCGAGGTGCACGTAGTGGCCATGCGGACCCTCGAACGTCCGCCCCTTCTGGTACTCCTGCATGTGGCAGCGAGAAAGGATGTCGCGCGGCCCCAGCTCCATCTTGCGGTGCACGGGCTTGTCCGTGGGGGGTCCGAGGCCGTAATCCTGGAGGTAGCGGTAGCCGTCCTTGTTCTTGAGGTGGCCGCCTTCTCCCCGCGCCGCTTCCGTGATGAGGATGCCCGTGCCCGGCAGTCCGGTCGGGTGGTACTGCACGAACTCCATGTCCTTCAGGGGAGCGCCGGCGCGGTAGGCCAGCGCCATGCCGTCGCCCGTCTTGATGGCGGCGTTGGTGGTGAACGGGAAGACGCGGCCGCCCCCGCCCGTGCAAAGGATGACCGCCTTGGCCGTGATTGCCGACACCGTACCGTCGTGAACATTGACGGCCGCCACGCCGCACACTCGACCGTCCTCCACGAGCAGGGAGGTCGCGAACCACTCGTCGTAGCGGACGATGCTGTCGTACTTCAGCGAAGTCTGGAAGAGCGCGTGGAGCATGTGAAAGCCGGTCTTGTCCGCGGCGTAGAGGGTCCGGTTCACGGTCATGCCGCCGAAGGGGCGGACGCTGACCCGGCCGTCGGGATCCCGGCTCCACGGGCAGCCCCAGTGCTCGAGCTGGATCATCTGCCCCGGCGCTTCCTTGACGAAGGCCTCCACGACGTCCTGGTCGGCCAGGAAGTCACTGCCGAAGATCGTGTCCTTCGCGTGCGTGTCGAGGCTGTCGTTGTCCCGCATGACCGCCGCCGCCCCGCCCTCGGCGGACACGGTGTGACTGCGCATCGGATAGACCTTCGAGAGGACCGCGATGGAGAGCCGCCCCGATTCCTCCACGGCGGCGATGGCCGCCCGGAGCCCGGCTCCGCCCCCCCCGATGATCAGCACGTCGTGTTGGTGCGCGTCGTTACCGGGCATATTGCGTCATTCCTTCCTGGTAGAGGTCGCCGCCGTGGCAGTCATTGATCACGATGGCCGGGAAATTCCCGACCTCGATGCGCCGGATGGCCTCCGTCCCGAGGTCCTCGTACGCGACGATGTCGACCTTCCTCACGAACCGGGACAGCACGGCGCCCGCTCCTCCGATCGCGCCGAAATAGACGCCCTTGAACTTCATGAACGCGTCTTTCACCGGCTGCGAGCGCGCGCCTTTCCCCATGGTCCCCTTGAGGCCGAGCTCCAGCAGCGCAGGCGTGAACTTGTCCATGCGGCCGCCCGTCGTGGGTCCGATCGACCCGACCACGTCGCCCGGCCGCGCCGGCGAGGGGCCGGTGTAGTAGATGATCTGGCCGCGCACGTCGAAGGGCAGCGGCCTCCCCGCCTCGATCAGCGGCAGCAGCCGACCATGGGCAGCGTCACGTGCCGTATAGATCACGCCCGTGATGCGGACGCGGTCTCCCGCCTTGAGCGCTTCCACGTCGGCGTCGCTCAGCGGCGGCGTCACCTCCTTGACCCCGTCCGCCGCCGTGGTGATCACCGCTGCCAATTCCCTCTCCCCTCTGGGGAGAGGGCCAGGGTGAGGGGCCCAGCAGCGCGCGGCATCCCACCCTCACCCCGGCCCTCTCCCTGGAAGGGAGAGGGGGAAATGAGAGACGTCTCGCTCACAGTGTCGCTTCCTTGTGCCTGTGCGCGTGGCACTCGATGGTGACGGCGACGGGCAGGCTCGTGATGTGGCAGGGATACGCCAGGATGTGGACGCCGAAGGCCGTGGTGTCCCCGCCGTAGCCCTGGGGGCCGATGCCGAGCCGGTTGGCGCGGTCGAGAACTTCCTGCTCGAGCGCATCAACGGCCGGGTCCGGGTTGGACGTTCCGAGCTCGCGAAAGAGCGCCTTCTTCGAGAGCAGGGCCGCCTTCTCGAAGGTGCCGCCCACGCCGACGCCGGCGATGAGCGGAGGACACGCGTCGGGGCCCGCCGTCCGGATGCACTCGAGGATCCAGTCCTTGACGCCCTCGACACCTTCGGCGGGGGTGAGCATCTTGTACTTCGAGCGGTTCTCGCAGCCCCCGCCCTTGGCCATGATCATGATCTTCATGGTGGCGCCCGGCACCACGTCCATGTGGACCACGGCCGGCGTATTGTCTCCTGTGTTCACGCGGTCGAAGGGCGAACGGACGATCGATGCTCGGAGATAGCCCTCGGTGTAGCCCTGCCTCACGCCCTCGTTGATGGCGTCGGTCAGGCTCCCCCCTGTCACGTGGACGTCCTGGCCGAGCTCGATGAAGCAGATCACGAAGCCCGTGTCCTGGCAGTACGGGATCTTCTTCGTCCAGGCGAGCTCGGCATTCTCCTTGAGGATCTGCAGGACGTGCCGGCCCGCCGGCGAGCGCTCGGTGCCCAGCGCGCGGTCGAAGGCGCGTAGCATGTCGGGCTCGAGGCCATGGTTGGCCTCGATGCAAAGCTTCTTGACGGCGTCCGTGATAGCGGACGTGTGGATGTCGCGCATGGCCACCTTGAGCTAGTGGGAGCCGGCCGCCTGGGCGTAGAAGGCCTCCGCCCGCTTCTGCATCTCGCGCGGCGCCACAGTCTCCTTGCGCGTGGCCAGCGTCCACTTCTGACCGTACGGATCCTCCACGCCGCCGATGCGGTCGCCCCAGAACATGTCGGTGACCGGCATGATCGGTTTCGCGCCGGCCGCCACCGCTTTCTCGACGGCCGCGTCCACCGCCTTGACGTAGATGTAGAAGTTGACCGAGCTCCCGCCCAGCGTCTGCGCCGACTTGGCCCCCATGGCGGGCTCTTCCTCGCCCAGCATGAAGAGCGAATCGCCGATCTTGAGCTCGGCATGCGCGAGAGTCGTCCCGCCCGGCTTCATCAGCCGCATCCGCTCGGTGGCGCCGAAGGCCTTCTTGTAGAAGGCGAGGGCCTCGAGGGCGCCGCGGACGCAGAACCCCGGGGTGAGGGTGTGATAACCGGCGGGGGCGCCCGCGACGGGCCCTGGCGCCTTCTTCGCCCGCGAGGGAGCCGGCCGCTTCGCCTTCGCCTTCTTCCGTGCCTTGGCTTTTGTCATGATCCTTTCCTCCCCTATAGCTTGAGCTTGTCCACGAGCTCCCGCACCGCGGCCGCGGACTTGTCGAACGCGGCCTGCTCCTCGCGGGTGAGGGTGATCTCGATGATCTGCTCGACTCCACTCCGGCCGAGCTTGACGGGAACGCCGACGTAGAGTCCCTTCACGCCGTACTGGCCGTCGAGGTAGGCCGCGCACGGCAGGATCTTCTTCTTGTCCTTCAGAATGGCCTCGACCATCTCCACCGCGGAGGCGGCGGGAGCGTAGTACGCGCTGCCGCTCTTGAGGAGGCCCACGATCTCCGCGCCGCCGTTCGCGGTGCGCGTCACCAGCGCCTGGATCTTGTCGGGCGGCAGCAGATCGGTGATGGGGATACCCGCCACCGTCGAGTAGCGCGGCAGGGGCACCATCGAGTCGCCGTGCCCACCCAGCACGAAGGCCGTCACGTTCTCCACGGAGACCTCGAGCTCCTGGGCGATGAAGGTGCGGAAGCGGGCCGAGTCGAGGACGCCCGCCATGCCGACCACCCGCGGGTGCGGGAACCCGGACTTCTTCCAGGCCAGCTGCACCATGGCGTCCAGCGGGTTCGTGACGAGCACGAGAATGGCCCCCGGCGAGCGCGCGACCACCTGCTCCACGACGCCACCCACGATCTCGGCATTCTTGAAGAGGAGATCGTCCCTCGTCATCCCGGGCTTGCGCGCCAGCCCCGCCGTGATGACGACGATGTCCGAACTCGCCGTCTCCTCGTAGCCGTTGGACCCGACGAGCACGGCATCATAGCCGTGCACGGGGCCCGCCTGGGCCAGGTCGAGCGCCTTGCCCTGGGGAATGCCTTCGACGACGTCGACGAGCACCACGTCGCCCAGCTCGCGCTCCACCGCGTACTGGGCGACCGAGGCGCCGACATTGCCGGCGCCGACCACGGTGATCTTGGGACGACGGTTGACGACGCTCAGCGGTTCTGCTCTTCCCACGGGCATGTGCGCTCCTTTACAGCTTTTTCATGTTCTCGATGATGGCGGCGCCGAACTCCGAGCACTTGACTTCCTTCGCGCCGTCCATGAGCCGCGCGAAATCGTACGTCACGACCTTCTGCCCGATGGTCGCCTCCAGCGCGGTGATGATCCGATCGGCGGCCTCCGTCCAACCCATGTGGCGCAGCATCATCTCGCCGGAGAGGATGACCGAGCCGGGATTGACCTTGTCCTGCCCCGTGTACTTGGGCGCCGTCCCGTGCGTGGCCTCGAAGAGGGCGTGCCCGCTCTCGTAGTTGATGTTGGCCCCGGGCGCGATGCCGATGCCGCCCACCTGCGCGGCGAGCGCGTCGGAGATGAGATCGCCCGTCAGGTTGCAGCACGGAATGACGTCGAACTCGTCCGGGCGCGTCAGGATCTGCTGCAGGAAGGCGTCGGTGATGGCGTCCTTGACGAGGGTCTTGCCCGCGGGCGGCTTGCCCCCGCAGTCGTCCCAGCCGATGAGCTTGTCGGAGAACTCGCGCTTGGCCAGGGCGTAGCCCCACTTCATGAACATCCCTTCCGTGTACTTCTGGATGTTGCCCTTGTGCACGAGGGTGACGTTGCGGCGCCCGTTCTCGATGGCGTAGCGCATGGCCGCGCGGATGAGGCGCTCCGAGCCCTCCTTGGACACGGGCTTGATGCCGATGGAAGAGGTCTGCGGGAAGCGGATCTGCGTGACCTTCATCTCCTTCTGGAGGAACTCGATGACCTTCTTCGCCTCGGGCGTCCCCTGCTCCCACTCGATGCCCGCGTAGATGTCCTCCGTGTTCTCCCGGAAGATGACCATGTCGATCTTCTCGGGATGCTTGACGGGCGAGGGCACGCCCTTGAAGTAGCGCACGGGCCGGAGGCAGACGTAGAGGTCGAGCACCTGGCGCAGCGTCACGTTGAGCGAGCGGAAGCCTTCGCCGATCGGCGTGGTCAGCGGGCCCTTGATGGCGATCAGGTAGTCTCGGATGACGTCGAGGGTCTCCTCGGGCAGAAGATTGGGCGGGCAGTCCTTGCCGTAGACCGCGTGCGCCTTCTCCCCGGCGTAGACCTCTGCCCACGCGATCCTCTTCTTGCCCCGATAGGCCTGCTCGACGGCGGCGTCCAGCACCCGGACCGAGGCCGCCCAAATGTCCGGGCCGGTGCCGTCGCCCTCGATGAACGCGATGATGGGACGGTCCGGCACCTGCAGCTTGCCGTGGCTGATCGTGATCTTCTCGCCTGCCGGGATCTTGACGTGGGACGCCATGGGATTGCTCTCCTTGCTCTCGCGGTTATTTCAAGGCGTTCAGGGCGGAGCCCGCCTTGAACCACCCGATCTGCTCGTCGGTGAGGGTGTGCCGGCACTGGATGGCGACGGTCTTGCCGCCGGGCTTGTGGATGACGACGTCGGCCGCCTTGCCGGGGGCGAGCTGCGCGAGCCCCGTGACCCTGACGCGGTCGGGCTGCTCGAAGAGATCGTAGTCGGAAGCCTTGGCGAACGTGAGGGGGAGGATCCCCTGCTTCTTCAAGTTGGTCTCGTGGATGCGCGCGAAGCTCCGCACGATCACCACCTTGCAGCCGAGATAGCGCGGCGACATGGCGGCGTGCTCCCGGCTCGATCCCTCGCCGTAGTTCTCGTCGCCGATCACGATCCAGCTCTGGCCCTTGGCCTTGAGCTCGCGGGCAATCTTGGAGAAGTTCTGCCCCGCCTCCCCGGTGAGCGGGTTGAGGCCCTTGCCCGTCTCGCCCGTGAAGGCATTGACGGCGCCCAGGAACATGTTGTCGCTGATCTTGTCGAGATGGCCACGGACGAGGAGCCAGGCCCCGGCGGGCGAGATGTGGTCGGTGGTCGTCTTCCCCTTCGTCTTCACGAGAATGGGCAGCTCGAGGAAATCCTTGCCGTCCCAGCGTGGGAAGGGCTGCAGGAGCTGGAGCCTCTGGCTGTTGGGATCGATCTTCACCTGCACGGCATCGCCGTCGGCAGCCGGCGCCTCGTAGCCTTCCTCGCCCTTGGCGAAGCCCTTGGCCGGGAGCTCCTCGCTCTCCGGCGGGGTGAAGCGAAACGCCTTGCCGTCGGGGCCGGGAATCGTCCCGTGCACGGGATCGAACTCGAGGGTGCCGCCGAAGACGAGGGCGGTGACGATCTCGGGGCTCGTCAGGAAGGAGAGGGTCGCCGCGCTGCCGTCATTGCGCCCGGGAAAGTTGCGGTTGAAGGAGGAGACGATGGTATTGCTCTCGTCCTTGCCCACGTCCGAGCGCTTCCACTGGCCGATGCACGGCCCGCAGGCATTGGCGAGCACGGTGCCGCCGATCTTCTCGAAGGTCTCCATGATGCCGTCCCGCTTGATGGTCTGGTAGATGCGCTCCGAGCCCGGGGTGACCAGGAACGGCGTCTTGGCCTTGAGCCCCGCCTTGAGGGCCTGCATGGCGATGTGGGCGGAGCGCTTCATGTCCTCGTAGGAGGAGTTCGTGCACGAGCCGATGAGCCCGGCCTTGATCTGGGCGGGCCACCCTTCCTTCTTGACCTCGGCGGCGAGCTTGGAGATGGGCCGCGCTCGATCGGGCGAGTGCGGCCCCACGATGGTCGGCTCGAGCTCGGAGAGATCGATCTCGACGATCTCGTCGTAGTACTTCTTGGGATCCGCCAGCACCTCGGGATCGGAGACGAGATGCTCGCGATACTGCTCGGCCAGCTTCGCGATGTCGGCGCGGTCGGTGGCCGCGAGATAGGTCGACATCCGGTCGTCGAAGTGGAAGAGCGACGTGGTGGCGCCCAGCTCCGCCCCCATGTTGCAGATGGTGCCCTTGCCGGTGGCGCTGATCGAGGACGCGCCCGGCCCGAAGTACTCGACGATCTTGTTGGTGCCGCCCTTGACGGTCAGCAGGCCCAGGAGATGCGTGATCACGTCCTTGGCCGAGGTCCACCCCGCGAGCTTGCCGGTGAGACGCACGCCGATGAGGCCCGGATCCAGCACTTCCCACGCCAGCCCCGCCATGGCCTCGCCGCAGTCGGCGCCACCCACCCCGATGGCGACCATGCCGAGGCCGCCGCAATTGGGGGTATGCGAGTCCGCGCCGATCATGAGCCCACCCGGGAAGGCGTAGTTCTCGAGCACGACCTGGTGGATGATGCCCGCTCCGGGCTTCCAGAAGCCGATGCCGTACTTGCGCGAGGCGGAGTGGAGGAAGTCGTAGACCTCGTTGTTCTCGGTGATGGCGCGCTTCGTGTCCTCCGAGGCGCCGCTCTGCGCCCGGATCAGGTGATCGCAGTGCACGGTGCTCGGCACCGCGGCCTGCTTCTTGCCCGCCTGCATGAACTGGAGGAGCGCCATCTGGCCCGTGGCGTCCTGGAGCGACACGCGGTCCACGCGCAGGCGGAGCTGCGCCTTGCCGCGACTCCACTCCTGCTTGTCGAAATCGTCGGCGTGAGCGACCAGGATCTTCTCGCTGAGGGTCAGCGCGCGACCGAAGCGCTTGCGGGCCCGGTCCAGCTTGGCAGGCATGGATTCGTAGAGCCGCTTGATCTGGTCTACCGCCATGGCGGGCCCTCCTCGATGACCAAAGTATCCGAAATGACGACCGCACACACACATATCGCCTCCCACCCAGCCGGGCAGGAGGCGACAGGTGAAATCTAATCAAAACGCTAACATGACGCTCCCCCGAGGTCAAGGAAGCGCCCCTGCCGGCGACGATTCAGCGGGGCCGGAAGCCCACGAGTTGAAGGAGGGCGCGCCGCCTGAGCGCCAGAATGGAATCGGTGGGCGAGAGCTGCATGGGACAGACCGCCGTGCAATTGGCCTGGGTGTGGCAGCGCGTGAGCACGTCCTCGGCGAGGAGCGCCTCGCCGCGCTCGGCATGCGCGCCGTCCCGGCTGTCCCGCTGCAGCGTGAAGACCCGGTTCAGCGCGGCGGGCCCGGGAAAGCGAGGATCGTGGGCGACCATTGTGCAGGCCGAGACGCACATGCCGCACCCGATGCACTCGATGGCACCGTCCACGGCGCGGCGCTCGCGCGAGCGGCCGCTCACGGCGGCGAACCCCTCGTCGTCCTCGGCAGGCCGGCGCGGCACGAACACCGCCTTGCTCTCGAGCATCTTCCGCTTGATCGGCTCCATGTCCACCACGAGGTCCCGGATGAGGGGAAAGTGATAGAGGGGCCGCACGGTCACGGGCCCGCGCTCGAGCCGGCTCAGCAGGGTGCGGCAAGCCCAGCGCTCGCGCCCATTGATGACCATGCCGCAGGAGCCGCACATGCCCACCCGGCACGCGTAGCGGAAGGCCAGCGTGGGATCCGTGCCGCGCTGGACCTCGACGAGGGCGTCGAGCACGGTCATGCCCTGGCGGGCCCGCACCCAGTACTTCTGCAGGCGCTCGCGCGAGCCCGGCGACCAGCGGAGGACCCTCAGTACCATCGCCATCTCCAGAACGCGACGAACCCGGCCAGGGCCGCGAGCAAGGCCAGGAGAAAGAGCGCGCGGTGCGCGCGGGCGGGCAGCCCGAAGTCGAGGAGAATGGCGCGCACGCCCAGCAACCCATGCAGGAGGACGAGGCCGAGCACGGCGGCCTGCACGGGCCGCACGAAGGGATTGTGCAGGTGGAGGGCGATCACCGCGAGAAGTCCGAGAGCGGCCAGGCGCTGGATGAGCCAGGCCCACATGCCGGCCTTGGTGCCTCGCCAGGCCTCGGCGGAGCCGAGCCGCCGTTTGAGCACTCGTCTGTCGCGCATGCTCTCAGGGCGCCGCGGTTCCGGGCACGCGCATCAGTCGCCGACGTCCACGCCGGCGGGCTGGCGCGTTCCGCTCGGCGACAGACGCGTGAGCTTCACCGGCTCCGTCCACACGCGCAGCCCCGAGCTGTCGTCGGCGCCCACGGAGACGCTGTAGAGCTCGGAGCCGGGCACGGGGTAGTCGGATCGGTAGTGCGAGCCCCGGCTCTCGTTTCGCTCGAGGGCGCTCCGCGCGATGAGCCATGCCGCGGCGGCCTGGCTCTGGAGGTTGAGCCAGTCCTGCCAGGCCAGGTTGTACGCGGGGCCGCCCGGCACGGGGGCGCCCGTCGCTCGCTGCCCGATCTCCTCGATCTCCTTGAGGGCAGACTTCAGCCCGGCCGCCGAGCGGATCAAGCCCACGTGCTCCCACATCACGTCGCGCAGCTGCTGCTGCAGCTTGTAGAGGCTCTCGCCTTCTCCACGATCGAGCGGAGCGACGAGGCGCTCCGTGACCGCCTCCAGTCCCTCCATGGAGAGACGCGGCAGCCCGCGGCCGACGACCCAGTCCGCCATGACATCGCCGGACAGGCCGCCGAAAACGGTGGAGTCGGCCACGCCGTTGCCCCCGAGGCGGTTGGCGCCGTGGATGCCGCCCGTGTCCTCGCCCGCCGCAAAGAGGCCCTCGACGCTCGTGCGACAGGAGGTATCGATCACCACGCCGCCCATCATGAAGTGCGCGGTGGGCCCGACCTCGACCGGCTCGCGCGCGAGATCGCGGCCGAAGTCGCGGCAGCGCCGGACCATGCCGCGGAAATTGGCCTCCACGGTCTTCGCGCCGAGGTGCGAGACGTCGATCCAGACCCCGCCGTTGGGGCTGCCCCGTCCTTCCTGGACCTCGGTGAAGCACGCGCGCGCGACGAGATCGCGGGTGGAGCGCTCCATCCGCGTGGGGTCGTAGCGGCCCATGAAGCGCTCGCCCGTGCCATTGAGCAGGCGCCCGCCCGCGCCGCGCAGACCTTCCTCGAGGAGCGCCCCCGTCATGAGTGAGTTGGGCACGACCAGCCCCGTGGGGTGGAACTGCACCATCTCCATGTCCCGGAGGGGGACCCCCGCCCTCAGGGCGAGCGCAATGCCGTCGGCCGCCTTGTCGGCGGAGCACGCGATGACCTTGTACATCGTGGGCCCGCCGCCCATGGCGAGCAGCGTGGCCCGGGCCCGGACGGCGAGAAAGCCGCCGCGCCGGATGTCGAGGAGGAGGGCCCCGCCCGCGCGGCCGGCGCCGTCGCGGAGAAGCTCCACTGCGCGGTGCTCCTCGAGGGCCCGGATGGACGGGCGCGTCCACACTTGCTCGGTGAGGCGGTTCATGATCTCGATGCCCGTGAGATCACCCTTGTGAATCGTGCGGTCGTGGGACTGGCCGGCGAAGGGCTTCTGGTGAATGCGGCCGTCGGGGTGGCGGTCGAAGAAGCAGCCGTAGCGATTCTCGAGCTCCCGCACGCGTCCCGGAGCCTCCGTCACCAGTGTCCACACCAGCTCCTGGTCATTGATCCAGCCGCCGCCCGCCAGGGTGTCGAGGAAGTGGGCGTCGAGGGTGTCCGGCGCGGCGAGCACGGCATTGTAGCCGCCCTGGACCATGCGGGTGCAGCCCGCGCGTCCGAGGAGACCCTTGACGACCACGGTGACGGAGAGATGGGGAGAATGGTCGGCGGCGTGCAGCGCGGCGCAGAGGCCGGCGCCGCCCGCCCCGAGGATCAGGATGTCCGTCTCGACGAGGTCGATGGTCAGCGAAGCCGCCTAGCTCGCCGGCGCTTTCACGAGGTAGTCCAGCAGGGCCTTCTCCGGTCCCTCGTCCCAGGCGCGCGTGCCGGAGGCGCGGCCGACCAGTCGCATGTCGCGACCGATCACGTACACGGTGGGAATGGCGCGCACCCGATAGTCCTGGCTGACCCCGCCGTCGGTGTCAAGGAGCACGACGGGCGAGAGCAGGCGCTTCTGCACCCAGGGGGCGACCTCCTCCTTCTTCTCCTTGACGTTGACGGCGAGGACGGTGAACTTCCGGTCGCGCCACTCGCGCTGCATCTTCTCCATCCGGGAGGACAGCTCGTCGGCGCCATAGGAGGAGGCCGTGGTCCAGAAGTACAGCACGACCACGTGGCCGGTGAAGTCGGACAGCGCGACCCGCCGGCCGTCGAGGCGAAGCAGCGAGAAGGGGGGCGGCTCGCGCCCGATGAGCGGGTAGAGCCGCGCCTGCTCGACGAGCTTGTCGAGCTCGGTCTTTTCCTTGGGCCTGTCGCGCTCCCGATCCTTCCGGTAGAGGTCATAGAGCCAGGGCGGAACTTTTCGCTGAATGTCCCGATCCCGGGACTGCTCGCGCTGGCGCTCGTCCTCATCGTCGATCTGGGC
>WNFD01001530.1_pt1 | contig 43163 bp, 46 predicted proteins | sample 5400491 | NCBI WGS metagenome assembly WNFD01 (sample SAMN13153343, study PRJNA577476) | soil metagenome | isolation source: 120 cm saprolite under Douglas fir tree site 2 hole 2 replicate 2 | place: USA:California | collected 2015-04-18
AGGGCAGCACCGCCGATGCCAGCCGCCCTGCCCGCTCCAGCGCCTCGAGCTGGCGTCGCAGCGCCGCCAGGCCTTCGCTTCCGCCATTGCCGGCCATGGTGCTCGATTAAACTCGCTAGTTCCTGTTTTGTTCCAAAGCACGCCAAGAGTCAAGCCGCGACCTATCGGCTTATCCCTCGTCCGGTTCGGCAGGAAACAATTCTCCCCGTCGTTGATTTGACCCGCTTGTTGATTTGACCGCCCGCACGCATCGCGAGAAGATCGCTCAACCAAAAACCGCCGCTCGGGAGGATGCCATGGCGCAATCGGTGGGAATGACCGTCAACGGACGCTGGCTCAATCTGACGGTCGACGATCCCGACATGCCGCTGCTCTACGCGCTGCGCAACGATCTCGGGCTCAAGGGCCCGCGCTTCGGCTGCGGCCTCGGCCAATGCGGCGCCTGCACCGTTCATGTCGACGGCGAGGCGGTTCGCTCCTGCAGCGTCTCGGTCGCCGCGGTCGCCAACCGCAAGATCGTCACCCTCGAAGCCCTCGGCACGCCGGAGAAGCCGCATCCGGTGCAGAAAGCCTTCATCGACGAGCAGGCGGTGCAATGCGGCTACTGCATCAACGGCATGATCATGCAGTCGGCCGCCTTCCTCGCCAAGACCAAGAACCCGAGCGAGGATCAGATCAAGGAGGCGCTCGCCGACAATCTCTGCCGCTGCGGGACCCACGTGCGCATCCTGCGCGCGGTGAAGCGCGCCGCGGCCAACATCTGAGCGGGGAGGCAGACATGCTCGACCGGCTCAACCAGACCCGCCGCGACTTCCTCAAGAGCAGCGGCGCGCTCGTCGTCACCTTCTCGATCACGGGCCGCCTCTCGCCCGCCTTTGCCGAAGCCGCCGCGGGCAAGACCGTGGCGCCCGACGAGGTCGACGGCTTCCTCGCCATCGACGGTAACGGCGCGGTCACCGTCTATTCCGGCAAGGTCGATCTCGGCACCGGCGTGCGCACGGCGCTGACGCAGATCGTCGCCGAGGAGCTCGACGTGCCGATGGCGCGCGTCTCGGTCATCCAGGGCGACACCGGACTCACCCCGGATCAAGGCATCACTTGGGGCAGCCTCTCGATTCAGAATGGCGGCATGCAGCTGCGCCAGGCGGCGGCCACGGCGCGCCGCGCGCTGCTGCAGGAAGCGGCGAAGCGCCTCGACACGAAGCCCGACGAGCTCACCGTCGCGGACGGCACGATCACGGCCAAGTCCGGCAAGGCCGTGTCCTATGGCGAGCTCGTCGGCGGCCGCAATTTCGCGCTGAAGCTCGACAAGGACGCGCCGGCCAAGGATCCGAAGAGCTACAAGCTCGTCGGCACTTCGGTGGCGCGCCTCGACATCCCCGACAAGGCGACGGGCCGCTTCACCTACATGCAGGATTTTCGCGTCCCCGACATGCTGCACGGCCGGGTAGTGCGACCGCCCGCCATCGGTGCCACGTTGCAGAGCGTCGATGAAAGCTCCGTGCGCGGCATTGCCCATGTCAGGGTGGTTCGCGAGGGCAACTTCCTCGGCGTCGTTGCCAAGGATGAGTGGTCGGCCATCAAGGCGATGCAGCAATTGAAGGCGAGCTGGTCGAGCTGGGAAGGCCTGCCGGAGCAGAGCAAGCTCTGGGAGCATGTGCGTGCGACCAAGGTCAACAAGGACGAGGTCACCAGTAATACCGGCGATGCGGCCGCCGCGCTCGGCCAGGGCGCCAAGCGGCTCAAGGCGACCTACGATTTCGCCATCCACACCCACGGCTCGATCGGGCCATCCTGCGCCGTCGTCGAGATCAAGGACGGCAAGCTCACGTGCTGGACCGCGTCGCAGGCGACGCACAATCTGAGGAAGCAGCTCGCGGCGATGCTCAGCATGCCCGTGGAGGACGTCCGCGCCATCTATATTGACGGATCCGGCTGCTACGGCCGGAATGGGCACGAAGACGCGGCCGCCGACGCCGCGCTCTTGGCGCGCGCCGTGGGCCGGCCGGTCCGCGTGCAGTGGATGCGCGAGGACGAACACGGCTGGGACCCGAAGGGCCCGCCGACGCTGGTGGATCTCGAAGCCGCGCTGGATGCCAAGGGGGATGTCGTCGCGTGGTCGTCGCAATTTCTCATCCCCGATGCCCCCGGCCTCGGCTTCGTGAAGCTGGTCGCGGCCGAGCTCGCGGGCTTGCCGCACGAAACGGCGATGGCGCCGGGCAACATCCATCAGAACTCGGCGATCCCGTACGGCTTCCCGAACGTCAGCACGGTGGCGCGTCGCCTCGCCGAGACGCCGTTCCGGCCGTCCTGGATCCGCACGCCCGGCCGCTTGCAGAACAGCTTCGCCAACGAGGCCTTCATGGACGAGCTGGCGGCGGCGGCGGGCGCGGATCCGCTCGAGTTCCGCCTGCGCTATCTCAAGGATACCCGCGGCATCGAGCTGCTGGAGCGGCTGGCGAAGCTCGCCAAATGGGAAAGGCGGCCGTCGCCGCAGCATCAAAGCGGCGATGTCGTCAAGGGGCGCGGCCTCTCCTACGTCAAGTACGAGCTTGTGCGCACGTATATCGGCGCGGTGGCCGAGGTGGAGGTCGACCGCAAGAGCGGCGCCGTCCGGGTCACGCGCTTCAGCGTGGTCCATGACTGCGGACAGGTCATCAACCCCGACGGCGTGAAGAACCAGATCGAAGGCAATGTCGTGCAGACGGTGAGCCGCGCCCTCAAGGAAGAGCTGACGTTCGACCGCTCGCGCGTCACGAGCCTCGACTGGAAGAGCTACCCGATCCTCACCTTCTCGGAGGTGCCCGAAGTGGCAATCGAGCTCATCGACCGCCCCACGGAGAAGCCTTGGGGCGCGGGCGAGCCTTCGGCAGCGGTGGTGCCGTCGGCGATCTCGAATGCGGTGTTCGACGCTACCGGCGCGCGGCTGCGCTCGGTGCCGTTCACGCCGGCCAAGGTGCGGGCGGCGATCCAGGGGGCATAGTCGCGCCGGTTGCCGCGGCTGCGGTTTCGCCCTAAAGATCGGGCGCGCAGAACCGAGAACGAGGCGCGCGATGGCGACGACCCCAGCGACTGATGCCGCCGAGATCACCTCCCGCATCCTGCTGGAGACGAAATCGGTCCTGTTCAGCCCGGAGCAACCTTTCACCTTCACCTCGGGCCGCAGCAGCCCGGTCTATATCGACTGCCGCCGGCTGATCTCGTTCCCGCGCGCGCGGCGCCGCTTGATGGATCTCGCCGCCGATCTCATCGAGCGCGCGGTCGGCCACGAGGCGCTCGACGCCATAGCCGGCGGCGAGACGGCGGGCATTCCGTTCGCCGCCTGGATCGCCGAGCGCCTGTCGCTGCCGATGCTCTATGTGCGCAAGAAGCCCAAGGGCTTCGGCCGCAACGCCCAGATCGAGGGCGAGATGGCCGAGGGCGCGCGCATTCTCCTCGTCGAGGATCTCGCCAGCGAAGGCAGCTCCAAGCTCAATTTCGTGCGCGCCATTCGCCAGGCTGGCGGCGAGATCGGCCACAGCTTCGTCATCTTCAATTACGGCATTTTCCCCAAGAGCATGGCGAGCCTGGAGGCCGAGCAGGTGAAGCTGCATTGGCTCGCGACGTGGTGGGATGTGCTGCGCATCGCCGACCAGCTCGGCTATTTCAGCCCGGACCAGTTCGCCGCGGTCAAAGCGTTCCTCGACGATCCCGACGGCTGGTCGGCGGCGCGCGGCAGCGACCGCAGCAGCGCCTCCTCCTAGCGATCGGCGAGACGGCGGCGCCGCGTGCTCCCCGGCTTCTTCGGCGAGGTGCAGCGAGTCATCGGCGATTACGGCTATCTCGCCGTCGCGCTCGGCATCCTGCTCGAGGATTTCGGCCTGCCGACGCCGGGCGAGACCTTGCTCATCACCGGGGCGATCCTGGCTTCCGCCGGCGCGCTCAACATCTATATCCTGCTGTTGCTGGCGTGGCTTGGCGCGGTGATCGGCGACAACATCGGCTACTTCATCGGCCGCACCGGCGGCCATCGTCTCATGGTGCGCTACGGCGCACGCTTCGGCGTCACCGCAGCGCGACTGAAGCAGGTCGAGGAATTCTTCGAGCGCCATGGCGGCTGGGTGATCGTCTTCGCCCGCTTCGTCGTCGTCCTTCGGCAATTCAACGGCATCGTCGCCGGCACGCTCGAGATGCACTGGCTGCACTTTCTCGTCCTCAATGCGATCGGTGCCGCGCTCTGGGTGGCGTTCTGGGGCATCCTCTCCTTCTGGCTCGGCAAGGGCATACTCGTCTATGTCCACGAGCTGCACCTGCTCGCGCCGCTGATCGCTGCGCTCGTGATCGTCGCGGTGGTCGCAGGCGGCACTTATCTGTGGTGGCGCTACGGGCGGCGGCGCCGTTAGCGGCAATCGAAGACGGCGAGGCTGAGCGCGCCGGCCTCGTGCGTCACCTCGCGCAAGCCGGTCGCGCGGCCGAGATTGGCGCAATAGAGAGACGCCTGCCGTGCGGCATCGTCGACGCGGTCACCGCCGTACTCGAAGGCGACCTCGTCCGGCGTGGCGCGCACTGCCTTGAGCGGCGATAGCGCCCCGCACGCCCCCATCGGCGCGAGCAGCAGCAGCGGAAAGAGTCGGTGCAGGCGCAACGTGGCGCGGCGGCGATCAGAGGAAGCGGGCACTTGCCTCGCCGAGCCCAGCGAAGCTCACGCTCACGGTATCCCCGGGCTTCGGCCATTGCGTGCTGACCACGCTTCCCGTCAGCACGATCATGCCGCGCCGTAACGGCCGCCCGCGCGCCGCGACGGTGTTGGCGACCCAGGCGAGCGCATGAAATGGGTGCCCGTTCATCACGTCGCCGCCGCGGCCGCGGCCGATCTCGGCACCGTTGATCGCCATCGCGCCGGACATCGCCGCCAGATCGAGCGTGCGCCACGCCGTCACCGCCGGCCCGAGCACGGCGCCGGCGTTCCAGGCGTTGTTGGCGATGAGGCCGCGCGATCCGACCTCCTTGTAGGCGTCGCAAGCATGATCCTCGATGAGCTCGATCGCTGGCAGGCAAGCCTCGACCGCTGGCGCGACGTCGTCGCTTGTATAGGGCTTCTCCCGCGCCGGGAGATCGCCGCCGAGCCGCACGGCGATCTCGCACTCGACGGCGATGCGGCCGTAATCGCCGTGGCGCAACGCCGCCGGCGAGCGATGGACCGTCTTGGCGAAGATGGCGCCCGCCATCGGCCGGTCGATGGCCATGAGCTGCTGCATCACCGGCGTGGTAATGGCGATCTTATAGCCGACGATCGCGCCGCGCTCCGGCACGAACAGCGCCTGCAACGCCTCCTGAATGGCATAGGCCTCATCGATGCCGGCGTCGCGGATCTCCGGTGGCGTCGGCGGCAGCGGCTTCTTGCCGCGATGGATGTCGTAGAAGAACCGGGCGGCGCTGCTGATGCGGCCGGGATCGCTGGTCATGACGTGCCTCGGTGGTGGCCCGGCGTCATCATGAAGCGGGCACCGCCGCAGCCGCAAGGCCTTGCTGCGCGCGCGGCGCCGCGATAGGAGAGGACGGGCTCCCCGGGAGGAACGTGCCGCCATGCGCCAGTATCGAATCGCCGCCATTCCCGCCGACGGCATCGGCAAAGAAGTCATCGCCGCCGGGCTCAGCGTGCTCGCCGCGCTCGAGGCGCGCGATGGCGGCTTCCGCCTCGAGGTCGAACATTTTCCCTGGGGCTCCGACTACTACCGAAAGCACGGCCGCATGATGGCGGAGGACGGGCTGGAGCGCCTGAAAGGTTGCGACGCGATCTTCTTCGGCGCCGTGGGCGATCCGAACATTCCCGACCACGTCACGCTGTGGGGACTGCGGCTGCCGATCTGCCAGGGCTTCGACCAGTACGCCAATGTGCGGCCGGCACGCGTGCTGCCGGGCATCACGCCGCCGTTGCGCAACTGCGCGCCGGGCGACCTCGACTGGGTGATCGTGCGCGAGAACAGCGAGGGCGAATATGCCGGCAATGGCGGGCGCGTCCATCGCGGCCTGCCCGAGGAAGTCGCGACGGAGACCTCGGTCTTCACCCGCACGGGCGTGCTGCGCATCATGCGCTTTGCCTTCGCTCTGGCGCAGCGGCGGCCGCGGCGGCAGCTCACCGTCGTCACCAAGTCCAACGCGCAGCGCCACGCCATGGTGATGTGGGACGAGATCGCCGCCGAGGTGGCGAAGGAATATCCCGATGTCGGCTGGGGCCGCGAGCTGGTCGACGCCATGACCACGCGCATGGTGCTGAAGCCCAAGAGCATCGATGTCGTCGTCGCCAGCAACCTGCACGCAGACATATTGAGCGATCTCGCTGCCGCGCTCGCCGGCAGCCTCGGCATCGCGCCCACCGCCAACCTCAATCCCGAGCGCAACTTCCCCTCCATGTTCGAGCCGATCCACGGCTCGGCCTTCGACATCGCCGGCAAGGGCATCGCCAATCCCATCGCCACCTTCTGGACCGCTTCGATGATGCTGGAACATCTGGGTGAACGCGAGGGCGCCGCCCGGCTGATGGCGGCGATCGAGCGGGTCACCGCGACACCGGCGCTGCACACGCCCGATCTCGGCGGGAGCGCCACCACGGCGCAGGTCACCGCCGCGGTCTGCGACGCGCTGCGCAGCGCCAATGTCTGACGCACGCCCCGAGCCCGCCGGCGGCGGTGGGGCGCGGCTGCGTCGTCGAGGTCGTTGGCGGCGCGCGCACGGTCTGCTACCCATGCCGCCCGGCGGCCGAAGGGGGAAACGGGAATGCGCATCGCTATCATCGGCCAGCAGGCTTTCGGCAAGGCGGTGCTGGATGCCTTTCTCGCGCGCGGCGATTCGGTCGCCGGCGTCTTCGTCGCGCCGGACGAGCCAGGGAGCCGCCCTGACGCGCTGCGCGCCGCCGCCGAGGAAAAGGGCGTGCCGGTCGTCGCGGTCGAGCGTTACGGCGCGCCCGAGGCGATCGAGGCGCTGCGCCGGCTCGAGGCGGATATCGGCATCATGGCCTACGTCACCGCCTTCGTCCCACAAGCCTTCTCCCGGGTGCCGCGGCACGGCACGATCCAGTTCCACCCCTCGCTGCTGCCACTCCATCGCGGACCATCCTCGATCAATTGGCCGATCATGCTCGGGCGCAGCCGCACGGGCCTCAGCATCTTCCGGCCGGTGGAAGGGCTCGACGAAGGGCCCATCCTGCTGCAGAAGGAAGTTGCGATCGGGCCGGACGACACCGTGGGCAGCCTCTATTTCGACCGGATCTTCCCGCTGGGCGTGGCCGCTCTGCTCGAGGCGACCGACCTCGTCGTCGCCGGCAAGGCGCAGGAGCGCCATCAGGACGAGAGCCAGGCCACATACGAGGGCTGGGTGCGCGCGGCGGAATCGCGCATCAACTGGGCCAACCATGTCGAGATCACTTACAACCTCATTCGCGGCTGCAACCCGGCGCCCGGCGCCTGGACGACGATCGATGGCCGCCGCCTCTATCTGTTCGACTCGCGCAAGCACGTCGCTGGGACCTTCGCCCAGATCAAGGGCGCGGGCCTCGGCGAAGTGGTCGATGCGAGCGCCACAAGCGTCATGGTCCATGGCCAGGGCGGCTTCATCGAGGTGCTGCGCTGTCGCTTCGAGGACGGCAAGAAAATACCCGCCGGAGAGGCCGGAATCGCCCCAGGGATGTTGCTGGGAACGTAGTCGAAACCTCGGCGCCGCCGGGCCGGGTCCCTTCATCGTTCTTTAGGATGGTTCAACTATTTATGGAACCAGGAGGCTAGGGACAGGCACCCTTCGGCTCCGCTCGACCTGCTCTCGCGGCGGTGGAAATGAAGCGCGCGGCCAAGTTCACAACAGCATCGGTCGGGCTCATTCTGCATAGCAGCCTGGTGAGCCTGACGCTGGGCCTGGCGGTCACGTTGGGCATCGTGCTGGCGTCGGCTTGGCACGAATTCTCCTGGGCGCGACACGTCCAGGCCGTCGCCGACTTCGATCGCATCACAACCGAGACCATCGCCGAGGCCCGACTGGTCCGTGCCAAGGTCTTGGGCGCCCATTACGGGGACGATGATCCGACGCAGAAGTTCAAGAAGCTACATCAGGACTACGACGTCATGCTGGCGCGAGCCTCGGCCAGCATGGACCCGAAGATCATTCCCGGCGCCCGCGATCGTATCGCCTCCATTCGCGACCGCTGGGCAGGAATGCAATCGGCCTGGCAAGAGATCGAGACGCTCGATTTGAGCCTTCCGAGGGAGGTGCGCGACAAGAGCGTGTCGAAGTGGTTCCAGGCGGCCACAGCCGTGGTCACTGAACTCGTCGATTTGGCCCACATCGAGTCGGGCGAAATACGCTTGACCGACCCCGTGATCGCCGAGCTGGTCACGGCCCGGCAACTCGCCTGGGATATCCGGGAAGCCGCGGGGGATGAATGCCTGATCATGCGGCGCTACGTCGTCGGCGGTCAGCGTACCCCGCCCGAACTCCGAGCGAAGATCAACGTGCTGCGCGAGGATGCCCGCGCGACATGGCGCATCCTCGACGACCTGCTGGCGCGGCCGGGAGCGCCGGTTGAGCTGCTTGATGCGATTGCGACGGCTAAAGCAGCCGGCGAAAAGTCCACCGTCCAACGAGACGCGATTTATCAGGGCCTGCTCACCGACGATCGACGAGCTCTCGCCGAGCGAAAACTTTCGTCGGACCAATGGAACGACGTTTGCGTGGCAAGCCAAATTCCGGCTCTAATGAATGTAGGTGCCACCGCAGTTGATCTGATCGATCGCCACGCTGAGCGCAGCGAGAGCCAGGCGGCGAAGCGTCTTATCCTGGTCATCGTCGGGTTGGTCGGCGTCGCGGTGATCAGCGCCCTGGCTCTGTGGCAGGTGCGGCGGCGCGTCCTGCGCCCGGTGAAGATACTGACGGACGCGATCGAGCATCTGACGCGACGGGACTACTCGATGCCGGTGCCGCAATTTCCGCAACGCGACGAGTTCGGCAGCATGGCGGCGACGCTCGAAGGGCTGCGGCGGGGCGCGCTCGAAGCGGAGAAGGCAACGGCCGAGCGCCAGCATTCGCAGAAGCTTGAGGCGTTGGGCACGCTGGCGGGCGGCATCGCTCACGACCTCAACAACACGCTCGTGCCGGTGCTGTCGCTGGCCAAGGTGACCGCCCGCCGCCTCCCCGAAGGCAGCCGAGAGCGAACGAATTTGGAGACGATACTCACGGCCGGGACACGGGCGCGCGACCTCGTGAAGCAGATCCTGGCGTTCGCGCGCCGGGAGCAAGTGGAAAAGCAGCCGGTCGATGTCGCGCCGCTGACGCGCGAGGCGCTTAGGCTGTTGCGGGCGAGCCTTCCCGCCACCATCAGGCTCGTCGACGACATCGACGACGTGCCGCCCGTTCTCGGTGATCCCGGTCAGCTCCATCAGGTGATCATCAACATCGCCACCAACGCGGCGCAGGCCATCGACGGCCGCATCGGCCAGATCACCGTGTCGCTCGAAGAGCACCGCATGCGCGAATCCGTCACCGGCCAGAAGCTCGTGCGCTTGACGATCCAGGACACCGGTGTCGGCATGGACGAGTACACGTTGAGCCGCATCTTCGACCCGTTCTTCACAACCAAGCCGGTCGGCGAAGGCACGGGCCTTGGATTATCCGTCGTGCACGGCATCGTCACCGACCACGGCGGACGCATCGAGGTGACGAGCCGCCCCGGCGACGGCACGCAGTTTGAAGTTTACCTGCCGACCTTGGGCACCGGAATGAGCGCCGCCACAGAGGCACGGGCGAGATCGCGAAAAACCACAGGATGAAGACCGGCAGCGGCAGATCCATGGCAGCATCGCCCAGGCCTGCCGGACGGGCCCTGCCCTAGGGTCGAGACTCAATCAGGTCCACCAAATGATTGTAGCGGCGATGGCGACAGCGGCTGCGAAATTCATGGCAAGCTTGTCGTAGCGGGTGGCGATGCGGCGCCAGTCTTTGAGCCTGCAGAGGGCGCGCTCGATGATGTTGCGGAGTTTGTAGGCTTCGGCATCGAAGGGGTGAAAGCGCTTGCGCGTCGGATTGTTCGGGATCACCGGAAGGGTGCCTCGCCCAATGAGGAACTGCCGTAGCCCGTTGCTGTCATAGGCTGTATCAGCAGCACATAGCTGGGCCGACGGCAGAGCGCCGAGCAGGCCGAGGGCGGCGCGCGCGTCACCAAGTTGGCCCGGTGTTACCTCGAACGCGATGACCCGTCCGGAGCCGTCAACGACGGCATGGATTTTGGTCGTGCGGCCACCGCGCGAGCGACCAATCGCCTGCGCCGAGGCCCCCCTTTTCCGCCACCAGCCGAACGATGTGCCTTGGCTGTGGTGCTGTCGATGATCTGCACACCACCTTCGGTGACTTCGACCAGCGCATTGAACAGGCGCTGCCAAACGCCGCGGTGAGACCAGCGATGAAAGCGATTGTAGATCGTCGTGGAGGGACCGTAGACCGTCGGACAATCCTGCCACCGACATCCGACTTTCAGGACATGGATGATCCCGCTCAGCACCCTCCGATCATCGACCCGACGGGCACCGGGTTGGTTGTGCGGTAGCAACGGCGCGATCGCACACCACTGTTCGTCACTCAGCCAAAATTCTCCGGCCATGATTCGAGCTCCGCAAGTTTCAGAGCTTGAATCACACCCCAACAAAAAGTTCAATGGGTTGATTGAGTTTCGACCCTAGAGCGTGGGCTACGATCCCGGCAGCGGGCCAGCTTCTCACCAGCTCTTCCACGGATCACGGCCTGCCGCGCGCCGAGGATCTGCTGCTGTTCGCTGTCGCCAGCAACGGGTCCCGCCAGGACCGACCCGCTGGGCATCAAGGGCGTCGGCGAGGCCGGCACTGTCGGCGCGCTGCCGGCGGTGACGAGCGCTGTCAACGACGCGCTGACGCCGCTGGGCATCCGCCGTTTCGACATGGCCGCCACGCCCGCGCGCCTGTGGCGAGCGACCCAGGAGGCGAGGAAGCAAGGCGATAAACCGATCGTTGGCCGCGCTCGAAGATCCTTCCCCAGATCATTGTCATCACCGCGCGCACCCGCTACCGTTCCGTTGACCGACCGGATAAGAAAATCGGGGAGGATGGGCCATGGCCGATGCCGTCGAGCTTATCGTCAACGGCGCCCGGCGCCGGGTGCTGGTTCAAGGCGATACCCCCCTCCTCTATGTGCTGCGCAACGATCTTGAGTTGAACGGCGCCAAATTCGGCTGCGGTCTCGGACAGTGTGGCGCCTGCACCGTGATCGTCGATGGCGAGGCGGTGCGCTCCTGCTCCTTTCCGGTCGCCCTCGCCCAAGGCAAGAAGGTCACGACGATCGAAGGCCTTGGAACGATCGACAAACTGCATCCCGTGCAGAAGGCTTTCATCGACGAGCAGGCCGCCCAATGCGGCTATTGCATCAACGGCATGGTGATGTCGGCGACGGCGCTGCTGCAGCGCAAGCCGACGGCCAGTGACGGAGAGGTCCGCGCGGCGCTCGCCGGCAATCTCTGCCGCTGCGGCACGCATGCGCGGATCCTTCGTGCGGTGGCACGCGCGGGCAAGGAAATGGCCCAATGACCGGCCCCACGATCTCGCGGCGCCGCTTCGGCCAGGCCGTCGGCGCGCTCACCATCGCCTTCAGCCTCGCGCCGCCGAGCTGGGCGCAAGCCGCGAAACTGCCCGGCAGCCTCGACAAGAACCGCATGCTCGATGGCTGGCTGCGCATCAACCCCGACGGCACGGTCACCGTCTTCACCGGCAAGATCGAGCTCGGCCAAGGCATCCTCACCGCGCTCGAGCAGATCGCGGCCGACGAGCTCGACGTGGTGCAGCCGCGGATCACGATGGTTTCCGGCGATACGGCGCAGACGCCGGACGAAGGCTTCACCTCCGGCAGCCAGTCGATCGAATATAGCGGCACCGCGCTGCGCTACGCCTGCGCCGAGGCGCGCCAGATCCTGCTGGAGCTCGCCCTCGAGCGGTTCGGCCTTGCCGGCAAGACGCTCAATTTCGAAATGGCCGTGATCGACGGCACGATATGGGTCGGTTCCCCGGACAGGACGGTGACCTACTGGGAGCTGAGCGGAGAGGCGCAGCTTCATCGCGAGGCGACGGCCAAGGCGTCGCCGAAGCCGCCGGAAGCGCTGAAGCTGATCGGCACGAGCAAGCCGCGCCTCGACATCCCCGCGAAGGTGACGGGCGGCGTCGCCTACATCCAGGACATGCGGTTGCCGGGCATGCTGTTCGGGCGCATCCTGCGTCCGCCCAGCTACACCACCCAGCTCCTCTCATTCGACGAAGGGCGCGTCAAGCAGATGCCGGGCGTCGTCGCCGTGGTGCGCGATGGGCGCTTCCTCGGCATCGTCGCCGAACGCGAGGAGCAGGCGATCGCGGCGCGCGACGCGCTGCGCGATGCGGCGCGCTGGAGCGACGAGCAATCCTTGCCGCCGGCCGACAACATCTACCGCTACCTCAAGGACCTGCCGGCGGAGGACCACGTTGTCAGCGAAAAGGGCGCGGGCCCGGCGCCGTCGGCGCGCGCCGTGCACGATGCGACATACACGCGGCCCTATACCGCGCACGCCTCGATCGGCCCGTCCTGCGCGCTGGCGCAGATGAAGGACGGCGCGCTCACGGTGTGGACGCACAGCCAGGGCGTCTTCCCGCTGCGCCGCGACCTCGCCAAGGCGCTCGCGCTCGACGAATCCCGGATCCGTTGCATCCACAAGGAAGGCTCCGGATGCTACGGCCACAACGGCGCCGACGACGTGGCGCTCGACGCGGCGCTGCTCGCGCGCGCCGTCGGCGAGCGGCCGGTCAAGGTGCAATGGATGCGCGGCGACGAGTTCGGCTGGGAGCCGTTCGGGCCGGCGATGACGGTATCGCTCCACGCGGCGCTCGACGAACGCGGCATGATCGTCGACTGGACGCATGACGTGTGGACGAACACCCACAGCACGCGCCCGGGCCAGAAGGACGGGGTCAACCTGCTCGCCGCCTGGCATTTGGCGCAGCCGATAGCGCCGGGCAAGCCCGAGATCATCCCGCAGCCCGCCGGCGGCGGCGACCGCAACGCCGTCCCGCTCTACGATTTCCCACGCCAGCGCGTGACGCATCACTTCATCCCGGAGATGCCGATCCGCGTCTCGGCGCTGCGCGCGCTCGGTGGCTACGCCAACATCTTCGCCATCGAATCCTTCATGGACGAGCTGGCGGCGCTCGCCAAGGTGGATCCGGTCGAGTTCCGCTTGCGCCATCTCGATGACCCGCGCGCCTTCGCCGTGATCCAGGCGGCGGCCAAGCATGCGGGATGGCAGCCGAACCTCCCGGGGCGCACCGGCCGCGGGCGCGGCATCGGCTTCGCCAAATACAAGAACCTCTCCGCCTATGTGGCCGTCGTGGTCGACGCCGAGGTCGACCGGCGCAGCGGCGCCGTGCGCGTCACCACGGCCACGGCGGCGATCGATGCCGGCCAGGTCGTCAACCCCAACGGCCTCATCAACCAGACCGAGGGCGGCATCATCCAAGCGACGAGCTGGACGCTCAAGGAGCGCGTGGGTTTCGACCGCGGCGGCATCATCTCGCGCGACTGGCAGGGCTATCCGATCCTCACCTTCCCCGAGGTGCCGGTTGTCAGCGTCACCGTGCTGGATCGCCCGACCGAGAAGTCACTGGGCGCCGGCGAAGCGGCGCAGGGTCCGACCGCGGCCGCCATCGCCAACGCCGTGGCGCATGCGACGGGCGCGCGGCTGCGCGATCTGCCGCTTGCGCCGGAGCGGGTGAAAGCGGCGGCATTCGGGTGAGGCAACCCGCGACAAGGCCATGCCAAGGAGTATGCAATGCAGCAGACGGTGACCATGGGCGGCGGGCGGGTTCTCGCCAACGCACCGGCGAGCGAGGACGAGCGCAGGACGCGGATCGAGCTTGCGGCGTGCTACCGCCTCGCCCGGCGCGAGGGCTGGGACGAGCTCATCTACAACCACATCTCCGCCTGCGTGCCCGGACCGGAGCATCATTTTCTCATCAACCCGTTCGGGCTCGCCTTCGAGGAGGTCACCGCGTCCAACCTCGTCAAGGTCGATCTCGACGGCAAGATCATCGGCGACTCGCCTTATCCCATCAACGCGGCGGGGTTCACCATCCACAGCGCGATCCATGCCGCGCGACCGGAGGTGGGCTGCGTCATCCACCTGCATACCGAGGCGGGGATGGCGCTGTCGATGCTTGATGGCGGGCTGCTGCCGCTGTCGCAGACGGCGATGTTCTTCCACGGCAACGTCGCCTTCCATGATTACGAAGGCATCGCGCTCAACCTCGAGGAGCGCGAGCGCCTGACCCGCGATCTCGGCGACAAGGCGGTGATGATCCTGCGCAACCACGGCACGCTCGTGGCAGCGCGCAGCATCGGCGAAGCCTTCGTCACCATGTTCCTCCTGGAGAAGGCGGCGCGCGCCCAGCTCCGCGCCATGGCGTGCAGCAGCAAGCTAGTCAGCGCCGCGCCGGAAGCGATCGGCATCACCGCGCAATTCGGCCGCAGCGGCAGCGGCGGCGCGCAGTATGCCTGGGCCGCGATGGTGCGCCGCCTCGACCGCGACGATCCGTCCTACAAGGCGTGACGCGCGATCGCGCGTTGGTGGCGGGGGTGACTCAGGTTTTGGCCTCGACCACCATCAGCATGCGGAATGCCATGAGCCGCCCGAGCCACGGGACTAACCGGGATTCAAGCCGCAATACGTCCGCGACCATGCCGACGGGGATCGCGCTCCACGGCCGAAACCCGCCGGACAAGGGATAGGCAAAAAGGCTCAACCATTCGACTCGGATGAGATCGAGCCGGGGAAACAGTGCCGCGAAGCGATGCCGATGGCGTGTGGCAAGCAGCGTCGGGAAAGCCTGGTTGGCCGCGAAGGGATCGCGGCGCTGCTGCGGCCGGCCCTCACGCAGCGGATCATCGCCCATGCGCACCGGCTCGGGATGGACGAAGCGATAGAACGGCCAACTCGCGGCGGTGATGGCGGGCTCAACCATGACGACGCGGCCGCCCGGCGAAAGCACACGCGTGGCTTCCGCGAAGAACGCACGCGGGAACTCGAGATGATGCAGCACGTCGAACATCACGATATTGGCGAGGCTGCCGGCGGCGAGGGGCAGAAGCTGCGCGTCGGCGACGAGGTCGAGCCACGGGGCAAAAGCGATGTCCGAGGCGACGACGTCGGCGGCGTATTCCTTGAAATTGCCGGAGCCGCCGCCGATCTCGAGCGTCCGGCCCGGCACGCATTGTCCGGCCATGCGGCGGTAGAGATCGCCATAGATGGCGCGCAATACCGGCTTGCGCTGCCACTGGAAGCGGTTCTCCGCGGTGCGCGGATCGACGCCCGCTACAGCGCCTTGAGCTTGCGCCACGCGAATCCCACCATGCGAATGAGCAGCCAGCCGTGGCGGAACCGCGAGATCTGCGTCTCGCCATAAGCGCGATCCGAATAGCGGATCGGCAGCTCGACGATCTTGAGATTGAGTTTCGCCGCGCCGAAGATGAGATCGAAATCGCCGAACGGATCGAAATCGCCGAAATAGCCGCGGTTCGCGACAATCTGCTCGTAGTCCCGGCGCCACAGCGCCTTCGTGCCGCACAACGTATCGGTGAAGCGCTGATTGAGGAGGTAGGAGAAGATGACCGCGAAGTTCCGGTTGGCGATGAAGTTCAGTCGCCGCATCGCCCGGTCTTCCATGGGGTAGACGAGCCGCGTACCGTTGACGAACTCGCCGCGGCCGGCGACCAGTGCGCCGTAGAATTTCGGCATGGCCTCGGGCGGCACCGTCAGGTCGGCGTCGAGGATCATGAGGATATCGCCCCGCGCTTCGGTGAATCCGGCGCGCACCGCGTCGCCCTTGCCCTTGCCGGGCTGGCGCATCACGCGGATATTGCGTTGCGGATAGGCGTCGCGAACCCGCAAGCACTCTTCGTAGGTCCCGTCTTCGCTGTGCCCCTCGACAAAGAGGATTTCCGGATCGTCGCCGAAGTCGGGCAGGCGGCGCACCGCGTTCTCGATGTTGCCGCGCTCGTTGCGGCACGGCACAAGCACCGTGCAGCTGGGCTGCGGTGCCGACGGGCTCCGCGGCATGACCGGCCGTGCGACGACATAGCTGCGCAGGCTCAAGCGCCGGATGCCCGGCAGCGGGCCGAGGTAGCGGTTGATGAGGCTGCCGAGCCCGAGGCAGCGCTTCGGCACAAGCTGGCGCCACTCGCGCCGGATGAACTCGAAGCCTGACAGGGTCAGGAGATTGATGGTGTCGTCGGTGGAGAGCCAATTCTGCGGCAGCGACGGCATCTTCATGCCGAGGCGATCGCCCAACGCGAGAACCGGCTCCCACAGCCGCGAGTAGTAGGCGATGATGAGGCGCGTGCGCGGCGTGCAGAGAGGACGCAGCGCGGCGAAGGCCGCCTCGCAGTCCTCGAGATAGCCGATGGTGTCCGAGAACACGATGAAGTCGAATGTACCGCTGATGCGGTCGAGGATCGCCGGATCCTCGCCGTTGCCGACGTGGAATTCGAAATCGGGATGGCGCTCGGCGGCGACGCGGATCATCTCGCCGCTGATGTCGACGCCGACGGCGCGCGCCGGCTGCAGCGCGCGCAGCAGATCGCCGGTGCCGCAGCCGATCTCCAGCACGGACCGGCCGGGCTGAATGAGGAAGCGCATATAGGCGCGATCGCCCTCGTAGAAGAAGCGATTGCGCGCGAGCCACGCGTCTCTGTCGCCGGCGATGCGGTCGAAATGAGCGCGAACTTCCCGTTGGCGCACCGTCAACGGGCGCTCGCCCTCCACCTCGCGCAAATGCGATGCGGCCAGCGTCATGCTTCCCTCGTCCACCCTCTGAACAGCCACAAGGCGGCACCTGGCAAGGTTGCCAGCATCATCCCCAGCCCAAACAGCACGGAGATCAGGAAAGCATCGGCTTGGCCGATGTCGACCAGCGACAGGCCGGCGACCATGGCGCCTTCGCGTATGCCCCAGCCATTCACGGACAGCGGCACGGCCGCCAGCAGAACCGAGGTGGCGACGATGCCGACGGCGTGGCGGAAATCAAGCGCCACGCCGAGGGCCGTCGCGATCAGCACGACCGCAGTGACGGCGAGAAGATGTATCGACACCGAGAGCGCGACAGCCATTGCCGCGGCGCTCGACCAGAGCGAGCTGCGCACGTCGTCGAGCATGCGGGATGCCGCCTCGAGGCGCCCGCCGCGCAACCCGGCGGGCAGCCTGATTCGCACGCACAGCACCAAGCCAAGCGCGACGGCGATGGCGACGACGGCCGCCAGCACGGCGTGGACCATGTCAGGCGCCGACAGGCTGAGAAGGTCCGGCAGGCTCGCGACGATCAACGCGAGCACGCCGATGAGAGCCGCGACCCGATCCGCGACGATGCTCGCGGCGCCGCTGCGCAGGGGATGGCCGGCGCGCCACAAGAGCCACAGCTTCGCGCCATCCGCGCCGACGGTGCCCGGCAGGAACTGCCCGATGAAAAGACTGGTGAAGGCGGCGCGGATCGCCCAGGACCGCGTCGCCAGGATGCCGTTGCGGCGCATCAGGCGCCGCCAGCGCGCGGCGGCCAGGAAGATCGCCACCATGATGACCGCGACCGCCGCCAGGAGAAGCGGCCGGTGGGCGCCCGACGCGCGCTGCAGTACCGCATGCCAATCCGCGCGGCGCACGAGCAGCCCGAGAATCGCGACCGTGAGGAGCAGCTTGATGGCGAAGCCGACCCAGGATCGCGGCGTCATCGCCGCCGCCAAGCGCGGCTCGGCGATGATCGACCTGTCGCCTTCGACCGTCATTCCTCTATTCCCGCTATTCCGCGGCAACTGCTGGCTCTCCGCGCGCCGGAACTATGGACCAATCGGCCGGCAGATGAAATCCTATTGTCCCGGCAGGCGCGGACGATCCGCCGAGCGCATGCGCCACCGCGAGCCGGCCCATAGCCCGCCCTCAGCCAGGAGTAGAACAAAGAGGGGCTCGAGCGGCAGGCGGTATTTGACACCGGTAACCGGTCCGGTGACGGCGAGGAAATAGAGGGCGACGGCGACCAGATAAAGGCTCGGACCGAGCGGCAGGCCGCTGCTGCGGCCGATGGCGAAGAGGCCGGCGAACTCGACCGCGCGGCTTGCCGCCATCCAGACCAGCGCCGGCACCATCAGCCAGAAGAACGTCGACCCGGCGGCGCGCCGGCCGAAGGTCCAGACCTTGTCGACGGCGCTCGCCCCTGGTGTCTCATAAAAGTGCGGCCGCTCGAGACCGGCAACCGGTGGCACGCTGACGAGTGCGGGTGCGCCGAGATTGATCATCGCGCCGGCAAACCACGCCTTGACCAAGCCCATGACGCCAAGCTGGCGCAGCGCCTTGCTCGCGGCCTTCTCCATTTCGTCGGAGGCGGCAAACGGATCGTCGGGGAGCCGCGGCAGACGCTCGGCCGCGACCTGCGCGTCGAGTTCCACGCGCATCTGGCGCTGGCCTTCCTCGAAGGGGATGCCGAGCACGAATTCTCGCGCCGCCGGCGCCACCCAGCCGATCGCGTGAGTCCCCCCTTGGCTCACCAGCGCGAAGCGGCCATAGGTCGCGACATTGCGCGTCAGGACCGGCGAGACGCAGAGAACCGTGGCGACGGCGGCACCCACGACATGCGCCGCCGCGCGCGCCGGTGGGATACGGTGGCGCCACGCGGCGATCGCCAGCGCTGCAAGCAATAGCGGCGGAAAGAACATCACGGTCGAGCGCACCAGAAGCGCCAGCCCCAGCAGGAGGCCTGCGGCAAAAGCAGGCGGCGCGGACGGCGCCTCGAGGTAGCGCACCGTGGCGATCAGGCTCGCCGTGAACGGCAACAGGAACAGCGTGTCGGTCAGGATCTGGCCGGCGCTCGCGATCATGTTGAGGTTGATGGCGGCGAGCAGGCCCGCCGCCAGGGCGAGGCGCCGATCGAACAGCGCCGCGAGCCCGGCAAAGAGCACGCAGGTACCGGCGTCGATCAGCATCTGCGCGACAACCGGCCAGACCGGATCGGCACCGGCGACCGATCGGATCGCCGCGAGAAAGAGCGGATAGCCGGGCATGCGCTCGGCGAGATAGGCGGGATCGCACGCCGCGCCGCTGGCACAGCCCTCGAGGAGCTTTTGCGCATAGCCCTCGTATATTGGCGAATCCGGTGCGCGCAGGCTGTCGCCGCCGTGATAGACCAGGGCAAGATATGCGAGCCGGACGAGCAGCGCCGCGAGCAGAACGAAAAGCGCGGTTCTCGCCGACAGCGTGGCGCCGGTCACGCGCCCTTCAATTCGCTGGCTGGCGCGGATGAAAGGCGCATCCGCCGACAAGCGTCAGCGCTCCGCAACGTTGTCGACGAACCAGCGATAGGCGTCGGCGAGGCCGTCGCGCAGCGCGATGCGCGGGCGCCAGCCCATCGCGCTCAGCCGGGAAACGTCGAGCAGCTTGCGCGGCGTCCCGTCCGGCTTCTCCGCGGCATAGCGGAAGCCGCCGGTGTAGCCGACCACCTCGGCGATGAGCTCGGCCAGCTCGCGGATGCTGACATCCTCGCCCCAGCCGACATTGATCTGCAGCTCGTCGGAATAGCGCTCCATCAGGAACACGAGCGCATCGGCGAGATCGTCGACATGCAGGAACTCGCGCTTCGGCGTGCCGGTGCCCCAGATCTCGACCTGCCCGGCGCCGGTCACCTTGGCATGATGCGTCTTCGCCATGAGCGCCGGCACCACATGGCTCGCCTGCAGGTCGTAGGTGTCGCCGGGCCCGTAGAGATTGGTCGGCTGTGCCGAGATGAAGTCGGCGCCATATTGCCGGCGATAGGCCGCGCAGAGTTTGAGGCCGGCAATCTTCGCCACGGCGTACCACTGGTTGGTCTGCTCCAGCGGCCCGGTGAGCAGCGCCTCCTCGCGCATCGGCTGCGGCGCGAGCCGCGGATAGATGCACGAAGATCCGAGAAACAGCAGCTTCTTCACGCCGACGCGACGGCTCGCCTCGATGAGGTTTGCGGCGATCATCAGGTTGTCGTAGAGGAACTCCGCCGGCCGCGTGTCATTGGCGAGAATGCCGCCCACCGTCGCCGCCGCGATGAAGACGGCGTCCGGCCGCTGCGCGCGAAGCCAGGTATCGGTCGCTTCCTGACGGCGCAGATCGACCTCACCGCGGCCGGCGGTCAGCACCTCGCAGCCGATGCCGGCGAGGCGGCGCGTTAGCGCGCTCCCGACCATGCCGCCGTGGCCCGCGACGAAGACGCGGCGCTTGGCCAGCGGGAACAACAGCGGTGCCGCGCTCGCCATCGGCTGCCTCAACTCGTCGCCGCGCCGCGCGCCGGCCCGCCATAGCCCGCCTTGCGCAAGGTGCGCTCGCGCCGCGCGAGGTCGAGGTCATGGGCGACCATCATGGCAATGAGATCGGTGAAGGCGATGCGCGGATGCCAGCCGAGGACCCTGCGCGCCTTGGCCGCGTCGCCTTCCAGCACGTCGACCTCCGTGGGACGCAGATAGCGGTTGTCGATCTCGACATGGCGCTTCCAATCGAGCCCGACTTCCTTGAAGGCCTGCTCGACAAGATCGCGCACGCTGTGGGTCTCGCCGGTGGCGACGACGTAATCGTCGGGCTTCGGCTGCTGCAGCATCAGCCACATCGCCTCGACATAGTCGCCGGCGAAGCCCCAATCGCGCTTGGCGTCGAGATTGCCAAGGTAGAGCTTGTCCTGCAGGCCTTCCTTGATGCGCGCGGCGGCGCGCGTCACCTTGCGCGTCACGAAGGTCTCGCCGCGGCGCGGGCTCTCATGATTGAAGAGGATGCCGTTGCAGATGAACATATCATAGGCCTCGCGGTAATTGATGGCGTACCAATGCGCCGCGACCTTGCTCACCGCGTAAGGCGAGCGCGGATAGAACGGCGTGCGCTCGCTCTGCGGCGCCGGGGCGGCGCCGTACATCTCGGACGAGCCCGCCTGATAGCAGCGCACGGCATTGCCGCCGTGCACAATGTAATCGCGGAGCGCATCGAGTAGCCGGAGCGTGCCCATGGCCACGACATCGGCGGTGTATTCGGGCACCTCGAAGGACACCTTGACGTGGCTCTGAGCGGCGAGGTTGTAGACTTCGTCCGGTCGCACTTTCTCGAGCACCCGGCGCAGCGCGGTACCGTCCGACAGGTCGCCGTAATGGAGCGCGAGGTTGACACCGGGCAGGTGCGGGTCGTGGTAGAGATGGTCGATGCGGTCGGTGTTGAAAAGGCTCGCGCGGCGCAAGAGACCGTGCACCTCATAGCCTTTGCCGAGCAGGAATTCGGTGAGATAGGCCCCGTCCTGCCCGGTCACCCCAGTGATCAATGCGCGCTTCGCCATGCCGGCCCCTCGCTCGTGCTCGCCCTATGATACGCCAAATGCCGGCGGCGCGCCGATGTCACTGCCGCGGCAGGCCGAGGAAGGTGCCGATGGCCGCGAGAAAGGCGTCCGGCTGTTCGAGCGGCGGGCAATGGCCGCAGCGCGGCAATATGACGAATCTGGCCCCTTTTATCCGCTCGGCCAGCTCGCGTGCAAGATCGAGCGGCGTCGCAGCGTCGAGGTCACCGACCAGCACCAGGGTCGGGTTGGCGATCACCGGCAGCGCGGAGCGCAGATCGACCTGCTCGAGCGCGCGGCAGGCGGCGATGAAGGCCGCCGGGTCGAAGCGCATCAGCACCGCCCGCCGCTCCGCCACCGCCTCGGGATGGGCGGCGAGATAGGCGTCGTGGAAGATGCGGCGCGCGGCGATCTCGGCGACGGCGCCCATGCCGCCGGCAGCGACTTTCTCCGCCATGACGGCGAACGCCGCCTTTGCCGCCTGCGGGAAGCCGGCGGCGGTGTCGATCAGCAGCAGGCGTTCGAACAGCGCGCCATGCCGCGCCGCGAGCGCCACGGCTACGAACCCGCCGAAGCCGTTGCCGAGTACGGCGCTGCCCGGCCCGAGTCGCAGCGCGCGCAAGGCTTCGGCGACACGATCGGCATAGTCCGCGACGGTCGGCCCGGCATTGGTCGAGTCGTCAAAGCCCGGGAGCGCGAGCAGATGAACGCGACGATGGCGCGCGAGAAACGGCACGACGCGCTCGAAGGCCGAGCGGTCGATGAGCAGCGAATGCAACAGCACGAGATCCGGCCCCTCGCCCGCCGAGACGACGTCGACCACACCGCTGGGGACCTCGATTCGAGCCATCAGCCGTCCTTGAGGGTTGGGAAAGGAGTAATTAAAAGTTGCAGGCTAGGCTAGCATCCACGGGTTCGCCGCAAGGTCAAGGCGGCGGCCGGAAGAGGAGCGGCGTCCCGGTGCGGTACAAGGCAAGGTCGATCGATCCGGCGACAATGGCGCCGGCGGCGCGAGGCCCCGAGCTGGCGCTGGTGGTGCCGACGCTGAACGAGCGCGGCAACATCGCGCCGTTCCTGGAGCTGGTGGGCTCGGTGCTGGACGGCGTCGCCTGGGAAGTGATCTTCGTCGACGACGATTCGCGCGACGGCACGGCCGCGGCGGTGCGCGCCGTCGCGCAGCGCGACCCGCGCGTGCGCTGCCTGCAGCGCATCGGCCGGCGCGGCCTCTCCACCGCCTGCATCGAGGGCGTGCTCGCCTCGGCGGCGCCGTTCGTCGCCGTGATGGACGCCGACCTGCAGCATGACGAGCGCCTGCTGCCGCGCATGCTCGAGACCTTGAAGCGCGAGCCCTTCGACCTCGTCGTCGGGTCGCGCTATGTCGCCGGCGGCGGGCTCGGCCAATGGGACAAGGGCCGCGCCCAGATCAGCGGCCTCGCCACCCGCCTGTCGCGCATCATCTGCAAGGCCGCGATCGCCGACCCGATGAGCGGCTTCTTCATGATGCGCCGCGGCGTCTTCGAGGACGCCATGCGCCATCTCTCCGGCCACGGCTTCAAGATCCTGCTCGACCTCCTGGCGTCCTCGCCCCGGCCGGTGCGCTTCACCGAGCTGCCCTACGAGTTCCGCCCGCGCCGCCACGGCGAGAGCAAGCTCGACACCCTCGTCGCCTGGGAATTCGGCATGCTGCTCGCCGACAAGCTCGTCGGCCATCTCGTCCCCGTGCGCTTCGCCCTCTTCGCCTTCATCGGCCTCCTCGGCCTCGGCGTCCATCTCCTGGTGCTGCGCAGCGCGCTCGGGCTGCCGGGCTTGAGCTTCGCCGCCGCGCAGGGCGTCGCCACAATGGTGGCGATGACCTCGAATTTCTTCCTCAACAACCTCTTCACCTACCGCGACCAGCGCCTCACGGGCTGGCGCCTCCTGCGCGGCCTCGTCTCCTTCTATCTCATCTGCTCGGTCGGCGCCGTCGGCAATGTCGGCATCGCCGCCTACGTCTTCGCCATCGACAATGTCTGGTGGCTCGCCGGCATCGCCGGCGCCGTCGTCGGCGCGCGGGAAATAGGCGCGAGCCTCGCTCACTGCCGCCGGCTGGCGCGCAGCACATAGCGGTCGCCGGCGAGGCGCTCGAATACCACTTCGATCATCGGATGCTGGATCGGCCCGTTCTCCGCATCGGGCAGGAGGTTCTGCTCGGACACATAGGCTTCGTAGGGGCCGCCCTGCGCGTTTTGCGCCAGCAGATGATAGAAGGGCTGGTCCTTGGCGGGCCGGCGGTCCGCCGGGATCGACTGGTACCATTCCTCGGTATTGTTGAACATCGGGTCGACATCGAAGATGACGCCGCGGAACGGGTAGAGCCGGTGCCGGACGATCTGTCCGACCGAAAACTTGGCATCGCCGCGGATGCGTTTCGTGTTCAATGAACCCTCATAGCCAGCGCGCCGGTTGGCGCAGCGTCCCCTGTATATGGGCTGGAGCGGCAATCCTCAAGCCGCAACGGGCTCGACAGTGCTACGAATTGGCGCAACCATCCGCCCGGTCCATCACAGGCGAGGTCGATGATGCTGCCGCTCACGGGGATCAAGGTCGTCGAAATCGGCCAGAACCTCGCCGGCCCCTATGCCGGCGAGATCCTGGCGACGCTCGGCGCCGACGTCATCAAGATCGAGCGGCCGGAAGGCGATGACGCGCGCGGCTGGGGGCCGCCCTTCTGGCAGGGCACCGCGGCGATCTTCCATACCGTCAATCGCAACAAGCGCAGCATCACCCTCGATCTCAAGGACGCCCACGCCGTCGCCTGGCTCCTGCGGTATCTCGAGCAGGCGGATGTGCTGCTGCACAATATGCGGCCCGGTGCGATGGAGGAGTTGGGCCTCGGCGCCGAGCGGCTGCGCGCGCTCAATCCGCGCCTTGTCTATTGCGCGCTCTCGGCCTTCGGCCACAAAGGCCCGATGCGACTCAATCCGGGCTATGAGCCGATGGTGCAGGCCTTCGCCGGGCTCTTCAGCATCAATGGCGCCGAGGATGCGCCGCCGACGCGCGTTGGCGTGCCGATCCTCGACATGGGCACGGCGATCTGGGCCGCCCTGGGCTGCGTCGCCGCGCTGTTGCGGCGGACGGAGACCGGCCAAGGGGCGGTCGTCGACGTTTCGCTGTTCGAGACGGCGCTCACTTGGCTCACCGTGCCCTTTGCCAGCTTCCAGGTGACGGGCGAGCCGCCGCAGCGGCACCGCACCGGCAGCCGGCGCCTCGTCGTGTTCGAGGCTTTCGTGGCAAAAGACGGCGAGATCATCATCGCCGCCGCCAACGACCGCCTGTTCCAGAAGCTGGCGCGCGCGCTCGGCCGCCCCGAATGGGCCGAGGACGCGCGCTTCAAGACGAACGCGCTGCGCAACGCCAACAAAGGCGCGCTCATGCCCGAGATCGCTGCGCTCATCCGCGGCGCCAGCTCCGCCGATTGGGTCGCGCTCCTCGAAGCGGCGGGTGTGCCCTGCGCACCAATCCAGGATATGAACGACGTGGCGGCCGCGCCGCAGACCGCGGCGATCGGCATGGTCGCGGAGGTGCCGGGCAGCGGGCTCAGCCTCATCGGCCTGCCGCTCTCCTTCGACGGTAGCCGCCCGGCGATGCGCCGTCGCGCGCCGCAGCTCGGCGAACACAATAGCGAGCTGCTGGGGGATGACGGCGGCTGACGGGCGCGTATCATAGCCGCCCAAGCGTCGGAGACGGCTGTTGAGTGATGGCGAGGATTCCGCGCCGGTGTTGCTGTTGCCCGCCGATGTCGGTCTGCACGCCATCGGCGCACCCGCACCTTTTTGGCGCCGGGACGACTGGCCGGCCATCGTCGCGGCGCTGCTGCTGCACGTCGCTGCCATCGCCGCGCTCCTGATCGATTGGCGGCACCCGCCGGCGGCGCCGCCAGAGAACATACCGGTGACGATCGTCTTTGCGCCGCCGCCCGCGCCGGTCGCGCCGCCGGTGGCTCAACCGAACCCGCTGCTCTTCGATCGCGAATCGGGCAAGGACGAGCGCACCACCGCGCCGCCCAGCGCCGAGGTCACCGGCGCGGAACCCACCCGCGCGCCCGCCGCTACCGCAGCCGCGGAACCGAAACCCCCACAGCCGCAGGCCGCACCCACCGCATCCTCGGAAAAACCCGCACCGTCGCAGCCGGATGCGAAACCCAAGACGCACGATGCAGTGGCACGCCTCGATCAGCGCAAGGAAGCCGATCGGGCGCGCGCACCGCACCCGGCACCGCAGCATCTCCACATCGAACCCGGCGACCGCGGGCAGACCGGCGACCCCTACCTCAACAGGGCACTTGGTCTTCTGGAGCGGCATCGGACCTATCCGAATGTCCTCGGGCGCTACGGCGCGCCGGTGGAGGGGACGTCCATCTACGACGTGCTGCTCGACCGGAAGGGCGGCCTTCGCGGCATCAAGCTGGTCACTTCCTCGGGTGCCGCCGCGCTCGACGATGCGGCCGCAGCCATGATCCGCGAGACGGCGCCGTTCCCGCCGCTGCCGGCCGAGTACCCGGGTGAAGGCTTGATCGTGACCTTCACCATTCATCTCTTCCCCAAGCCGCCCTGGTGACGACGCCGCGTGCCGCTTTCGCCGCCGCGCCGAGCGACGCTCAGCCTGTCAGCGCGCCGGCGACGGCTCGATGCGCTCGCAATTCATGCGACCCTGCAGCAGGCAATCCTCGAGCTTCGATTCGGCGGCAAGCGCGTCGGCCAGCCACAGGCCAATCACCGCGAGCAGGAGCGTCACCGCGAGCCCCGCGAGGCTGCGGGTGAAGCGGTCTTCCTCTTCCCGGCGCTCGCGTTCGGTCATCGCCGCCCGTTTCGGGCTATGGACGGACGTAGCTCCAACCTTGCTCCTGCAGCTCCATCAGCCTGACCACGCCCGAAGGAACGATGGTGGCCTCCGGCATGAGCGCGACCTTCTTGCCCTCCGCCGTCTCCATGCCCTGCAGCGTGTTGTTGCAGGCGGAAAGGCGCACTTCCGGCATGCTCTGATGGAAGGCGGCGAGGCGCGCCTTGATGGGCGACGTGTCGGTACGCAGCATGTGCAAGCCCGGCCCGTAGGTGACGATCTCGATCGCGACCGGCTCATGGCGCGAGGAATAGTACTCCTTGGCGGCGGTCGCGTTGTTGAGTGCCAAATTCATCGCGAGAGTGTCGTTCGTGTCGACTTGCAGCACGAGGCGGTGTCCGCCGCCGGCGCCCTCGGCGCCCAGCACCGGCGACACCGGCACGGCGAGCAGGATGCCCGCCGCCACCAAGCCGAGCAATCGTCTGCGATCCATCCGTCCTCTCCTGTGAAGATGAGGGGTGAGCGGCGCCGCTGGACTAGCGCGCGCCGCTCGCGCGCTTTGATCATGCCACGAATCGCGCGGATCGGCCAAATCGCCGCGAAGACCAGCGCGGCGATGCCGATAATGGATCGCGGGCGATCGTGTCCCGACCGCCGGCGCTCCGCAGCCGTGTCAGCGAAATCGCGCCCGCGTAAAGCGCCCGCGGTGCGGTCAGGCATCTCACGACGCCTGCGCCGTGAGATGCTGCACCTCGAAAGCATAGCGCTCGACGAGAATCTCGACGATGCGACGGCGGTGGCAAATCCGCCAATCGCCCTCGTAGCAAAGGACGCAGGACGGCGTGTCGGCGGCCATAGCGGCCACCTGCTGCAGCGCGATTTCGGCCTCGGCGGTGGCGAGCTTGTCGCCGACGATGCGCCAGAAGCGCTCCCACTCGCGCCGGTGATTGGCCTCGCGCCCCTCCGGCGGCGTGCCCAGCGCCTTCAAATGCACATAGCGCATCCCCGCTTCTTCGATCGCCGCCTGGAGCTGGCGCTTGGAAAACCCGGCGCGGCGCGACTGCGGCCGGTCGCGGATGTCGATGAGCATGGCGACGCCGGCCGTCTTCAGCGCCGCAAGCACTTCGGCCTGGCTCGCCTTCTCGTAGCCGATCGTGCGCAGCAGATGACGCGTCAGGGGCACGACGTTTTGCGATGACGGCGGAAAGGAATGGTGCCCAGGGGCGGAATTGAACCACCGACACCGTGATTTTCAGTCATATGGGCTATGGTTCGCGCCGGTTCGCGGTTGGGTGCCACTGTCGATAAATTACTTGATTTTCGAAGATTTACGGGCGCACTGTGTTTGCGACCGTCCGCCACCCGTCGCCTCAAGGCGGACCGTCTTGAGTACCCATGAGTACCCAGCGGAGAGCGAGCACATGAGCAAGAGGCTGACCGAGGCGTACATCAAGACGGTAAAGCCGCCGGCGACGAACAGGCTTACGGTGGTTGATTCGGAGGTGCCCGGTCTCTCGTTCCGCGTGACGAGCCACGGCGCCCGCTCCTGGCTCGTCCGGTACCGCGTGAAGGGGCGGCCAGGGCAGCGCAACACCAGTCCAGGCCCCTACCCCGCCGTCTGTCTCGCCGACGCTCGCCAGCGCGCCCGGGAGGTGATCACCGCGGCTAAGCGAGGCGTGGATCTCATTGAGCAAGAGCACCAGGATGCGGCCAGGACGGCAGCCGCCGCCGCAGCGCGTCCGGACACGGTAGCCGGCGTTGCTCAAGAGTTCATCAAGCGCGGCCTGGAGGCCAAGGGCCGAGCGCCGTCGTACATCGCCGCGACCCGCCGCATGTTCAATGAGCATGTCGAGCCGAAGTGGGGGGCCCGCGACATCCGATCGATTACGCGCCGCGACGTCGTTGCACTACTCGACTCGATCGCCGATGACGGAAAGCCGATCGTCGCAAATCGGATGCTTGCGGCAGTCCGCGCTATGTTCAACTGGGCGGTCCGGCGCGGCATCGTCGACGCCTCCCCTGCCTCGTTGGTTGAGCCGCCCGCTGAAGAGAAAGCACGCGAGCGCACGCTTTCGGCCGACGAAATTCGATTGATCTGGCCGCGGCTAGAGGCGCTCGGATATCCATTCGGCCACTTCCTTCGCCTGGCTCTCACCACGGGGCAGCGCCGTGATGAGGTTGCCCGCATGCGCTGGGCCGACATCGACCTGAACGAACGCACCTGGACGTTATCCAGCGATCAGACCAAGGCCGGCCGGGCTCATGTCGTGCCACTCTCGCCTCCCGCTGTGGAGATCCTGGTCGAAGCTAAGCAAGCAGCATGTCTCTTGCACGTAGAGGGCAAGGATGGGGAGGCCGGCGAGGCAAAGCTCGGGCCGTTCGTTTTCACCACGACAGGAGATCGGCCGATCAGCGGCTATTCAAAGGCCAAGACACGGGTCGATACGGCGATCGCCAACGCGCGAGCGGAAGCCGAGCTGCAAAGCGATATGGAGGCATGGACGATCCACGATCTGCGCCGCACGGTCGGGACTGGCCTGGGCAAGCTGGGCGTCTCGCGGTTCATCATCTCGAGGATCCTGAACCACGCCGACGCGACTGTCACCGGCATTTACGACCGACATGAATACCTGGCTGAAAAACGTCACGCTCTCGAGGCCTGGGCCACATATTTGAGCAATGTCACCGCTCCGGCCGGCGCAAATCTCGTTCCGTTACGAGGCTCGGTGTAAGATCGTCGTCGCGGCGGCTACGCAAGCCGACGGAATACGATTGTTTTCAAGCAAAAACAGAACATCGTCGAACAAATCGATCATCCTATTCAATATCATATTTGCAAAGTTCGAGAACAACAGGCCGGCCGTGTTTGGGGATGTGCCATAGCAGATGACTTCCTTTTTTGACAATCCTGCTCTTGAGCGGATCGACGCTTCGAGAGACCGATTAGTCATTTCGCGAATGACTATGTCGCCCGGTCTTTCCATTTCTCCCCTCCCTCAGGATGGCGTTTGTGTGACGCTCACCTCGGCCTGCGGCAAGCTGTAGCGCGGTGCCTTCGCGCGATTGCTGCCCTAAGGCTGGCTAGGTCTGCCCTTAGCCGCGCAGACCTTCCCGGCCCGCTTGAAAAGATCGAGCCTGGGCCGGTGCGCGCCCATCGCGACCTGAAAGTCAAGCTATGCATCGTCGCGCAAGATCGCTGATGTACGACGGAATATATCCGGACCACCTCCGCGAAGGACCGAGAAAGTCAAGCGGCGCGAGTTCCGCGCATACTGCGCTGGAGATGTGCGGCGCGGGCCGTCACAGAGAAGCAGCAGACCTTCCTCCACATTGGAGCCTGGCCCATTTGCGTCGGCTCGCCGGCCAGAAGTTCGAGCATCCGGCGCAGCAGATCGTCTTCCAAGATGCCATCAACGCAATCGAGGATGCCGTCGCGCGCTTGCGCCGCCTCGGTCAGCAGCTCCTCGCAATCGTACCGAGTTGGTCGATGGCCCCGGTGGTTGCAGCCTATCAGGCGATGCGTGGCGTCTCCTTCATCGTTGCGGTGACCTTCGTGGCGGAAATCGGCGATGTGCGCCGCTTCGCCAATCCGCGCCAGTTGATGGCGTTCCTCGGCCTTGTCCCCTCCGAGCGTTCGACCGGCGAGACCGCACGACGTGCCGGCCTCACCCTCGCGGGCAACCGGCGCGCCCGGCGCGTGCTGGTCGAAGGCGCCTGGACCTACCGCTATCCAGCCCGTGTCAGCGAGACCCTGCGACCTCGGCTCGAGGGGCTGCCGAAAACCGTCCGTGACATCGCCTGGAAGGCGCAGATCCGGCTCTGCGCCCGCTATCGCCGACTCATCGCTGCCGGCAAGAAGACGCCGGTGGTCATCGCCGCGATCGGCGACGGCCCCTCGGTGACGGCAGCGAGCGGTCAGGTCTATTAAAACGCGATCGAGGCCCTCAGCCACTATGACCGCGCGATCGAACGGTTGAAGGCCGCGGACTGGGCAGGCTTTGGCGCAGAACTGGACGCGCTTCGACCGCTCCTTGAGGGGCTGAGTCAACACCCCGGCGGTCGGTAGCTGAGAATGGACCCTGTCGCTACCGAAAACTACCTCCGGCAGTAGTGATGATGAAGCCCACCGAGGACCGGGATTGCGACGAGCTGGCCAGATCGGTCGATGGCGCGATGGATTGGCCCGTCTTTGCCCTGCCACCCCTCTGTTCGTGCGGGTCAACATAGCTGCGGCAGCCGTAGTCGGAGGTCGTCGATCATCTCCGGGATGCGTCGGAACAGGTCGCGCGGCACCGCGACCTCGGCCCGCGCTTGGTCGAAAGGCGCTTTTGGGAGAGCTTGGCCTCAGTTCCGACAGACCCAATATACAGGGCCATGGCCGAGGAAGAGGACCGCAAGGACCAGCTCCCCACCGCTCGCAAGGCGGCTGAGGTCGAGGCGTTCTTGAGCCAGGTAAAGGCGATGCAGGCGGTGAAGCCGGCGAGCGGGCGAGGTCGGCTCATCTTCGCACTCGATGCCACGGCGAGCCGTGAGGCCACCTGGGACCGGGCATGCCGGCTGCAAGGCGAGATGTTCGAGGCGACGGCGGCGATGGGCGTACTTGACGTCCAGCTCGTCTTCTATCGCGGCTTCGATGGATGTAAAGCGAGCCGCTGGCTCGGCACTGCGGCGGACCTTCATAGAGCCATGCGCAGCGTTTCCTGCGTCGGCGGTACAACGCAGATCGCTCGCGTGCTCACCCACACCCTCAAGGAGGCGCGCGCGAACAAAGTCAACGCGCTCATCTTTGTCGGCGATGCGATGGAAGAAAAGGTCGACGAGCTCAGCCGGCTTGCCGGCGAGCTCGGTATCTTGGGCGCTCCGGTCTTCGTCTTCCACGAGGACGGCGACGAAATCGCCGGCCGTGCCTTCCGCCAGATCGCCAAGCTCAGCGGCGGCGCCTACTGCCCGTTTGATGCCGGCAGCGCGCAGCAACTGCGCGACCTCTTGGGCGCAGTCGCAGCCTTTGCGGTGGGGGGCCGGCCGGCACTCGCCGATTACGGTAAGCGCACCGGGGGCGCCGCGCAGCTGCTGGCGGGGAGCGTCGGCGACAGGAAGTAGCGGCAAGCCATGATCGTCTATCTTGGCTTTGGCGTGCTGGTGCTCTTGCTCGGGCTCTGGCTGCTGCGCGCCTTTGTCGAGGCCAACCCGGCCAAGCGCGCGCGCGGCATGCGGGTGTTTCTCATCAGCATAGCCGGCACCATTGCGCTGCTCGTCCTGATCGTATTGATTGCAAGCGATCGCGTCGGTCTGGGCCTCGCCGAGATCGGTGGTCTCGCACCGCTGGCGTTGCGCGGCTGGGCACTGTGGCGCCGCCGTCACGCAGCCGGCGCGCCACCGCCGGGGCGGGTATCGGAAGTGGAGACGGACTATCTCCGCATGCGCCTAGACCATGACACCGGCACCATGTCGGGCACCGTCCGCCGCGGGCGCTTCCAGGGTCGCCATCTCGGCGAGCTGTCGCGCGATGAGCTCATCGAGCTGTGGCGCGAATGCCGCGCTGAGGATGCGCAAGCGGCGAACCTCCTCGAAGCCTATCTCGATCGCCTGACGCCGAGCTGGCGCGAGGCAAGCCGGGCTGGGGCTAATAATACTGCAGCCCGCGCGAGCGACGCGATGACCCGCGAGGAAGCCTATGCCATCCTGGGCCTTGCCGTCGGCGCTGGCGAGGCGGAGATCCGCGAGGCCTACCATCGCCTCATGATGAAAATCCATCCGGACCAAGGCGGCTCAACCTATCTTGCCGCCAAGATCAATCGAGCCCGGGAGGTGTTGCTGGGCTGACTAACATCCGGAGCGGCCGCTTGCTGCGTGACCGGCTCGGTGCGGCTATTCCATCGATCGGACAACGCGCTCCATGTGCAGTCGCACGACCCGCGTGTCAGGAGCAGGGCGGGGAGATCATCGGCGAACCCGTGCTTGGCGGCCTGCACCACGTCTATCATATGGCAGCATGACACACCGTATGAAGATTTTGCGCGCTACAGGCCTATCGGCGCCCGGGGTTCTTCGACTGCGCTCGACGTCTCGGCCGGTTCGCGGGCGATCCGGACGGTCAGGACGCAAGGACGTTTCACGCCGCCGAGCTGAACGCCGTCTTCGCTCGCTGGAGCGGTTCGCGCGACAGGTAACAACGAGGACATCATGTTCACCGCCTAACCCGATCCCTAACCGGCGCGGCGGACTGTCCAGACCCCCAGCATTCACAACGGCCTGAGTCGATGCCCGGCAGCGGCTATCCGAAGTTCAGGAACGACCGCGGCGTCCCGGAAATCTGCATCGGGGTGAGGGAATTCAAGTGCATCGGCATGTCCCCTCCACAGGACCACCCGCACGTCTACATCAATATGGGCGAGGCGGACACGATCCTCTGTCCGTATTGCGCGACACGGTTCCGTTTCGATCCTCGATTGACACCGCTCGATGCCGACCCGCCGGACAGCTTCTTTGCACAGCATAATGCAGCCTGAGCAGAGCCGCGGCGCGGGACATGCGCTCGCGCAAGTTGCGCCAAACGCGCTCGATACCGTTGAGTTCGGCGCCGTAGGGCCACCGGCAACGCCATCCGACGGGACTTCTATGCGCGCAATCGTGACCCCGCCGCCCACATCATCGCCAATTATAGCTGTACCCCAAATGGGCCGAAGTGGAGAGCGCCAATGGGCGATAGATATGCGCCGCTACAGTCGAAACGCCGCTTACGGTACTGGCGCGGGACGCAAGAAAAGCATGGTAATCCGCGGAGCGACGATCGGACCGCGTACAGTGTTGATCAGATAAGCCATCGGCTTCATGCCCGGCGGGCACGACGAACTCCACTCCGGCAAGCGCGACGTGCTCGCCACGCCCCGTGTGATAGGCCTTGCGCGCAATCGCCACCTCGAGCGCATCGGACAAGGAGCGACGGTGGAATTTCGCGAATGAATTCACCGTGGCTCAACCTCTTCTCAGGACTTGTGCTACTCCCTTCGGCCTACTTGCCAGGAGCACGGTAGTTGACGCTCTTCGCGAGTGCCTGGTCCGTCTCCTCGACGGTGAGCAGCGGAGTAGTCTTGAGCCGAACGAGCCCCGAGGCCGATATGGCCAGAGACATGGCCGCCGCGTTGACATTGTCGGGCATGTCGAGAATCACAACGACGTCGTCGTCACCGAAAGCGTAATAGAAGGATTCAACCTTGCCTCGCAAAGGCTCCACGGCATTGAGCACCGCTTGCTTCCGGCCCGAAGCTTTGTCCTTCTGCAGACCCCTCAGACCTTCAGCGGTATAGGACGCTTGGACCAAATACTTGGGCATGGCGGTTTACTCCCTCCTTGGAAGAAAATGATGTTCCTTCCAGCGAAGACAAAACACCTTTTTCTGTGCTCTGCTGTGCACTTTGGTACGTGGGGAGTCGCGTGACGCTTTACCATGCATTTCTTGCGTCGCGCGCCAGTGCGGTAAGCGGCGTTTCGACTGTAGCGGCGCCTAGGCACCTGGCTCGCCCAGAGAGAGCGCGCCGATTGTTCATTGCGCAGGCGAAGAATGGACAGCTGCTACTTGCCTTTCCACTCCGGCAACGCCGGGATCGAGCACTTTGGCGAAAACTAACCGGGGCTGTGGGCTTGCCGTCGACTCGCACCGGCGACGGTCTTTAGGTTGCCTTGAGCGATGCGAGTCAATCTGCCCCTGAGCTAAGCCGGCGGGGGCGTGTGAACACCGGACGCGACGCTCTGTGCTACTGTTGCGGCTGCCGCGGTGGCGCTCTGCGCCGGCCCGAGCCCCCTTGGGGCCGGTAGCTACCGCACCGGCCCGCGGCGCTCTCACGGAAACGCAGCGGTGCAGCAGCCCCCGCGAGATCGCCGTGACGACTCGGGCAGCCATGCGGGAAAGCTGAATTAAAATCCTCGCGCGCGTTTCGCCAGCGGCATTCCTGCGGAGAACCGAGGAGCGCCCTCACTGCGAGCGCTGCCAGGGCGCCGGGTGGCTGCGCGCGGTCACGGCTAAAGTGGGTCGCGAAGGCGAAATCCAAGGAGGGGTCGGGCAATGGCGAGCCGAAATGACGTCGTGTCTACTTGCAGCGGCGAGGAACAAAGATCGCCGTGGATCTCGGCGAAAAAAGGATCTCGACGTGCGCCCGATCCGATACGGCCGCGCCAAATTTGAGCATGACTGGAGGACCGAGATCGGTCGTATCGACCAGATCGACTCTTCCGACTGGGACGGCACCGGCGCCATCCCGAAAATCCACGTCGTCCAGAGTCACGGGTACTGAAAGAAAGGCTCGGCCGGAGCGGGCCATCTCAACATACCGAAGCATGCGTTCTCAGAAACTCTCGGCAAGAAAAAAACCCTGTCGCCGAAAACTACGTCCGATAGTATTGGTGGTGCAGGCCACCGAAGATGACCCCAAGGCTTGCACGCAGTCCAAGAGAAAAAAGAGGGCCGCGTGAGCGGCCCCCATCTGTGGTGGAATTCGACGTCTCAGAAATCCATGTCACCCATGCCGCCGCCATGTGGCATGGTCGGTGCTGCCTTCTTCTCCGGCTTCTCCGCCACCATGGCCTCGGTGGTGACGAGCAGTCCCGCCACCGATGCCGCGTCCTGCAGAGCCAGTCGGACGACCTTGGTCGGGTCGATGATGCCGGCCTTCAGCATGTCGACATAAGTGCTGGTCTGGGCATCGAAGCCCCAGTTTGCGTCATCCTTGTCGAGCAGCTTGCCGATTACGATCGAGCCATCCACGCCGGCGTTCTCGGCGATCTGCCGCACCGGTGTCTGCAAGGCGCGGCGGACGATGTCAATGCCGACCTTCTGGTCGTCGTTGGCGGGCTTGAGCTTGGCAAGCACCTTGGCGGCGTAGAGCAACGCCGAGCCGCCGCCGGGCACAATGCCTTCCTCGACCGCGGCGCGGGTGGCGTGCATCGCGTCGTCAACACGATCCTTGCGCTCCTTCACCTCGATCTCGGTGGCGCCGCCGACGCGAATGATGGCGACACCGCCGGCGAGCTTCGCCAGGCGCTCCTGGAGTTTCTCGCGGTCGTAGTCCGAGGTGGTCTCCTCGATCTGCGCCTTGATCTGGCCAATCCGGCCTTCGATGTCCTTCTTCTTGCCGGTGCCGTCGATGATGGTGGTGTTCTCCTTCTCGACGCGCACCTTCTTGGCCTTGCCGAGCATGTCGAGCGTGACGTTCTCGAGCTTGATGCCGAGATCCTCGCTGATGAGCTGGCCGGCCGTCAGGATGGCGATATCCTCGAGCATCGCCTTGCGGCGATCGCCGAAGCCCGGTGCCTTCACCGCCACCACCTTCAAGCCGCCGCGCAGCTTGTTGACGACCAGCGTGGCGAGCGACTCGCCCTCGATATCCTCGGCGATGATCAGAAGCGGCTTGCCACTCTGGACCACAGCCTCGAGCAGCGGAAGCAGGGGCTGAAGGGTCGAGAGCTTCTTCTCGTGGATAAGGATGTACGGCTCCTCGAGCTCGCAGACCATCTTCTCGGCGTTCGTAATGAAGTACGGCGAGATGTAGCCGCGGTCGAATTGCATGCCCTCGACCACGTCGAGCTCGGTGTCCAGGCTCTTCGCCTCCTCGACAGTGATCACGCCCTCGTTGCCGACCTTCTGCATCGCCTTCGACAGCATCTCGCCAACTTCTTTATCGCCGTTGGCCGAGATGGTGGCGACCTGGGCGATCTCTTCGTTCGTCGAGACCTTCTTCGAGCGCTTCTTCAGGTCCTCAACGACCACTTCGACTGCTTTCTCGATACCACGCCGGAGATCCATGGGATTGAGCCCGGCGGCCACCGCTTTCACGCCCTCTCGGACGATGGCGTGAGCGAGAACTGTTGCTGTCGTCGTGCCATCACCCGCCTGATCGCTGGTCTTCTGCGCTACCTCGCGGATCATCTGGGCGCCCATGTTCTCGAACTTGTCAGCGAGCTCGATCTCCTTGGCGACGGTGACGCCGTCCTTGGTGATGCGCGGCGCGCCGTACGACTTATCGAGCACGACGTTGCGGCCCTTGGGACCGAGCGTCACCCTCACCGCATGAGCTAGAATGTCGATGCCGCGCAGCATCCGGTCGCGTGCGTCGGTCTGGAACCTAACTTCTTTTGCTGCCATGGTTCACCTCCCCTTAGGCGACTTTCCGTTTTGCGGCGCGCCGTTCGAGCACACCCATGATGTCCGACTCTTTCATGATGATGAGGTCTTCGCCGTCGATCTTGACCTCCGTGCCGGACCACTTGCCGAATAGGACCCGATCGCCGGGTGCGACGTCGAGGGGATGCAGCACCCCGTCTTCACCTCGCGCCCCGGGGCCGACGGCAATCACTTCGGCTTCCTGCGGCTTTTCCTTGGCGGTGTCGGGAATGATGATGCCGCCCGCGGACTTCGCCTCTTCCTCCAGGCGTCGCAGCAGAACGCGATCGTGTATTGGACGGAACTTCATTGGAAGCCTCCTCCCTGATTAGCACTCTAAGAACGAGAGTGCCAAAGCAAGTAGGGACGCTTGTTGCCGAGATCAAGGTGCAATTCCGATGATGGCACGGAATAGTTGTCTGATCTGCGCTTCCCAGCGGGCATCGGCTCGTGACTGTGTGTTTCCAGTGCGCATCCGGTAGCGCTCGGTTTAAGAAGCTGTGTCGATGGCTATAGCTGAAGCCGCCTCGGCGCGCTTTTGTTGCCCCAAATGCTGCCCAACACGCAGCCGCCCGAACGCGAGCGACTAAGTTTCAGGGCTAACACTTTGATTTAACTGGTGCTGACAGATCGCCTGCCGGTCTTCCCAGCACCAGTCGATCAGAAGTCCATGCCCCATGTCGCCCGGCGGGATCGGCATGGTGGGCTTCTTCTCCGGCTTCTCCGTGACCATCGCCTCGGTGGCCACTAAGCCGAAGATGTCGTCAACCCCGTCGGTTTCTTCGCAGCATGCTATCGCCTCATGCCGCCCCTAGTGGCTGTCGCCGCGCACGAGGATGTGCACCTTGGGCCAGTGCCGGCGAATCCGGGTGATCACGTGCTTCAAGACCGTGCGCACCTCCGGCCCGGTCGGCGTCTTGCCCGTGCGCAGGATCACCGCCACCCGCTTGCCGCTCGTCCCCTCGCAAATGTGGTTCGGCAGGAAGCAGCGCTCATCGTAACGCGCGTTGAACAGCGCCAGTTGCTGCCGCCCGTGCACCGCGTCGCCCTTCGACAAGCTCAAGGCCGGCGCCCGCTTCCAGCTCGCGCAGAAACTGGTCCACCATCGCCCCGATCAGCCGCGCGATCTCGGTGCGCAACGGAGCGTTCTCCAGGCGTGACAGCATCGGCTGCGAGCACAGTGGGTCACCGCTCTCCGGCGCACGCCCTACCGCGGTGCCATTGACGATGGATCGCCCTCGACGCGCTCGGCAAGACGGCCAGCGTCTCACGCGCGCGCAAAGACAGCACGCATCCCGCGCCGCTCGGTTTACGACTGGCGCGACCCGCGGACCACGCGTAGGCGGCCACGCACGGCAATCTCTCACCGCATCCGCTCAGCCAATTCGATGTACCGGGTCACGACGTCGCTGAAGATCTGCCGGGCACGGCTCTCATCGCACCAAGTGTTGCCGACGATCGTGGCGGCACCCTCGTCCGTCATAGGCATCGCGTCGCGAGCGCCACAGTGTAGCTTGTAGAGGCGCCCATTGCGCCGCTCGACGACGGCGAAACGATCCCCGCGGGCTATCAAGAGATAGGGGGCCTTCTCTGTCGCAATGCGGATCGTACGCATGCTGACCTCCCGAGTATTGCATATGATTCCGCGACTCAAGTTAGCTGACAAGCGGCATCTCTCGGCGCCGCTATCTTGAAGGAAGGGGAAGCTTGGGCAGCGACGGTGCGGCGTCTGTGGCGCGTACTACCAGCCTCCGGGCCTAATTGGCCGTCGCGCACCGGTGGACCCGTTCGACCAAGCTGTGGCGCACTTTGCTGACTTCCTTGCTGCGCTTTCCTCTCTTGGGCGGCGACCTCAACAGCTCTGCCGGTTCGACACTAAGCGCCTCTGGGCAGAAGCGGGCGAGGCGCCACAACATCGTCCTGGCCAAGTGGAGCAGCGTCAGCTTCTCATACTCGAGTGAGTTATCCACAACTTATGGCGCGCTCTCGCGAAATTGTTCGTGCAATTGCGCACGATCGACTCCATATCATTGGTTCGTGGTCGGCATGGTGTTACAAGACACCATGCGGCTGAGTGAAACGCTCGCCCCCGGAAGAGGGACCGCGCACTCCCGCCAGCGATGGGATGGTGGAGGCGTGTCAGGCACGGATACCGCTGCCACTTCCTGAACCTACAGCGAAGGATCGAGGCCGTCGAAGTTTTTCGACGGCGGCACGCTGCGTGGCAGAAAACGACATCGACGTTCCGCGAATGAGGCGGTCAGTTTATGGGGTTTAGGGTGTGGGAGCTGGGCTGGCGTGTTCTTCATTATTTGAGTCCGACCCACGCCAGCGAACTTTCAGACTGAGAGCATGAGTTTATTCAGCGCCTGATCCCGCCTGTCGGACGGGTGCCGCCGCAGACTACCGATGCATCAGGACGAAATTCGTCAACTGCGCGAACGAGACCTCAGAAGGAAATGACCATGTCCGAAGCACAGCGTAAACCGGCAACAAACGGGGACGAGGCGTTCATCGCCCGCAGCGTAGGTCCATTGATTGCCCAAAGCGCACAAGCCTGGTTGGGCTATCAAGCCAATCTCCTTTCCGGGTTCGAGGCCATTGCCACGGATTGGATCAAGCGTCAACGGGACGCCTTCGATGCGATGCAGCGCTCGATCGAGAGGATGAGCGAATGCCGTGATCCTCTGGAGCTATTCAAGTTTCAGCAGGAATTCTTTTCGAACTGTCTCAACCGCGCCATCTCGGATGCGAGCGCATTTGGTGATCGCGCTTTCGCGATTGCGCGGGACGCAAAGGCCGAGATCGCCAATGCGGGACGGCACACGATGGACAAGTCTGATGAAGGTGCCGAGGAGAGCCGGAGGGGTGCCGGAGGTAAACCGATGCAACGCACCGCAGCCGAATAACTACCGGGCAATCGAGATCAAGCTCGGAAGCAACGAATCGACATCTTCTGTTCAGCTCGACTTAAGCGACGTGTCGCGCCTGTTTGCGCTTCCAAATTTACCGGTACTCACATAGGAGCATCCGCGGCATCCAATCTAGACGGGCATTGGCGGCCGAGAGGTGAGCGCGCTCCCGCCTCCTAGCGAGTAAGTGGGGAAGCACCATGCCCCATTACCGTTGCTACTTCCTGGATAGCGATAAGGCCATTCGCGACGTGGCGTTCCTAGACTGCGCCACTGACGAACTCGCAAAAGAGCGAGCTTGCGAACTTCTAATGGAGCGCAAGTTTCCATTCATGCAGTTGTGGCTTTTGGACCGCCAACTGTACGAGGCGAAGAAAGCATAACGCTGAGCGAGTGGAGGCCTGTCCCTACCGGAAACTACGTCCGGCAGTATTGGTGGTGCAGGCCACCGAGGACGGGCACTGAAATGATCCGCCCGAACCGCTGGATCGGTGTCGATGGATCGTACCCGTCCGGTGAGGACCGCGGGTAAGGTCGTATCCGTCCGGCCTCTGCACTGTGTTGCGCGGATCGGGATGCCAGCCGATCCTTCGGGCTTTGGAACGCTTCTGCAGCGCCAGAATCAGGATTGGGATGGCGAAGTTAGAGGCGATAGCCGGTGTCGCGTGGCGCCGGAGGGGGCCTCGCTCGAAGCGGGTGCCTGAATGACGTTACTTCCCGACGAGCTCAAGGATGGGTGCCAACTCGTCGCCGCTGAACGATTTGGTCAAGCTAGGGCGCGTACTCAAATTCGTTGCGGCGGAAGCGTAGAAATGATTCAAGGATTCCGAAAGGGGACCTTGGATGGGACGCTTCGACCTTTCGGACGAGGAATGGGCACTGATCGCGCCGGTGCTGCCTGGCGGCGATGGAACGCCGCGTGTCGGTCGACCGACGCAGGAGGACCGGCGGGTGTTGGACGGGATCTTCTATATCCTGCGAACGGGCGCGCCGTGGCGCGACCTGCCCGAGCGCTATGGGCCTTACACCAGCGTCTATAACCGGTTCAATCGCTGGGCGAAGGCGGGGGTGTGGGGTCGTGTTTTCGCGGCATTGGCCCGCGGCTCGCCGACCAGCCTGCGCTTGATCGATAGCTCGATTGTCCGCGCCCACCAGCACTCGGCGGGGGCAAAAAAGGGGGCTGCGAAGCGATCGGGCGGTCACGCGGCGGGCTGACGACAAAGATCCATGCGCTGGTCGATGACCGTGGCTTGCCCCTGCGCCTGATGCTCACGCCCGGTCAGGCGCACGATGTGACGGCGGCCCGCGAACTCCTCGACCAAGCCGTCGCCGGCAGCGTTGTACTCGGCGACAAGAGCTACGACGTCGATTGGATCGTCGATCTCGTCCAAAGCCAAGGCGGCCGGGCCAACATCCCCATGCACGCCAACCGAAAGCGCAACCGCCGCGACTTCGACGCGGATCTCTATAAGCGCCGCAACCTGATCGAACGTTTCTTCAACCGGCTGAAGAACCTTCGACGCATCGCCACACGCTACGAGAAGACCGCCCGCAACTTCCTCGCCATGATCTGTATCGGCGCCGCCCGCCTGTGGTCAAAATTTGAGTCCACGCCCTAGGCGACCTGGCCGAGCGCGGCTGGCTGCTCCGGCTCGACTGCCAGCGCTGTGGACACCACCGGCTGATCCAGCCGTGGAAAATGATCCGAGGCGGCAAAGCGCCTAACACGCCGTGGCGCTGGATGCGGTTTCGGTGCGACGAATGAGGCGAGCGGGACCTTGAGCGCGGCGCCCTGGTGCCGCTTCACCAACGCGACGACCTCATGGCGATCGTCGTGGAGGCGATTGATACATCGCTCCGCTGCGCTGGTATGCCGGTCGATCAGCGTGTCGTGCGCAACGCGGCCCAAACCGTCCTGCGTCGGTTCATGGCGGCGGTGTGACGGAACCGAGGCCCCCGCCGGGCGCGGCGTGAGGGGTGCGGTCAGGCGGTTCCGATCAACGCGCCTTGAGACTTGCGAGGGCGAAATGGGTGATGCGATCTACGTGGTCGCGCAACGGCGAGGGAACATAGTCCCGCAACGGCGACATGCAGACAAGCGTCAGCAGAATCATGGCGACACAGGCGCAGGCAAATGTCCGACCGAGGAACGAACCCGATCGACGCGGCTTCTCCGAGTCGGCTGGGCGCGACCGCGGCTGGCCGCCCCTGGATTGCCTCGCTGCCGCAAGCTCCGCGAGAAGCGACTCGGCGGTGACCGTCTGCGCAACGCCGTGCGGTCTGGACGACGGCCCTTCCGGCACGCGCGTGCCGGAATATCGGCTGTTGAGCACATGCTCGACCGTGCCCGCCAAGTCGTCCGCGACTGTTGCTTGATATGACTCCGCGCTCGGTTGGTGTCGGCCTGAACTCAGCGCCGCGGCTTTTCTGAGACTCGGCATTTCGATCCCCGCAATTTGAGATAAACCGCGACTATCGATGCCGCCGACTCTATTCGTTAGCAATTAATTTGCTGTTACTGACTGATGGTTAAATTGAGCTAGCAGGCTGTTGAAGAAGTCACTAGCGGTACGGGACTGAACGTGATTCTCTCGATGGGGATTGCGTCGGGGGGATGGGATGCGCGGGTCGGACGAGCGGTCGGGATCGCTATTCAGCTATGTGGACTTGGAGGCGCGGGTCGGCCGTGACCATCCGTTGCGGGCGATCCGAGGGATTGCGAACGCCGCGCTGAGCGATCTGTCGGGGGCATTCACGACCCTCTATACGAACTTCGGGCGGCCGTCGATTGCGCCGGAGAAGCTGCTTCGGGCGATGCTGCTCCAGGCGTTCTATGGGGTCCGTTCCGAGCGCCAGTTGATGGACCGCTTGGCGTTCGACCTGTTGTTCCGCTGGTTCGTGGGTCTTGGCGTGGACGACCCGGCCTGGGATCACTCGACCTTCTCCAAGAACCGCGACCGGCTGCTTGAAGGCGAGATCGCGGCGAAGTTCCTGACGGCGGTGCTGGCGCAGCCGCGCGTGAAGCGACTGCTGTCGAGCGAACACTTCTCGGTGGACGGCACCTTGATCGAGGTCCCGGGCGCAATGCCGAGCGGAACTTCCACGGCGAGAAGCGGTCCAATGAGACCCATGAGAGCACGACCGATCCCGAAGCGAGGCTCTATCGCAAGGGCAACGGCCAGCCGGCGAAGCTTTGCTACATGGGTCACGCGCTCATGGAGAACCGCAACGGCCTGGTCGTCGGCGGCCAAGTGACACTGGCCAACGGCACGGCCGAGCGCGAGGCGGCATTGTCGCTGATCGACCGCCGCCGCGGCCGTTCGGGCCGGCGACTGACGCTGGGAGCGGACAAGGCTTATGACGTGTCGGACTTCGTCGGCGATCTCAGAGCCCGATCGGTGACGCCGCATGTCGCGCGCAATGATCACGTGACCAAGACCGGCAAGCGACGCAAGACGGCGATCGACGCGCGAACGCTGCGCCATGCGGGATACGCGATCAGCCAGTGTTGCCGCAAGCGGATCGAGGAGGTCTTCGGCTGGGCCAAGACGCAGGCAGGCCTCGCCAAGACGCGGTTCAGGGGAACCAGGCGGGTCGAAGCCTCCTTCACCCTGGTGCTGGCCGCCTACAATCTGATCCGCCTGCCCAAGCTCATGGCGGCGCCATCATGACGAGCCGCGCACGCCTGAAAGGCAAATGGCGCATCGACTTCCTCGACATGCTCCAGCGGCGCCGACTTCACCTGGCAGGGTCATGACGAAATGGACGAAGCCAGCGGCGACGGCTTCGCCGAACTCGATGCACACGGGTCGCTCTCCGGCGAGATCCGTTTCCACAATGGCGATGAATCCGGCTTCAAAGCCCGCCCTTGGCGACTTCTTCAACAGCCTGCTAGGT
>WNFD01001496.1_pt1 | contig 43156 bp, 43 predicted proteins | sample 5400491 | NCBI WGS metagenome assembly WNFD01 (sample SAMN13153343, study PRJNA577476) | soil metagenome | isolation source: 120 cm saprolite under Douglas fir tree site 2 hole 2 replicate 2 | place: USA:California | collected 2015-04-18
CGCGTTGTCGAGGTAGTCGCGCTCCTTGTCGTCGGAGAAGCGGTCCGGAAGGAGAAAGTAGAGCACCTGGTCTTCCCAGGCGGATGGAGAAAGATGGAATCGTTGCCGGAGAAGCGGCTTCCAGTCGAGGTCGGCCAGGCGCGTCGTGTTCATGGGATCGGCGGTCTCGTCGGTCACATTGTAACCGTGTGGGCAAGCACGTTTGATTCGTCGCGGGCGATCTGGCACGATCGACGCCCCGTCGAGGATGCGTGTCGGGCGGGAGAGAGAGGATGGAACCTATGAGCGTGACGATCCTGTATCAGGCACGGACGCCGTACGCGGCCGAGGCTGTGGCGGAGGGTGAGAATCTTTGGGTGCCGGCCGACGATCTCGCCCCGGCTTCCGGCTGGGAGCTCCGGCCCGAAGGCGCGTGTCGCGGCGACGTGTGCGTGCCCATTCCGCGCGATCGGCGAGGCGAGTTCCTCAGGGAGGGCCCCGCGCGTTTCAATCTCGCCGCGCTCGCGCGACTGCTCGGGCAGCCCGTGATTCACGAGGATGTCCTCGGCGTGTGGTCGTTCGGGGAGTCCGCCGCCGCCCGTCGGAGCGGCACTTCATCGCTGCAGGCGCCCGATTTCGCCCTGCCGGACCTCGCCGGCCACGTCCACCGGCTCGCCGATTATCGCGGCCGCAAGGTCTTTCTCGTCTTCTGGGCCTCGTGGTGAGGGTGCCGCTTCGACCTGCCCGTGTGGCAGGCGCTTCACGAGGAACTCGCGGGGCAAGGCTTCACGTGCATCGCGATCGCCCTCGACAGCGGCGGCCCCGCGAAGACGGAGCAGTGGATCCGCGCCGCCAAGCCGACCTATCCCTGCCTGATCGACGAGCGTCACCTCACGGCCGAGCTCTACGGCATCGTGAACGTGCCCATGGGCGTGTGGATCGACGAGACCGGGCGGATTGTGAGGCCGGCGGAGACGGCAGCGACGAGCGACGCCTTCCGCCGGCATCTCGACCGGACGACCAAGCAGATGAGCGCGGAAGGCCTGGCCGAGCGGGAGCGCGTGCGCGCGGCCTACCTGAGCGCGCTGCGCGACTGGGCCGCGCGCGGTCCCGCGAGCGCCTATGCCCTGTCCGAGGAGCAGGCTCGGCAGCGCCTGCCCGTTCTCCACGAAGAGCACGCGCGCGCGGCGGCCAGCTTCCGACTCGGCCAGTATCTCAGCTCGCGGGGGCACGGGCAGGCGGCCGCGCCATTCCTGGCGGACGCCCGCCGGCTCCATCCCGAGAGCTGGAGCTACCGGCGGCAGACCTGGGAGCTGGAAGAGCCGGGCAAGGCAGGCAGCGCGGAGTTCTGGGCCGCCGTGGACGCCCTCGGCGATCGGCCATACTATCCGCCCGCGCGGCTTTCCCCTTGAAGACGGCGCGCGCGCGTCCGAGCATGGCGTGAGTTTGGCCTGTCACGGACCGTCTGGCAGGATCCGTGGCACGATCCCGAAAGGAGCCGCGATGATCACTGGACCCGAAGCATGGCTCGGCCGCGAGATGGAGCAATCGACGGAATGGATCCGGCCCCTCTCGCTCCGCGCCATCACCGAGCTGGACGCCGCCATCGACGGATTGAAGCAGCGCGGCCTCGCCTGGCCACACTTCGGCCGGAGCGACTTCCCGCTTCCCACCTTTTCCCGGGACCTGTCGAGCGCCCTCGATGAGCTCGAGGATGGCCGCGGGTTCGTCCTCCTGCGGGGCATTCCCGTCGAACGCTACACGGAGAGTGAGCTCAAGAGCCTCTACTGGGGTCTCGGCGCGCATCTCGGAGAGGCCCGCTACCAGAACGCGCAGGGGGAGCTGATCGGCGAGGTGCGAGACGAGAACCGGCTCTACGGCGAGGTGAAGGAGATTTCCACGGACGCCCGCCTCGGCCGCTCCTCGCGCTCGAAGGCGCGCTCGAGCGGGCCCCTGCGCTTCCACACCGACCGCTGCGACGTGGTCAGCCTGCTCTGCGTGCGCAAGGCCCGCGCGGGCGGCCTGAGTAGAATCGTCAGCGCCGTGAGCGTGAGCAACGCGATCCTCGCGCGGCGGCCCGATCTCCACGCCGCGCTCTCCCAGGACTACTGGCGGAGCCGGCAGGGCGAGGAGGCGGGCGGCGAGCGCAAGATCTTCGCCATGCCCGTCTTCGCGGTGCACGGGGGCAAGCTGACCACGCAGTACTCGCGGACCTTCGTGGAGGCGGCCCAGAAGCTCCCCGGCGTCCCCCGCCTCTCCTCCGCCCAGGAGGAGGCGCTGGACCTGCATGCAGCCGTCTGCGAGGAGCTCGCCTTCACCATGGAATTGCAGCCCGGCGACCTCCAGCTCCTCAACAACCACGTCGTCTATCACTCGCGCACGGCGTACGAGGATGACGATGGACCCGACCGCGACCGGCTGCTCCTGCGCCTGTGGCTGGCCCCGCCGAACAGCCGCGCTCTGCCGCCGGGCTTCGAGGTGCTCTGGGGCACCACGGCGCCCGGCGCCCCGCGTGGCGGTATTGCCCAGCCGGCGCCGGCCTGATCCAGCGCTTCGAAATCGAGTGGCACGGGTGATGGGAGCCCCCTTCCTGCGAGTTATCACCGGTGTCGGTCTTGCGATCGCGATCCTTCTGCCCATCGCGTCGGCTCATGCGGGTGAGCCGAGCACTTACCACATGCCTTCGTTCTCGGGAAAATATGACTCGGGGACGCCGACTCCGGTCAAGTTCGAAAATCTTGGATCCGTGGAAATCGAAGGGAAGAACGGACTCGGCTTGCCGATATACGGATTTGAACTGTTGTCCGGCCTCGGAGAAGCTGTGGCCATCGACCGGCGCAGCTTCAGCGCCGTCGCGGTCCTCCTGACTTCCGATCAGGCGAGAAGACTTGCCATCTACTACAGCAGATCTACGGGGCTGTTTCTCGCCCCTCGGGGCTGGAGACCCGTCTACGCAGCGGAAGGAGTCAATGGAAGCTATGGTGTTGTATTGATTCCGGATGATCCACGCGACGCTTCTGCACAGTGGATGTCGCTCGGAGGCACTGTGTGCGGCGGTTGTATCGTGACGGGCGCGGCGCCGTTCTTTCCCAGGGTCCGGCGGGAAGCTCGAGAATCGTACAATTTTGTCTTCAGCGGCTTTGACGTACCTGTCTCTAAAGCCTATCTATCGCCCAATGTGGTAGCTTTATCGTATCAAGCGAGACGCGAGCAGTATCGGACACATGGCATCGCCGTCTACATCTCTGATCAAGAGTTCCATCACATGTATGTCACCCTCCCGGCAGAGCAAAAGTCCCTGGCAACTGCGATCTTGAATTTTCGGCTCTCATCTGGGCGAAGCTCACCGTAGGTGTGATCGCCGAGGTGAGCAAAAAGTAAGCGCTCGGCGTCGATCTGCCTGCCGCGTCAGCGGCCTTCGCTGACAATATTCTGGTCAGCGACGACGGCCCGGACGAGCTAAGTCACCGGCGCGCAATGTCTACCCGCGATTGTTTCCTCGCGAGAGCATCTGGCACGATGCCTGCAGCTTAGCTGGTCAGGACGCCACGCAGGCTCCGACAAAGCGCCGGCGCTTTTCAAGTCGCGGCGCTTTTGTTTTGCCCGCGCATCGCTTCGACGATGCGCCGTGTGAGGAGGATGATCGTGAGTGATCTGACCGGATTGTTTCTGGGCCTCTCGCCCTTCCTGGCCCTGCTGCTCTGGTGCGAACTCCGGGACCGGCGCCGCGATCGGGCCGACGTGGTGCGCGCGGAGATTCACGCGGCCACCAACCACGCGCTCGGCGGTGAGACGATGCTCTCCATCCAGGTGGTGCCCGCTCTGCGCTGGCGGCGCGGGCGCGTGCATCTCTCGGTGCCGGGCGGTTATGAATCGCTGATCGCTCGCGTCTCGCGAACGGTCATCGAGCGGCTGCCCAACCGATACGAGCTGGTCATTCACCGCGGGTTTGCCCCGGCGCAGGTGCGACAGCGGCCGAAGGGTGAGCGGAGCATGGCCAAGCGCATCTTGATGGTCATGAGGGGCGGCGCCCGGGGCGATCACGCGCCCGCGGCCCGCGCGGCCGCCGCCCTGGCGCGCAAGAGCGGGGGCACGATCCGGATGGCCTACATCGCCCCGATGCCCCCTCCGCGCGTGGACAAGCACGACCGCATCGTGTCGGACACGGACGGCGAGATGGCGCGTATCAGCGCGGACGTGGGGGAGCGTCTGGCCGCGCTGGAACGAGAGGTCGATGATGTGTCAGTCGAGTCGGTGATCCGCTTCGGGCGGCTCGGGAGGGAGCTCTCGATCGAGGCCGAGGTGTTCGGAGCGGACCTGATCGCGATCGCCGCGAAGCCTCGGCCGGGGCTTCGCGATCGGCTCCGCGCCTGGTATCTCGCGCGCGTGACGCTCGGGTCGAGGGTTCCTCTCGTCCTTCTTCCCCTGCCTGCCGTGGGCTCGCGCGGCCACCGAGAGGACGCCTTGGCGCTCTCCCTGCTCCACTAGGGCCAAGCGGGTCTCTGAGTAACGCTCGTGCCCTCGCGATCGAGGACGTCCGCTTCGAGCGCCGGCTCCGCCGGCGCAATCTGCTTTGGGGGGAGGTTCGGAAGGGGGGCGGAGCCCCCCTCCGAGTCAACTAGGCGCGATTGCGGAGCTTGGGGTCCCAGGCGTCGCGGAGGGTGTCGCCGAAGAGGTTGAAGCCGAAGACGGCCAGGCTGATGGCGAGGCCCGGGAAGATGGCGAGCCACGGCGCCTGCTCCATGAAGGCGCGGCCCGTGCTGCTCAGCATGAGTCCCCACGAGGGCGTGGGCGGCTGCGTGCCCACGCCGAGGTAGCTCAAGGACGCCTCGATCAGGATGGCGTTGCCGAGCCAGATCGAGGCGATGATGAGGATGGGCGCCGTCACGTTCGGCAGGATGTGGGTGGCGATGATGCGAAGATCGCGGCAGCCGATGGCCTGGGCAGCCTCCACGAATCGGTTCTGTTTCGCCGAGAGCACGGCGCCGCGGACGATGCGCGAGTTGCCGGGAATGATGACGACGGCGATGGCGAGCATGGCGTTGGTCGTGCTCGGCTTCAGCACGGAGACGATGGCCAGGGCCAGGATGAGCCCGGGAAGGGTCATGAGCGCGTCCATGACGCGCTGGAGGATCATGTCGAGCCGTCCTTCCCAGTACCCACACACGAGACCGATGATGGTGCCCGCCAAGGTGCCGATGCCGACGGCGAGCAGTCCCACCCACAGCGAGATGCGGCTGCCGTAGATGACGCGGCTGAAGACGTCGCGGCCGATATCGTCGGTCCCGAAGGGATGCGCCCAGCTCGGTGCGGCCAGGCGGATCTCGGGCTGGGCCGCGAGGGGATCGTAGGGCGCGAGGACGTCGGCAAAGATCGCGGTGAGGACCAGGAGCAGGATGAGGGCGGCCGACGCCATCCCCAGCGGCTTGCGCTTGATGACGGTCCAGAGGGCCCGTCCCCGACGCACCTCGACGACTACGTGCTCGTCGAAGGTCCGTCCGGGCGCGGTCGCGATGGCCATGGGCGCCTCAGCTCCTCACTGGTAGCGGATCCGCGGGTCGAGCCACGCGTAGGTCAAGTCCACGAGCAGGTTCAGGGTGACCAGGGTGATCGCGACCAGCATCACGTTGGTCTGCACGATCGGATAGTCGCGGAAGAGGATGGCCTCGACGGTCAAGCGGCCCATGCCGGGGAGGGCGAAGATCGTCTCCACGATGACGGTGCCCGCGAGCAAGGTGCCGAACTGGCCTCCCACCAGGGTGATGACGGGGATGAGGGCGTTCTTGAGCGCGTGCTTGTAGATGATGATCCGCTCACCGAGGCCCTTGGCCCAGGCCGTGCGCACGTAGTCCTCGCGCAGCACTTCCAGCAGCGTCGAGCGGGTCATGCGCATGGTCGCCGCGGAGAGGCGAAACCCGAGGACGGCCGCGGGCAGCAGGAACTGCTGGAGATTCGTCCACGGATGCTCCCACAGGCTGGCATAGCCCAGGGGCGGCATCCAGCGGAACCAGATCGCCGCAAACGTGATGACCAGCGTCCCCAGCCAGAAATCCGGCATGGAGAGACCGGAGATGGCCAGTATTCTCCCCGTGTAGTCCGAGGCCCGGTCCTGCCTGATGGCGGAGAGCACGCCCACGGGAATCGCGATGCAGAGCCCCAGGATCATGGCGAGGGCGGCCAGCTCGAGGGTGACGGGAATGGATTTCTTCAGGGCGACCTCTATGGGCTCGTTGGTGAAGATCGAGTAACCCGGATTCAAGCTCACCATCTGCCAGGCCCAGATCAGGTACTGCTTGTAGTAGGGCTGGTCGAGCCCCAGGTCCTTCCGGAGCTTTTCCAGCTCCTTCGGCCCCACGTTTCCCGACTCTCCCATCAAGGCGGTCAGGGCATCGCCCGGCATCACCCGCATCAGCCCGAAGATGATGAGCGAGGAGAGGAAGAGGACGGGGATCGAGAGGAGAAGTCGGCGGGCTACATACTTGTACATGAACGCTCCACGCCGAGCGCGATCACGGGCGCCCCGCTACTTGTCGATCCAGAGCCGGGCGAGCGTCGAGGCCCCATAGCCATCGTTCCGACGGAGGGCGAGCGAGCCGGTATTCCGCAGATACGGCTGCCAGCTCAGGAAGCCGGCGTCGTACGGCATCCACATGCGCAGGACCTGGTCGTGCTCGCGCTCCAGCACCTTCTTGGTCAGGGCGCGCTGCTCCGCCCGGTCGGGCGTCTTCCGCAGCTTGGTCACCAGCTCGTCGATGACGGGATCGGCGAAGCGCCAGTAGTTCTTCGTGGACTTCGAGTGCATGTACTGGTACGTCTGCTCGTCGAGGCCGGTGGCATAGCCCGTCTTGAACCCCCACGCCATCCCGTCCCACTTGCCGTCCGCGTAGCGGCCGAAGAACGTCGTGTAGTCGAGCTTGCTGATCTTGATCTCGATGTTGAGGTTGCGCTTCAGATCCTGCTGGACGAGCTGGACCTGGGAGGTCATCTCCGGGAAGTACTCGTAGTAGAACAGGGTCGATTCGAATCCGTTCGGGTGGCCGGCTTCCGTGAGGAGCTTCTTGGCCTCCGCCGGCTTGTATTGCCACCAGGGGCCGAGCTGCGCCGCCGTGGGCATCTTGTCCTGGAAGTAGAAGTAGGGAATGCCCCAGCCGAGGATGCCGTGCCCGCCGTACAGCGTGTCGACCTGCTTCTGACGATCGATGGCCATGGAGATGGCCCGCCGTACTCTCACATCGTTGAAGGGCGGCTTGTCCTGCGCGAGGGCAAGGCCGAACACCGTCTGCACGGTCTTGTATTCCTGCACCGCGGCCGCCGGCGTGGTCTTCAGGATGGCGGCGGCGTCGGCGAGGCTGGCCACGAAGTGGATGTCGCTCTGCCCGGAGCGGAAGGCCGCGAGGCGCGTGGCCGCGTCCGGCGTGGAGAGGATGTGATACTCGTCGAGGTAGGGGCGGCCCGTGTCGAAGTAGTCGGGGTTGCGGACGAGCACCACGCGGACCTTCCGGGTGTGCTCCTTGAGGATGAAGGGACCGGTGCCCACGATCCGCTTCTTCAGGTCGCCATCCTCTTCGAGGACCTCACGAGGGAAGATGACAGACACCGGCTCCGCGAGATTCTGCGGGAACATCGTGTTCGGCATCTTGAGGTGCACGCGCACGGTGTACTTGTCGGGGGTCTCGATCCCCTCGATCTCCTGGAAGGTGAAGGACTGCACCCCTTCCTTGGCGTACGCCTCGAAGCAGAACTTGATGTCCTGCGCCACGAGCTCCCGCCCGTTCAGCGGCGGCACGTTGTGCCACTTGACGCCCTTGCGGAGCTTGAATGTCCAGACGCGGAAGTCGGGGCTACCCTGCCATGACTCCGCCAGATCGCCTTTGAGCGTGAGGTCGGTGGTATTGGCCGCCTCGTCGGAGAACGGGTAGCGCACGAGGCGGCTGCTCGTCAGAGAGGCAATCTGGAAGAGACCGACGGAATTGGTGAGGCGCGGATCGAGCACGGGCGGGTCCCAGGCGGAGGCGCGCACGAGCGTCTTGCCGCGCTTCGGCGGCTTGGTGCTGGGGGGCATCCAGTCCGGGTAAGGCGAGGGGGTCTCGGCCGAGGCTCGCGCCCGACTCGCCGCCATAAGGGGCGTCATGCCCACCGTCGCCACGCCCGCGCGCTTCAGAAAGTCGCGTCGCGTCACCGGATGGCGAACGGGGGTCGGGCGGGGGTCATCGGTCGGCATCCTTGGCTCCTCACCGGATCACGTATGTTCGAAGAAAGAAACAGCTTCCGGTCTTGGCAGGCATGGATTCCCGGCGCTGCCGCGAGTGCGGCGACGATGCCGCAGGGGCCACGGCAAGTCAAGCAGAATCGCGCGCAATGCGCCCCCGGTCGCGAACCTGCGCACGTTTTCTCGACGGCGTCCAGTGGGACGCGTCGATCAGGCCGCAGGCTTCCTCCGCTGAGACAGCATGCCCAGCGCGAGGGCGCCCAGAGCCACCAGCGTCAGTCCCGCCGGCGCGGGAATCGCCCTCGGCTCGCTGAAGAGAAAATCGTCCATGGTTACCACGTCGACGCCTCCGGCGGGATTGTCGTTTGGCCCCAGCGCGGTATTACCGCTGGTGATCCGCACCCGCGCGATTCGATCGGTCCCGAAGTCGACGCCCAGAAAGGACAGGCTGGCATCCGCCGTGGTCCCGGCCAGGACGTCGAACACGCCCAGAGAGTTCCCCAGGAGGCCGAAGAACTCGAGGTGGGAACTATTGCCAAGATCCACATCGGTGAAGACGGCGCCGAAGGCGGTGACCGTGGCTGGGAGGGCTCCGTTGGTGCCGGGAATGAAGAATGTCACGTCCGTGATGTTGCTTCCGATCGGGGTGAACACGCGTTGGGGGCTGAAAGTGCCGAAGATCGTGCCGTAGGTCGCGTTGTTGAATTGGGTAGCCAAGCCGGAGGGAGGCGCCTGCACGAAGCCCGTGGCCGTCGGAGACCCGAAGAGCGCACCACGAATATTCTGGAATCCGTTGCACGGGTTGGAGGAAACGGTGGTGGCCGATCCTCCGCCGTCCCAGTTGATTTCCCGGCGCCCGCTGTTTGGGGCGACAACGGCTTCGCCTACGCCTCGCCCGCCTACATCACGGGGGCGTTCTTCGACGAGTCCTACGGGGTGACGATCTGAGGATCGGCGCGGCGCGGAAGCTCGTCAGAGCCTGACCGCGGAGCACTGCAGCACGGTCAGGGCGACCGCGTCGCCGGGGCGGAATCGGCGCGTGACGGGCCCCGCCACGCGGAGGACGAGATCGCCGCCGTCGAGCTGGACCTGGTAGTCCACGGCATCGCCGAGATAGCTCGCGCGTAGCACGGTGGCGCGGAGCACGTTCTCTCCCCCGCTCGTGGGCGGGGCGAGCGAGGCGGGCCCGAGGGCGATCTGGTGGGGGCGGATGGAAAGCACCACCGGCCCCGGCGTGAGGTTGGCGTCGAAGACGCGGAGCCGGAGCGCGCCCCGGACGAAAGTGTCCGAGCGCTCAGCCGTCCCTTCGATCAGGTTCGTCTTGCCGATGAACTCGGCCACGAAGCGCGTGCGGGGGCGCTCGAAGAGCTCCTCGGCCGTGCCGATCTGCGCCACGCGTCCCTGGTCGAGCACGGCCACCCGATCCGAGATGACCATGGCCTCGCTCTGGTCGTGCGTCACGTAGAGGGTGGTGATCCCGAAGGTCTCGTGGAGCCGCCGGATCTCGAAGCGCATCTCCTCGCGCAGGCTGGCGTCGAGATTGCTCAGCGGCTCGTCGAGGAGGAGGATCTCGGGCTCGACCACGAGGGCCCGCGCCACGGCCACGCGCTGCTGCTGGCCGCCCGACAGCTCGCCCGGGTAGCGCTGCTCGTACCCCGCGAGCTGGACGACGCGAAGCATCTCCGTCACCTTCCCGTCGCGCTCGGTCCGGGGCACGCCCCGCCGTCCATCCTTAGAAAAGCGGAGCCCGTAGCCCACGTTCTGCGCGACCGTCATGTGCGGCCACAGCGCGTAGCTCTGGAAGATCATGCCCATCCGCCGCCGCTCGGGCGGGATGACCGTGGCGGGCGAGGAGAGACAGCGGTCTCCCACCCACACCTCGCCGCTGTCCGGCGAGAGAAAGCCCGCCACCACCCGGAGGGTGGTCGTCTTGCCGCAGCCCGAGGGTCCGAGCAGGGCCACCAACTCGCCGGGCTTCACGTCGAGGTCGAGCCCATCGACGGCGGCGACGTCGCCGTAGCGCTTGTGGAGCCCCCGGATGCTGACGCCGGGCACGGCGCGGCTATCCCGATCCGCCCGACGGGCGCGCTCCCAGCACGTCGCGCCCGAGAAGGGTCTGCATGAGGACGACGGCGAGGAAGGTGACGGCGAGCATGAAGAGGCCGAGGACGGCGATGGCGCCGAACTGCCCTTCCTCCTTGAGGTCGAAGATGACCACGGACATGACCTTGGTGTTCGGCGTGAAGAGCAGGATGGACGCCGACAGCTCGCGGATCACCCCGATGAAGATGAAGCACCAGGTGGCGATGATGCCGCTTCGCGCGAGGGGGGCCGTGATCTCCCCGAGCACGCGAAGCCGCCCCGCCCCGAGGATACGCCCCGCCTCCTCGAGCTCGGGATGGATGCCGCGGAAGGTCGCGTCGGACTGCGAGTAGCCCACGGGCATCTCCTTGGTCAGATAGGCCAGGAAGAGGATCCACAAAGTGCCGTAGAGCAGGAAGGGCGGCCGTGTGTAGGCGATGAAGAGCCCGACGGCGAGGACCACGCCCGGGATGACCACGGGCGCCAGGGCGAGGAAGGCCAGGAGCTGGTGGCCCACGATGAGCCGCCGGTTCGTGATGTAGGCGAGGAGGGTGGCGAGCCCCGCGCCCACGCAGGCGGTGAGGACGCCGAGCTCGAGCGTGTTGACGATGGCGGTCTGGGTCGAGATGGAGAGGAAGGTGAACGACCAGTTTCCCAGGGTGACGTTATCCCAGGTCAGCGGTTGCGCCCACGCGCGGGAAAAGGCCGCCTTGGCCAGGATTCCGTACGGCAAGAAGATCGCGCAGGCCATGACGGCGAGGCAGGCAAGGAGGGCGGGCTGTCGCCAGGGGCCGAGAGCGATCTGGCGACGCTGCCCGCCCTTGCCTCCCACCGCAGCATAGCCGCGCCTCCCGAGGAGCTTCTTCTGCAGGAAGAGGAGCAGCGCGGTGGCGAGGAGCAGGGGCACGGAGAAGGCCGCGGCCATCTCGACCTTGGGCGGGTATTGAAAGAGCGCCCAGATCTGGGTGGTGATCGTGTGAAAGCCCGCGGGCAGGGCGAGGATGGCGGGGGAGCCGAAGAGGGCGAGGGCCTGGAGCACGGACAGGATGAAGCCGCTCAGGATGGCGGGGAGGACCATGGGCAGGGTGATGGTGACGGCGACCCAGAGCCGGCTCGCGCCCAGGATGGAGGCGGCCTCCTCGAGATCGGAGGCGATCAGCTCGAGCGTGTTCACGATCATGATGTAGGCGTAGGGAAAGGTGTAGAGGGCGACCACGAAGATCAGTCCCGGCATGCTGAAGATGTTGAGGAGAGGCGTCTCGGCGCCGGTGAGTCCGCGGTAGAGCTTGTTGAGATACCCGGCATTGGGACCAGCGAGCATGACCCAGGCAAAGGCGCCGAGGAAGGGTGGCGTCACGAAGGAGGCCATGACGAGGCCGCGGATGACGCGCTTGCCCGGAAGATCGGTGCGCGCGGTCAGCCACGCCATGGGGGCGCCGATGGCGAGGGAGAGCAGGGCCGACCAGAAGGCGAGGACGACGGTGTTCCAGAGCGCGTTCTGGAGCCGCGCATCGGTGAAGACCCGCGCGTAGTGCGCCAGGGTGAGCCCGCCCTCGCCGCTCACGCTCAGATAGCCGAGCCAGCCGAGCGGGAGGAGCATGAGGAGCAGGAGGGCGGCCGCGGCGATGATCCAGACGGGGGCGGAGCGGTCCAGCCCCTCGAGTCGCGAGGGCCGGGGACGTACGGTGACTGTCAGCTCGCGCGCCATCGCCAGGGGCGGCTCAGGCCCCGAAGAACTCCACGAAGCGCGTCTTGATCTCCTCGTTGCGCTTCTCCAGCTCCTCGGGATCGACGAGGAGGAGCTTGAGCTCGCTGAGCTTCGGCCGGTCGGCGGGATACTTGACCTCGGGGTGCCCCGTGTAGAGACCTTCGGTATCCGCGAGGACTTGCTGGACCTCGCGGCTGAAGATGAAGTCGGTGAAGAGCTTGGCCGCGTTCGGATGGGGCGCGAAGGCGGCGATGGCGGTGGGCGAGATGACGAGGGGCACGCCCTCCTTGGGGAAGACGATCTCCACGGGGTTTCCCTTCTTCTTGATCTGGTAGAAGGTGTAGTCCCCCCCGTTCACCGCCACCGGCCGCTCCCCCGAGGCGACCACGCCGGAGGGATCCACCGCGGACTGCACGAGCATGGGCTTGCTCTGCGCGAGCTGCTTGAAGTAGTCCCAGCCGTGGAGGTGCACGAGGGCGAGCACGTGGGTGGCGATGACCCCGCTGTAGCCCGGATGCGCCGTCACGAGCTTGCCCTTCCACTTGGGGTCGAGCAGGTCCTTCCACGTCCGAGGCGCCTCCGCCGGCGACACCGCCTTGGTGTTGTACGCGATGACGTTGACGGTGGCGCGCAGGCCGTAGTGGTAGCCGTCCTTGTCCTTGAAGCTCGGGGGGAAGCGGTCGACGCCGGCCGGCGTGTGCTTCATGAGGAGCTTCTTCTCCTTCAACAGCACGTAGTGCCCCGCGTCCGAGGTGTGGATCACGTCGACGTTCTTGATGTTGGCCTGCAGCTCCTGCATCACCCGCTGGAGGATACGTTGGGAGCCCGTGCGCTGCACCTCGACCTTGATCCCCGGGTAGGCCGTCTCGAAGAGCTTGGCCACCTTCTCCGAGCTGGTGAGGGCGAGCGAGGTGTACCAGACCACCTTGCCTTCCTTCTTCGCCGCCTCCACGCGCGCGTCCTGGGCGCAGGCGGGAGCGGCACCGAAGAAGGCGGCGAGCACGGACAGCACGAGAAGCTTGCGCATGGGCATTCCTCTAGGCCGTGAGAGATTCCATCAAGGGGGTCAGGGGCTCCCGCCGGTCGAGGCGGGCCACGGCCTCGACGACGCGGGAGGCCCGCTCCTCGGAGATGGCGAGGATGGCATTGCCGCGGAACTTCGCCTCCATCTCCTCCCAGGTCATGGGCAGGTCGGGGCCGCCGCGTGGGCGATCCTGCCGCTCCTCGAGCCGCCGCCCGTCGTCGAGGCCGATGGTGACGTCGCCGATGAACTGTCGCGGGTAGTCGATGCTCGGATCGATCTCGTACGATACGCGCGAGGCCACCTGCAGCACGGCCTCGTCTCGCGCCGCCTCGTCGGTGAACTCGGCGAGACCGGCGCGACCCTTGACGAGGATGACCGCGAGCAGGTAGGGGAGGCTGAACTTCGCGGCGTAGCCGTTGGGCGGCTTGTGCTTGGCCGCGAGGGGCTCCCAGAGGCGGGGCAGAGGTCCCTCGGCGGTGCGACAGCGGATCTGGACGATCTGCGCGGGCTGGATCTTGTGCCGCTCGCGCAGCCGGAGCGCGCAATCCATGTACGGTTGCGCGATGGAGCCGCACGGGTAGGGCTTGAAGGTCAGCTCCAGAAGCTCCCAGACCCGCCCGAGCGTGCCGAGCAGCTCGTCCAGACGCGCGGCGTCGTGGCCGCCCGCGAAGGCCTGGTAGAAGCCGTGGCCGCCCTCGAAGACCGTTTCCGGTCCCGTGAAGCCGGACCGCGCGAGCAGCGCGGCCACCACACCCGCATGGGCGGCCCAGCCCGGATGCAGCCGCTTGGTCCACGAGCCGTCCGTCAGGTATTCGATGATCCCGCCTGCCTGGCTTCCGCAGATCCCGAAGGCGGAGACGAGCTGATCTTCGGTGAGCCCGCGGAGCCGGCCCGCGACGGCGGCCGCCGCGAAGCTTCCCGCGAGGGAGGTCGGATGGTAGTGGCGGGCGTGAAAGCGACCGGGCACGGCCAGTCCCACGCGGCACATCACCTCGACCCCCGCGATCGCCGCCTCGAGCACGGCGCGACCGGAGGCGCCCGTGGCTTCGCCTACGGCCAGGGCCGTGGTCACGGCCACCGAGCCCGTGTGCACGATCGCATCCTCGCGCGTGTCGTCGAAGTCGAGGCCGTGGGCGAGCGTGCCGTTGGCGAGCACGGCTTGGGACGCGCCCACGCGCGTGGCGGCGCCGATGAGGGTGCTCTCGGGGGGCCCGCCCAGGCTCTCGGTCGCTCGCAGGACGGCCCGGCCGAACTCCTCTCTTGACGAGGCCAGGCAGCTGCCGATGATGTCGAGGACGAGCTGCTTCGCCTTGTCCACGGCGGGCGCGGGGACGTCATCCAGGGCCAGGCCGAGGGCGAAGCGCGCGTAGCGTCGAGCGACGGATGAATGCGGCACGTGGGTGTGCCCGCCTCGTGGCGGGCGAGCCATTTCTACTGAAGGCGCCGCGACCTGTCAACGACAATCCGTGCCCCGCAACTATGCGATTTGGCGCCGCGCGAGCGCCGACGCACCATGCGCCGGGCCCTCCTCGGACGCGAGCCGTCGGAAGCTTGGCGGGCGGAGGCTCCGTGATATGGTGGAAATCCATGTCCCATTCGCTCGACCTCATCCGCAGACTCGAAGCCAACGTGAGCCGCGCCCTCGTGGGCAAGCCCGAGGCAGTGCGGCTGGCCGTCGTGGGTCTGCTCGCCCGCGGCCACATCCTCATCGAGGACGTGCCCGGGGTGGGCAAGACCACGCTGGCCGCGGCCCTCGCCCGCTCCATCGGCGCCGGCTTCCAGCGCATCCAGTTCACCTCCGACATGCTGCCCTCGGATGTGATCGGCGTCAGCATCTGGGAGCCGACCAAGAGCGAGTTCGTCTTCAAGCCGGGGCCGCTCTTCACCAATATCGTGCTCGCCGACGAGATCAACCGCACGACGCCCAAGACGCAGTCGAGCCTGCTCGAGGCCATGAACGAAGCGCAGGTCTCGCTCGATCATTCGACCTACCCGCTGCCCCAGCCCTTCATGGTGCTGGCGACCCAGAATCCGCGCGAGCACGAGGGCACGTATCCCTTGCCCGAGTCTCAGCTCGACCGCTTCCTCCTGAGAATCCGCATCGGCTATCCGGGCGCCCTCGACGAGAAGGCCGTGCTGCGCGGCGCCAGCTCGCCCGGCCTCGAGACGCTCGTGCCCGTGCTGGACGGCCGCGAGGTGCTCGAGCTCCAGGAGGAGGCCGAAGGCGTGCGGGCGGAGGAGTCCGTGCTCGACTACCTCATGGCCCTCGTCGAGGCCACCCGCGTCTCCCCGCTGCTCTCGCTGGGGGTGAGCCCGCGCGGATCGCTGGCGCTCCTGCGCGCGGCCCGCGCGCATGCCCTCATCGACGGCCGCGACTACCTCGTGCCCGACGACGTGAAGCGCCTTGCCGTCGCCGCTCTCGCGCACCGGGTCCTCCTCAAGGGCCGCACGGCGCAGGGCAGCGGCATGGACGGCGAGGCGATCCTCCGATCGATCGTCCAGGACGTCCCCGTCCCGCGCTGATCCCGAGGTTGCCATGAGGTGGGTCCCGAAGCGGACCTGGAGAGACAGCGAGTGGTGGTGGCGGCCCTTCCGGCCGCGCCGGACCATCTGGCCCACCCGCGACGGCTGGTGGTGCCTGCTCGTCGTCATCGGGCTCGGCGTGGCCGCCATCAACACCGGCAACAATCTCCTCTATCTCCTCGTCTCGCTCCTCCTGAGCCTGATCGTCGTGTCCGGCGTGCTCTCGGAGCAGTCCATGCGCGGCGTGCACCTGGAGGCCGAGATTCCCGAGGAGATCTATGCGGGCGCGCCCGCCCTCTTCGGCGCGCTCGTCCAGAACGGCAAGCGCTGGCTCACCTCGTACTCCGTCACCCTCGAGCTCCTCGCGCGCGGCGGCCCCGCGCGCTTCATCTACGTGCCGAGGCTGGAGGCGGGCGCCGAGCGCCTCGTGACCTGGGAGGTCACCCTGCCCGCGCGCGGCCGCCACCGGCTGGCCGGCATTCGGCTGACCACGCGCTTTCCCTTCGGCCTCTTCGTCAAGGCGGGCCGGGTCATGCTCGAGGCCGACGTGCTCGTGTTCCCCGCCGTCCAGCCCATCTCGGCCGAAGCGCTTCAGCGGCTCGTGGGCTCGGGCACGGCCTCGGCGCGCCGGCGCGGGCGCGGCCACGATCTCTACAACCTCCGCGCCTACCGGCCGGGTGATGATCCGCGCCACATTCACTGGCGCTCGAGCGCGAAGATGGAGCAGCTCGTCGTGCGCGAGATGGAGGCCGAGACCACCGAGGACACGCGCATCGTGCTCACGGGCACGGGCGCGCATGATCCGGTCCGGCTCGAAGCGGCGCTGTCCGAGGCCGCCTCCGCCACCGTGCATCTGATCCGCGCCGGCTCGGGCGTGGAGCTGGTCGGGCGCGGCATCGTGGTGCCCCTCGGCCGCGGACCGGGGCAGTCACGGCGCATCCTGACTGCGCTCGCCCTCTACCAGCCGGGAGCGCTCCGCGCCGCCCCCGATACTCATGCGCGGGGCTGGCGCTCGCTCCGCGAGCTCCACATCGAGCTCGGCTGATGCGCGCGCTCCTGGCCCTCCGGCTCATCACCTATCTTCTCGTTTGCGCGGGCGTGGGCGCCCTCGCCCTCGCCGGGCTTCTCGCGCCCCTCGGCACCGCCATCGTGGCCCTTGCCCTGCTCGGCAACTGGTGCATCGATCAGGTGCGCGAGCGCCTGCCCGTGCGCCCCGCCCTGGGCTGGGCGCTCATCGTGACCGCGGCCCTCGCCATCATCCTCGACCTCTTCTATCTTGCGCAGAGCATCCTGGACGGCATGGTCCACCTGCTGCTCTTTCTCATCCTCCTCCGGCTCTTCCGCCGCCGCTCGCTCAAGGATCTGCGGGACGCGGGCTTCCTCTCCTTCTTCATGCTGGTGGCCGCCTCCGCGGTCACCTTCAACGTCAGCTTCCTCTTCGTCTTCATCGCCTTTCTCGTCCTGGGGACCTGGATGCTCATCCTCCACCATCTCGTCTCGGAGGCTTCGCTCGCGGCGGGGGCGAGCCCCGAGGTGGCGGCGGGCGGCATCGGCCCGCGGAGCCCGCTCTTCCGCGTCTCGCTGGTGGCGGCGGCCGGCACCTTCGCGCTGGCCGGGATGATGTTCTTCATCATCCCGCGCGTGGGCCAGGCCACCCTGCCCTTCCGCGCCGAGCTGGGGCGGCGCATCTCCGGCTTCACCGACCACGTGGAGCTCGGCGCCTATGGCGAGATCGAGACCGACACCACCGTGGTGATGCGCGTGCGATTCCCCGAGGACCTCAGGGACCCCGAGCGCCTGCCCAATCTCCGGTGGCGTGGACTCGTCTTCGATTCCTTCGATGGTCGCGTGTGGACGGCGGGCACGCGTCAGCGTCTCCTCCTGCGTCGCGAGGCCACGGGCGAGTTCGCCATCGCCGCTTCGCGCGGCACCGGGCCCATCGTTCGCCAGGAGATCTTTCTCGACCCCATCGGCACCGATGCGGTCTTCGTGGCGCCGCGGGCGCTCCGCGTCGAATTGCGCGGGGGCGCCCTCGGGCTCGACGACATGGGCAGCCTCACCGTGCCCACGCCCTCCGCCCGCCTCCAGTACACCGTCGACTCCGAGCTCGAGATGACACCGCCGCGCGGCCTGCGCGAGGGCGGGCCGCCCGCGGCCACGGCCGCGCAGGCCCGCTATCTCCAGCTTCCGCCGCTCGCCGAGCGCATCCCCGCCCTGGCGCGGGAGGTGACGGCGGGCAGCCGGAGCTCCTACGAGGCCGCCCTCAAGCTGAATCACTACCTGTCCACCCAGTTCAAGTACACCCTCGTGATCAAGCAGGAAAGCGAGCTCGAGCCCCTCGAGGAGTTCCTTTTCGTGCGCCGCTCCGGCAACTGCGAGTACTTCGCCGCTTCGCTGGCCGTGATGCTGCGCAGCCTGGGCATTCCCGCGCGAGTGGTCGCCGGTTTTCAGCGAGGCGAGTGGAATCCCTACGGACGCTACTTCATGGTGCGGCTCAAGGACGCGCACTCCTGGGTCGAGGCCTACTTCGACGGCGCGGGCTGGGTCTCCCTCGATCCATCCCCGCGCGCCGAGCTGGAGAGCGCGCAGTTCGGACCGAATCTGCTCGCCCTCCACCTCGACGCCCTCCGCATGCGCTGGTATCGCTACGTGGTCAACTGGAGCCTGCGGGACCAGATCGGGGTGGCCGCCTCCGCGCAGCGCGAGGTGATGCACTGGAGCGCCTGGCTCAAGGAGTCGCGGGAATCGCTGCGGAGCGTGCCCCGTGCCGTGGTCGTCGTCTCCGCAGGGGCCGTGCTCGCCCTCCTGGCCATTCTCTGGCGCGGGGGGCCGAGCGCGGCACGGCGCGCGCGGGGCGCGGGCAGCCCGCGCTTCTACCTCCAGGCCCTCCGCGCGCTGAGGCGGCGCGGCTTCCGCCGCGGGGCGGGGGAGACCGCGCGCGAGTTCCGGCAGCGCGTCGCCGCGGAGGCGCCCGCTTTCGCGGAGCCGCTTCAGCGGCTGACCGCCGTCTATGAAGGCTGCCGGTTCGGGGGTCGAGCCCTCGGCCCGGACGAGGGCGCGATGGTCGAAGCCGCGCTCGCCGAGCTTCGCCGCCGGCGCTGAGCCCGGCCCCCGCTTCGTGACCACCACGCCCGTGCTCGTCCTTCCCGGCTACGGCGACTCCGGCCCCGAGCACTGGCAGAGCCTGTGGGAGGCCGAGGATCCCGCCTGTCACCGGGTCGTCCAGCGTGACTGGATGCTACCCCGGCTCGAGGATTGGCTCGACACGCTGGACCGCCACGTCGCGGAGTGCGAGGCGCCTCCTGTCCTGGTCGCCCATAGCCTCGCGTGCGCGCTGGTGGCACACTGGGCGAAGCGATCCGAGAGCCGGGTGAAGGGCGCCCTGCTCGTCGCCCCGGCCGACGTGGACTCGCCCGCCCACACCCCCGACGAGGTGCGCGGCTTCAGCCCCATTCCCCTCGCGCGCTTTGCCTTTCCGAGCATCGTGGTGGCGAGCAGCGATGATCCGTTCTCGCCGCTCGCTCGCGCCGAGCTCTTCGCGCGGTCCTGGGGCAGCCGCTTCGTGGTGCTCGAGCGGGCCGGGCACATCAACGCCGACGCGGGCTTCGGCGAGTGGCCGCAGGGGAGAATGCTCCTGAGAGAGCTGACCGGCGCGTCCTGAGCGCGAACCGCGGGCGCGCCCTCGAGGAGACGAGCGATGATCAGGAAGCTGCCTTCCGGGAAATATCGTCTGTATTCCAGGAAGAAGGATCCGCGCACGGGCCGGAGACGGAATCTGGGAACGTTCGCGACACGCCAAGCCGCTCTCGAGCACGAGCGCGCCGTCCAGTTCTTCAAGCGACACTGAGCTCGATGCCCTTATCCGCGCGCCCGTCGCGTCTTCCGCGCGGGGGGATCTTGACGAGGCCCGCCGAGAGGTGCAACGTATGGCGGCGGAAACAGGTCACCCTTTCTGAGAGGAGCCCATCATGACCGCGAGCACCCCCGGGACCTACGAGATCGACGTCCAGGACATCGAGTATCTCCGCCACGGAGACAAGCCGCTGCTCGCGCGGCTCTTCAAGCCGCGGGGTGCCGGGCCCTTTCCGCTCATGGTCGAACTGCACGGGGGCGCCTGGTGTCGGGGCGACCGGCTGGGTGACACCGCGATCAACGAGCCACTCGCGAAGAGCGGTGTGGTGGTGGCGGCCCTGGATTTCCGCATGCCGCCGGACGCAGCGTACCCTGGATCGTTCGCCGACATCAACTACGCGATCCGCTGGCTCAAGACCAAGGCGGTCGAGCTGGGCAGTCGCCCCGACATGGTCGGGTCCATGGGCAATTCGAGCGGCGCGCACCAGGCCATGCTGGGCGGGATGCGGCCGCGCGACCCTCGCTACGCGGCCCTCCCGCTTCCCGCGGGCTCGCCCGCGGTCGACGCCACCGTCCGCTGCGTCATCATGTGCTCGTCCGTCATCGATCCGCTCGCGCGGTACCACTACGCCAAGAAGCTGAAGGCGGGCGGCCAACCGTACCCGGAGATCGTCGATCGCGTGCTGCCCTCCCACGATCAGTACTGGCAGACCGAGAACGCCATGGCCGAGGGTAATCCGGTGCTCGCCCTCGAGCGCGGGGAGAAGGTGGAGCTGCCCCCCGTGCTCTATCTGCAGGGCACCAACGACGCCGCTCATCCGCGCGTCGACCTCGACCGCTTCGTCATGCACTACCGCGAGGCGGGCGGCCAGCTCGAGCTGGAGCTCTTCGAGGGCGAGACGGAGGGGTTCATCACCCGGAAAGCGGGCTCGCCCGCCTCCACGAAGGCGATCGAGCGGATCATCGAGTTCGTGCACAAGCAGGTCGGATAAGCTCGACGCGTCTTTCGGGAAGGCCGGAGTCCGCACATGGACCGGGGCGGGGATCTTGCCTCGGCGCTCCTGGATTATCTGCGCGCGCGGCTGGATGAGCGCGGCCTCGAGCTCCCGGAGCCCCTGACCCCGATCAGCGGGGGCTTCGACACACGGATCTTTGCCTTTCGTCTGCGGGGCGCCGCGCCCGCCTTCGCGGGACCGTTGATCCTGCGGCTCCTTGGTTCCCAGCACGATCCTGCGCGCGTGCTGCGCGAGCGCGTGACGCAGAATACCCTCGCCGGCCTCGGCTACCCCGCGCCCCGGGTCCTCCTCGCGTGCCCGGACGCCGCCCCGCTCGGCGGCGCGTTTCTCATCATGGAGCGCCTGCCCGGAGCGCCCCTGCTCCAGGCCCGCCGTCTCAACCTGAGCCGGGTCCTCGTCGAGACGCAGCTGCGACTGCACGCGCTCGACGCGGAGGCGCTGCTGCGGGCGATGGACGAGGAAGGCCGGGACTCGCGGGCGACAGGCGGGCCGGCCATCAGCCGCGACATGATCACCCTCGAGGGCCACCTCGCCCAGCTCGAGGCTCGCATCGCCCGTGGCGCGCTGGACGGGCTTCGTTCGGCCATGGCCTGGCTCGTCGAGCAGCGGCCTTCGGAGCAGTCCCGCCGGGTCGTCTGTCACGGCGACTTTCACCCGCACAACATTCTCTACTCCGGGGGCGCGGTCACCGGAGTCATCGACTGGCCGAACGTCGTGGTCGCCGAGCCGGCGTACGATGTCGCCACCACGCGCATCATCTTGCGCTTCGCGCCGATAGAGCTCTCGGCCCTGCCGGCGCCGCTGCGCTGGCTTCTCGCGCGCGCGCGGATCGTCATGGTCAACCGCTATCTCGCCGGCTACCGGCGCCGCCGACCCATCGACCCGCGCTCGCTCGCCTACTACGAGGCGCTGGGCGCGATGCGGGCCCTCATCCGTGCCGCCGAATCGCGGCGACGCGACGAGGCAGGCGCGGCCAATCCGCTGGATGCCTCCCGGTTCGCCGAGACGCTCGCCACCCACTTCTCGAGCATCAGCGGGATCACACCCGTCTTGCCGTCGCGGAGGCCATGATCGGCAGTCAAGGCCGGCCTAGGTGGTGCTGGGCCTCATCGAGGGCGATCGCGCAGCGCCGATGACCACCGACCAGGGTCAGAGCGAGCGCGCGCCCCCGATGAGACCCGGCGGCCTTACATCGTGCGACGCGTCTCCACGGTGGTGTTCGAGCTCTTCCGGCTCATGGCCACCATGGCCATGATGATGACGATGAAGAGCACGGCACCGACGACCATGGCGAACGTCGGGTCCATCCCGAGGAACTTGCCCCGCTCGGTCTCGACGATCCGCTCCGACCTCGTGTCGGAGCGATAGTCCGTCCGGGACTCGGACTTCGACTCCGAGCCGGGCGCGACCTGCGCGGGCGGGTTCGGCTGAGCCGGCTGAGCCTGCTGCCCCTGGCCCTGTTGCTGCGACGTCGAGTCCTTGGGGGTGTCAGGGTTGCTCGACTGGGCGCCGGCGGCACCCGCCATCAGCGCGCCCACGAGCAGCATGCTTCCGAAAACCGCGGTCATCCGCTTCGCTCTCGGCATCACCTATCCTCCGTGTGTCTGTCGTGGCCTGGAACTCTATGGTTGTCAGAAGCCATCGAGTTCGCCCAACGAGGCACTTGCAGAGCAACCGACGTGCCATGACCGCGCGGGGCGCGTTTCTTCCAGCAGGTCGGCGATCTACGCCGTCCTCACTTGCCCGCTCGAGTGGTCATGGCATCGCACGGGTGCTCCCAAAGGGACGTGACGGCGCAAGTTACCCGGTAGTACGTTCCCGCTGGCCTAACCGAGCACAACGTGGCGCCGACGCCGGGAGCCGATATACTGCATGGCCTGAGGATGCCAAGGCTGGAACGTAGATCCTGGCGGGGGTAGCCCATGAAGGTGCTGGTCGGGACGAGCGGCTTCGCCTACAAGGAATGGCAGGGGAGCTTCTATCCGAAGGACATCAAGGCGAAGGACATGCTGCGCTACTACGCGACACAGCTCCAGAGCGTGGAGATCAACAACACGTTCTATCGCATGCCGAGCGAAACCGTGCTCCGGGAATGGGCCGAGCAGGTCCCGGACGCTTTCACGTTCGTGCTCAAGGCGCCTCAGCTCATCACGCACCGGAAGAGGCTGAAGGAGGTCGAGTCGCCGGCTGCCCTCTTCTTCGAGAGAGCGGGGGCGCTGGGTCCGCGACTTGGTCCGCTGCTGTTCCAGCTGCCGCCGAACCTCAAGAAGGACATGGCCCGGCTCACCAGCTTCCTCGCGCAGGTGCCCGCGGACCGGCGCGTCGCGCTCGAGGTCCGGCACGAGTCGTGGTACGACGACGAAGTGTACGAGGCCCTGCGGGCGCGCGATGTCGCCCTGTGCGTCGCGGATACCGACGAGGCGCCGGCGTCATTGCAGGCGACGGCGGGCTGGGGCTACCTGCGCCTGCGTCGCGTCGAGTACACCACGGCCGACCTGCAAGCATGGTGCGCGCGCATCACGTCACAGCCGTGGCGCGATGCCTTCGTCTTCTTCAAGCACGAGGACGAGGCGACAGGTCCCCGGCTCGCGCGGCAGTTCGTCTCGATGCTTCCGAGCTGAGGCGCCGCCGCGCGCCTCTCGGTCACCGGCAGACCTGCCGGTGGTCGACCATGAGTCAGCGATCCTGCACGACCTTGATGCCGGCGCGCGCGAGGGTCTCGGCCACCTCGTCATGCCTGATGCCGAGCTGGAGCCAGACAGATTTGGGCCTGGCGGCCAGGATATCGGAGAGGTGGGGCGGGATGTCTCGCGAGCGGCGGAAGACGTTGACCATGTCCACGGGCTCCGGAATTTCCGCGAGCGTGCGGTAGACGGGCTCTCCAAGGATCTCCGTCACGTCCGGGTAGTAGACGGGCACGGGGACGATCTCGTAGCCCGCCTCGGCCATGTAGGCGGGGACGTAGAAGGCCGGCTGGTCGCTCTGCGCCTCCGTCTTGATGCCCAGCACGGCGATGCGGCGCGTGTCTTTCAAGATCGCCGCCATACCCTCGCGTGAATCCACCAGATTCTCCCGCCAGTCGGCCATGACCCCAGTGTATCAATGTGCTAGCCTCCTCGCAGGAGGGCCGGGGACATGCCCATTCGTCTCACCCGCATCTACACTCGCACCGGCGACAAGGGCGATACGGGGCTCGTGGGGGGCCGCCGCGTCGCCAAGGACTCGCCGCGCATCGAGGCACGGCACCGTCGACGAGCTCAACGCCATCATCGGGCTCGCGCGGGTCTTCAATGCGGAGCGCCTCAAGAAGGGCAAGGCGCACCGCTGGCTCGACGGGATCTTTCGTCAGATCCAGAACGAGCTCTTCGATCTAGGCAGCGAGCTCGCCACGCCCGATGACGCCGTCTACGAGGGCATGCATCGCGTGGGCGAAGCCGAGGTCAAGGCTCTCGAGACGCTCATGGATCAGTGCCAGAAGGATCTCCAGCCGCTCAAGTCCTTCACCCTTCCCGGCGGCGGCCGCGTGGGCGGCTTCCTCCACCAGGCGCGCACGGTCTGCCGGCGCGCCGAGCGTCAGGTGCTCGCCCTCTCCCGGGTGGAGCCGATCAGCCCGTGGACGATCGCCTACGTCAACCGGCTCAGCGATCTCCTCTTCGTCCTCTCGCGCTGGGTCGCCCGCAAGGGCGGCGAGACGGAGTACCTCTGGGAGCGCGGTCTCGCCTCGCACGCGCGCAAGAGGACATGAGCGGGGCCTTCACCATGCGCCGCGCCCGGCCGGAGGACGCGGCGGCGGTCAGGCGCGAGCTGACCGCGTACCTCGACCACATCGGTGACACGCTGGACGCCGAAGGGCTCGACCACGACATCGCCCACTGGCAGGACGAATACGATGGCCGCGCGGGCGTGCTGCTCCTGGTGGTGGACGAAGCGGGGGAGGTGGTAGGCACTGCGGCCGTGCGCATCCTCGAGTCCGGAGTGGCCGAGCTCAAGCGCATGTGGCTTCGCCCGGTCGCCCGCGGCCGGGGGCTGGCCCAGGAACTCCTCGACAAATGTCTCGATGAAGGTCGGCGGCTCGGCTGCCAGACGATGCGCCTCGACAGCCAGACCAGGATGGCCGCCGCGGTCAAGCTCTACCGGAACAATGGCTTTCGCGAGATTCCCATCTACAACGACAATCGTCGCGCGGACATCTGGATGGAGCGCGTGCTATGAGACGGGGCGCGCTCCTGGTTCTCGCGGTGGCCTTGCTCTTGCCCGCCCCCGCGACGGCCGGGCTCGAGCCGGGCAACCATCGCGTCTCGCTCCACCACGACGGCCGCCCGCGCTCCTACATCGTCCACGTGCCGCCTGCCGCGCGCGACGGTCAGCCGCTGCCCGTCGTGCTGAGCTTTCATGGCGGGGGCGGGAATGCGGAGAATCAGCAGAAGTACTCGCGGATGGATCCGCTCGCCGACACCGAAGGGTTTCTCGCCGTCTATCCGGACGGCACCGGCCGCATGAGCGACCGGCTCCTCACCTGGAATGCCGGCACGTGCTGCGCCTATTCGGTCGTCAATCGCGTGGACGATGTCGGCTTCACGCTGGCCCTCCTGAGCGACCTCGAGGCGCGCCAGCCCGTCGAGCGGCGGCGCGTCTACGCCACCGGCCTCTCGAATGGCGCCATGATGGCCTGGCGCCTCGCCGTCGAGGCCTCGGACCGCGTGGCCGCCATCGCCCCCGTGGCCGGGGCCAGGGTATTGAAGGTCGGCCAGCCGGCGCGCCCCGTCCCGGTCATGCACTTCCACAGCGTCGACGACCCGCGCGCGCTCTACAACGGCGGGCTCGGCCCGGCATTTGCCATGACGACGGCGCAGGTGCTGCACTCCGCCGTCGAGCCCACCATCCGCGAGTGGGCGGCCGCCATCGGGTGCCCGGCAGAATCGCGCGTGACCGCGGAGCTCAAGGGACAGGCGGGAACGAAGGAGGCGGGGCACACGGCGACGCGGTATGTCTGGGGGCCGTGTCGCGACGGCGGCGAGGTCGTGCTGTGGAAGCTCGCGGGCGCCGGTCATGTCTGGCCCGGCGGCCTCCCGGACTACCTCCCGCGTCTCCTCGGTGCCTCGACGTCCCTCGTCGATGCCAACGTCGAGATGTGGCGCTTCTTCCAGCGCTTCACGGTGCCGCTCACGCGATAGCTCCCACAGGAGAGTCCATGACGTATCAGATCTACGCGCTCAAGTACGGCGAGCGGGACACGAAGGAGAGCCAGTTCTTCTTCCGCGAGGCCTCGCAGAAGCCGCTCACCCTCCACTTCTTCATCTGGGTCATCCTGGGCGGACCGCATCCGATCGTGGTCGACACGGGCTGCACGGCCGCCGATGCCCAGGCCAAGGAGCTGCGCGCCTTCGTCAGTCCCGCCGACATGCTGGCCAAGGTCGGCGTCAAGGCGGCCGAGGTGCCCGTGACGCTCGTCTCGCATCTGCACTGGGATCACTGGGGCGGCTATAGCCTCTTCCCCGGCAGCACCTTCTGGATGCAGCGCGAGGAGCTGGAGTTCTGGACGGGGATCGCGGGGCAGCACGAGAACTACCGGTCCTTCGCCATCCCCGAGTCGCTCGCCCAGCTCGTGCGGCTCAACTACAGCGGGCGCGTGAAGCTCGTCACCGGCGAGACCGAGGTGATGCCGGGCATTCGCGTGCACTGGGTGGGCGGGCACACGGCCGGTCTCCAGGTCGTCTCGGTGCCCACCGCCAAGGGCACGGTTGTGCTAACCTCCGACGCCTCGCACTTCTATCGCAACATCGAGCGGCGCGATCCCGTGCAGATCATCACCAACCTGCCTCAGATGCTCGCGGGGTTCGAGAAGATCGACGCGCTGGCGGGAGCGAAGGAGCGCGTGGTGGTGGGCCACGATCCCGAAGTGGCCACCAGGTTCGATCAGGTCGAGCCGGGAATCGTCAAGATCGCCTAGTCCCGTGAGTCTGAGATACGCCGACAAAAACCGTTGACGCTGGCAAGGATTTCGTCCGCCATCTTCGTCCTGGTGATAGCCAGGTACTCTATGATGGCGCCTTCGAGCTGCAGCCTGTTGGAGTGGCCACCCCGGCGGAACTTTGGGTTAGCGTCTCGGCCAGACAAGGTCTCGCGCTCACCGCCAGGGGATGCAACACGTCGATCGCCCAGGTCACATTCAGGCGCTCCCCGAGCCAGCCAGCGCACGCTGTCCGCGCGGTGACACGCAGGCCCTGGGCGTCGTGACACGCTCGGAGCGCCGTGATTGGATCCCCGGGCACCGCGGCAGGCGGCGGCACCTCGGGCAGCGGGTGGCCGTTCGGTCGCCGGAACTGCAGGGTGCCGTCGGGTAAGCGCGCGACCTGGTAGCCCTCCTCGTGCACGGCCCGATGATGCCGGCGGCAGAGCAGCGCGAGGTTCGACAGCGCGGTCGGGCCCCCGTGGGCCCAGTGACGGAGATGATGCCCCTGGGTGAAGCGCCCATGGCACCCTGGGAAGCGGCAGCCTTGATCCCGATGCTCGAGGGCGCGCCGTAACGCGGGGGGAATCGTCCGGGTCCGGGCCCCGGTCTCCAATACGCGTCCCTCGCCGTCGTGGCGCATCACCACCCGCCTGGCGTCGCAGGCCAAGCGCTGAGACGTTTCCGCGGAAACGCGCGTGCCCCCCTCGAGGACCGACTGCCCCGGCTGCTCCGGGTCGGCCAGCACCTCGGCATCGACGTGGACCACCACCTGGTAGCGCTCCCCCGGGGCGCCGGGATCGAGCCCGTGATGCAGGGCCGTCTCCGCGAGCAGGGCCAGGGCATCGGCCTGCTGCTGGGAGAGCGAGGGCGTTTCCTCGGAAACGCCCCCGGCGCCGGCATTGAAGGTTGCCCGCTGCCGGGCCCGCTGATACAGGCTCTCTCGGGCCGCGGCCAGGGCTTGCATGACCAGCGCCCCCACCTCCGGCTCGAGCATTCCTTTGACGACCACCATGCCGTCCTCCGCCTGATACACGTGCAGGGCGCGGCTCGTGTGCCGGCGCTTCGTCTCCCGCATCTCGGCGCGCCGATCCACGCACCGCCAGCCGCGCACGATCCGCTCGACGTGGGCGGCCGTCCCGGCGCGTCCCACCGCCAGCAGTCGCACTTCGGTCTCCGGCGTGGCCACGCGGGTCAGGGCGCGGACCTTCGCGTAGGACAGCTCCCCGCGGGCCAGGGCCTCGGCCAAGAGGGGCAGGGTCCCGAGGGCACGCGCGACGCGCACCCGTTCTCGGGCTGCGCCCAGATCCAGTCCCACCCGCCAAGAGAGCCAGGCGGCGCACGAGCGGAAGCCCGTGTTCCATCCGCCACGGGCGTCGAACGCTCGGATCAGCTCGAGCAGGCGCGCGGTGACGGCGTCGAGATGCGCGGACAGCTCGGCGATCTCGTTGCCGAGACGGTCCAGCTCCGAAACAGGTTGCTGAGTAGACGGCGAATGGATCTGCATGGCGAGCCCTCCTTCTGCTGAGGCGACTTTACACCCTGGTTTTCGAGCTCCCGGGGAGGGTCTGGGAGGAGCGATTTTCGGAGGCGGAATGGTTTTTGATCTCGCCTTGCCCGGTTGCGCTACGGCGGCCGCGGGCGGGCCGCTGGACCGGCTCTTGCCGAGGCCTGCCGCCGCATGACCAAGTCACCTGGCCGAGGCTGTCAAGCGGAAAAGCGTACGATCCCGCCACTCCGGACGATCGCGTGCGAAGGCCAGCGGCGAGAGAAATCAGGGTGAAAGGCGCCTGCGGAGCTCTTCGCGGATTAGGTTCGCTGTTTGGAAGCCTTGCGGCGCTCGCGGTAGAGCTCGATGGCGATGGGCACGCAGGACAGCACGATGACCACGATGACCAGGATGTGGATGTGCCGGGAAATGTTGGGCACCGTCCGGCCGAGGAGATAGCCGGCCCAGCTCATGGAGACGACCCAGCCGACGCCGCCCGCGACGTTGTAGAAGAGGAAGCGCCGGTACTTCATGGTGCCCACGCCGGCCAGCACGGGCGCGAAGGTGCGGACGATGGGCACGAAGCGCGCGATGACGATGGTCTTTGGTCCGTACTTCTCGTAGAAGCGGCGGGTGCGCTCCACGTGCTTGGGATTGAAGAGGAGCGACTTCTGGCGCGTGAAGATGCGCGGCCCCAGGCGCACACCGATGGCGTAGCCCACGCTGTCCCCGATGATGGCCGCGGCGATGAGCAGCCCGTTCAGCCACCAGATATTCAGATGGCCCGCCGACGCGAGCAGGCCCGCGGTGATCAGGAGCGAATCGCCCGGGAGAAAGCAGCCGATGAGCAGGCCCGTCTCGGAAAAGACGATGGCCACGAGGAGGATGTAACCGCCCCACTGGATGAGCGCGTCGAGCGAGTAGCGGCCCGTGAGAACGTCGACGAGGAAGTCCACGCGGGGCGCACCTTAGCGGATCGAGACGCGACTGTCAACGAGACGCGCGGCACTGGGTCAATTCGCTTCGCCAGATCTACTCAGCCCTCGCCTCGCGGCCGAGGCGCTCAGCTCGAACGGTCACGTTGCGAGCGGGCCGGCAAGCCGATCAACTCAGCCCTCGTCTCGTGGCTGGGCCTCTCGGCTCGAACGGCCACGTACACCCACGTACGCCTCGGGCTGCCGACCCGCTCGCGCCTCGTCTGGCTCGCAACTTGCCCCAGTGCCAGTGACCGAACTGACCCGTTACGTGGAGAGCTCCTGGCGCGCGAGGGCGGCGCCCGCCCCGAGGGCGTGCAGCTTGGCCCGGGCCAGCTCGCGGTCGAGGGGCACCATGCCGCAGTTGGTGCACGGGAAGAGTCGTGACGGCGCCACGTGACGGAGGGCCTCGCGGATGACCGCGGCGACCTGCGCGGGCGTCTCCACCTCCTCATTGGCCACATCGACGGCGCCCACGAGCACGTCCTTGCCGCCGAGCAGGCCGAGCAGGGAGATGGGCACGCGCGAGTTGGCGCACTCGAGAGAGACGCCGCCGATCCGGCTCGCCGCGAGCAGGGGAAAGGTCTGCTCGTACTGCCGCCACTCCCCGCCCAGGGTCTTCTTCCAGTCCGTGTTGGCCTTGATCCCGTAGCCGTAGCAGATGTGGACGACCGTCCGGCAGGGGAGTCCTTCCACCGCCCGGTTCAGCGCCTCGATGCCCCAGTCGCGCACCTCGTCCATGTAGACGTTGAAGGCCGGCTCGTCGAGCTGGATCACGTCCACTCCGACGGCGGCGAGCTCGCGCGCTTCCTCGTTGATGAGTGAGGCGATGGCGAGGCCGAGCTTGGCCCGGCTGCCGTAGTAGGCGTCGTGGATGGTGTCCACCACCGTCATGGGACCTGGCATGGTGAACTTGATCCGGCTCCCCGTCGCGGCGCGGAGAAACTGCGCCTCGCCACGGTGGATGGGGCCACGGCGCCGGAGCGGCCCCGCCACCGTGGGCACCTCCGCCTTGTAGCGGTCGGCGCGGATCCCGATGGTGACCATCTTCGAGAAGTCCACGCCCTCGAGCTGCTCGACGAACCCCCACACGAAGTGCCGGCGCGTCTGCTCGCCGTCGGTCACGATATCGATCCCCGCCGCCTCCTGGTCGCGAAGGGCCAGGCGCACCGCGTCGCGCTTGCCTTCCTCGAGCGCGGCGCCTTCGAGCCGCCACGGCGCCCACAGCGCGCGGGGCGCGGCGAGCCAGGCGGGCTTGGGCAGGCTGCCGGCGATGGTCGTCAGGAGCATTCCGGCGGCATGGTATCATCTGCCGCATGAAATATTTGCCCCTACTCGTACCGGTGATCATCCTCATCGCCTCGGCCTGCGGGACGGCCACGGACAAGCAGTGGTATAAACCGAACGCCGACTACACGACGGCCGACTTCGAACGCGACCGTGTCGACTGCACGCCCAAGAAGACGACGGTCCTCGACGAAACCTGCATGAAGGAGCGGGGCTGGATGCCGCTCTCGGGCGACGCCGGTCCGGCCGTCAAAGCACCGGCCATCCCCCCTCGCCAGAAGGGCGGCAAGTACTAATCTGCGCGGCATCATCTTCGACTTCGGTGGTGTTCTCTGGGACATGCGCTGGGACGTCGCGCGCGGCCTCGACCAGGCGCACGGGCTGCCGCGCTCGTCCGTGTTCGACACGCTCTACCGCAGCGACACCTGGCGAGACATCGAGCGGGGCCGGGGCGACCGTCAGGCCTGGCTCGAGGAAGCGCACCGGACGCTCGAGGAGCGCGCCGGTCGCCCGCTCCCACGTCTGCACGATGAGTGGCGCCGGGCGCAGGGGCCCATCGAAGCCAACTTGGCTCTCGTCCGTGACCTGCGCGCCTCGCACAGGCTGGGGGTGCTGAGCAATGCCGACAGCTCGCTGCGCGACCGCCTCGAGCGCGAGATAGCCATCCACCATCTCTTCCACGACATCGTCTGCTCGGCGGAGGTGGGCCTGGCCAAGCCCGAGCCGGCCGTCTACATGATGGCCGCCGAGCGGCTCGGGATCCCGCCCAGCGACTGCATCTTCGTGGACGACCTCGACACCAATGTCGAGGCGGCCCGGCAGGTCGGCATGGCGGGCATTCTCTTCCGGCTGGACAAGGGCGACGACCTTCGGGCCCAGCTCGCCGCTCTCGGCGTCCGGCCGCGAGACTGACCAATGGCCCGCACCGCGGTCTTTCTCTCTCCGGGCACGGATCTGGCGGCCGCCGTCGATTGCGCGCGGCGCGCGGACGCCCTCGGCTACGACAGCGTGTGGGTGACGCATGGCCTCGGCCGCGACGCCCTTCTCGTCCTCTCGGCGTATGCGCGCGTGGCGCCGCGGGTGGGGCTGGGCACGGGCGTGATTCCCATCTATCCGCGGCACCCCGTGCTCATGGCGCAAGAGGCGCTGACGCTTCAGGAGATGACGGGGAATCGGCTGCGCCTCGGCATCGGCGTGAGCCATCGCCCGATGATGGAGGGCGCGCTCGGTCTGGACATGGGCCGCCCGTTGGAGGTGATGCGCGAGTACGTCGCCGTGCTTCGCCAGGCTCTCGGGGGCCGCGTCCAGCATACGGGCGCGAGCTATCGCGTCGTGTGGCAGAGCGGGGTTCCGCGCCTGCCCTCGCCGCCGCCGATCTATCTCGCCGGGCTCGGGCCCGCCATGCTCGAGCTCGCGGGCGAGGTCGCCGATGGCGCCGTGCTCTGGCTCTGCGCGCCCGCCTACGTACGCGACCACGCGGTACCTGCCATCCGACGCGGACGCGAGCGCGCCGGCAAGACGATGGCCGGGTTCGAAATCATCGCCTCGGTGCCGGCCGCGCTCACCGCGGACAGGGCGGCGGGGATGGCGGCCTTCAAGACGGAGCTGGCCCGCTATCTGGCCCTGCCCTTCTACCGCGCCATGCTCGAGAAGAGCGACTTCGGCGCCGAGATCGCGGCATGGGACCGCGCCCCGCGCCCTGAGGCCATGGCCGATCGCCTCGCCCAGGGGCTGGGCGCCGTCGGGGACGTCGCGACCATCGCGGCGCTCGTGGCCGAATACCGGGCGGCGGGCCTCACGTTGCCGGCTATTCGCCCCATCGGCTTCGCCGACGCCCCGCACTACCTGCCCACGCTGGAGGCGTGCTCGGCTCTCTGAAGTGCTGTGCTAGGGTGGAATCATGGAAGGCGTCGCCGCCCCCACTGTCCTCTCCAGCCCGTTCCGGCCCGGCAAGATGTTCGTCAATCCGCTCTTCGACTATCTGCTCATAGGCGGCATCGTGAGCTGGATCGCCGGCAGCGTCATCTACGGCGCGGGTGTCCGCTACAACGAAGCCGATCTCTTCTGGGTCCTGCTCGTGTCCAACTGGGCGCACTTCGCCGCCTCTACGGTGCGCCTGTACACCAAGCCCGATGCCGTCCGGACCTGGCCCTTCCTCACCCTCGCGTTTCCCGTCGTCACCATCGCCGTGGTCACCGCCGTGGTCGCCCTCGGCGAGCCCGCGGGGCGCTACTTCTTCGCCCTCTACTTTCTCTGGTCGCCTTTCCACTACTCGGCCCAGGCCTATGGCTTGAGCGTGATGTACGCCTATCGCTCCGGGACCACGCTCGAGCCCACGGACCGCACGCTCATTCGCTGGACGTGCCTGCTGCCGTTCTTCTGGACGCTGCTCCAGCCCCAGGGCGGGCTCGGCCTCGTCCTGCCCGCGGGGTTCTTCGCGGGCTTCCCGCTCCGCACGGCGCTGAGCCAGACCCTGACCGTGCTCTCGCTGGCCGTGCCCGTCGTCGCCTTCCTCTGGCTCCGGAGGCAGCGCGGCGTCACGCTGCCCGCCATCAGCCTCGTGGTGATCTTCTCCAATGCCATCTGGTGGACGGCCTTCAACTGGTTCGACGCCTTCATCTGGGCCACCGTCTTCCACGGCCTCCAGTACCTCGCCATCGTGCTCGTCTTCCACATCAAGGATCAGGAGCGGCTCGGCGTCAGCACGCACGGCTGGCTCTACCACGCGGCGTGCTTCTACGGCACCTGCCTGGTCCTGGGCTTCGTGCTCTTCCAGAACTGGCCGCAGCTCTACTGGCTGGCGGGCTACGACATCGGGCGGGCGACGTTGCTGGTGGTGGCGGTCATCAACATCCACCACTTCATCGTGGATGCCTTCATCTGGAAGCTGCGCCGCGATCCCAACTACAAGAACGTGGTCGACGTCCCGGCTTCCGTGGCCGCGGTCTGAACCGCCTAGAACGACACCGGGAGCGCGCTCAATCCCCGCAGGGTCAGGCTCTGGCGGTACTGCGGCGTGTCCGTGGCCAGGGCTAGCTTCGGCAGCCGCTGCAGCAGCGTATTGAAGGCGATCTGGCCCTCGATGCGCGCGAGGGGGGCGCCGAGGCAGAAGTGAATTCCCCAGCCGAAGGCGATGTGGCGGTTGTCCGCGCGCGTGATGTCGAGACGGTCGGGGTCGCGAAACTGGGCCGGGTCACGGTCGGCGGCCCCGATGAACGGCAGGACCATCTCGCCCTTGCCGATCGTGCGGCCCCCGATGGTGACGTCTTCGCTCGGGATGCGCGCGGTACGCTGGACGGGGCCGTCGTACCGAAGCAGCTCCTCGACGGCGCTCGCGATCAGCCCGGGGCTCTCGTGCAGCCGCCGAAGCTCGTGGGGATGGCGGAGCAGCGCGAGAGTGCCGTTGCCGATCAGGTTCACGGTGGTCTCGTGTCCGGCCACGAGCAACAGGATGCAGGTGGCGAGCAGCTCATCCTCGCTGAGCGTGTCGCCGGCCTCCTCGGCGGCGATGAGAGCCGACAGCATGTCGCCGCGCGGCGAGGCGCGGCGCTCGGCGATGAGAGCGCGGAAGTAGTCGCTGAGCGCGCGGCGCGAGGCCACGCTCCTCGCCGCCACTTCGGAGTCCGGAGGCAGCCAGATCGCATCGAGGCCGCGGGCGATGTCGAGTCCCCACTGCTTGAAACGGTCGCGGTCCTCCACGGGGACACCGAGGAGCTCGCAGATCACGATGACGGGCAGCGGGTACGCGAAGTCCTCGATCAGGTCCATGGAGCCCGCGATCTCCACACGCTCGAGGAGCCCGTCGACGATCCGCTGGATGTGAGGCCGCAGCATCTCCACCACGCGCGGGGTAAAGGCCTTGCTGACGAGGCCGCGCAGTCGCGTGTGGTCAGGCGGATCGCGATCGAGCATCGAGAGGCCGATGCCGGCCGGGGCGACTCCGAATCGCGCGGCCACGAATGCCGCGATCGCCTCCTTCGCGAAGCGCGGATCGCGCAGTACCATGAGCACGTCCTCGTATCGCGTCAGCACCCAGAACCCGAGGGGGTTGTGGTGGACAGGCTCCTCGGCGCGCAGCCGATGGTAGGTCGGATACGGGTTGGCGATGAACTCGGCATCCATCGGGTCGAACGTGATATCGCCCATGGGCCTGCCTCCTGCTCCGGAAGTGTGATGCGCCCACTATGCTCGTTCCCGCCGTCGCCGTCCAGCTAGTCACTGGCCGAGGTACTTCGCGAGGTACGTGAGAATGCGCTCTCGCTCGCCGGGCTGGACGGGCATGCCGTAGGTGATCATCCGATCGACGATGACGGCCCATTCGTCGCGTGTCTGCCGCTGCTGGGCGATCATCTCGAGGCTGTGACAGATGATGCATCGCCCGGTCACCATCTGCTGATCACGGTCCCGTGGCAGGGGGTTCGCATCCTGTGCCCACACGCCGGGGGGGCCGACGCGATCGCCCGTGTCTGCCGACCAGCTCCATCCCCAACCCAGCGCGATTCCGACCACGAGCGCGGCCACTGACCGCGCGAGGCGGCTACGCCACATCGACCCGAACGGCGTGGATCACGTTCCAGCGATAGCCTTGCGGATCGCGCGACTTGCTGCCAGGCTGCACGCGGCCGAGGGAGTCGGTGGCGCGGGCCATGATGACGTGCGTCCCGGCCGCGGCCGGCCACGGAAACTCCCAGCGGCGCCAGGCGTAGCGCAGCTCGTGGCCCACCAGCGCGGCCGCCGACCACGTCTTGCCGCCGTCCAGCGAGAGGTCCACCCCGGTGACGGAGCCTTCCCCCGCCCACGCGTAGCCCGCGATCGTCTGCGCGCCCACCACGATCTTGGCGCCGTCGAGCGGGCTCATGATGAGCGACTTGCATTCCAGTGACTGCAGCGAGTACGTGTGCTTTGGATCCTCGGCGCGCGGAGAGCGGTAGCTTCGCTGCATGAACGGACCGTCCCACTCCTTGTCGGCGAGCGTGAGCTGGATCAGCCACTTGATCGACGCCGAGCCGATCCAGCCCGGCACGATCAGTCGCGCCGGCCCGCCGTGCAGATGCGGCACGGGGCGCCCGTTCATCTCGAGGGCGACCATCGTGTGCGACTCCATGGCCTTCCAGATCGGATGGCTCCGGATGAAGTCCGGCGCCTGCGGCGTGGGGGGCGTGTCGTTGCCGTCGGGCACCACGTGGGAAGCGGTGGGACGGGGCCGGGCCAGGCGCAGGATGTCGGCCAGCCGCACGCCCTTCCAGACGGCGGTGCCCACGGCGCCATTCTCCCACTGCAGACCGGGCGCCTTGGGTGAGTAGAAGCTGCGCCCGTTGCCCGCGCATTCGAGCGTGAGGGTCTGCGTGATCTGCTCCATCCGCTTGAGGTCGTCCAGCCGGAGGGTGAGCGGATTGTCCACCTGGCCGTCCACCTTGAGGGCGTACTGGGCGGGGTCGATTTCCGGCCCATCGTAGTTGTTCCGGACGAAGAAGAGCTCGGTCGGCGTGATGTCCGCGCCCAGCTGTCCGAACGGAGTCTCGAGATTGAGGGGGCGGGGGCTCCGCACGATGAGCTTTTCCTTGCCGGGCACGGGCGCCGGCGCGGTCTGCGCGGGCACCGGAACGGCGCCGCCGAGAAGCGCGGCCGCTGTTCCCATGTGGATCACGAACGCGCGACGTGTGACGCCATTGTCCATGAGCGCCCTCCCCACTGCGTGGCCGCCTCGTCACTACGTGGATCGCCCCGCGCGGGCGGTCTACCTCGACCGCCCGGGGCAGCGATCGCCGCGATTGTACAAGCTCCCCGGCGGACAAGCTACGCCGAGGCGTGCCTTCGACGGCCGCGGGCGAGCCAGATCGCGCCCAGTGTGCCGAGCGCCAGGAGGGGCACGCCGAGCCAGAAGCGCTGGCGCTCGCGGGCGTGCGCGCGCAGCGTCCGCAGCACGAAGTGGTCGCCCGCGCTGATCTCGCCCCGCGAGGCGAGGAACTGGCGCAGGCGCTGCTCCTGGTCCTCCGTGAGCTTGGCCCGGCCCCACTGCACGTCCTCCTGCAGCGTCCTGAGGCGGCGGACTTCCGCCTGCGCTCGCGCCAGGGCCTCGCGGCTCTCGTGCCAGGTCTGGCGCTCGCCGCGTGTGAGAAACGCGAGCTCGACGGGCGGAACGGCCTCCTCGAGCCAGTTCAGCCAGTGGTGGTCCATGCGCGGGACGGCGGCCAGGAGGAGTCCCGCGAGCGCCACGGCGGCGCCGGCGGCGAGGCCGACGCCCCGCAGGGCCTCCCAGCCGCGCTCGCGGACACCGGATACGAGCCTCGACAAGCCGAGCCCGAGAGCGACGGCCGCCATGAGCGCACCGAAAGTAGCGACGACGGCGGCTCCGGTGGGGAGATCCCAGGCGAACGACGCCCAGAGCCCGAGCACGCTGACGAGAAAGCCGAGGGCCCAGCCCGTCACGAGCCGCCGCGCCACGGAGCCGGCGAGGAGCGCGGCCACCGCGGCGGGGACGATGAGGTAGGAGAAGACGAGGAGCACGCCGGCGACCCGCACGCTGCTCGTCACCACCACGCCGAAGGTGACGTAGAAGCAGAAGTCCCATCCGCGCATGGCGCGGCCGCGCGCGCGGGCGCCCTCGGGGTCGAAGGAGATCTCGAGGAGCGGGCGACGGATCAAGAGGTGCAGCACGCCGATCAGCCCGTACAGCACGGCGAGCCTCGCCACCTCGGCGGGCGTGACGGTCAGGATGCTCCCCACGAGGAGCTGCTTGATGTGCTCGCTGCCCTGGGGCGCCCGGTCCACCACGAGCACGGTGATGGCGGCCGAGACGGCGTACACGATCCCGATCACGGCTTCTTGCGGGATAACGGCGCGGCGCATGCGCGTGAGGGAGAAGAGCGCGGCGCCGCCCACGGTGAAGGCCAGCGCGTACCAGTAGGCCGCCTCGCTCTGGATCGGATGCCCGGCCAGGAACGCCGCCGTGATGCCCAGGGCGGCCACCTGGGCGAGGGCGAGATCGACGAAGATCACGCCGCGGGCGAGCACGTGGAGTCCCAGGTAGACGTGGATGCCCGTCAGCACGAGGCAGGCGAGGAAGGGCAGCCACAACAGCTCCAGCATCAGCGCGCCGAGAAGGCGTCGACGAGACGCTTGACGTTGAGATCGAAGAGGCCGACATAATCGCGCGCCTCGGGATCGGCGCCCACGGACGGCGCCAGCCGGGCGATCCGCGCGCCGCTTCGCGCGGCGACCTGCTCGACCAGCGAGGCGCTGGCATAGGGCTCGGCGATGAGCACCCGCACCTGGGCCTGCTTCATCTGGGCGGTCAGCGAGGCCAGATACGCGGGCGAGGGCGGGACACCGGGAGTCGGCTCGACGGCCGCCACGATCTGGAGGCCGAAGCGCTTCGCGAAGTACGGCCAGCTCTCGTGCACGACGGCGACCTTGGCGCCGCGATAGGGGGCGAGGGCGGCGCTCCAGCGCGTGAGGCCGGCGTCGAGGCGCTTGAGGAACTCGGCGCGACGGGACTCGAAGCCGGCCCGATCCTCCGGCGCCAGTCGTCCGAGCGCCGCGACCATGGCCGCGGTGATGGGGCGCGCGTTCTCGGGATCCAGCCAGTAGTGCGTGTTGCCGAAGCCATGGACGTGCTCGCCTCGCTCGGGGCGGACGCGCGCGGTCTCGGTCTGGAGGAGCGCGATGCCCTTGGAGCAGTCGAGGTCCGCCGGCGGCACGCGCCGGCCGCGAAGGGTTCGCAGAGCGGGGGCGAGCCACGGCTCGTGGTCGAGGCCGACCCGCACGACGAGGGCGGCGCCTTGCAGGGCGGTGAGACGCCCCGGCGTCACCTCGACGGTGTGCGGATCCTGACCGGGCGGCGCCAGCGCCTCCACGCGCACGCGCTCCCCGCCCACTTCTTCGAGGAGCGCCTTGAGGTCCGTGGAGGTGGCGACGACGGCAAGGGGGCCGCCGCCCCACGCGGGAGCGACGGTCCACCACGCAGCCGCGGCGATCAGGAAAACGAGCGCGGCGCGGAGCGCCCGCAGCACCAGCCTACTTCTTGGCGGTGAAGACCGACTTCGGGATCATGCAGTGCACGCCCTTGCGGACGTCCACGACCTGGCTGACCCGGCAGTCGCCGACCATCGACACCAGCGAGTACGCCTCGTAGCGGCTGAGCGGCACCGCCTTCTGCGTGGCCAGCATGTCCACGGCCTCGCGGACCGCGTTGACCATGGCCTTGTTGAGGTCCTCGTCGAAGCCCGTGCTGATCCAGTGGGTCTTGGTCTCGATGCGCGGCCACTCGAGCTTCATGTCCTTGCGGACGATGAGCTGCATGACCATCTCGCGATACGAGCACTCGAGACCGGTCAGATTGACCTCGCCATTGCCCTGGCGGCAGTGGGAGTCACCCGTCCACACGAGCCCGCCCTTGACGAAGATGGGGATGAACAGGACGGACCCTTCCTGGATCTCGTTGATGTCCATGTTCGAGCCGTTTTTCCAGGGCCGGAGCGTGGACACGGGAGCCATGGGATCGGTCGAGCCGCCCTTGCGGGGCGAGGGATCCTTCGGGTCGATACCCACGGCGAAAGTGCCGGGGAAGGGCTGCAGATCTATCGTGATACCAGGCTTGAACTCGGCCGTCCGCTTCTCCCAGTCGAGGTAGAAGTACCTGATGAAACCGTCCGGCATCTCGGGCGCCAGCGCCCCGATCGTCGGGAACTCCTTGCCCGGCAGGTTGAAATTGACCGCGAAGGCCTTCGGCACGATCTTGAGGAAGCGAATCTCCATCACATCGCCGGGCTCGGCGCCGTTGACATAGATGGGCCCGGTAACCGAGTGCGGTCCGCCGCCCGGGTTGGCTTTCCGGAGCGCCACGATCTCGTCCATCGTCGTGCCAGGCTGGACCTTGTTGTGGGCATGCATCATGGTTTCGACGGCCACGGTGTCGCCCGAGTTGACGACGAGCTTGGGAGGCTCCTTGGGATCGAGCCAGCCCCACTGCGTCGTCTCGAGAGTGGCGGCGAGGACGTGAAACTTGCCGCCGCCCATGGAGACGGCGCGATCGCGCTTGGCCTCCTCCATGGGCTGCTGCGCGACGGCGTAGAGGCCGGCGCCGAACAGCAGGGCCAGGGCGGCAAGGCCGCTGAAGAGAGCCTTGCGGGTGCGGAGCTTCATCATCATGCGGGTCTCCTTTGGTGTGAGCGGGTCGAACCGTGAAGAACTCCACGCCCGGACACCGTCGGCCGGACCGTCGCGCATTCTAGCGCGTTTCCGCTCCCTTGGCACCCTCCGCCGCGGCTCGGGGCCGCCTGATCAGGCCTTGCCTTCGAGGGAGCGCTTGAGCTGGTCGAGGTGGTTGTCGTCATGCCACGCCATGAGGCCGACGAAGTCCTTGACGGTCATGCGCCCGCGCGTGGCGTGCACGCCGCCGCGCTCCCACTGCTCGGGGGCGAGCCCGCGGAGGAACTTCAGCGACTCGTCACGGCGCGCCCGGAAGGCTTCCAGCGCCTCCTGCACGTCGTTTCGCGAGTACTGCCGGTCGATGGCCCAGCGGTCGGGCTCGACGCCCAGGAACTTGGGCTCGTCCATGGCCATGATGGTCTGAAAGCGGATCATGAAGGACTCTTCGACGTCGCGCACGTGGCAGACCACTTCCTTCGCCGACCAGTTCTTGTCGTCGGGGCGCTTGGACAGCTGCGCGTCCGAAACGCCCTTGATGGCGGCGGCGAAGTCGTGGGCGGTCCGCTCCATGCGCGCCATCTGCTCGTCGAGGCTTGCCATCTGGATCCCTCCGTCGGTGACCAGTTGATGGAACAGGTGCGATTCCCGCTGATAGAAGCCCTGGGTGTGGAACGAATCCCCGAGCCGCAGCAGAGTGTAGTCCAGATGATGCCCGATTTCGTGCAGCAGCGTCCGCAAGAACGTGCGGAAGGCGACCACGCGCTTCTGCCGGGCCGTGCGCATCCAGAGCGTGATGGTGGGGGGCAGGCCCGGGCGCTCGGCCGTCTCGTAGAGCCCGTGCAGCTCGCCCCATTTCGCGTGCGGCCGCGCGGCCAGCACCTTGACCCGCACGGGCGGCACGCGGAGCGCGCGGACCATCCCGCCCGCCAGGAGCTGCGCCGCCGACTCCGTGAGCGCGCGGTCATCGCTTTCGAGCGCAGCCCGGAGCTCCGTCACGAGGGGCCGGAGGGCGGGCGCCCCCGGCAGCGCCACCTGCGTGATCTTCTCGCTGCGGAGATAGATGCTCTGCTGCCGCCGGCTCAGTCGCTCGAAGTACGCGAAGGGCATTCGGGCAGGAATGCTACCGCCCGCCGGCAATGCGGTCAACCGAACGCTATGTCCTGCTACCGTCTACTTCTGTGTGCTTCCCGCATGGCATCATCACGATCGGTCGAATGCTGATAGGTCTATCGATCGCCATCCTCAGTAGTCGAACCGGAAACTGGGCGTGGCGCTGAAGCCCCGGCATGGGGGCGAGGGTCTCGCACGGGGCCTCTTCCTCGTCTTGGTGTACGGCGGCGCGAGTACCTTTCTCGGCCTGTCCGTCGGCTTCGCTGCTCTCCACGCTCTGTATCCTGAGGTCGTCGGGTGGCGACGGCCCGTGACTGTCGCGGCCATGTGTGTGGCCGCGCTCGCCGTGTGTTGGGCGACCATGCCAGCCAACCGACCTCACGTGGGCGCCCTGATCCTGAGGGTGGCGATGATAGGCTCCTTCTTCGTCGGAGTATTCATGGCGAAGGGCCTCATGTTCGGCAGCGGGCGCGCTCGCGGCCGCGAGGTGCTCGTCTTGAGCATCGCCGCCGTGGTCTTCGCGATCGGGCTCGGTGTCGCGCGCGGAACGCGCTGGGGAAGGAAATGGACGAGATGACCACCGTTGACCGGCGGGCTGATCGCTGATGATTTGGAGCCTCCGACGAGTCGCGAGCTCGACCGCCCTTTGGATTGCCGTGGGACATGGCGGGGTGGTTCTGCTAACATTCGCCGTGGCCATGGCTCAGGTTCCTCCGGCGGCACGGGCTGATCTCGCTCCGACGGGCAAGCTGCGCGCGGGGGTCAACTACGGGAACTTCATCCTCGCCGTCAAGGACCCGGCGACGGGCGAGTCCCGCGGCGTGGCCATCGACCTGATGCGCGAGCTCGCGCAGCGGCTCGGCGTGCCTGCGGAGATCGTCGCCTACGACAGCGTGGCCAAGATGGTGGACGCGGCGCCGACCGGCACATGGGACATCGCGTTCCTCGGGTCCGATCCGGCGCGGGCGGGAGAGATCAGCTTCACCGCGGCGTATCTGGAGATCGAGGCAACCTACCTGGCACCCGCGGGCTCGCCGCTCCGCGCCATTGCGGACGTGGACCGCGAGGGAGTGCGGGTCGCGGCGCCGGCCCGGGCGGCCTACGAGCTCTTCCTGACTCGGGGCCTGAAGCGCGCCCAGCTCGTCCGGGCGCCCAACGGCGACGCGGCCATCGAGCTGTTCACCACCGGAAAAGTGGAAGCGCTCGCGGGATTGAGGCAGGGGCTCATCGGGCTCGCCGCGAAGCACCCGGGATCTCGCATCCTCGACGGCCAGTTCTTCGGCGTGCAGCAGGCCGTCGGCGTTCCCAAGGGTCGCGAGGCGGGAATCCAGTACTTGCGCGGCTTCGTCGAGGAAGCAAAGGCCTCGGGGCTGGTGGCTCGAGCGATCGAGCGGACGGGCGCGCGCGGCGTCTCGGTGGCGCCGAAGGCGCCCGCTCAATAGCCCGACGACCCTAGCCGCGCAGGTCATGCAGCCCGCGATACTCCGTCGAGAGCTGGCCTATGGCGTGGAGATCGTGCGTCAGCTCGTGGCCGGAGTCTCCCAGGCCGAAGCGCGTTTCAAGCCAACTCCGGAGACCTGGTCGATCCTCGAAGTCGTCGGTCACCTCTACGATGAGGAGCGCGAGGACTTCCGCCCACGCCTGGATATCGCGCTCCATCGGCCGACGGAGAAGTGGCCGAAGATCGATCCGGCGGGCTGGGTCACGACGCGCAAGTACAATGATCGTGACCTCGCGCAGGCGCTCGAGGGCCTGCTGACCGAGCGCGAGAACTCGCTGACCTGGCTGCATGGCCTGTCGGAACCGAACTGGGACGCCGAGTATGCCGCGCCCTTTGGACCCATCAAGGCGGGCGATCTCCTGGCGTCCTGGGTCGCGCACGACAACCTGCACACGCGCCAGCTCGTGGAGCTCCGGCGTAGCCGACTGCTGGGGATGGTCGCCCCGTACAGCGTCAAGTACGCGGGGGACTGGTGAGGCGCTAGTCTGGCGAGTCTGTGATACGCCGACAAAATCGTTCGCCGCTGGCGAGATTTCGTCTGCCGCCTCGTTCGCACGAGCGGTTTGGGTCGCTCGTTGTTGATGGCCAGGTACTGCATCATGGCGCTTTCGAGCTGCCGCCTGCTGGAGTGGACACTCCGACGACGGAGCTCTGGGTTCGCGTCTCAGCTGGACAAGGTCTTGATCTCTGGGCCAAGGGATGCAGGACGTCGATCGCCCAAGTCACATTGAGTGGCTCCCCGAGCCAGCCCGCGCACCCCGTCCGCGCGTGGACACGAAGGCCCTGTGAGTCGTGACGCGCTCGGAGAGCCCTGACGGGATCGTCAGGTACTGTCGCTGGCGCCGGCACCTCAGGTAGCGGGCGGCCGTCCGGCCGCCGGAACTGGAGCGCCCCGTCGGGTAAGCGCGCCACCTGGTAGCCCTCCTCGTGCACCGCCCGATGGTGCCGGCGACAGAGGAGGGCAAGGTTCGACAGCGTGGTCGGGCCTCCGTGGGCCCAATGGCGGAGATGATGCCCCTGGGTGAAGCGCAGGGCGCACCCCGGGAAGCGGCAGCCCTGGTCCCGATGGTGGAGGGCACGGCGTAGAGCAGGAGGAATCGTCCGGGTCCGGGCCCCGATCTCCAGCAGGCGGCCCTCCTCGTTGTGACGCATTACCACCCGGCTGGCGTCGCACGCGAGGCGTTGGGACGTTTCCGCGGAAACGTGAGTACCCCCTTCCAGGACCGACTGCCCCGGCTGCTCCGGATCGGCCAGCACCTGGGCGTCGACATGGACCACCACCTGGTAGCGCTCCCCCGGGGC